>Ga0310345_10000747_pt1 | contig 42965 bp, 35 predicted proteins | sample HC15DNA20500_MG_FD_204667 | JGI IMG/M metagenome (GOLD analysis project Ga0310345, IMG submission 204667) | Marine microbial communities from station ALOHA, North Pacific Subtropical Gyre - HC15-DNA-20-500_MG | ecosystem: Environmental > Aquatic > Marine > Oceanic | place: Pacific Ocean: North... | reverse complement strand
CCGACTCCACTCGACGCTGGGCTACGTCAGCCCCATGACGTTCGAGAAAAACTGGTCCGCAGCTCAGCAACACCGGGCTGCCTAATTCCCTCGGTTATGGGATTCGTGGAACAGGGGCAAGGTCAGATTGCACGGGAATACTATTCGGAGGGTTTCGCGTACATGGTCGGCAGAGAGCTCCGACTGCTCGCAGCCTTCCTGACTTCAATGCGATGCGTGTTCCAGCCCGTGGACTGGAAGAATGTCATCCCACGACCTAGTAGTACGGTGCGGACTGGCGCAAAAGCCAAAGCCTTGAGGGATCGCCGCCTGCCAGATCAGGAAGCACTCGATGCCCTGGCGGCCATCTTTGCCTCGAAACCGACTCATCCTCGGGACATTTTCAGCTCCAGTGTGTCCGCGATGTTGCTGTGCGCCCCTTGTCGCATCTCGGAGTTGTTGGCACTGCGCGCAGATTGCGAGGTGTGGGAGGAGAAGACGGACGGGACACGGGCATATGGATGGCGCTTTCAGCCTGGCAAGGGCGGACATGCGGGAATCAAGTGGATTCCGTCCGTGATGGAGGATATCGCGCAGCAGGCGATTGCCAACGTGAGGCATGTGACAGCCGATGCACGTCGGCTCGCCGCATGGATGGAGGACAACCCCGAACACTTCTTTCCACATGAGGGGGCACCAACCGTAAGCGAATACCAGCCACTTAGCAGTCAACAAGTGTTTGATGCCCTCGGATTGACCAGATCAAGCCTAGGCAAGCGGGGCTTGTCGAGTGCTCAAGGAACTCACACCCTAGGTGAGCTGAATCGATGGGCACATAAACGGCTCCCATCCGGGTTTCCCTTTCGTGATGCGCAACGGGGGATCAAATGCAGAGATGCTTTGTTCATCTTTAGGCGGGGAGAGTTGCGGGTCGACTGCAAATGTCCTAGCGCTATCGAACTGTCATTTCCGAACGTGAATGTGTTCAACAATGATATGGGAGATCGGCCTGGAGTAAGTGGTCAATCTATATTCCAACGTCATGGCTACCGCCGAGCCGACGGCACTGCATACAAGATTACTTCACATCAGTTTCGGCACTACTTGAACACGCTGGCGCAACGCGGTGGGCTAGGGCAAGCAGAGTTGGCGAGATGGTCGGGCCGAATCGATATTCGCCAGAATCGTGCCTACGATCATATGTCGGAGTTCGAACTCGTCGATATGCTGCGCACCCATGACAGTAATCTTCGGCTGGACCGCCCCCTCCGGGAGATATCAGAGCGGCTTGCCGAAAAGTTGCCAATGACGCAGCAAGAGTTCAATGTACTGGCCATGCCGACCGCACACGTTACGGAGTTCGGCTTCTGCATCCACGATTACGTAATGTCTCCCTGTCAGCGGTTCCGCGACTGTCTGAACTGCACGGAGCAGGTATGCATCAAAGGTGATCGTCGGCTGGATCGTCTGCGTCATCGCCTTCAGGATCTGTCAGGTCTCGTGGCACGTGCGGAAGAGCAGATCGCCCAAGGCACGGCTGGAGCGGACCGATGGTACGAGATCCACCTCAAAACCAAGAATCGATTGGTCGAGCTGATCGCCATACTGGAGAACCGGGACATCCCAGACGGAACCATTGTTCGCCTTCGGGATGATGAAGATTTCAGTCCACTGCGGCGCGCGCTCCGCAATCGGCCCAGTATGCTCGATTTGTCCATGGCGCGAAGTCTGTCCACGAGAGGAAAATGAGATGGCACGACATCTTAGAGACACCGATATCCTCAGGCTCGTGGAGCTTCTAGACGGCTGGAAGAGCCCTCTTACGTGGGAAGCACTAAGCGAAGCCAGTCTGCGCGTGATTGGCGTGAACCCAACGCGGCAAACACTGTCTCGGATCGTCCGAATACAAGAGGCATTCGCCGCAGCGAAGGCGCGGATCAGGGCGGGCGATGGTGTGGATCGAAAGGTGCCGCATTCCATCAAGCTGGCGGCGGATCGGATTGCGCGCCTGCAAAATGAAAACGCTCGCCTTAGTCGGGAGAACACGGCACTGCTCGAACAATTCGTCGTTTGGCAGTACAACGCGTACGTCAAAGGTATGACGCAAGCTGAATTAAGTCGACCCTTGCCGAAGGTCGACCGAGCCGTGACAGTGCCTCTGCATTCTGGATCGGAAAGGGCTTCTAAAAAATCTCACCGACGTCGGCCGGACCGGACATAGGCGGCGAAAGAGCGATGCCCCAGCCGAGGCTGCAGGGCTCGAAAGTGATTCTTGACGGCTTAGCGCTTACCAGAGCCTTTGCCGGAAGCAACTACATCCATCTCCCGGAAAAGCTCGGCGATAGAAACTTCCAGAGCCAGGGCAATTCGCTCGACACTATCCAGCGAAATATTGCGAGCTTGTCTTTCGACATGCGCCAGGAACGAGCGGTCCATCTGCGCCTTATCGGCTAAGTCTTCTTGCGTCCAGCCGTATGCCGCGCGCAAACGTCGCATGTTGTATGCGAGCAGTTCGCGAGCTGGAATGGAAGAAGGGCCGGACATGCCGGCATATTGCGGAGGCGGTAGCTATCTGTCAGTGGTTGTTGAGTCACAATATGACGAACGGCCCTGGCCTGCGGAGTCACGCTTCAATGGCGACTGTTCTTCCTCTAACTTCGATTCACACTTTCAATGTTGTGGTCGTTGAGACACAATATCGGTTTCTGCAATAGATGGTTCAACATGTCCGCTACGCCAGCCGCTCAACGTGCGCCTCAGAACGATGATGCGTTCGTCATCTTGGTCAAAAAACTCTCCGGGGCGATGGCGTTTACCTGTCCTCAGGCCGAGCTTGATGTTCAGTTGTCGCGCGCCGACGTGACCTCTCTGGAGTACTTCCAAGATCCAGCACTACGAATGGGGGGGCGTATGAAGGTAACCCTAGCGGGTGGAAGTGCCCTCTGGCTACATTGTTTCTTGGAGAATGCGCAAGACTGGTCAATAGCTTTGTTGCCGGAAGAAAAAGACCACGAGTTCATGCTTCAAACGCATGAGGGAGAACGTCGGTGTGCATGGGGTGATGATTTCTAGTGGGAGCAGAAGCCGAACGAGTAAGCCTGTTGGCCACAGTAGGAGCGGCGACGGCCTTTGCTTCAATGGTAGTTGGATCGATCATCGGGTAGTGATGCCCCTCGTACAGCGACTGAGGGGCGGCATCGTGTTGTTTGCCCGTCGCGCTTTGACGGAAATCGATCCCATGTCTGGTCACGATGGCGTACGTTGGCTGGGATCGTGGAGAGTCGTGGCGCGAGCCACCTGCTCACCACGCCTTAGCGAGCAAGCCATGTGCTTGAACTGGATGGTAGAGAGATGTTGAAGGTGACAATCGAGCTGGTGCCGAGCGGCGACCAAGAGCGAACACTGGTACTTGGGGAGTTGACGATATCGAACGTCGGCCACCCCACAGTAGATGCCGGCGACTACGAAGTGGTACTTACCGAGCATCACAGGGGCAGAGCCGATCAGGCAACCAGTAGATTTTGTACGGTGGCGTCGATGCATGGCCTGGAACGGGAGGTCCTTCGGCCGACGCAGCTTGTTGGGGCGGCGCTCAATCTCGTGGCGCCATTAAAGCGGACGATGCACAGTTCCTCCGAGCCATATGGAGTGGTTCATAGTCGCGAGGAGCTTTAGACCGGAGGGAGCGCCAAAGCGCCATTTGCACTGAAATGATCCTGTTTCTCGACTACGACGGTGTGCTTCATCCGGATGCCGCTTACTACGTGCAGTCCAGGAAACACTCCCATATTGAGCTTCGCGCGGAGGGTGCACTGTTCATGTGGATGCCGATTCTTGAGGCAATTCTCGCCCCATACAGCGATGTGAGAATAGTGCTATCGACCTCCTGGGTCAGAGAGCTTGGCTTCGCAAAGGCGAAAGGCTTTCTTTCGCCGGGGCTGCAGAGCCAAGTCATTGGGGGGACGTGGCACTCGAAGATGGCAAGGCACAAAGAGGGTGCGCACCGCGTGCCTGATCTATGGAGCGAACTGACGCGGTATCAGCAGATCGCAAACTACGTTCGAACGAAGAAGCCTACTGATCCGTGGATTGCAATCGATGACGATACTGTGGGGTGGGACCCAAGTGTCGCGCATCGCCTTGTTCCGACGGACGGAGATACTGGCATGTCCAATCCGGCTGCCCAACGATCGCTGCGGGAACGTCTGGAAGCCATTGACCGAGGGGAGGCTGACCTTGACAAGGACTGTTGGCAATGAAGCTCTACGTCGACTGCGAGTTCACCGACTTTATTGTTTGCGAGTTGATCAGCATCGCACTAGTTGGCGAGGATGCGGTCGAGTTTTACGGAGAGGTGTCGGACTACGATGTCTCGGCCTGCAGTGACTTTGTTCGAGAGGTCGTGCTAACTCAGTTGGGACGACTGCCTCAATGTATGCACACGCGAGAGGAGCTAAGAACGGAGCTTCTCGCTTGGATTGCCTCGCTTGGAAAGCGAGAGGAGGACGTTCTGGTTTGCGTTGACAGCATAGCAGATTGGGACCTCATTATCGGGCTCTTGGGAGATGTGCCAATCGGATGGAAGGGCGTGCTGGTTGGACGGTTGGTGAACCAACGTCGACGAGAGGCGTACTTCGTGACCAAGGGCGGGAGGCATCATGCGCTTTGTGATGCGCGCGCCCTGCGTGCAGCCTTGCCGAGCATATTGACTGGGGCGATTGCAGTTGCCGACATGAAGCCCTCGCGCTATTCCTGGTAGACCTGGAGGTTGAGTCTGAGAGTCCTGTGCCCATTGATCCGACACGCCGCGATTCGGCCGAGCATTTGCAGTAGCTGGTAGAGGGCGGACTGGGTCTCGTGGCGCCGCGCCAGATTGGGGACGGCGCATGGATCCGCATGGCTGGGTCACCTATCTGACGTTCGGCCTCAATCGCCAGGGGGTGGTGGAAGCACGGACTGACCTGATTCTGCAGACTATCCGGCAACAACGGCACGAAGGGCGTTTTCTCGAGCGAGCGGTAACGACTGCCCGCCGGCCTTTATCGCGACGGCATTGTCGAGGGAGCCTTCGCGGCGTTCGATGAGCTCGACACCTATGCCTTGCCCGATCAGCCATATTCAATGATGGTGCGCGTCCTCCTCGAAACACATCGGAAGCAGCTTGCCGTCCGCTTTCAGGAAACCTGCTGGCGGAAATGCCGGCACCGGTGACAGCACCGGCGTGAGTATCCGCAGCGTGTCTGGCCACTATCGGATTTCCTTTATCGCCTTCACGAATGGCTCGTTAACTGTTCTGACGCCGCCGTTGTTTGCCGCTTTCATGCAAAGGCGTGTTAACAAGGTGCCTCTGATGTTGACATCCGAACCAACGTCTACGATGACGTAGACGTACTCAAAGTTCCCGGTATGCGAAGGGAAAGGGTTGACAGCGGAGAGCCGCTCCGTGAATACTGGGAACAGGCATAGCCTACGAGGTCACCCTCTATTCGCCATTGGTGGCCGCCTGAAGCCCGCTTCGACGCGGGCTTTTGCGCGTCTGGGGTCCCAACTCCGGTAGGCCGGCAGGCGTGTCGCGCTTGCATGAAGACCAGATCGTTCAGCGAAGGGCTCGAAGCCTGAAATCTATGAACCAGTGCTCATGCACAACTGCAGCGCGAACACCGGCATGAAGCTAGCGACGACCGCTAGTGGCCCCCGGGGAAGAGCCCGATCGACTCGACAGCCCGACCTGCTGGGGGCGACGGGCTGTAGCCGACCCTTCTGAGACTGTCGGACAGCCTCAACTGAACGGCCGAACTGGGGCGCAATGTGGACATGAAGTGCTGGCCGAGTTGAGCACGGAATGGTCGTGACACGTGATAGTCCACTGAATGGCGGATTGGCAGTAGCGATTCCATTCCACGACAAGTCTTCACTGTGCTGCTGGGGCTTGCATTCGGGGGCGCCACGCCGAGGACCTCAACGACTCCACGCCACTTACCACTAATACTTGGCGGCGATCACGCCGGGCACTCCCGGTCCAGTTCTCTCCACTAGATCACCTCACACCGTACGTCAACCCCCTCATGTCGAGTGGGCGCGCTCCGACGCGCCGCCTCGGACACTGCGCCATGCCATCGCCAGAGCAAGAGGAGGGAGAGTGCATTCGACGCAGTACCCGCTACGCCACGTGCCATTCGTTTCGGCGAAGAAGCGACCTTCCGACCTGCAGACGTCCAATCGCGGGACGATCCCAGCTTGGGACTGCTCCGCAACTGGCGGTATCAGAGTCTCCACGCCGCGGCCTAGTCGGCCGTGGCTTCTTCCGCTCCGGCTGCACGCCGGAGCCCTTTCTATTCAAGTCGGACTGCCAGCGCCCGAGCGCTGGCAGTCCGTAGACCTCGAGTCATGCGCGCGGGGCGCCGCCTGCCTTGAGGGTCGCTTCTTTCCACGCATGAAGAATAAGACGGCATGCGTGCGGAAACTGCTCACGTACAGGGCGCTGAAGGCGCTCCGGAAGTGAAATCAAAAAATCATATGGAGAAGAGGAGAACATGAGGAAATCATCAATTGCGTTGGCCGCATGCTGTGCAGTCGCCGGCGTGGCACATGCCCAGTCAAGTGTGACGCTCTACGGGGTGATCGATACGGGCGTGGAGTACATCAACCGCGTGGCGACGGCCCCTACCGTGTTGCCCCCGGGCGCTACCAGTCCGAGTCAAGGCGTCGCGCCCGTGGGCTCGCGCTTTGACATGATCAACCAGAGCGGCCTGTCGGCGTCGCGATGGGGTATTCGCGGCGTCGAGGATCTCGGCGGTGGCCTGCAGGCATCCTTCACGCTGGAAAGCCAGTTCACATCGGATACCGGCGCCTTCACCGGCAACAGTGGCATCTTCAATCGGCAGGCCTACATCGCGCTGAGCAATCAGTATGGCAAGCTGGCCTTCGGCAAAGTGTTCAGCTCGATGACGGACGCCGTGGTCAACTTCATGCCGACGCGCTTTTCGCCGACCTATGAGCCCGGCATCTGGATGGTGGGGGTCGACTACAAGCCGAACAACAGCATCAAGTACACGGGGCAGTTCGGCAGCGTCTATGCGTCGGCCCACTATTCGTTTGGGGCGGGTCTTCCCGTGACCTCGCTCAGTATCGGTGGTGCGGGCACCCAGCTTACCAACGGCGGCAACGGTGAAATCCCGGGTCATCCGCGTGACGATACTGCTTGGGGCGGTGCGCTGATGTACCTTGGCCAGACGTTTGGCGCCAGCATCGCCTATGACCAGTGGAACCCGTCAGCCGTCGAGGGCGTCACAGCAAAGGTGCGCAAGGCATATGTCGGCGGCAGCTACACCAATGGTCCGCTCAAACTGATGGCGGGTTACCGCTGGGGTGACCAGACCTATGCCAACGGGAACGTGGCCTTGCGCGATGACTTCTGGTTTGCGGGCGTCAGCTACAAGTTCACGCCGGCGCTCGACGCACAACTGGGGTACTACTATTCCAACATCAAGAAGATGAACCTGAACGGACCGACGGGAGCTACGATCAATCCGGCCAATCCGCAGCAGGTCAGTCTGGTGCTGGACTACGCGCTGAGCAAGCGGACCGACATCTACTTGTCAACCGCATGGGCGCACAACGGCAGCCTGGATAACGATGGCGCCTTCACCTTGTACCTGTTCAACTACGCCTTGCCGCCAGGCGGCCAGAACATGGTGGGTGTGGCAACGGGTATCCGCCACGTATTCTGATAACCACGCCTTGTGTGCATGCCGATCCTATCGGCATGCACACTTCCGGCTTGAGGCAGCGGTCTGGAATGATGCCGCTGCCTTTTTTGCTCTTGTCCGCCGGGTGCAGTGGCTCACGTGGCCAGCCAGTCGTGCAGTACCGAGTCCCTGTGCTGCCCGCGGCGTGGAATCGCGCCCGGCTTGGCCGCTGGCGTGGCCGAAAAGCGAGGGGCGGGGTTGGCCTGCAGCGTGCCACCTTCGCGGCTGTAGACGTCACGTGCCAGCATGTGCGGATGACCGGCGGCTTCGTCCGATGTGAGCACGGGCGCAAAGCATGCGTCAGTCCCTTCCAGCAGGGCACACCACTCGGCGCGGGTGCGCTGGGCAAAGAGCGCGCCGAGACGTTCGCGCAGTTGCGGCCAGTGGCGACGGTCGTATCCGTTGGCGAAGTCCGCATCGGCTTCCAGGCCAAGACGTTCGCGCAGCTCGCGATAGAACTTGGGCTCGAGCGAGCCGACCGACACATAGTGGCCATCGGCGCATTGATAGGTGTTGTACCAGTGCGGCCCATCGAGCAGACTCTGGCCGCGCGCGGCCTGCATCTGTCCCGTGGCCTGCAATGCCAGCAGCAGGTTGGTCATATGGGCGCTGCCGTCGACAATGGCTGCATCCACGACCTGTCCGCAGCCTGTGGCACGTGCGTGCATCACGCCCGCAAGCAGGCCGACGGCGAGGTACATCGAACCGCCACCGACGTCGCCGACCAGGCTTGGCGGCACCAGCGGCGGGTGACCGGGCTGGCCCGCGTACCACAACGCCCCCGACAGCGCGACGTAGTTCAGGTCATGCCCAGCGGCGTGTGCCATCGGTCCCGTTTGTCCCCAACCGGTCATGCGACCATAGACGAGTCGCGGATTGCGCTGCAGACAGATTTCAGGGCCGAGGCCGAGGCGTTCCATCACGCCCGGGCGCATGCCTTCGATCAGCGCGTCGGCACACTCGATGAGTGTCAGTACCGTTTCCACGCCCTCGACTGTCTTCAGATCCACCGCGATCGAACGCTTGCCCCGGTTGGAAATGGCGTGTGGACCGAGGTCGATGTCGTCGGCGCCAGCCTGCTGACGGTCAACCACGACCACATCCGCGCCAAGGTCCGCCAGCAGCATGCCGCAGAATGGGCCAGGGCCGATGCCCGCGATCTCGAGTACCTTCAGCCCGGCGAGCGGTCCGTTCCCATTTTTCTCCATTTTGTTTCCTCTAAGGTTTGCCTTGTCTGTCGAAGAGGCCATGATGGAAGCGTCGGGCCGGGAATCGGCACCCCTATTTTCGAGGGGGGGGATAAAGGACGGGTCCCCCCTATGCTCATGCCGCACTGCCACGCACGGGGCTAGGCGGGGCAGTTCAAACAAATAATAGTGATCACAAGGAGACTTTCAGCGTGGCACCGCGTGACAATACCGACACCCTGCAGTCCTCAACGGATAATCCGCCGACCCTCCTGCACTGTCTGCTGAAATGGGAGCGCGAGCGGCCGAATGCCGTCTACCTGACTCAGCCGTTGGCCGATGGCACGGCTGTGGACTACACGTGGCGAGAAGTGGCCGACCAGGCCCGGCGCATGGCCGCGCATTTGCGCGCAAGACACTTTCCGCCGGGCTCTTCGATCGCAATCCTCGGCAAAAACAGCGCGCACTGGATCATCGCGGATCTCGCCATCTGGATGGCCGGGCATGTCAGCGTGCCAATCTACAGCACAGCGAATGCGGAAACGGTGTCCCATGTCCTCGCGCACAGCGAGGCCCGGCTGCTGTTCGTCGGCCGGCTGGACGGCGGCGCAAAGGGATGGCAAGCGGTGGCGCCTGGCGTTGCGCCAGGATTCCCGCTGATCCGCCTGCCGCTTTCCGCCTGTGGCGATGGCGACGCGTGGGATGCCATCGTCGCCGCCACACCGGCGCTGGACAGCATCGCCATGCCCGAACCAGCGGCGCTGGCCACCATCATCTATACATCCGGAAGCACCGGTACACCCAAGGGCGTGATGCACAGCTTTCGCACCATGTGTGAAGTACCGCGCCGCGCCGCCGTGATCATCAACAACGGGCGCGGCGCCTCCCGCGATGACCGCATGCTTTCCTACTTGCCGCTGGCTCATTGTGCCGAGCGGGAGGGCGTGGAATCGCTGTCGCTGTGCTACGGCTTTCGCGTCTATTTCAGCCACGACCTGACGACTTTTGCCGCGGATCTGCACCGCGCGCGCCCGACGATCTTTCTTTCCGTACCGCGTCTGTGGATCAAGTTCTACCAGGCGGTGGCGCAGACGATGTCGCCGCGCAAGCAGCGTATCGCGTTCCGGCTGCCGGTGGTGTCGCGATTGCTGAAAAAGAAGTTGCTGATCGCGCTGGGGCTGGACAAGGTGACAACCGCCTACACGGGTTCAGCCGCGCTGCCGACTGAAGTAATTGCGTGGTACCGCAGCCTTGGCCTGGAACTGCTCGATGGTTACGGCATGACGGAGAACTTCGCTTACTCGCACTTCAACCGGCCCGGAGGAAGCGCGCGCATCGGCTTTGTGGGGCCTTGCCTGCCCGGCGTGGAGGCACGCCTGTCGGACGATGGCGAAATTCTGATCAAGAGCCCCGGACTCATGATCGGCTACTACAAGGCGTCCGACGAGACCGCAGAATGCTTTACCACCGACGGGTTCTTCCACACGGGTGATCGCGGCCAGATCGATGATCGCGGGTACCTGCGCATCATCGGCCGCGTGAAGGACCAGTTCAAGACCGCCAAGGGAAAGTATGTGGCGCCAGTACCTATCGAGGCAAAGCTCGGCGAGCACCCGCGTGTGGAATCCGTCTGCGTTACGGGGCCTGGACGGCCGCAGCCGTTTGTGCTTGCCACGCTCAACGAGGAAACCTGGCGCGAACTGGCGCAGGGCGGTGACCGCAATGCACTAGCAGGCGAGCTGGAAGCGTTGCTGGACGAAGTCAACGCGAGGCTCGAAACACATGAGCGGCTGGACAAGATCGTCGTGCTGCGTGAGCCGTGGACGATAGAACGCGGGCAGATGACGCCGACCATGAAGATTCGCCGCGCGGTGATCGAGGGTGACTATCTCTGGAAATCGCCCCAGTGGGACTCCGCACCGAGCCGGGTGGTCTTCGATCAGTGAAGAGGCGGGTCGGAGATTTTCCTCGCGGCAGCGCCGATCTTGAGTGCCGGCTCCGCGGTACACGACAGGGTTACGGCTATTTTTCGAGCATGGCTGGTAATGACGGCAGGTGGAATCCTTCGTATGGCTTGCTTCGGTCATGTGGCGCGATTCTATACCCTGCCGGTGCATTGGTTGCCCCGCCATCCACGCGAAGACAGGTGCCGGTTACGTAGGCGGCCGCAGGCGAGAGAAGGTAAGTGATGGCCGCGGAAATCTCGGCCACATCGCCATACCGCTGCAGCGGTATGCCTAGGATACGCGCACGAATGGCCGCCGCGCCTTCATCGCTGTAGTTGTCGAAGCCGCTTGAGGCGATCAGGCCAGGTGCCACGGCGTTGACGCGCACGCCAGACGGCGCCCACTCTACGGCCGCGGTCTCGGTGAGGTTCAACATGCCGCTGCGGGCGGCGCCCGAATGCGCATAGCCTGGCAGCCCATTGCCCACCGCAGCGATCATGTTAACGATGGCGCCGCCATGGCGCTCCATCCACCGGGCGTAGACCTCCCGCATGAAAATGAAGCCGCCAGTCAGATTGGTGCGCACCACCGCATCGAACCCTTTGGTCGAAAAATCCTTCATGGGTCCGTAGTACTGGCCACCGGCGTTGTTCACGAGACCATCGATACGTCCGTGCGCCGCCAGCACGGCTTCGACGACGGCAATGACAGCAGCGTCGTCCCTGATGTCGCATTCATGGGCCGAGGCGCGGCATTCTTCGGCGGCGATTTCCTCAAGCACGGCACGCAGCTTGGCAGGGTCACGTCCGACCAAGGCCACATGCGCACCGAGGGAGGCGAGTTCGTGTGCAGTGCAGCGGCCGATACCGCTGCCGCCTCCGGTGACGATGATGGTCTGCCCGGAAAACAGACCGGGGCGGTAGATGGAACGATAGGGCATGATGGTCTGCCAGTTGTGGGAATCAGTGAACCGGTCATGGCAACTCGCGGCACCCCATGCCACTTCGCAACGCGTCGAGCGTGCGGTGGATCGCGCCCGAGGATATCCGCCGTTACGACGAACGGGCTGGCGGTCTAGAGCGTGCCGGCCGGCACCACCGACCATGTAGCGAAAGGCTCGTGCGTCGGCATGCGACGCACCCAGAGCACGTCGCACGCTTCGCATCTGAATTGTTGGCGTAGCCCGACTTCAGTATTCATGCCAAATATTTCGTGCAGACCCTTCATGGCGGCGTGCGGCGAGTAGCGCCGGCAATCCAGTCGCAGCGTCTGGCAGTGCTCGCAAAGTTTCGGATTCCCGGCTGGACTCCGTGGTCTCAGCGGTTCAGGCATCCTCTGTGAGGCATTGGCACGATGCCAGCGGGTGGACGTTGCCCAATACAGTGCCCGCAGCGCACGGTCCGATGTTTCTCCGGCGGTGCCGGCGCAGTGTGAGAGGTGATGCCACCGCAGCACGCCAAGTTCCACCGCCGCGGCAAGGCAGATGATCTGCTCCCGCCCGCTGCTTTGCACGAGGGCGTCGTCGAACAGTTTGACTAGGCAGGTGGCATGGGTGGGCACATCGTCTCCCATCCGCCCAGCCTGGCGCGTCCGCATTCTCGCAGCGCGCTGGATTTTGCGGCTGAAGGCCCGGACTTCGCCGAGCAGGGAGATAAGCTGCGGCTGCAAAGGCATGTTCCGTGTTCCGCTAAAGATGGACGGGCTGGGGGACTTCGATCCGATGCATGCCTGCAGGGAAAGCAGGCGGCATCCGGTACCAGTCTGGAGCGTGGCAATGCGGCCGGGCCGCGGCCCGGCGGATCGATTGGCTGCCCGCTTCAGAGCAGGCTGCGCGCGATGATCAGCTTCTGGATGTGGCTCGTGCCTTCGTAGATCTTGCAGACCCGCACGTCGCGGTAGAACCGCTCCACGGGGAAGTCTGACAGGTAGCCGTAGCCGCCATGGATCTGCAGGGCATCCGAACACACCTTCTCGGCGAACTCGCTCGCGAAGAGTTTGGCGATCGATGCTTCCTTGCTGCATTCCACACCGGCGTCGCAAAGGCGGGCGGCGTGCAACGCGTACTGGAACGCAATCTCCACCCGCGCGGCCATGTCGGCCAGGTCGAAGCTGACGGCCTGAAGATGGATGATGGCCTTGCCATAGGCTTCGCGCTCCTTGGCGTACTGCACTGCCGCGTCAAGCGCGCCACTGGCGGCGCCGGCGGCAATGAAGGCAATGCCGATGCGGCCATCGGAGAGGCCGCCGAGGATGGCACCGTAGCCGTCTCCCTCGTTGCCCATGAGGTTTTCGACCGGTACGCGGCAACCTTCCAGCGCGATCTGCGCGGTGTGCGCGGTGTGCTGGCCAAGTTTGCTCTCGATGCGCGTCACCTCGTAGCCGGGCGCCTTTGGATCGATGATCAGCAGGCTCGCGCCGCGCTTGCCGGCGGCTTTGTCGGTGATGGCGAACACCACGCCGACACCCGCCTCGCCGCCATTGGAGATGAACTGCTTGGTGCCGTCGAGCACGTAGTGGTCACCGTCACGCCTCGCCGTGGTGCGCATGGCTGCGGTGTCGGAGCCCGCATGCGGCTCGGAGATCAAAGAGGCGCCTATGGATGCCCCACGCGCCATCGCAGGCAGGTGGCGGCGTTTCTGTGCCTCGTTGCCAAAGCGGGCGATCAACGATGCCGTGAAGTTATGGACGTGAACGATGGTCGCCAGACCCGCGTCGGCTGTGGCGAATTCATGCTGCGCCAGGCAGAGCTCGGTGACGCCCAGCCCCAGGCCGCCGTACTCCTCTGGAATCAGCATGCCAAGGTAGCCCAGTTCCGCAAGCGCCTTGAGTTCGTTGTGTGGCCAGGCGGAGGTGCGGTCGCGCTCGGCGGCGGTTGGTGCGATGACGTCGGCGGTGATGCGGCGCGCGGCATCGCGAATCATCACCTGCGGCTCGGTGAGAAAGACGGTAGAGGTAGCTGCCATGTGTGCTCCTTGCTGGTGGCCAAGCGGCGTGCCGCCGCCAGTGAATTGCAGGACGCCATTAGGCAATGTGGGCGGGAAAAGGGGCACCCCCTCAAGATGAGGGGGCGCTCACCCTCGCGTGGAGCGTCACCATGGCGACATGCTGTTACGCCGACATCCGTGAAACGGGTACCGCAGCAACTGGTCTGTCGGGAGTGACCAGCCCAATGAGGAGATTCCATCGATGCGTCTGGCCGACTATTTCGACGCTGCTGCTTCTCTGTATCCGCGCAACATTGCCTTCGTCGACCATGGGCAGCACATCGACTTCGCCCAGGCGCAGCGCCTGGTGCATGCCACCGCGCATGCCCTCATTGCCGAGGAAGGATTGCCACCCCGCGCGCACGTCGCGATCTACTCGCCCAATGACTACCGCGTGAGCCTGCTCCAGGTCGCGGCGAACCGTGCGGGCATGGTGTGGGTATCGGTGCACACGCGCAACTCCATCGAAACCAACCTCGCGGTGATGGCCTATGCGGATTGCGACGCGGTGTTCTTTCACAGCGCCTTCGCGAACCTTGTGCCGGCCATGAAGGCGGGATTGCCGCGTGTGCGACGCTTCGTCTGCATCGACGCGCCGTCAGCATTCGGACCCAGCCTGGCAGATTGGATCGCGCCATGGTCCCGGCCGTTCGTGGCGCCGCCCGAGCAGGCAACGATACCTGCCATGCTGCAGCCAACGGGCGGCACCACGGGGCCGTCGAAGGGCGCCGTGCATACCAACCGTTCGCTGGAGATGGCGCTGATCTCGGTGTTCGAGACGCTGGGTTTCGATGCGGCGTCACGTGTGCTGGCGGTGGCGCCGCTGACGCACGCCGCATGCATGCTTACGCTGGCCTGCGCCGCGCGCGGCGGCCGAACGGTGGTGCTTGACGGCTTCGAGGCGGGAAAGGTTCTTGAATGCATTGAGCGCGAGGGCATCACGCATCTGTTCCTGCCTCCCACGCTCGTCTATGCGCTACTCGACGATCCACGTCTTGGCGCCACCCATGTCGCATCGCTCCGGTGCATCGCTGTGGGTGCCGCACCCATTGCGCCCGAGAAGGTCAAGGAAGCGGTGCGCCGTTTTGGGCCTGTGATCTACGAGGTATTCGGTCAGAGTGAATGCCTGTTTCCGGTCGTTGCCAAACGGCCCGAAGACTATCTGTTGTCCGACGGCAGCTTCGACGAGGTGGCACTGGCCTCGGCCGGCCGCGCGGTGCCATTCGCGCGGGTGGAAATCCTGAATGAGGACGGCTCTGTGGCCGGCCCCGGCGTAATGGGCGAGATCGTGGTGCGGTCGACGATGGTCATGCAAGGTTACTACCGCAAGCCAGCGGAAACGGCAGAGGTGTCGACCGGTGGCTGGCACCACACGACCGATGTCGGCGTAAAGGACGAGCGCGGCTTCATCACCATCGTCGACCGCAAGAAGGACATGATTGTCAGTGGTGGCTTCAATGTCTTCCCAAGCGAGATCGAGGCCGTGATCCTGTCGCATCCTGCCGTGCTCGATTGTGCCGTGATCGGCGTCCCAGACCAGAAGTGGGGTGAAGCGGTCAAGGCCATCGTGCAACTCAAGCCGTCCTGCAGTGAATCCGATGAGAGCCTCAAGGTCGTGCTCGCACAGCGCTGCAAGGACGCTCTCGGTAGCGTAAAGGCTCCCAAATCCATCGAGATCTGGCCCGAACTGCCACGCAGCGCGGTGGGGAAGGTGCTCAAGCGCGATATCCGCGCACGCTTTTGGGAAGGCCATTGGCGTGCCGTTTGAAATTCATCAAGTAAATGGGAAAGGCAGGTAGGACATGGATTTGCTGAACAAGGTTGCGGTAGTGACGGGGGCAGCCTCCGGCCTGGGGCTGGCTATGTGTCAGGCGCTCGCCGCCGCGGGCGCAAAGGTTGTGGGCTTCGATCTGGATGCAGGTCGCCTGGCCGAGGCAATGGGGTCGGACATGACGGGCATTGCCGTCGATGTGTCGGACGAGGCGAGCGTGCGGGCCGGCATCGAAGCCGTGCTCGCTCGCCACGGTGCGCTTCATGTGTCCGTCAATTGCGCGGGCGTGCTCGGACCGTGCAAGACGCTGTCAAAGGGCCAGGTGTTTCCCACCGATCTGTGGAACCGTGTGATCGGCGTGAATCTGACGGGGACGTTCAACGTGCTCCGCTACGCGTCGCTCGCCATGTCTGCCAACGATGCAGGACCGACAGGCGAGCGAGGCGTCATCATCAATACGGCGTCCGGTGCAGCCAAGGCCGGGCAGATGGGGCAGGCTGCGTACAGCGCGACCAAGGCCGGCGTGATCGGCATGACGTTGCCCGTGGCGCGTGACCTTGCCGATCATGGCATTCGGGTCATGGCGATTTCTCCAGGCCTATTCGAAACAGGCATGTCGGCGGGCATGCCGGAAAAGGTGTCGAACGGGCTGATCGAGAAGATGCTATTCCCGCGTCGCATGGGTATGGCCGAGGAGTTCGCTGCACTCGTGTGCCATGTCATTGGCAACCCATATCTCAATGCCAACTGTATCGATATCGACTGTGGCACCCGCTGATGTGAGGTGACCCGAGCAGTGACCGCGCAAACGTGTCAACCCGAGGAAGGTGCCAAATGAACTTCAGGATGCAACGCAACACCTTGACGCTGTGCACAGCGGCGATTGTTATGACCCACGGTGCGGTTGCCGCCGCGGTCACGGTGCCGGTGACCGCGGACAACTACGTCCGGGCCGAATCCGATGAGTACTTCGCGGCCGTCGTGAAGCGCGGAGGCTTTGGCCATTTTGCCCATCGGCGAGCGATGGTGGAACTGGACAAGCAGAACGTCGTTCGCCCCAATCGCGACACGCTATACTCGACCGCCATCTTCGATCTGCAGGCAGGCCCGGTGACGGTGACGTTGCCCAAGGCGGAAGGACGCTATCTATCGCTACAGGCCATCGACGAGGATCACTACACTCGTGCCATGATGTATGCGCCGGGTCCGCACACTTTCACGCGTGAGCAGGTGGGAACACGCTACGTGCTCGTCGCGGTGCGTATCCTGGCGAATCCGGATGACCCTGCCGATATGGAGGCGGCACGTGCGCTTCAGGACCAGATCCAGGTCAGCGCTAAGGGTACGGGCCGCTTCGACATACCAGAATGGGACAAGGCCGGGCTGACGAAGATCCGGCAGGTGCTGCAGGTCATGAATACGACGTTGTCGGATACGCGCCGGATGTTCGGCACCCCTGAACAGGTGGATCCCATGCGGCACATGATTGGCACGGCGGCGGCCTGGGGAGGCATCCCCGAAAAGGACACTTTTTATCTGCCCATTACCCCGGCTCGCAATGACGGTCAGACTGTGTACAGGATGATCGTGGGTCAGGTGCCAGTCGACGGTTTCTGGTCGGTCAGTGTGTACAACGCTCGGGGGTTCTTCGAGCCGAACCGGTTGAACGCCTATTCGCTGAACAATCTCACGGCGCGGCGCAATGCGGATGGCACGGTGACGGTGCAGTTCGGCGGCTGCAGCGATGCGGTGCCAAACTGTTTGCCGACGATGCCGGGTTGGAACTACCTTGTGCGGCTCTACCGCGCGCATCCGGATGTACTGAGCGGGGCGTGGGCCTTTCCGCAGGCGCAGCCCGTGAACTGAGCCGCGCGCGACGAGGATCACGAGATCAGGGCCTGCTCCCGCGCCCACACCATGGCGTGGTAGCGGCTCGATACACCGAGCTTGGCGAAAATATTGCGAAGGTTCCACTTCACGGTTTCAACCGTGATGTTGAGCGTGAGCGCGATTCGCTTGTTTGACATCGCTTGGGCGACCAGCGTCAGGATCTCCAGTTCGCGTTGCGTCAGGGCGACAGTCGCCTTCGGGCCGCCACGACGGCGGCCCGCTGCGCCTTCATCGCTTTCCGGCATTCGTCCAAGCACGTCGCGCGCATATCGCAGCAGTGGTTCATCGGCCTTGCGGGTTTGCACGAAGCGTGTCAGCAGCGCCGCCGTTGGCGCACCGTCGTCAACGAAGGCTCGTACCAGGCCTTGCCGCTCGCCTGCGCAGAGTGTACGGATGAACGTTTCCATGGCTTCGTCCGTACGGCCGAGTCGATCGAGGACCGTGGCGGTTAGCAAGTCGGTCAATGTAATCTCTAGGCCGCGCTTGTACGCCACGCCGTGGGCGCGCATGGTATCGAACGCCGCCAGCGCCTTCTCCGGCGCATCAACGCGCTGCACGTATCCACGTGCAAGTGCGGCGAGCGCCGGAATGATGGAGAGGTAGCCCTCGCTCTTGCTGAAGGTCTGCGCCATCTCGTCCAATGTGTCGGACAACTCTGCTGCCCGGGCGGTATCTCCGCGTCGAAGCTGCAGCTTGACCTGTTCGACGAGCATATGGGCCACGGCGCGATATTGCCCCAGGCTGCGCAGATGCGCGCTCTGCTGCGTCATGAAGGCCTGTGCGACATCGGGACCTTCCTGCAGCAGGTCAAGCCGCGCACGGCAGAGCGAGGCGCGGAGCATGACGTCCGGCGCGGATGCATGGAGCAGACCGAGCCGGTTCGCGATGGTTTCACGCGCGTCGTCGATACGGTCGAGTTCGTAGTACGTATCGGCCATCAGAGAAGCACAGAGGTTGGCGCTGATGGAGTGCGGACCATTGGCCTTGATCGCACGCGCCAGCACTGGCGTGCCGAGCTTCTCGGCTTCGCGCACGTCGCCGGATAGCAGCAGGCACTGGATGCGCGTGGCCTCTGCCACCAGCGCCATGTCGTTGTTACGGTCGGAGGCGGGGATGGGATGGTTGTCGAGCAGCCGTCGGGCGTCGGCATAGCGGCCCGCGGCAGCGTAGCCGGATGCCAGCTCGGCCTGCAGAACGTAACGCTGGAATGGGTTGTCGTGCGGATCGGTCAGGCGTGGCTCTAGCAGGTCGACGATCCGCTGCGTGTCGTCCTCCTGGTGGGCGATGGCTGCTTCGATCAACGCTGGCATGGCGGCGATCGCGGGTTCGGCCTGTGCACCGCTGGACTGAAGGTGCGTGAGCAGTCGACGGGCCCGCGCCGGTTGCGCGGTCAAGGCCACCGTCAGGCAGGCTAGGTAGAACAGACGCTGGTGTTTCGCCAGTGCCTCGTCCGGCAAGCGTTCGAGCAGATGAAGGACCGGGCTCAGATAGGCCAGGTTCCATGTGGCTGGCGCCGCCTGCTCGATCACATGCGCGGCGTATTCCACGTCCCCGCCGAGGGCTGCGTGGCGCACCGCTTCCGCAAGGAACTGGTTGGCGGCGAACCAGCGACTGCCGCGGCGGTGAATCTCTGCCACGGACGCCTTGCCGCGCTGGCGCAGCCGCGTCAGCAGGTATTCGCCGAACAAAGGGTGGAACCGGTACCAGGGCGCGCGGTCGTCGGACTCGATGCGCACGATCAGCAGGTTCTCGCTTTCCATGCGTCGCAGCAGAGCGGCGGCTTGAGCGTCACCGGTCACGGCCTCGGCAAGCTCGGCATTGAAGCGCCGGAAGATGGACAGCGTCTCGGAGATCCCCGCCAGCTCCGGCGGCAACTGTTCCATGACCTCCTCGCTGAGATAGGCCTGCAGGTCGGTCGATTGCCAGACCAGTTCACGCAGTCGCTCGCGCGAATCGGGTCGGTTCTTCAGCATGATGGCAATGAGCTGCAGGCATGACGGCCAGCCGCCGGTCAGCTCGTCGACGAGGTGCAGTTCGTCTGCGTTGAGCTTGTCTCGCCCGAGATTGCTTTCGAGGAAGGCCTTGGATTCCGCCAGGCTGAAGGGCAGTTCCGCGGCGTCGATCTCCACGATCTGGTCCATCATGCGCAGCCGGCTCAGGCCCACTGGCGGCGCGACACGCGAGGCGATGACCATGTGCAGGTTATCGGGGCAATGATCGAGCAGCTTCTGCAGGAACTGGTGAGCCGCGCGATTCTCGACGTGGTGGTAGTCGTCCAGGAATACGTAGATCTCCTCGGGCCGTTCGGCGGTCCGGTCGACGATGGATGCAACGGCGGCGTCCGTCGCTCTTGCGCTGCTGCCTTCGAACGCCACGTCGATGTCGAGCGAGATGCCAACCCGCTCGATGGCGGCAAGGAACGCCTGACAGAACTCCGTGAATCCCTTTTCATCCTGCGTCAGCGATAGCCATGCCACCGTGGCACCGCCCGATTGCAGCTTCTGCCGCCATTGCGCGAGCAATGTGGTCTTGCCATACCCCGCGCTTCCAGTGACCAGCGTAAGCCTGCGCTGCTGTGCCTGCCCAAGAAGCGTCAGCAGCCGCGCGCGCGGGACGTACTTCGCGCCGATCCGCGGCGGCGAAAAACGGGTGGAAGCGAGGAGATGGGTGAAATTTTTCTTCAAGGTAGCACCTTTAAGGGCAACGTCGTCGCCTGCGATGCACGGCGCGAGCAAGCTCCGCCTGTGCATATGTCACACGCCGTTGCTTCTGTCAATCGGGGGGGCGCCCTCGCGATGAGGGGTGATTGGCGGCAACGTGGCGACTAACTTTACACGACGCAGTACATCACGAACATCCGTCGAAATCAGGAGAGAAAGAGATGAGCTATACCCATGCAGTGGCCGGATCGGTCGGCTGGCTGACGATGGATCGACCGGCAGCCATGAACAGCCTGAGCAGCGAAATGGTCGCCGGCATTGCTGCGAAGCTGCACGAGTGGCGTGACGATCCCGCCGTCCGTGTGGTGGTGATTACCGGCAACGGCCGGGCGTTCTGTGCCGGTGCCGACCTGAAGGAATCGTCGGCCGACCGGCAGGTACCTGGCGAGAAGGACTTCCTTGACCGCATTGTCGATTTCTTCGACACAGTACGTGCCTTCCCGAAGCCGCTGATCGCCGCCGTGAACGGCCTAGCGCTGGCCGGCGGTCTGGAAGTCGTGATGGCGTGCGACATCGTTCTGGCTGCTGAGTCTGCCCGCCTGGGCGATGCCCATTCGAACTTCGGTGTGTTCCCCGGCGCGGGCGGCGCCGCCATTCTGCCGCGCAAGGTGCCGCAGAACGTTGCCAAGTACCTGTTGTTCACCGGCGATTCGCTGTCGGCCGCGGACATGAAGGCATATGGCCTCGTTAACGAGGTACTGCCCGACACCGAGCTGCGTGACCGTGCACAGGCCATGGCTGAGAAGTTGGCGAAGAAAAGTCCGCTGGTGCTGGCACGCATGAAGCGGGTAGCCAACGAAGCGGCCGACAAGACCGCTGCGGACGCGCTGCGTCAGGAGCTGTTCGAGTTGCGCAACCACCAGCGATCGTATGACGTGAAGGAGGGCCTGGCCGCCTTCGTCGAGAAGCGTGAGCCGCGGTTCAAGGGCTACTGAGATCCCATCGAAACTGACTTCAGAAAGCACAAGCATGGAAAACATCTACATCGTGGGCGTTGGCATGACGCGGTTCGGCCGCCACGCCGACAAGACCGTCAAGCAGCTTACCGCGTGGGCGGTGGAAGACGCACTGAAGGACGCAGGCTGTGACCGCAAATGGGTACAGGCCGCGTTCTATGGCAACTGCACACAGGGCCACTTCGATGGCCAGCACATGATCCGTGGCCAGGTGGCGCTGCTGCCGCTGGGCTTCGACGGCATTCCCATCTTCAATATCGAAGGCGCCTGCGCATCGTCCAGCCATGGCTTCAACCTCGCCGTGACGCAGTTGCGTGCAGGCGCCGCGGAAGTCGCGCTTGCCGTTGGCGCTGAGAAGATGTTCTATGGCGACAAGGCCAAGATGTTCTCCGCGTTTGAGTCCGCCTGGGACATCGAGACATTCGACGAAAACAGGAACTACCTGTCCGCCATGGGCAAGCGCATCGTGCCGCTACCGGGCTCGCAGTCGGAGAAGCCTTACAGCCCGTTCATGGACGTATACGCAGCGTTAGGCCGAGGTGGCCTGATGGAGCGATTCGGAATCACCCAGCGCCAGCTTGCTGCGGTGTCTTCGAAGAACCACGGACACTCGGTGCACAACGAACGCTCGCAGTATCGCAACGCCATGAGCATCGAGGAAGTGCTGGCCGCGCCGCCGATTACCTATCCAATCACGCTGCCGATGTGCTCGCCGATCTCCGATGGTGCGGCCGCCGCGATTCTCTGCACGGAATCCGCAATGAAGAAATACGGCTTCGACCGCAAGCGTGCGGTCAGGGTGCTTGCGAGTGTCGTGCGTTCGGCCTCGGCGCGCGCGGCCGAGGCCTATGACCTGGGTTGCACTAGGCAGGCGGGCAAGGCCGCATTCGAGCAGGCAGGCATCGACCCGCGAGACATCGGCGTGGCGGAAGTGCACGACGCCACCGCGATTGGTGAATTGCTGTGCGTTGAGGCGCTGGGCTTGTGCGAGCCGGGCGACAGCGGCGCGATGGCTGAGCGCGGCGAATCATCACTGGGCGGCAGGCTGCCCATCAATCCTTCCGGGGGACTGGAGTCGAAGGGGCATCCGATCGGCGCAACGGGCATTGGCCAGCTCTTCGAGCTCGTGGAGCAGTTGCGTGGCAACTGCGGCAAGCGGCAGGTGGAAGGTGCGCGCTTTGCCATTCAGGGCAACGGTGGCGGTCTGTGGCGCGTGGAAGAGGCCACCGAGCATATTGCAATCCTGGGGCGCGATTGAGCGCCGCGTGGCAACAGACAACAGAATCGAGGGGAAAGAATGCCTTACCAACTACCTACTGAAGATCAGACCCTTGCGGTCGAGAGCTTCCGCAAGTTCCTGCAGTCCGAAATCAAGCCTGTGGCGCGCGAGTACCGGGATCGCTTCATTCCCAAGGAGAAGATGCGCGAACTCACACAGCGCATCGCAGAGTTCGGCCTGCCGGGTTGCTCCATCCCGGCTGAGCTTGGCGGCATGGGTCTGACGTTCACGATGCAGGGCATGCTGTTCGAGGAACTGGTGGCGTGTTCGTGCGACATCGCGCTGGCGGTGATGATCAACCTTGGCCTGCCGTTGTTGCTGACGGGCGCGTCGCAGGAACTGCGTGATCGCTACATGGCGGACGCGCTGGCCGGCAAGATCTTCAGCTCGGTGGCGATCAGCGAGCCCGATGTCGGTTCGAACGTGGCGGAGATCAAGACTCGCGCTGTGCGGGATGGTGATCACTACATCATCAACGGGGAAAAGACCTGGATCTCGAACGGCGAGTATTCCGATGTGGTAGTGGTGACGTGCCGCACGGAGACGGGTCTGTCGCACATCCTGGTCGACCGTCACGAGCACGGCTACGAGTCACGCAACATCGACAAGATCGCGCTTGGGTCGCAGTCCACGGCGCAGTTGTTCTTCCAGGATGTGCGTGTGCCGGTCACCAACCTGATCGGCAACGAGGGCGAGGGTCTGAAGAACACGATGAAGCTGTTCGAAGTGGCTCGCGGGCACGTTGGCACGCTTTCGATCGGGTTGATGCGGGCTTCGCTGGAGGAATCGATCGCCTACGCTAAGGATCGCAAGCAGTTTGGCAAGCCCATTGCCGCCCACCAGCTCGTGGCGGCGAAGATCGCCAACATGGCCATGCTGCTGGACGCGTCGCGCCTGATGTGCCATCGGGTGTTCGGATTGATCGATGCCGGGGTCCGCTGTGACATGGAAGCGTCGATGGCCAAGGCATTTGCCACAGAGGCAGCCGTCCGCGCGTGCCGCGATGCGGTGCAGCTCCACGGAGGAAATGGCATCACCAAGGAGTTCAACGTCGAACGCTATCTGCGTGAAGCCATCATCATCCCGATCCCGGATGGCACGACGGAGATTCAGCAGCTCGCGATTTCGCGTGCGCTGACAGGAATCTCGGCTTTCGCGTAGCATCTTCGTCAGGCATTGACATGCAGGCCCGGCTGCAAGCCGGGCCTTTTTCCATCCACCGGGGTAACCATTGACCGACTCAACTTCGCACAAGAACGCATCGGCGCATGCCCCGCTGCACTATCCGTTCGATCGTGTACCGGCGCCGGGCGGGGCCATTGAGGTAGCACCGGGCGTACTGTGGATGCGGCTGGACCTGCCTGGGCCGCTTAACCACATCAATCTGTGGGCGCTGGCCGATGAGGACGGCTGGACCATCGTCGATACGGGTCTCTACGGACCGCAGAGTATCCTCGCATGGGAGGCGTTGCTGGCCGGGCCGCTACGGGGCCGCCCGGTCCGGCGCGTGGTGGCCACGCATCTCCATCCGGATCACGCTGGCATGGCCGGCTGGCTGACGCAGCGGTTCGACTGCCGGCTCTGGATGACGCGACTGGACTATCTTCACTGCAAGGCGATGGTTTCCGACACCGGCCGCGAGGCGCCGATGGATGCCATTCGCTTCTACCAACGCGCGGGTTGGGGGGAGGATGCGATTGCCGCTTATCGCGGTCGTTTCGGGCGCTTCGGGCGGATGTTCCACGCGTTTCCGGACAGCTTCCGGCGTATCGCCGAAGGTCAATGGCTGGAGATCGGGGGACATCGGTGGCAAGTGGTTATCGGCAGGGGGCACACGCCCGAACATGCCTGTCTGCTCTGCCCGGCATCGCAGTTGCTGATCTCCGGCGACCAGGTATTGCCGCGTATCTCGTCCAATGTTTCCGTGCATGCCACGGAGCCTGATGCCAATCCGCTCGGCGAGTGGCTGGATTCGATCCGCACGCTCCGAGAGACATTGCCGGCGAATGTGCTGGTGTTGCCTGCCCACAATGAACCGTTCCATGGGCTCCATGAGCGATTGACGCAACTCGAGCGTGGGGTTGGCAATGGGCTGGACAGGTTGCGGGCGGCGATGACGGCGCCGCGCCGGGCCGTGGACGTGTTCGGAGCATTGTTCCGGCGCGAAATCCGTAGTGATGACACCAGCACCTATGGGCTTGCAACGGGGGAGGCGATCGCGCACCTCAACTACCTTGTGCATGCCGGTGAGGCGAGCATCGAGACGGATGGCGACGGCGTGCTGTGGTACATGCTGACTGCCGCGTAGAGCATGAAGAACGAGCTCCGGCGCACGTCCGGAGCCGCCATGCATCGGGAAAGCATCTAGAGAGCGTCGAGAAGGGGCTACGAAACCTTTCGCGTGTGCCCAGCCCAGTACTTGTCCCGCACTTGCCGTCGCAGTACCTTCCCGACCGCGCTGACTGGCAAGGCGTCGACGAAGGCCACCGTCTTTGGCGCCTTGTAGCCGCCGAGCAGGCGTTTCACATGGTCGATAAGGGATTCGGCGGATACCTGCTCGCCGGCGTTGACCATGACCTCGGCGTGTACGGCTTCCCCCCACTCCTCATGCGGAATGCCAATGACCGTGGAGTTGGAAACCGCCGGATGGGCGTTCAACGCGGCTTCGACCTCGATGGCGTAGACGTTGAATCCGCCCGTGATGATCATGTCCTTCTTGCGGTCGACGATATATAGGAAGCCACGTTTGTCCACGTAGCCCAGGTCGCCAGATTTCCAGAAGCCATTGTAAAACTCGGCGGCCGTACCCTCCGGATTGCGGAAGTAGCCACTAATGGTGGCGCGCGACCGGATCCATACCTCGCCCGTCATGCCGGCCGGCAGACGCTGGCCGCCGCTGTCCACGACGATCACCTCAGCGGTGGTTGCCAGGCGCCCCGCAGAGGCCAGATGCCCGGCGCCGGCGATGTGGTCGCTCTTGGGGAGCAGGGCCACCGGCTGCAGACATTCGGTAGAGCCGTAGATCTGCAGGAAGATGCTACCGAAGCGCGCCTGCAGCCGTTCCAGTTTCGAAGGGCTGATTGGGGCAGCGCCGTAGTAGATGGTCTGAAGCGAGGACAGATCGTGGCGGGATGCCTCGGGCAGATCCAGTAACCGGTAAAGCACGGTTGGCACCAGTCCGGCCACGGTGACCTTCTCTGCTTCAACGTTGGCGCACCATGCTTTCAGGTCCGGCAGGTTCTGGGTAATCGTGCACCCACCGCGGAACAGCGTCGGCAGGAAGTAAAGGCCGGAACCGTGGCTGACCGGAGCCATGTGCAGTACCCGGGAGTCGCGATCGATCGCATGCTCGGCCTCCGCGAAGAATGCGTCGCGGCACGCCAGCCAGTTGTCCATGGTGTAGGCCGCGCACTTGCTCCTGCCAGTGGTGCCGCCGGTGAAGCGATAGAGCAGGGGCGAGGCATGGATGTCGCTCTCCACGCCAGGATCGTCTTCCGATTCATCCTCGAGCAGATCCCAGAATGCGTGCAGTCCTTCGGCTTGCGCCATCCCGGGCGGCAGAGCGTCCATGCAGACCACCGTCGCGCCAAGCGCGCGCAGCATCGGATAGTAGCGATGCAGCAGATCGTTTTCGAGGAACACGACCTTCGGCCGCATGAAGTCGACCTGCCAGCGATGATCGTCGAAGGGGTCGCGCAGATTGGTGAACGCCGCCGCGGCTTCGCCCTTGAGTGCGGTCCAGGTATGCAGGAGCGAAAGGTTGTCGTTCTCGAGGATACAGAGATAGGTGTCGCCACGATGCAGAGCCAGCTTGCTGCGCATCATGTTGACGATCCGGTTAGTCAAGGCGTGCAGCTCGCGGTAGCTATACCGGCGGTTGCGCTCGATGTTGACCAGGGCTTCCCGATCGGCCCATCGCACCGCCGTGTGTTCCATCAGGTGCGCGAAATTGATCTCCATGCCGTCTCCTGAGTGTCAGTGTTGGCCTGTCGAGGGGGCAGGCGGTGTGCTCAATATTGCGCCCTGCCGCCCGCCGGCCAGTCCCCCTCGAAACGAGGGGGAGCCTGTGGGGATCCCCCCTACCTATCATCGGTACCGTGCCGATTCGATCGAACGGCTTGAGAAAAGATACCGAGGAAGACTTATGGCTCGAAAAGTCGTCGTAGCCGGCGTGGGGATGATTCCTTTCACCAAGCCTGGCGCCAGTGAAACCTATGACCTGATGGGCGCGGCTGCGGCGCGCGTGGCTTTGCTGGATGCGCGCGTGGATTACCGGCACATCCAGCAGGCCTACACCGCGTTCGTCTATGGCGATTCGTGCGCCGGGCAGCGCGCGCTGTACCACATCGGCATGACCGGCATTCCCATCATCAACGTCAACAACAACTGCGCCACTGGATCGACCGGCCTGTTCCTGGCTCGGCAAGCCATCGAGGCAGGTGCAATTGACGTGGCGCTGGTGGTCGGCTTCGAGCAGATGAATCCCGGCGCCCTCGGTAGTTACTTCAACGACCGTCCTCTGCCGGCAGACCTGTTTCTGGGGCGATGCGATGCGCTGATGGGGGAGCAGGAGATTCCGCCAGCCCTGCGCATCTTCGGTGGCGCCGGCCTGGACCACATGCAGCGTTTCGGCACGCCGATGGAGACTTTCGCGAAGATTCGCGCCAAGGCCAGCCGCCATGCAGCCAACAATCCGCTGGCGGTATTCCGCAAGGTCGTCACGCCCGAGGATGTCATGGCCGACCTGCCGGTATGGCCCGGCGTCATGACCCGCCTGATGGCCTGCCCGCCAACCTGTGGTGCCGCCGCGGCGGTCCTCTGCAGTGAGGAATACGCACGCAAGCATGACCTCGACGCACGTGTCTGGATCGCGGCGCAGGCGATGACCACTGATTTCTCGGAAACGTTCGAGACCGATATGCGCTTCGTGGCTGGCTTCGGCATGGCGAAGGCTGCCTCGCAGCAGGTCTATGAAGCCTCAGGTATCGGTGCCGAGGACGTGGATGTGATCGAACTGCACGACTGCTTCGCCCATAACGAGTTGATTACCTATGAGGGCCTGGGTTTGTGCCCGGAAGGTGGCGCGGCAAGATTCGTCGACGATGGCGACAACACCTATGGTGGCCGCTTCGTGGTCAATCCGTCGGGAGGCCTGCTTTCGAAGGGCCATCCGCTGGGTGCGACGGGTCTCGCTCAGTGCACGGAGCTTGTCCAGCAACTGCGCGGCACTGCCGACAAGCGGCAGGTGGCGGACGCCCGTGTGGCGCTGCAGCACAACGTTGGCATCGGCGGCGCTTGCGTCGTCACGATGTACCGTAACTGAAGCGGAGCGAGTCATGGATTTTCAACCCGATGCCGGGCTCGAGACCTTCCGGCAGGAAGTTCGAGCGTTCGTGCGCGCAAACCTGCCCGCGACGCTCGCAGGCAAGCCGCGTGGCAGTGTGCGTTCGCAGCGTGCCGAAGTCGAGTGCTGGCAGCGCGTTCTCAACGAGAAAGGTTGGGGCGCGCCTTACTGGGCGCAGAAGGACGGTGGCACAGGCTGGAGCGTGCTCCAGCAGCTTGTCTTCGACGAGGAATGCGTCGCGGCAGGTACCCCGACGCAGGATGGCTTCGCACAAAAACTGCTCGGCCCGGTACTGAACGCATTTGCAAGCCCCGAGCAGAAGGCCGAGCATCTGCCGCACATCTTCAAAGGTTCGCGTCTGTGGTGCCAGGGCTTCTCGGAGCCCGGGTCTGGTTCGGACCTGGCTTCGCTGCGCACGCGCGCGGATCGAGACGGGGACCACTACGTGGTCAACGGCCAGAAGATCTGGACCAGCTACGCTCATGAGGCGGACTGGATCTTCCTGTTGGTTCGCACCGATCAGGAAGCAAAGAAGCAGGCCGGCATCAGCTTCCTGCTGGTGGACATGAAGACGCCGGGCATTACCGTGCGTCCGATTCGCAGTATCGACGACTGCCACCATCTAAATGAGACGTTCTTCGACAACGTGCGTGTGCCCGTGGCCAACCGTGTCGGCGCCGAAGGCGATGGATGGACGATCACCAAGTTCCTGCTCAACAACGAGCATGCAACGGCGGCTGACCTGCCTATCCTCAAGCGTTACCTGATGCAGATCCGGGCGCTGGCCACGAGCCAGAAGAAAAAGGGAAAATCGCTCGTTGCCTGGCACGAGTTCTCGCTGCGCCTTGCCCGCTTCGAGGCGGAGGTCAATGCCATCGCGATGATGGTGAAGCGCGTGGCCGCGATGGAGCAGGATCACAGTCCCGCCGCGCATGCGATGGGCTCGATGCTGAAGATTCGAGGCACGGAGCTGCAGCAGCGTATGAGCGAGTTCCTGATGGAGGCATTGGGCGACTACGGCGCGGTGGCCTATCCGGAACCACACGCCGACGGTGCCGAGCCCGTGCTGCCGATGCAGGACGTCGGGCGCGGCGTTGCCAACGAAATGTTCTTCCGCCGCGCGTCCACCATCTACGGGGGCACCAGTGAAGTGCAGCGCGGCATTATCGCCAAGACGGTGTTTCAACTTTGAAGGGCGCACCGACCATGAATTTCAAACTCGATGACGCACAGCAGATGTTGCAGGACAGCGTGCGTCGCTATGTAGACAAGGATTACAGCTTCGAGCACCGCACCGTGCTGCTCAGGACGCGTTCGACCTGCAGCGAAAAGGATTGGGCAACGTTTGCCGGGAACGGCTGGTTGGCCGCGGCGCTGCCCGAAGCCGAAGGTGGGCTTGGCGGCAGCATCGTGGACACTGTGTTGGTCGCGCAGGAGCTTGGGCGCGGGCTGGTGGTGGAGCCGTTTCTTGGCTGCGCGGTGCTGGCGGCGCAGACGCTGGTGGCCGGCGCCACGGCGGCGCAGCGCGAAGCACTGCTTCCGGGGCTGGCCGATGGCTCGAGCAAGCTCGCACTGGCCTACAGCGAACCGGAGTCGCGTGGATTCCCGGAGATCGTTTCGTGCCGCGCGGATCTCGTGGATGACGGTTACGTACTGCACGGCGTGAAGTCACTGGTGCTGGGTGGCGTGGACGCCGATGCATTTATCGTCTCGGCGTGCATTGCCGATAGCGCGGACATCTCGTTGTTCCTCGTTGATGCCAGCAGTGTGGGCCTGTCGTGTCAGCCGCTGCCATTGCACGACGGGACATGGGCAGCGGAAGTAACGCTGGAAGGCGTCAGGGTCGACGCGGGTAACCTGCTTGGCCAGGCGGGACAGGGGCTTGCCGCCATGCGTCACGGGCTGGCGCACGGCACTGCCGCACTATGCGCGGAACTGGTCGGTGGTATGGAAAGGGTCATCGAGATCAGCGCCGAATATCTCAAGGTGCGCAAGCAGTTCGGCGTAACCATTGGATCGTTCCAGGCGCTGCAACACCGGATGGCGGACATGGCGGCCGAGCTCGAACTGTCGCGTTCGATGCTGTATCACTTGCTGGCTTCCATCGCAAATGACGATGCCGACACCGTTCAGCGCAGCGTATCGCAGACTAAGGCACTGATCGGCCGCGCTGCTAGGTACGTCTGCGGACAGGCCATCCAGCTTCATGGTGGCATCGGCATGACGGAGGAATACACCGTCGGCCACTACTACAAGCGGGCCGTGGTGGCCGATGCGCTGTTTGGCCGGGCAGACCAGCACGAGGCCGCATGTGCGGCGGAGTTGCAGGCGACACTGAATTGAAACGAAGGACAAGCATGAGAGTTTTCGAGAGGATTGTCGACCTGAAGGCGATGGTTGGCCAAGGCATCGGCACCAGCGACTGGATGATGATCGATCAGGCGCGCGTCAATCAGTTTGCCGACGCCACTGGCGATCACCAGTGGATTCACGTGGATGTGGAGCGTGCCAGGCAGGGGCCGTTCGGCGGCCCTATCGCACACGGATTTCTGACGCTGAGCCTTCTGCCTGCGTTCTTCGCCACGGCTTTCCAGATCCGCGAGACACGTGCCGGGGTGAATTACGGGTTGGACAAGGTGCGTTTCATGTCGCCGGTTCCGGTTGGCGGCCGGGTGCGCGCGCATTTCACGTTGATGGCGTGGGACGCGCTCGACGGAGGCGGCGCCCAGGTAAAGATCGAAATGAAGGTGGAATGCGAGGGCGTTTCCAAGCCGGCCTGCGTGGCCGAATCAATCACGCGCCTGTTTCCCTGATTCGGATGTTCCCGAACTGAACAAGTAAACCAGACTTTGGAGTAGAAGATGACGATTCGATTCGATGGCAAGGTTGCCATTGTGACTGGCGCGGGCGCCGGTCTTGGCCGCTCGCACGCACTGGCGCTGGCTGCGCGTGGCGCCAAGGTGGTTGTGAACGATTTCGGCGGTGCCCGTGACGGTACCGGTGGTTCGTCCGAGGCGGCGTTGGCCGTGGTGGACGAGATTCAGAAGGCAGGTGGCGTTGCCATCGCCAATGGTGCCAACGTGGCGGACTTCGAGCAGGTCCAGGCCATGGTGAAGCAGACAATGGATGCGTTCGGGCGCGTCGATATTCTGGTCAACAACGCGGGCATCCTGCGTGACAAGACGTTCTCCAAGCTCGACATGACAGACATCAAGGCCGTGATCGATGTCCACCTGATGGGTTCGATCCACTGCACCAAGGCGGTATGGGACATCATGCGCGAACAGAACTACGGCCGCATCGTGATGACCACGTCCGCGTCGGGCATGTACGGCAACTTCGGTCAGTCGAACTATGCAGCGGCAAAGATGGCGCTGGTTGGTCTGATGAATGCGCTGACCCCGGAAGGTCGCAAGAACAATGTTCGTGTCAACACCGTTGCGCCGGTGGCCGCAACGCGCATGACGGCGGACGTGCTGCCTGAGGAGATGCTCAAGCGCATTCAGCCCGATCGTGTGACGCCGGCCGTGCTCTATCTTTGCAGCGAAGAAGCGCCTTCGAAGACGATCATTTCGGCGGGCGGCAGCGTCTTTGCGGCAGCGACGATGATGGAGACGGCACCGGTTAAACTCGACGACGCCACGCTTTCGCCAGAATTGGTCGCGGCGCGCTTTGCCGAGATCGCCAATTGGAGCAGTGCCCGCCCGTATGAAGAGTCCTTCGCCGAAGTGCAGGCATTTCTGACGCTGGCAACGGCGTGACGTGGGTTCGCGGCGGCAAAGCATCGCTGCCGCGAACGCTTCCAGGATCATTTGGACCGCGTGCGACTATGTCGTTCGGCAAGTCACAAACGGACGTCGTCGCATATCGTGGAATTCCTTCAGGAAAGGTAAAACGTGATGGGTTACGTTCATAAATGGGTCGCCGCATTGGTGCTGTCCGCAAGTGCAAGTGCTCCCGTGTTCGCCGGTGTGCCGGCGGCACCGATCTCCGATACGGAGATTAGCGAGGCATATATCTATCTGCTCGGGCGCCTGATGGTGACGCGACAGCAGCAGCTTGATTTTCAGGAAGGCTTCCAATGGAACAAGGTCGTTCATCGCAAGCCAGGTGAGGTCGACTGGCCGAATCCCAACCTGGATGTCGCCTATTCGGAAGCGTGGGTCGCCGTGGATGAATCGAGCTGCACGATAGTCAGCGTGCCGCAGGTCAAGAATCGCTACTACACGGTGCAGTTCCTGAGTGGGTGGGGCGAGACGCTCGCCAACATCAACGAACGCGTATTTCCTCGCCGTCCATATGGGGATTTCGCTGTCTGCCTGAAAGGCGCCAATGTACGCTTGCCAGCGGGGGTAATCCGTATCGATTTGCCCGTGAAGTACTCGCGCATGCTGTCGCGTGTCGCGCTCGGAGACGATCAGGCTGCCGCCGTGGCACTGCAGCACCGTTTCACGCTTTCGGCAACGGGCTCTCCGAAGCTACCCGAAATTCCGAAGACGCCGATCTTCGAACTGGAGAAGCTTCCGGGTGTGGAAGCGTTCGATGCCGCTTCCGCTGCGCTGGACAGCGAACCCGACCGGAATCCCGGTCTTGAGCCCATGCAGGAATTGACCCGCCGCGTAGCGGAAGCCGCCAAGGAACCTGCACAACGCGAACGCATCGACAGAGTCGTGCGGACGCAGGCCTTCCTGAAGTTTGCGAAGGCAGGTGCCATCATCGGACATGGAGTGGCGCAGGATGGGTGGGCACGTCCCGGTGCTGTTGGCGAGTATGGCATCGATTATCTGACGCGGACGCTGGTTAACTACCGTGGGATCTGGGCCAATCTCAAGCAAGAGGTGTTCTATTACCGCGGTGCTCTCGACTCGAATGGAGCAGAGCTCAGCGGTGATCATGCCTACACGCTGACGTTTCCCAAGGAAGCTTTGCCGTCCCGCTTCGCCAGCTACTTCTGGTCAGTCATTGCCGTGGATGGCGCAAGATTCCGCGTGCTGCCCAATTCGCAGCAGAAGTATCTCCTGAACGAGCAGTCGGGTCTTACTCATAGCCCGGATGGTTCGCTGACCCTGTACTTCGCCGCAGAGAAGCCGGCTAACGCGCCAGCAGGGAACTGGTTGCCGACACCGCGTGGCGTCAAGTATCGGCTGACGTTCCGCTATTACGGACCACTTGATGGGGTGGTCAACGGCACCTACTTCCCGCCTGCGTTGGTCAAGGTGAAGTAGGTGCCGAAGGGATGGCTGACTCCGGTGTCGAATGATGGCATTTCACTGCCTCATGCAAGTGGATGATTTCAGGCCGATAGCGCCCAGTCGACACGGCGCCAACGGATGACCGAAACTGGCGGGAAAGCAGCCAGCGGTTTGCCCTGAATCGAAGGACCGCTCCTGGCCGGAAGCGGCCTCCGCACCCCCCGTGGGTCAGGATTCAGTGCAAATCAACATCCTCGCCTTCCAAGTTGAAGTGCCACAGCCGACGGACGTCCTGACATCGAAGGTCCATTGGGCCGACTGCAAGTGTGGTGCAAACGCCAACGGGCTAGTCGTCCTCGTCGCGCGAATAGTCCGGGCCGACCGTTCCGACGTTGAAATCGATTCGTTCCATCTTTACAGCGATCTCCGTAACGTCATTGCTTGACAATTCCGACGCCTTACCTGTTGCGAAATCTTCAATATCGAGCGTGATGGACAGCTCCACTCTCACATCGGTAGCACTCTCTGCATAGGTGTGCCCAACGGGCACGTTGTCCTTGTCGATGGAATCTCTAACAAAAAAACTGAAAGCAAATTTTCCGTCAACAACGAAGCTCGCAGATACTGAAATGACAGCTTCTTCAGCGTCGGCGGAAAGAACGGCCGCACTTTCTACATCAAGTGAAAACGAATCCTGTCGCACAAACAGTTCAACGACCTCTTCATCGAAGCCGCAATATGAGTCAGCGTCGACGTAGGGGAGGTGATCGTCAAGCTCAAATTGAACGGCCCCTTCGAGTTGTTCTTTGGCAGGCCCCGACGCGAGCCAGGAAGCGGCGGCAACTCGGACTCTGTCCGGGAGCATTTCTCCCCGGACGCGAACTAGCGCGGCGAGCACATCCTTGAGCTCAGGAGCGATTATCAGACGATCAGACTTCTCAGCGTACCGCTTCCAGTCCCCATCACTGGAGACACAAAGTACTTTTGTATCATGCTTCTTCGCCCAGCCTTCGAGGGTGAGCAATGCGATAGCGTCCGGAAACTCGGCCTTCTTCTTCGCATCGGCCTCGAATGGCGGCTCGGCCGCAAAATAGCGGTTCATCAACTCGTCGATCGACGTGTAATCTGCAGCTTGAATCACAGTCGCCGAAACATTACCGAAGTAGTTGTTGAGAGCAGCCTTCGGATTTTGCTCTTGACCGTCCATTGCGTCGGTGACGGATTGGATTACATCATCCGGCACGAGCTTTTTTAAACGTCCGAGTACCTTAGCGTCGAAAGCCTTCGTGCTTTCGAGCTTCTCCCGTAGATGACGCTCCATTTCGCGAGCCGTCATGTCTGAAAACAACAGTTGCTTTCCAGCTTGAGCTACTTGCCGAAGCAACAACAGGTTCCCATCCTGAACATTCTTACCTTCCGCGTCGAACACATTCGTGTCAATAGTGATTGCTCCGACTGCGCCACTGGCAAGTAAGTCCTTGATTTTCTCGTTTTCCACGTTTTCGATTCCAAATGATCTGGCTAAGCATAGAATACCGACAATATATGAGAACTATCTGTCGACAGGTCGCTTTTGGCCGTTAGGCTCGCGCGCCCACTGACGCTTACGTTAGCGGTCGCGGAGAAAAGCGCGGAGCGAACTAGTGACGGGCAATCCCTTCAAGAAAGTACTCGAGCACGTATCGATCGAAGTCATCGAGTTGCGCCGTCTTCGCTATTTTCTCCGACGGTATCTGGCCAAGCGCTTCCAGTGCTGCATGCAAGGTCAGGCCTTCATCCTCGAAGTTGAGGATCTTTGCGGTGTGGAGCTTCTTTGTGAGCATTCTGGGTAGCCCATACTCTTCTAGTTCGAGGACACACGATGGCAGGAACGCCTTCGACAGCTTGGCGATAAATGGGGAGATATCCAAGTGCAATTCCGCAAGAATTTCCTTCTGTAGCACGTTGATATCGCTCAAGAGCGCCGTCAACTTGAAGGTCGCATTGCGCTCAAGTTTGAAGAATTGCTCGATGGTTACGTCCTGCTCGTCTAATTGGTCGAGCAACTCGGGGATAGAGCACGTCCAGTTGTAAGTCAATGTCCTGACGAACTCAACAAATTTGGTGTATGGCGCTTCCCAGTCACCGGGAGCGAGACGCAGAACCTTGTAAAGGATCCATGCCCAGTGTTCATTAGAGGCAGAATTCAAGATTGCTAGCCCACGCCAGCTCTTGCGGTTCCGACTGATCTCCAAGGCGATCTCAGTGATGAGTGTTGTATCGCCGGAAATGAGCGCACCTTCTTCCTTTAGACGCTCGAAGACTTCTTGACCTAGGACCGCCGCCATCTCTTCCTTGTAAAGCAGGATCTTGGCAATCTGATCTTTGGTTAGTGCCTGTCGGAACTCCTGTTCATCGACCTCCGCGAGGAGTTCGTCAGGAAAGGTCAGATCCAGTTGCGTGTCTGCTGGAGCGGGGGGGCGTTCGAGGATATAAATGTTGCCGATGAAATGCCTGAACATTCGCCCACCGCGACCGATGATGTTCCGATAGGTAAAGTCGTTCAGTCTCAGCTTGCCATTCTTGTTGCTCCACACGATAACGTTCTCGGCGGACGTGTTGACCCCTCGATGATGGATGACGTCGAAACGAGGGTTCGCAAGCCGGCTTCCTCTTCGAACAGCTTGACTTGGATCTGGCTGAGAGACCTGTGCAATTGGCCTGTGTGGATGCCGGTGCCGCGCTTGACAAGCGAAGTAAGGATCCAGTTGGGATCGTAGTTGGTCGCTAGCCAATCGGAGAACGCCGACAACACTTCGCTGTCGACCGGCTCCGTCTTTGCAAGCAGCAGATTGGATACACGCTCTACGTTGGAATAGGTGCCGGCGTAGATCAGGGACTTGGTCTCTTGTGCAAGGATCTCGATAAGGGCGTCGTTCTTGCGCTGGGCGTCGTTTCCGATTTCCCTGTAGAGCTCATACTTTTCCAGAAAGACCGTATTGAAGTCGAGGGGTAGGAAAAGCATATCCTCGGTGAACGGATTGTCGTTCAGCCGAGAGATGTTAGGCGCGAGATAGTATTTCTGCTTCGCGATTGCGCCGAGCTTCATCATCGCCCTTAGCAAGGCTGGCGAGCGTTCCTTGTCGAACTCCTGGCTTGCTTTGTAGAACTCGTCCACCACCAGCAGGTCCAGGGATTCCAGCTTGCTGGCATAGTGAATCGCCCGCTCCTGAGGGAATATCAAGATATTCTTTTCGGCTAGGGAGACGTCGGCAGTCGTCACGATCTTGTACTGAGCAGAGAACTTGCGGCTGAGCCTCCGGCGTGTCTCGTCTGTAAGAGCAATGGTAGGGACGAGAATCAGGACGTTTTTTGGCTTCTGGATTGCAATGTAGGCGTCGATGATCAGGCTCTTCCCGAAGCTCGTGGGAGCGCTCACCGCCAGGTTTGTGCCCTCAAGCAAATGCTTCAGGACCAGAGATTGCTCGCTGTGTAAGGTAACCGGTTGATCCTGGCCGATATCCCCCAATTGGAGTGTCCATTCCGTCGGTGGTGGGGTCGCCGGTTCAGCGCTGAAAAGGGGGATAACGCAGATGACCAGTAACAGATCGAATCAGCCACTCCAACCGACTGTAGCCGCCGCTCCGAGGCCTTCGAGGGCCTAATGAAAACGCTTTCACACGCGACGTGAGAATAGGCCCGGCAGGTTGCCTTGTCGGATCAGCGTCCAGGAATACTCCGATTGGTCGGATGGCAGGGTGGAGGGCGCAGACTGAGGGAAGTCCCACTCATTACCGAGCGTCAGAAGAAGAAAGATCAAGCACAGCATCAAGGCGGCCGAAATTGAAAGGGTCTGAAAAAGGCTTTGCGCTGCGGCCAGGCGGTCGTTCTGACGCAACTTCCCACATCCCTCCATCGGTGGATAGCACCAGCCTCGCCACGCGAGGATAATCGCTGCGTTCTGCTGGGCGGCGCCTCCTGCAGCAGCCGGGCGTCCGATGCAGGGTCGACATGATGCACACTCCATTGCTTGGCTTGTGAGTACCGCCCGCTGTTCGCTTAACTCAAGAATATGACGCCGTGGATAGCGGGTACATTTGTAGATGATTTGCCACTAGCGTTAGAAATGGGGGAGTGTGTGACTGCAATCTCGAAGCTTGTGCTGCAGAATTTCAAGAAGTTCGACGCGCTAGAACTTGATTTCAATGCGGCGACCAACATTCTCGTTGGCGACAACGAAGCAGGAAAAAGTACGGTGCTGCTCGCCCTCGACCTGATTCTCGGAGCGAGCCGCGGACGTGTGGAAACCGTGGGGGTGGAGAGCCTGCTGTGCAAGGCAGCCGTCGACGCCTTCCTGGCCGGAGACCGCAAGCCCGAGCATCTTCCAGTGCTGTATGTTGAAGCCTGGCTGGTAGTTGGAGACAATTTCGAACTCAACGGCAAAAACAACTCCAAGGGGATAGAGGCCGACGGTCTGCGCCTCGAGATCGCTCCGGTCGACGAGTACGGCAAGGCCATCGCCGACGTCCTCGCACAGGACGAGCCCAATTTCCCGTACGAATACTACGGTATCCGGTTTCACACGTTCTCTGGCGATGCGCTCGTCGCCTACAAGCGTCCGGTCAGGCATTTGTCATTGGACAGTTCCCGCATCAACAGCGAACATGCCGTTCGGGAATACACGCGCGCCGTGTTCGGCGTGCATGCCGATGTGCCCACTCGACATCGCCTCGAAAATCAGTACCGTCGCGGAAAGGACGCCTTTCGCAAGGAATATCTGGGCCCGGTCAACCACAACCTAGCGGACTACCAGTTCGGCGTGCGCAGTGGTCACCGTTCGAACCTGGAGGTCGACCTGCAGATCATGGAGGACGGCATTCCGCTGGAGCATCGCGGCAAGGGACGACAGTGCTTCCTGAAGACGGAGTTCGCATTGCGCCGACACAAAAATAACGGCGCATCGTTGCATGCGTTGCTGTTGGAGGAACCCGAAAACCATTTGAGTCACACGGGTATGCGCAGGCTCGTGCGAAGCCTGGAGGGTGCGGCTCAGACACAATTGTTTGTGGCCACGCACAGCAGTCATATTGCGTCGCGGCTGAATCTTCGCCACGCGCAGTTACTGGGCGTCAACCATCGAGCGTCGAGTCTGCGTGCGCTCAGTGAGGAGACGGCCAATTTCTTCATCAAGGCGCCTGACAACAATGTTCTGGAATTCGCGCTGTCCCGACGCGTGATCTTGGTAGAGGGCGACGCGGAATTCATTCTCTTCGAAGCGTTGTACCGAACTGTGTCGGGAGGCACCACGCCGGAGCAGGACGACGTGCATGTGATGGCGATCGGCGGCACAAGCTTCAAGCGTTATCTAGAGTTGGGCAGGCTGCTGGGCATCCGGACCGCCGCGATTCGGGACAACGACGGAAACTATCAAGCCAACTGTGTGGACAATTTTGCCGGTCACGTCTATGACGCCGGCCGGGTGTTCGCCGACCCTGACAATGCGAGACATACGTTCGAGGTGGGCTTGCATGCCTGCAACACAGCGGCTTGCGAGGCCCTCTTTTCAGGGGGCAGGCGCACGTTGACCTCGCTGCAATACATGCTGGCGAACAAGACCGACGCCGCCTTGAGCTTGCTCACAAGTCAGCATGCGCTGGTTGTCCCCCGCTACATCGAAGAGGCCGTGCAGTGGATAAGAGGGTAATCTTCGCGGTGGCGGGATCCGGCAAAACCACGCACCTAATCGACGAACTCGACCTGGAGCGGCGGGTACTGCTGATTACCTACACCGAGAACAATTTCGCCCACCTGCGGTTTCGCGTGCTGCAGAAGTTCGGGTATTTGCCGCCGAACATTGTGGTCTGTACCTACTTCAAGTTTCTGCACAATTTCTGCTACCGGCCGCTGCTGCAGATGCGTCTGGGCAGCCGAGGCATGAATTTTCATCTGCCGCCCGCGCAGACGGCCAGATTCGCCTTGACCCAGGATGCGCGCTACCTGGACGGCCGTCGCCGTCTTTATCACAACCGGCTAGCCAAGTTGCTGGAGGTCAAAGGCTGCCTGCCGGCCATTCTGGCGCGCATGGAACGCTACTTCGACCGGGTCTTCGTCGATGAAGTGCAGGACTTCGGGGGCCACGATTTTAATCTGCTGGCAGCGCTATGCCGGGCGAACACGGATGTGCTGTTTGTCGGCGATTTTTTCCAACACACCTTCGATACCAGTCGCGACGGGTCGGTGAACCGGACGCTGCACGATGATTTTGGCGCCTATGCACAACGCTTTGCCGCACAAGGCATCACGGTGGATCGCCAATCCCTGCGGGCGAGCCGCCGGTGCAGCACGACCGTCTGTGATTTCATCCGCGAACATTTGCAGATCGACATGCATGCGCATGAGGCGCGGAACTCCGACCTGTCAGTTGTGGAGCAAGCGCCGTTGGCGAAAGAGCTCTACCGGGATCCCGTCATTGTCAAACTCTTTTACAGCAGTCACACCCGGTATGGCTGTTTCTCCCACAACTGGGGGGCCAGCAAGGGAATGGACCACTTTCGTGACGTCTGTGTCGTGCTTGGGCCTGACGCCTGGGCGCGCTTGCAGTCCGGTGACCTGCAGCGCCTGGCGCCGCAGACCCGCAACAAGCTGTACGTTGCGTGCTCACGGGCGCGCGAAAACCTCTACTTCGTCCGTGAGCACGATCTACGGGAATTCCGGAACTGACATCTGCCCATGTCGAGGAAGAGCACTCCTCAATTGAACGTAGAGTTTGTCAAATCGGTGGGCCACTATATTGAACTAACGACTTCCTTGTCCGGCCTGATGCCCTATGCGGTGCTCTACCGTGATCCGGCTAAGTTTCCGCACCCAGGTTCGGATGCGATCAGTGGCCTGGTCACTGTCATCGTGCTTGTGAGGCTCACCTCGCCACTCCCTCTGCTCACTGCCAATACTGGGGCCGGTACCGCACTGAAAGCGAGAGTGAGAGCGCCTTGGAGGCCGCCATGACGTGCCTCAACGTGAGCGTTCCGTCGAGCCCTGAAGCACCGTTCGTCCCCCGCCAGACCCGTCTATCCGAATCCCTATGTTCCGTCTGACACCGGGCAGAACACGTCTGCGCCGTTCAGGTCTCCATAGTGGTGCTGCACCCCAGTGTCGAAGACCGCGACGCCACCGTCTATATCGAGGAGTTTTCGGTCGTACAGCGTGTGCAGATCACGGCGCAACAGGATGCCGTCCTCCGCGTTGTTGTGCCCCTCCCTCCAAACTCTCCCTTGCTTGTGCGCAGCCTCCAGCGCCTCGGGGATATCGCACCCAGAGACGGCACAACGGCCCTGGTAGGCTAAGTACACCGCTCGCCGAAAAGCTGCTTGTTGGGTTCGGACTTCCACGTTCATGAAGCGCGCACAGAGGACGTCGCGCTGCTTCTCTGCGGTGTCCTCCGTTATGGGCTCGCTCTTGACGGCGTTCGGTGCAACAGTGGGCGCCGACTCGGCCCAGTACGTATAACAGCGCCTACGTTCCGTTCGGTCGTTGACCGTGAACAATTTGAAGAAGCCTACCGAGCATTTGCCGGCCTCATTGACTAGCAGCGACGAGAGTATCGGCTCGCCGGCGCCCAGACACTCCTCTCCCAGCAGCTTGAGGCTGGTGAACAGCGTCCCCATCCAGAGGCCATAACGCTGCATCATGTCTCGATAGCTGGCCGTACCCCTGCTCCTGGCCACGCTGATGAGCCATTCGCGCATATGCGGTAGCTTTTGATTTACCGTAGCCACATCGAGGTCCGTTGCACTATCGTTCACCGGCAATGTACCTTCACCAGGAACTGTCCGGTGGGACTCCGCGTGAGTCCGGAACTCAGATGGCGTGACCAAGTGTGAATAGTGGGCGTGAACTGTGCCCTCAGCGTCGACCGACAGTCGGTCAATTGGGAACAGGTCTTCCCGGAAGGACTTGATGGAGGTATTAGTGGAGTCATCTGCGGTGGCGATCACGAGGTACGCGGCGATTCCCCCTTCCCAGATCGCTTGGAGATGTCGCACCCGTTCCCCTAGACCGGCAGACTGATTCTCCATTAACGTCTGCTGGTGGAGGACTGCCACGCCGCGCTCGCCATTGCGGCTCCAGTAGTCGTCCGCCCATACACGAAGAACGATCACGTTCCCCTTAGCGGCTCCCCAGGGCCAACGCGGCGCCTTGAACGGCACCCCGAGTTCCTCGAAGAAGGGGCTGATATTCTTGGCCATGATCAATTACCCACCCATCGTAAGGTTCGTTTTGTAGCACAGATGAGGCGTTCGGAGTGAATACGAACCGCCCCCCGCCGCGGCATGGAATACCAGGGACGGGCTCTATGCCTTCAGTTCACATCCATGACGGCAATTCACAGATTCCGAGTGCCCGAGCGCTCGCTCCCTGTCTCTGCAGGCCTGCAGCACCGTCATTGGTTGCCCAGAGAATGAAAAATCGGTCCGCTAAGCATGTCAGACGTGCGCCGTGTTTCCGCTGTCATAGGCTGACGAAGCACTCGCAGTTGTTGGCGACAAGGTCGTACTTCGCCTGACCTTGCTTGAGCTCGGTCAGCGCCCTCTTGGCCACCTCGACGTTGCTGTGAGGCCCGGCGTTTGGCTCCACGCGTATATCCCCGTTCGCGGCGTAGCGTCGCTGAAAGTCTTCGAACGTCGCGACCTGGTATCCGCCGGCCATCAACTCGGCCAGGTAGATCACGCCGTCGAACATTCCTTGCCCGAGCACCACGGATGGTGCTTAGGGCCATCGAAGCCTAGTTCCTTGGTGATGGCGCCCACGAGGCGCGCGCCGGTGACGTCGATCTGCTGCAGCGGCACGCAGGCCTCTTTGTCGAGTTCTTTCTCTGAGCAAAAGACGCGCCGCGCAGTCGTTCGGTTATCGGTAGTTTCCCGATGGGTCACCTGGTGAGCTTACCAGCGGCTAGACTGCCGGTCGGTAGTGCTCGGCCAGCAGCGGCCGCACCTCTCAACTCAGGGATCAGACACACATGGGCGAAGCAGATACAGCGCTGGCACCAACCAAACCGACAGAGCCCTTGGCCGGTCAGTCGGCACCGGCGACGAAGTCCATCTCTTGGTCGTCGCTGGCCAAGGCGGGTGCCGCCGCTCTCGGTGCGACAGCCACGGCTTTCAACTTCATTGGTCAAGAAGCTTATGCACGCTATCTTGGTCATTGGGGATTCGACGATGGCATGCTACCGCTGGACACCAGCAACCGTGTGCATTACGGCTACATGGCCGTCTTCGAGAGCATCCACACGCTGCTGAACGGACAAGTAGGTGCGTTGCTCCTGTTGGCCATCTTCATTATGGGCGGCATCCAGATCTGGGCCGCCTCGCTGATGAAGAAGAACCCGCCGGGAGACACCAAGGTGGGCAGATGGTTGAAGCGCAACGCCGATCGCCTGCCCCGGTCGCTCAAGAGCCTTTTCGCGTCCTTCGGCATCTCAGGGCTGATCGTGGTCTTTCTGTACTACCTGGTCTTCGCCGCCTTCATCGCGCTCGCTGTAGCTCCCTTCATCGGTGAGCACGCCGCCGGCAAATGGGCTGAGAAGAAGGAAGGCGATATTCAAAAGGGTTGTCAGCGCAATCGCACGCATAGCGTCTGTACGGAGCTCACGCGCGACGGAAAGGTGGTCGGGACCGGGCTCATCATCGCGAGCTCGACGACGCACATTGCCTACTTTGACATCAAGGCCAAGCATGGTCGGCTGATCAAGTTCGAGGATGGCGAGCTGACCGGGTGGATGCCGTGAAGATCGCGCACGCCCTGGAATCCGTACGACGTGTCCGCAAGTCCGATTGTTGAAGGCGCGCGCATGCGCGGCGCTGAGGCTGCGGATTTCGGTGAAGGTGATCAGCGGTTTCGGCGAACGTGATCAGGGAAGGAAGGTGGTACTGCGCGGTCAGGAGATTGTAGCGTAGGTGATCACGATGCCCGTTTCTTGACGTCGGTAGCCGA
>Ga0310345_10000746_pt1 | contig 43000 bp, 44 predicted proteins | sample HC15DNA20500_MG_FD_204667 | JGI IMG/M metagenome (GOLD analysis project Ga0310345, IMG submission 204667) | Marine microbial communities from station ALOHA, North Pacific Subtropical Gyre - HC15-DNA-20-500_MG | ecosystem: Environmental > Aquatic > Marine > Oceanic | place: Pacific Ocean: North... | reverse complement strand
GATGGCACTGTTCCAGGGGTGAGCGCGGAGCACTTCATCTCGGACATGCGTGTAGGCGCTGTTGCACGCTCGCGCCTGCTTGCTGTCGTCCAATAGTGAAGTGATCCGCGCTTCGCCGACACGGCTTAGCGCCCTATTGCATATATCGACTGCACTGGGCATCCGTTATCGGCCCCCCCTTGGAATCAGTCGCCTGCGGTGTAGAAAGCCTCGAGCTGCACAATCCCAACCGCAACCGTCTGGGCAGTCGTCATCGTGAGCGTGATGTCGAACGACCCGCCCGGATCTTCCGCGTAGGTAGCCGCAGCGACGATGTTCACCAACTCCCACATCTGAAGACCCATGTTCTCTTCGTCGAAAGCGACTCCGGCGAATTTCTCAACACGGTTCGCATCCGTGTCCATTGCCAGAGCAGTTGCGAACGCATCGTGACAATCCGCATGGGGAAGAGCCCCGTCGTGCGCTGCTCCGGTGCGGTAGATCCCGATGTCCGCGTCACCCGCCGTTGAAGCGCCGTCGCAGCTAAAGAGCAACGAATAGAGCCGATCGCTGGACTTCAGCGTAAGCATACGAACTTCGTCGCCTATCCCGGCTGTCGTCCCCAGGCCAACAATGGCATGTGTGCGCCTTACGCGGGCGTGTGAGAACCCGGCAGAAGCTCGCTTCTGTGTATCGAGTCCAAGTTCCTCGGTAAGGGCACCGACGCCCGGACTGACCGTCCCGCTTGAATTGAAAAGATTACTGAAAATAGTCGGCATTTGATTTGTTTCCTTGCGTTCGATGGTTGGGGTCCGGCACGACTCCGCCCCGGACCCCTCACATCAATGGGTGTTACTCACCAGCCGTAACCATGACTACCTTGCCCTCTTCAAGGCGCGTGGCCCCGATGGTGGTCTTCAGGTAGACCTGCGTGGCGTAGGACTTGTCCTCGCGCTCGCTGATCTTGGTGGTGATGTCGTTCCACACCGTAAGGTGCATACCCGACTTCGCCCATACGGGGCAGAGTCGGTCGCCACTGCCATCGACAGTCAGCCGCTCGGTGAGGACGAAGTTGATCCCCATGAACGAACGAACCCGGCCATCGACCAGCGAACGCTCCACGTTGGTATCGACGCTCTGGGTGCTTGTCATCCGCACGAGGTCATCGTGCTGAGACGCGCTGATCGCCATGTAGATCGGGTCATTGTCCACATCCACCTCGGCTTCCATCAGCAGTTTCTTGGCATCCTGAAGCTGGGCGAGTGTGAGCGCCGATCCCGATACTGCGAGGGTGTGTCCTGCAACCAAGTCCGTGTCGGTGGTTCCGTTCTCTCCGGTCTTGGATGTGGCATTGAACGCACCGATGATCTCGTCATCGATGGCTCGACCCATGGCGTAGGCCCCATTCACCGCATAGGGCGATTGGGGATTGATGAGCATTCTGACCTTGTCCTGATCGTCGATCAGGTCGGCCCACTCGTAGTCCACCGGGAAAACCCAGCGAGCATCGTGCGGAGTGGAGATCAGCGGCGTGTCGCCGTGACGGGTGGTGCGCTTGACGGCATTGACTGCGCCAACTTGCTCCACAGCCTTCGCTGCTTTGCCGGTTGCCGATCCGGTCATTACCGTATCGCGCAGTTTACTTCCCTTTTGCTGCAACAGGTGCGCGACGTTAGTCGAGTACTGCTGCACAAAAGCAGTTGAAATTTGATCTGACATTTGAATAAGCCTCTAGTATTTTGCGAGGCTTATCCGTTGCCGGGGCCAGCAGGTTCAAACGGCTTCCAAGGCTTGTCCGGATGCCACACCGGGGCCGATTTTTGTTTTGGCTGGAAGGCTTACCCGGTCGCCACGCCGGGGCCTGTTTGCTGCTGTGTAAAATTGGTACTGATTACATCATATGCACGGGTTGGTGACCGTGGCAAGGAGTATCATTCAGATTCTGGGTGAGCCAGACTATGCAGCCGGGTCATCCGGTCTACAGCCTGGGGGCGTCCATCCACATATTGCCCCATAAACTCCTTATCGAGCATAAGCTCATCGATCTTGGCTTTGGCCGCTCCGGGGGTCATCCCGAAGGCTAGACCGTTCCCACTGTCCTCTTCAGACCCTGTAGGCATCGCATGCTCCCCTAGACCGCGCCCGATCTTCGCTGTCAGTTCCAGTACGCCCTTCAAGCCCAGCGCGCCCTCTAGCTTGTCAATCGTCTCGCCGTCAATCCCGAACCGCTGCCGGAAGCGCGTAGCCGCCGCGATATTCTCATCCCAGGCTGAGCCCCACTCCTTTTTGAGTGCGGCCTCTTCCGCCTGGGCGACTTCAGCTCCTTTCTGATGCTGCTCCTGCACCAGCTCGGACAGCCTCCCGTTGTACCGCTCATGCAGGCGGGCAGTCTGGGCCTGACTCAAACCAGCCTCGTGCGCCCACTGCTTGAGATCCCCCGTCAGATCCATCGCGCCTTCGGGAACCGGAGTCTCGGACAGCTTATAGCCGTCTGCCGTCTCGGGCCTGCCCAGTCTCGTGTAGACATTGTTCCAGCCTTCCGCGTCTTCCGCGTCTTTGGGAAGGTGTACAATCTGATCCGCAGGGGCTCCCATCGACTTCTCAAGGTTCCGGTACGAGTCAAGCATCTGCTCAGCCCCGCTCCAGCCCTTGTTCTCGATATACCCCTGAGAGTCTTCCGCCAGTCCCTCGGTCCAGTTTCCAGACGGTTCCGATGTGGTGACCTCGGCTGATCCCGAAGGCTCGCCGCTCGTCACACTCTCCGCGCTAACTCCGATTTCTTCTGCTGCCATGTCTTATCACTCTCTCCTATACACTGGAACCCAGTGCGCTGATGTTTACTCCACCTGACCCCACACCACGAACAAAGTAAGTCCTCATCGAAATGATGTGCCCCGGCGGCATTAGGGTGGCAATCGCAGTCGAACCTGCGACCCGTAGGAATTTTCTTCACGGGCTCAACCATCTGTTTCCGCAGTCTCAACCATCTCCCCTATGTCGCCCTCACTCAGTGACAGATAACCCTGAATCCGCAGCCAGACCTGACGGCGACCCTCAAGCTGGGCGGTCCCGTGACTATCGCCCCCAACGTGAGTAGTGGTATTCGCGTGGCAAAACCTTTCCAGATCGGCCATCACCTTCCCAGACGGTTCACCGTCGAACGTCTGTTTGTATGCCTGACTCCGCTCTATCAGGAGATCACGCACCGCCTGCCTCCTCCGGTAGTGCCGCCTGGGCCTGCGCCATATCCTTCATCGCAGGCGCGGCTTGTGTCATGGCCGCCATCATCTGCTGCTGCTGCGCTTGCTGCTGCTGCTGCTGACGCACCTGCTCCATCTCATCTGGAGTCTTCAGTATGGTGGCTGGGGCTCCATTGATGTCGGCGGAGAGACGAATGATCTCCTCCGTATTGAAGATGGACAGGATGCTCGGGTCTGCCTCGGCAAACGGGGCCACCATCTCCATCGTCCGCTGGATTCCCACCAGCTCCTCGGTGCGCTGCATCCGCATGGAAGGGCTCTCGTAGCCAATCTCATACTCGCCGCTAGCCTCAAGCAGAGGCTGCGGTATCGGGGGCAGCATCCCCTGGCGCTGAAGGATAGAAAACTCTCGATGGATTTGCGGACCCAACATCTCCGACTGCTGCCGGCCCACGGTGGGAGCCAGAAGCTGACCCTTCTCCTGGGCGCGGATCAGCGCCTCGGTCGCCGTCATGTAGGGCTTGTCCAGCAGGAGCTGGAACAACGTGACCAGAAACGCATCGTTGATAACGGCACGCTCCTTTTCGAGCATCCCCTCGGTGATGTCCAGGCGAGCCCCTGTTTGGAGCGGCTGGATCAGCGGGCGACCATTGGCGTCCACGCCGCCGTAGTTGAGTCCTCCGGGCGTGAGTCGTACCTGCTTGCTGCCCGTACCCAATACTCCGTCATCGTGAAGGAGTAGGGGCGGGTCAACCAACTTGTGACCAGCTCGGATAAAGGTCTTCTGCATCTCCTGCGCCATTTTGATTGAAGGCAGGACCAGCATCGCCGGGGATCGCCCGTACATCTCGGTGGGATTCACCGTGTAGCGGGAGTAGAGATACGGCATCTCGTGATAGCCGCCCTCATCGATCATGGCCTTGTCATCGATGCCGATATGGTACGAGAGCCACGGCATACCCTCCGCGTCTTTCCGCTCTTTGTCGTAATCCATCCGAGGCATCACAACGTGCAAAAACTCAAACTGCTTGTAGAGCTGGTCCGGTTGTTCTAGCGCCTGGGCGATCTTGTCCGGCAGGTTCTCAGCGCCCCACTCCTGCGCGGCAGCCTTCGCACTCATCGTGTACTTGCGGTAGATGGTATCGATACGCCGTGCCGGGTTGATCTCGATATACACCGAGCCCACATGGCACTGGACATAGGTGACCCCACCGCGACCGTCTCGGGGCTCATCTACGAATAGGCACGAGTTACCAAAAGCACCCAGGGACTTGTAGCCCTCGTGCATTTGGGAGTAGTACCCAGCGTTAGGAGAGTTGCGCGCCTGGAACATGATGCGCGCCACTTCTTCAAACCAGACCTTCACCGAAGGATCACGGTTCAAGTTCTCATCCGTAGAGCGTAGTGAGTGCCACTTGTGAGCCCGAGGCGTGAGCATGGACTCCAGGGCGGCAGCAAACTTCTCCAGCGCCATCGCAGCCGTCGCATCATATATCTTGGTGCTTCGCTTTTCGCCTACACTTCGCGTTGTCAGGAACTCATCCGCCGCCGGCCACACCCGTTCAGCCACTTCTTGCCAGTGGCTATCCCAGTTGTGGCGTCGGCCCTCAAGTTCATTTAGACGCCGTAAACAGTCTTCGACATTCTTAGCCATACTACCCCCCCGTGATCCTTCCCGCTCCAGTCGGCAGAGCCATCTGCGATCCACCGAGTGGTTGTGTCAACCTCGCGGAAGACCTTATGCCAGAACGTGCTTCTCTACCCCCACGGGCCAAACTATGATACCGGGATGCGGTATCCGACTTCGACTTTTTCGACCGAGCGTCTCGTTTAGCGATTGGCTTATCGAAGGTGGGCCCGAAGAGAGCGCGTCCAGCCCCAGGTGCCTGTCGTTCAAGCTCGTCGTACATTGCAAGGCCCATACTACCCCCCCGTGATCTTTGTCGCACCAGTCGGCGGAGCCATCTGCGGTCCACCCAGTGGTTGTGTCAGCCGAGTGGAAGCTCTTCCGCCAGACCGGACTTTTCTGCGCCGCGCTTCCGCACTTCGCTTGGCTTCTTCAGGAGCCAAAGCCGGTGTTTCAGGTTCAGGTACTTCCGGCATCTCTGGCTGTGTCGCAGCCGAGACTACCGTCGATACGAGACTCGCTATAAGTAAGGCTTCAACTCCCATTTCATTCTCCTAGGTCTTTGTAGTTTCCGAATTCAGTTTGTGTCCACCCGCGCATCCGCAGGTATCTTCTCATTGCCTTCCGGGGGATTCTCTCATCTTGCCCCGGCAATCCCGTAACCGAATAGATTCGTTTGGCTCCCATCAACTCCGCTATGATTTCCAACGCGAGCATTTCGCGGGGCGTACCCAGGTTCCCACGCCGATCCTTCCTAGCACAACAGTGTACAATCACTTCCTCTTCGCGTGGACCATCTATAAACCAAGCCAGGACTGAATCGCCGGAACGGACCCACATCGCTTGCTCTGCTTCTTCGTCTGGTATTGGCCTCGGGTAACCCCACTCCATAGCCTCTTTGGCTGCTTCTAATCGGTTCTTTTCTTCTCGGATGTAGTTCACTAGCCTATCCCGTTAGTCTTTTGGCCCTGGAGCTGCGCCGCCCTGGCATGTTGTGATCGTTGCTTCCCGGTCCCCAGCCTCCACCACCCGGTCGGCCATCGAGATCGTCGTTGGGGCCTTGGGGATCAGGGCCTGTCGGGTTAGGCATAAGTGGGTTGCTGGCGTCGGGCGGCTCATCTTCGGGGCGGGGGGCGGGAGGCGGAGGGCCGGGGAGCCCAGGCCCAAGCGGGGAGACATAGTTGGAGCCCACCCTCTGGACTGGTCCCGTGCGTGAAGGAATGCCTAGAATACCAGCCGCTCGGCGGGCCGATCGGTACGCAGCGCCACCCAGCATCCCGGCACTGCGGGCCCCGTAATCGGGGGCCATATAGACACCCAGAGTGGAGGAAGAGGAAATTCCACCCGAAGGCGGGGCCGGGACGCCGTAGGTTGATCCACTCGTGTAGATGGGGTGCGCGGGATCGCCTGGATCAATATGTTCATTCAGGGCATCCTCCCGCACCTGATCCCAGAAGTTGTTCCAACTCTCCGTCATTTTCTCCAGATCCCACTGCATCATCGACTCCCTTAGTGCGTTAGAAAATTGCGTGGGTTTGTGAAGGGGTTTTCCCGTTGCGTTGTGCAGGCATCAAGGCATCGCGCCCTTCGCCTCCACCCATCAACGCATACTCGCAGGCTTCAACGGGATGGCTGTAGACATTCTTATCCGGCGCGTCTGTGTATCGCTCGGTCCCGGTAATCTTCATGCGGCGGTAACTGAATCCACCCATCAGTCCCTTGCGGATCATCTTCGCCTTGGGGCTCACAAGCAGAGCAGGCTTTCCATCCATACACACACGCATGGCGGGGTTGGAAATCGCAGCTCTACGAAGGTCCGGGTTGTTGCTTTCGCACGGGCGAGCAGGGATACCCGCAGCGCGCATGATGCGGATTGGGGTGTCTTCGGTGGCCTGACTCTGCGCTCCACCGGAGGGGTCGCACCATACTTCTACGGGCATCCCTTGATAGTGAGCATCGAGGTATCGCTTGAGCTCGGGCCCAAAAACCGCTGCGCTCATGTCCTCGCTGGTCATCTCGTCAATGATGACACGGCGGCCTATGTCTTCGATACACTGGGTAATGGCGGCAGCCGGGGTACGGCCAAAATCCACGCCAATAATCAGCGGATACCGCTTGTCGACTTCAATGTTTTCCGAGGCGCAGTGGACTGAATCCACATACTCAGGATGGACCGGCTTACCATCCACCACAAATCCGTATTCATTGGATAGCATCACCCGTATCCAATCGGGATCTTTCCCCTCGAGGCCCTGGGTGTAGTACCCAATCGGAAGGTTCTCGAGATTTTCCGAGTCAGGGTTGGAAATCCACTCCCCCTCCTTCGTACCGGGGAAGACTCCGCCGGGTTGACGAAAAAACTCCCAGCCTTTCGGCTTGGTTTCCTCGGCCAAACTGAAGTACCAGTGGTCCTCGTCCGGAGCATTCGTGTCGCCGAGCATCCCGTTCCATGTAGGACGGACGCCCCCGGAGACAATCGACGGATATCGACCGTGACGTAGGTCAGCCATGTCCACAATCGACTTGACCAGCTCCTTCGTCTCGTTCAACCAGATCCCGGTGACCTGATAGCCTCGCAACTTCCGCACCGCATCGTCTCGGTCCAGAGCCAGGAATATCACCTCCGACTTGACCTTCGTACCGTCCTCGAGCTGGAACTGAACCCTGAATGTGGGGGGCTCGAGGCCGCCCATCTTCATCGTCCCCAGCCCCTCAAAAATAGACTGGAAGTCTTTCACCGTAGTCCCCATCAAATCGGGGTAGGTGTTCCTCACAGCCAACCAGCGGGTGGGACGGACGCCCTGGGCGTTGGGTGCCTGCTCCGTCATCTGAGCCAGAATCCGCTGCACCGCAGCATACGTCTTACCGGATCCCAGCGGACCCATGATGCAAGAAACACGCTCACGGCACGCCATGAAGCCATCCAAAACAGGGTAGTGACCTACACCTAATGTGATCTCAGCCTTTTCCATGCGTATCCCTAGGGGCAGGTTGCTTTGGGTAAAAATTCCGTGTCGAGGCGATCATTGAAGGACATCGCTTTCGTTTCTTTCGGTACCCCCTCCCGGCTCGGAATCGTCAGGCTCGGGCGAGAGCTCGGCCACGGCCACGGGCACGGCCTGGCCTGGGCGTTTCCCCCCACTGTAGTCGCGGATCACGACGGTCGGGCCCTCGGTCTGGATCTTGCTCTCGGTGGGCAGCAGTCGACCAAGCAGCGAGGCGAATGCCTTCGGGTCATCGGCGGCGAGCTCGAGCAGCCAGCCTTCGACGCCTCGAGGGTTGCCGTCCGGATCCACTCCGCCGGCACGATCACCGGCACGGAGCAGTGCATCCTTCAGCGCCTTCGTGCTGCGGTTCTGCGTCCCCGGCTTCTTGCCAGCCGGATTGCCTGACTGCCCTGGCTTGAACGGCATTGCTTCTCCTTGCTATTTGCAACTCTAGCCTGCCTGTGTTCGCTCTCACCGATTCCTCACCTCTGGGGGGAAGAGCAGCAAGGACGGATCAGGTTGGATTCAGTTTGGAAAGAGCCGAGTATAACGAACCAGTGCCACGCCTTGAATGTCAGCGCAAGGACTTGTCAGTAGAAAGTCATCCTCCGAGTGACTCCCACCCACTCCCCTGACTCGCCGTGATCGCCACTCGAGCATTCGGCTTGCCCCTCCGAGGTCGGCGATGACCACTCGACTTACCTCGATGAGTCTCGAGGATGATCTGCACCTCACGCTGTACCTCGAGCAGTGGGAATCCAGACGCCAGGCGCTCGCAGACATGAACAGCTCCCGCCTCCCAACCCTTCACCCACTCCACCGCATTGACCTTGCCATCCAATCCCGCCGGTAGCCGACTGTCATCCCCGAGGCTCATCGCTCCACCTGCTCACGCACGGCCAGCCGGGTGAGGACAGCCGCAGCCAGGACATGCTCGCGGATACTCGCCACATCGAAACCCTCCTCCTCGGCTTGGTTGCAGTAGTTCAACCCGTCGACCAGCTCACCGAAGAGCTCGAACACACCCTTCTCCCCCTTGAATGGCTCGTCCGGAGCTCGCCCGTACTCCTTCAACCCTTCTTCCCACTTCGCCTTCATCGCATCCAGTATCGGCATCGCCACGAGCTCTCGTCCTGTCACTCTGTCACCCCTCCCCAAATCTCGATTAACATACTTCCCTTGCCTCGAGCAGCCTTCTCCCAGCGCCACTCCCCCGCCAACTGGCTCGGCGTATCGTCAAACGCCTGATTTACCTCGCGAATCACATCAGTCAACCCATCTTGCAGGTTCTTCGTCGCCGCGACAGCGTTGTCGGAATCCGGTTCCCGGCTGGACCTGCGAGTGTAACGCACTCGGATCCAATCCAAATGAGGCATCGGGCCCGCCGCAGCCTTGAACGCCAGGAAGGCATCACGCCTCCAACGCTTCCTCACACGATGGTTCTCAGCCCAGTGCTTCCCCATGGCGTTGGGGCTCGGCGGCAGCCCAGGCATCTCAAACTCGCAATGAAACTTCATCCCTTCAACCTCTAACCGCATGGAATACATGCCCTAATCCCATGAGAACCTGATAGTGATACTGATATGGATACCGATAGTGATAAGGATTCATTTCACCTCCTTCGCGAGCTCGAGAATCGACGCGGGCCCACGCCCTTCTATCTCACGAGGCCGCTCGTCCAGCCCACCCCGGAGTTGGAACGTCGCCCGCCGATACCAGCGAGGCAGACTCCGCGCCTGGCCTGGGTTCACCTCGCCCGGAGCCAGTTGCAGCGCCGCCTTGATGACATCGCCGGGGCCCGGAGGCCAGCCGCCCTCGTGCTGGATGCACGCGAGCTGGCACGCCTCGCGAAACACATCCACCGGCACCCCCTTCGTCAGATTGCCTAGGCTCTTGAGCCTGTCCGGAGTCGCTGTCTGCCCGTAAGCCACCAGCATCTCAGTGAGTGAGCCGAGCCTGAGCGCCTTCTCTCGAGCGTCCATCCTTCTCCTCCGATTCAGCGAGCACCTGCCGCGCTGCGTCAAATGGGTCTGCGACCGCGACCGAGCGGGCCACCTGCACGCTGACCTTGTCCCAGTTCCGACGAAGACCCGCTGGGCTGGCAATTACACCCCCCCAGAATGAATCATCCACCGCCCAACAGATCACTCGAGCAATCTCGTCCGCCGCGATGCCATCCACACGCAGCAGCTTGTCCATATCGCGGGCCCAAACGTCCGGACTGTGACGCCGCAGCTTCCGGCCATCACGCTCAGCCTTCCCCTCCAGAGACAAACGCATCCCCTCCGCAAGACGTTTCGCAGCGTCCGAGGACTTACTAATAGGGGGCGTGGGAGGGGGAGGGGGAGGGGGAGGTGGCGTATCGACAGTTGGCGGCTCGTTTCGGATGAATTTCGGGCTTCGCAAACCCTGAAAATCCGAGAACTTAGGCACCGACAACCGCAACAACTCTCCCTCTCTTTCGACAGATATCCCGCAGATATCTCCGAGACTTCTCAGAGACTTCTCCCCGACATCTCGGCGAAACCGGCCAGTTATGAGCGCCACTTCTCGACTTGAGAGCTCGATGGTGCCAGCTTCGTCAGCGGTCAGGCCGTGCCTAGCCCACCGGCTGTTCATGGCAGCCAGCAGTCTGACCCAGACCGCGAGCTGGTCGTTGCTGAAATTGTCATGCAGGACCGAGTCAGCGACCCTGAACCACGCTTTTCGTCTCGCCATTGGTTCTCACCCCCCCTTGAAATGCGGCACGCCCCGTCGCCGCACGTTGCCGCGTTGTCTGCGCTCGAACGCGGAAAAACTCACCCCCACCGAGCTCCGGATGCATGCGGTTGAACCGGCGCGCGTAGAAAGGCACGAAGTGATCGTTGAATTTCAGGTCTGGGGATGTGCCCCCCGCAGACGTTTCCCACCGGATGCGCTCCAGCACCGCCCTCGCCCCGAAATGCTCGTATCCCAGCTCCGCCTTCTCGAGCGCGAACTGGCAGAAAAGCCTCCAAACATCTGGGTGTTCCACATGGAACACCTGACACTGCCGGCGCACCTCCTCGTGCCGTGTGACCGTATCGGTCACAGCGACCTCGCCACCGCCGCAAAAATAGACCGAGCCTGCACCATCTGCTCGGGCTCGAGCAGCCTCGAGAGCGGGATCCCAGTGTGATCGGACACTCGCGCAGCCAGCGGTAGGGGAAGGAGGCGCTCTCCGGAGGCAAATTTCGCCACCTGGCCGCCGCCACCCACCGCCACATCCAGAGCTCGGATGCTCTCCCCTTCCGTTTCGCACCATCGAACCAGTGATTTTTTTACCATCCAGGGAGAGTACAGACGAAACGTCTGCGGAGCAATGACCCCTATGAAAAAAGACTCAAGCCCCCCTTGTAATCGCCGACAATGTGTCTACAATGGGCAAAGTATCGAGCACCACGGACGCCCGCGTAACTAACTGAAAAGGAGTAACACAGACATGGCTATTTTCTCGCTTGAAATGAACATCACCAACGCGGCATTCGTTGACGATTCTGGACGCACCGAGGTAGCGCGAATCCTGCGCGACCTAGCCGGGAAGATCGATGGCGGGAAAGATATGAAGCAGCGCCTCGTCGATGCAAACGGCAATACGGTGGGCGCGTCTGACGTTTACGCTGTGCCGAGAACGGCGGAAGAGGCGGCACTCGCCGTCTCGGCGGGGGGCCAGTAGTTATGACGGCAAGGTGCGCCTTATGTGAAAGCGAGCTGTTCGCGCGCAATGAGGGTGAAATATGCCCACACTGCGCGGATCATTTCGCGAGGCAGTTCCGCCGGCATGTCCGGCGGGGCGAACTGAACTCAATTTGGGATGACCCGGCTGGCCTGGCTATCGGCTCGGCTCTGATCGTCATCTGCGGTTTTCTGGGATACTTTTTTTCCAGTTGAGAGAGGGGAATGACATGGATCAAACACACACCACGATGGGGCTCGTCCACCAAATCGGTGAAACCGAGCATAAAGGGAAAGAGGGGACGTTCAAGATCCGCGACCTGATTCTCGTGAACAAACCTTCGGACCCGTTTCCGGTGTACGTCAAGTTCAAAGGCGTGCAGGACATGACCGATAGGCTAGACGCCTTCAGCCGAGGCCAGTTTGTGCTCGTCCGCTGGCAGCTCCGGGGTCGCGATTGGGTGAACCCAGAGGGCAAGACGGTGTACTTCACGGATCTGGAGATTGCGGGCATCGATCTGGTCGAGCATGTCGTCGATCACGATGTAGAGCGCGGGCCCGTGACTGCCCCCCTCACTCCTGTCGCATCAGCCGGCGAAGACCTACCTCGAGCGGATGAGGTGCCTTTCTAATGGGTGACAGAACGCTGCACACCCGGATCGCGTTGGTTCAAATCGAGCTCGGTTCCGAGGTGACCACCGACAAGGTTGGGGGGCGTAACAACCGCTACCCCTCACTGCTCAAGGCGCTGACCGATGCGGTGCCCGTGTGCTGCAAGCACGGCATCACCGTCACCCAGCCCTGTCGGTACTACCCCGAGACGAACACCACCACCGTCCAGACCATCCTGACGGATGCGGAGACGGGAGAGCGGGAGGTCAGCGAAATGGCGCTGGACACCAGCAATGGGGGGCAGGCCACAGGCAGTCTTTTGACCTACTACCGGCGATACCTTCTATTGTCGGCCCTCTCGCTCGCTCCGGGTGGGGTGGAAGAGGACGATGCCGAGTTTCTCGAGATCCGGCATCAGGAGCTCCAGCTCGAGCGGAAGACGCTGCGGGGCGAGTTCGACAAGTCTGGCCTGTCATGGTCGGATGTGTGTGAGGGTGTCGGCTTCAGTACGGATCACATCCCCGCGACGGTTCAAGAGGTGAAACGGTACCGCGACTTCATCCAAAAGGAGGCTGCAAAATGAGCACGAGGCTTCGAGACATCAGCAACGAGGACGGCTGGGTGCATTTCCTCGGCTACCTAGCTGACGAAGAGCACTGGAGCGCACGCGAGGTCATCAGCGTTGTCGAAAAAAGTTGGAAATGGGAGCGAGAGTACGATGAGTTCATGGCGGCCTCGATGGCCCCGGACCAGCCTGACTTCAGAACACTCGAGGCGATGATTAACGGTTGGCACACACCCGCCGAGCTGGCAGAAATGGAGGCCGAGGATGGCTGAATCAAGAAATGAGTGGGTGGAGGAGTGGGTGGAGGAGAGACGCAAGGAGTGTGTCAAATTCACCGTCGCCGCCATCCCAGAGTGGAGAGTGTGCTGTAACACCTGCGAGAAGCTGGTTCCTGTCGGGAAGCACATCTATCGAGATTTTGAAGGCGAGGAATTTTGCGACGAATGCTTCTCGATAAGGCATGAAAGCGCAGGATACGAGGCGCTCATTCAGAAAGAACGAGCCGATGAGGATAATTGGGGAGAGAGCCAGATATGAGATTGTTTGAAATAAGCGAGGCCATCGAGCGCCTCATCTTTGATGCCACGGACAGAGAGACGGGTGAATTGAACGATGAGGCGCTCGATGAGCTGGATGAGCTCGAGGGCTCGCTCAAGGACAAATCCGTGAATGTCGCCCTGTATGTCTTGGGCGAGCTCGCCGAGGGAAAGGCGATAGAGGAGCACGCCAAACGGCTTCAGGAGCGGGCCCGATCTCACAAGAAGAGAGCGGAGAAGCTGAAGACGTACCTCGAGCGGACGCTGCTGCACGATCTCGGACTAGTGACGATCTCGGATCCGAGGGTGAAGATTGCATGGCGCAAAAGTCAGGCGGTGGTGGTCGATGAGGACGCCAGCCTGCCCCCGGATCTCACCCGCGTGAGGGTGGAGCCCGATAAGGCTGCGATAAAGGATCGCCTCAAGGCCGGCGTGGTGATCGACGGCTGCACGCTCGAAGACCGCGTGTCGATGGTGCTGAAATAATGGAATGGTTTGATGTGGTGGAGGCTCGGGGCTTGGCGCTCTGGGCCTGCATCATCCTCTTGTCGATCTGAGGGCGACCCCAAAATGACAGAAAGTGTCACTTTCTGCCTTGGCCCCATCGAGCAGGACAAAAAGCGCGGGATCTGTCCTACGCCAATACACGGCTGCTAGAGCCGGGGGGGAGTCCCCGATTCTGGCACCGGAAATGCCCCCTTCCCCCCGGCCCGAAAATGTGCCCTAGCACATACCCCGGTAGGCAGGGAAGTGGCCTTTTTTGAGGCCAAAAAAGAGGGGTTATCTGCCCTTCTCGTGGCCCTTAGTTGGCCCTTAGTTGGCCCCCCCTGGCCCCCGCCTTGGCCCCCTGCTTGGGCCAACCCCCCTGGGTACGGAAAACAGGAAAAATCACCCCTGAGATTTCCTGCGACAGGAGCGCCTTAACGCAGTAGCTCGAGGAGCCACGCGAAGAGCGGGCCTACGCCCAGGGCCACGCTGACCCCGGCGTACATCTTGGCTCTAAGGGCCACTAGCTCCCGGTGCAGAAGTTCTTGCTCTGACGATAAGAGCTGGATTACCTGCCTTGAGTTTCTGGCGGCGTGGCGGGTGTCTGCCAACTGGCTTTCAAGCACACTGATTCGCGTCTCGATATCACTCATTGGGTTTCAAGACTCCGTCCAGGGCAGCGTGGAATGCTCGCTCGATCCGGCCCAACTGCGGATAGAACTCTGTGATGGTGTGCCCGCCGTGACATTTGTCATGGCCCTCACCCTCCGGGTCCACCACCGCATGGGTCCACTCGTGGATCATCGTATCCACAGCCTGGGAGATGGGGATATCCTTTGCCAGCCGGATCATGGCGGGCTGGCCGTTCTCGGGAGGGTGGTAGGTGCCAAGGCAATCCGCGTAGGCTTTCGGCATCTTTCCCACCCACAGCCGGACATGCCCTGGAGCCGGAAACTCCAACTCAAGCCATCGCTTGATCCGGCCCAGCCTTCTACGCTGGCGGTCCATTAGTCCACCCAGATGGGGCAGGTGGTGGCCCTGCTCAGACGCCCTGTGTGGACCGTGGTGAACAGTTGCATCGGGGGGCTTGGAGCCAGACCCAGGGACGCTGCAAACGGATTGTACCCCACTGCGCACCCGTTCACGCACACTGTGTTCAGATCCCAGTATTGATGGTGGTGGCCCAGGAGGTAGAGGTCAGCGGGGTATGCCTGACGCCATCGAGATACAGCTCGGAGGAGCGACGGGGCCAGCCCTCCGATGCCGGACCCACCCTTCACGCTGTCGCCGTGGGTGATGCAAATGGTGTAGCCAGGGAAGATTTCCATGGTCGCAAAGTCTTGCTGCGGGATGTAGAACTCGACCCGCTTTTCCCCAGCCTCCTCGTAGTGATCGGCCAGTCTCAGGTACAGATCGTGGGCATGGCTGTACCTCTGGTTCAGCCCCGGCGTCCTCTTCTCCGTGGTCCGATCATGGTTGCCATCGACGCACGGGATCAGTATGCGGGGAATGTCCCAAGCCAGGAGGGAGTCGATGATCCGGCGCTTGAGCCGGTACGCAAAGCGCGTGGCCTCGGTGGGCGTCATCGGAGAGTCGCGCTCGGACTTCGGGTGTAGCTCCCCCGAGATCATATCCCCCAGCATAGGCAGAACCATGTAGGGAATGGGGGAGGCCAGGGCCTCGCGCTCTAGCAGTTTGAGCAGCCGCCGTATGTAGTTCTCGACCTTCTGCTCGGCTAGCTCTGGGTTCTGTTCGTTGATGCCCCCGGTATTCTCCAGCGTGAACGTTTCATCGTAGTGTTCGTCGCTGTTCACGGCGATAGGGATAACAGCCTCGCCCCGCCTGGACTTCTTCAGCCGGACCACGGGCGGCTTGGCGATAGCTTTCGCCAGGGCCTCGCGCACCGACAGATGCTCCTCGAGCACATCCACCGCCCGGTGGAGATCACGGTTCTCGGCTTTGATCTCCGAGATCGTCTTGGCCGTGCGCCGCATCTGGCGCGCAGACTCCAACGCATCCTCTCGATCACGCTCGGCCTCGTACTGGGCCCGGATCAACTCCTCGGGATCAGGCATCGGGGAACTCCTCCCGAATATAAGTGCGAAGAGCGGGCAGAGACTCAACGTCGAAATCCAGATCCTCATCCAGCAGCAGAGCATCGAGCAGGCTCTGCAACGCCATCGGCTTCGGGCCCACCTCATCACGAATGTCAAGAAAAGCCTGGACGAATGTTTGGAATCGCTCGGCCTGTTCAGGGTGGCCCCTTAACCACAGGTCGATGGCGCGGTTCCGGCCCGCCCATTTCTCGTTATGAATTTTTAACAGATCATCTTTGGGTTCCCCCATCATTGTCTCCTCTGCATTGGGGGGTGAAACTAGGCCCAGCACGGCCTGACCGTCGCCATCGGTGGACAGTCAAACCGTCCCTGTCCTTTGGCAGCAACGAGTACCCGATAGGCGGGTCTGGCCCGAGGCGCACGCGATCCAATTCGGCAGGGGTGGGAGGGAGGTTGGACAGGGCAAACTGAAGCTCACACCAGACAGCGGCCAGTGCCTCCAAATCCCCCTCGCGCTTCGTCCGCTCAATCGATTTCTCCCGCTGCCCAGGCTTCACCTTTCCGGGTGCGCCCTTCGGCATCAGCGAATGGCCTGGATGCCATCGCAGTAGTTCTCCAACTGGGCGAGATAGAACAGGGTAGCCGGGGCATCATCGAGTGCGCCCTGGGTCGCCTCCTCCACCATCGCCATCGTCGGCGTCGGACACGGGGGGAGGATCGGCATCCCCCGCATTGTTTCGCAGGCGGCGCAGCCAGCGAGCAGCGAGAGCATGAGGATCAGACACCACAGGTCGCCCGATGTGTTCAGCCATGACGCCCAGCCTCGTGAGATCATCGCGTTCCCTTTCCTTCTCGGCCTGGAGCTTGCCGCGACGGTACTCGCTGCGGGCGTAGAGCCAGACCAAGGTCAGCCCTAACACCACTCCAGCGAGCCCTACACTCAGCCATGCAATCACTGGCTGCCCGAAGCGTTCCGATTGTTTCCACCGATCAGGTCGATGATGCCAGCCAACCCGCCCAGCTTGTCATTCGGAATCCATTCAGCCGCCGTAGCCGCCAGCCCACGAAGCGCCGCTGCGACAAACAGCAGCCACATCACGGTAGACTCCCCCAAATTCAAACTGCTCAAAATATTACTAATTGCGTCCATGTTAGTCCTTTCGTTTTTTCAGTTGAAATTCAATGTGACAGTGGGTGCGCTCTTGGATCACATCCCACTCCTCGCCCAGCTCTGAGCGTAAACGCTTCATCAGGTCCGGCATGACAGAGATCGGCACGCCGCCCTGGAGTTGATGGTTGGTTCTCAAGTCAGCGCCCAACCCCACAAAATGCAGTGAGCCGTCTTGGTGTATGCCTCGGCCATCGGTCAGGCTGGTCACCACCAGACCCCCCGGAATAGAAAACTCATGCCAGACAGACTCGGCGATCATCAGTCCGATAAGCATCTCGGGCCGGATGCCTACGCAGGACACGCCTTTTTTAAGATGGAAATTCATTGCTCTTCGGAAATCCTTAAAGCAGCCCTGACCTGGGCTCGGAACTCTGCCTGTTCTACCTCGGCCTTGTGGACTTTTTCCTCCAGCCCGGCCACCGTTTCCTCGACCTTTTCGATCTCGGCCAGGACACGCTCTTCTCGCTCTTCCCCCTTGCGCTCCACCCGGTCAAGGTCATCGTGTCCAGCGCGGCTACTGGTGAATGCAGCGATGGCAATCAGTGTCGCAACCAGCACGGGGTACGCGATCTGACTCAGCAAACTATTCCCATTCCCATTAGGCATCTCGATCCCTCATCTCTCTCAACGATTCCAGCACAGAATCCAGTTCATCATCAACAGTCACAGCCGGCAGTGCCTCCAGAATCTCAGTGATCTCATCCAGTTTACCAAGTTGCTCCAGGCTAAAATCGCCAAACACCTCGGCTGCCGAACGCAGACCCGTAGCGTGGTTCCTCACCGCTATGTCCTCAAATTTGTGGTTGCTCATAAACTTCTCTCTTCCATCAACTGATCGGCGTGATCGTCAAGGCCGCGCCCGGTACGCTGGGGAGTGCAGCCGACGCAATGGCGCTGTAAGCAGCCGCCGCGACGTTATACGTGCCATATCGGAATTTGATAACGTCATCCTCCTGCATCGACACAATGCAACTGCCAGACACATTGTGGTGCATGAAGTAATACGCGAACCAAGTGCCGTAATGGCCGTTTGAACTCAATTCTAAAGACCCCGCCACATCCGCAAAGGCTCCACCGTCAGGCTTCTTCTCGATCTTCCCATAAATAGCTAGGTTCCTGTTGAGAGAAAAATATTGGAACCCGACTGACCAGTTCACCAGAAACAGGCGCGTATCTGACCCGGACACATCGTCATACTTCAACTCTGCGCTGGACTCAGACCACCCGCTATTGGCGTGAAGCGTCCACCCACTCAGATGTGGCGTGTTGTTAGGGGTTTGACCTGCGGCGGTTGTTGCGATGGTGCCTGATGGTATGGTATGGCTGGCACGGAGGTAGCCAGCGTGCTGCGTGTCAACGTAGGTTTTGGTCGCTGCGTCCTGATCCAGTGTGGGATCACCCACCCCGGTGATCTTGTTGCCACCCATGGCGATGGCGGCACCGTGGGTCCAGGCCCCGTTGATCGTCTCGGCTGCGGTCTTGTCCACAAGGTTCTCGTTGTCGATACCTGCGACTTCGCCCTGGCCGTCGTGAAAGGTCAGGTTGTTGATGTCGGTAATGCTTTTGTCGTTGGCGTCTAGGTCGCCTGCTAGCACGGGGGCCATATCGGTGACAAGGCGGTCTACGCCTTTGCGCCACCGCAAGCCCCGAGGCATTCGGGAATCAATAACAAGATATTCCCCGTCCCGGCCCTTCGGCAGGTTCTTCCGCGTCACCTTGTCCCGAAGATCAGACATCAGATTAGAAGACCCGACGCTGCTGATGGAGCCCCGGTAGTCTGCAAAACATGCACTGTGAACTTCATAACGCCTCCAGCGAAGTCGGTATTCCCGACGTTGACTACCTTGATGCGTACTGCGGTAGACGATGTGACAACCCCGGAGAATATAAGCTCCGCAGGTGCTGCTGTATCGTCCCCCATACACGCACCCACAACCACCGCAGAGTTTGGACGGGTCAGCCCGGAGAAGGCGCTGAAGGTCACTGACTGGGAGTTGCTTGGGGCTGCGCTATCGGGGATATGTGTAACGGCAGGAACCGCTATGTATTCTGTGGCGACTCTCCATCTATGCAAAGATTCGTCTTCCCCGGCAACTTGGCCGAGATGGAACTTGTTAAACACGCTGTGGGATGCCGGTACGTTCCCGAAGACCTGGGTATTGGTGACCGACTCGGCGTTGCCACCTATACCATCCACCGCATCGGCGGTTTTGGTAAGGACGTTTCCCATAACCACGCCACTATCCACATCTTGAATCCGTATACCGTTCTGTCTTGCTGTGCTTCGGTCATCGAAACATCTATTGCCGGATATAACAAACCCCTCTGTATCGACAAGATAGATTCCATACCCGCCGTCAGCTTCGGCGTCATTGTTCCAGCAGATGTTGTCGGTGACGGTTACATTCTGTGACCTCGCGTAGAAACTGAAGGAGACGGCTCCGGTAAATGTAGGTGCGTGGTCTACGGTGAACTGAGTGGTATTCGTTATCGCCACTACTCTGGTGTGCGGATCTTCAAACACTATGGTGGCACCCGTAAGCGGCGCCCCGACTGACGGGTCATGTGTGATGGTCACCACCGCGTCCAGAGTCACCGAAGTGTCCACAATAACGGACAAGATTTTCGCACCCGCAGGTATCCCTGGGCCATACGCATTCATGCCCTTTTGTAGTTCGCTCAGCCCAGCGCCTGTGTCACTCATCGTGATGACGGCTGAAGAGGCGGTCATTTCGCAGTCAGTCATCACCACCCGCGTGTAGCGTCGAATGGTTCCCCGAGCCGCGTCGTACTGCGCTAATACCATGCCAGGGCGCACGATCTCTGTGGTGGTGCCCCCGGTTAAGGTAACAGTGGTTCCGCCATCGACGGTGGTGGCGGAGAGGAGTTCCGATGGAAAGGTTCCGCCGGCTATCGATATCCCATGTTTGCCATAGGAACAGTTGTTGCCGCTGATGGTTATCCGATTAGGCATCGCATTAACTCGTATACAACCCGCCACCTCTGTCGTTGACAACAACTCCCAGAACCCATCGTCATCGGCTATCGGGCCATTTGACCACCCTGTCGGCGGATCAGGCAGAGGAAGAGCCACCTGTCCTGGGTAAGTGCCATCCGGCTCCGTGTCGCTGGCAGTGATGGCATCGGTGCAGACATACCGATTGAGTTGTCCAGTCCCAGGAGTCGCTCTCTTCACCACTTGTCCGACTGCATACCCTGTGGCAGTAGTCCAGTCCGCAGTGGAATCTACATCGTTCTGATCGAGGGCTATCACATTGTCCGATATGATTACGTCTTCAATCAGCTCCAAGTCGTTAGTGCCACCGTATATGTCTACCCCCGCCCTACACCCGTCGATGACATTATTGGATATGACAATCTTGGAACGCTTGGCACCGAAGTAATTTGCATAATCCACCCGGACGGTAATGCCACTATCAAACGCTGGACCCTGTATCTTGCCGTTCTCGATACTGGTATTGGTGCGGATAATGTTTCCCGTACAGATCACATCGTCGCCACCCGTGGCGATGGCTATCCCTACTCCTGCATCTCCATTGTCCAGCTTCTGCAAGTACGGCCATGTGGATCCGGTCAGGATTGCTGTGTGCGGGTCAGCACCTCGGTTCCACATTACATCCTTCACCAGAATGTTTCCCGAGATCACGAGCTGGTTGCCCTGCGCCCGGATGAAGTGGCCTATACAGTCCTTGATCGTGTTGTTCACGATGTGAATGTTATACAGAGTCTCGGGGTTATACGGACCCTCGTACCAATCATCGGCATCGTCATTCTCCCCCGCCGGCTGGAGTCGTATACCGTTGTCCTCGCCACCCTCGATGTAGTTGTCGGATATGATGATGTCGTAAGATTCCGGGCCCGCCTCTCCGTAATTGCTAAACATCACAATCACAGCGCCCCATGTCCGCAGGAGCCTATTCGATGTTATGATCCCCTGATGATCGCCCCCTCCGTTGATGGCGTGTCCGTACTGAACATCATGTCCGGCAGGTGTGGACGAATGTGAGCCCAGGTTGGTCGACTTCTGTGCAATGCCAGACCCATCGATCTCGTTGTGCGAGATGTCGAAGTTGTCGTTGTGCCTCATCCGTATTGCAGTCTTGGATGCGTTCAGGATCGTGCAGTGATGGATAGACAAACCAGACACATTCTCAAAATGGAAGACGCCATGAGCCGGGGCAGATGCCCCCACCCAGCCACTGACGACGGCGGAGCTGTCCACATTGACATGATCCATCTCGATGTTGGAGTTGCCGCCCGTCCACCCACCCGGTTCAGCGAAGGAGCCGAATGAGGCATTCCTGAAGATCGAGATGTCTGCGGTTGCGGTCTTGATCCAGGCATCGTGGTCGCAGACTATCCGAGTGTTGTCATACACAAGCAGAGCCGTATCGTCACCCGCATCGATGACCAGATAATCTCCTTTCGGAAAGTAGACAGTACCGCCCCCTGCGGTGTTGCACGCATCCAGTGCAGCCTGGATGTAGGCGGTCGTATTAACAAGACCCGTATCATCTGCGCCGTAGTCTTTGACGTTGAACTGCTGTGCCCAGCGGTCGGCCAAATCTCGCGGCTCGCTGGAGCCAGTGGCGACGATCCCGGTGGGCTCAGAAAACGCTGCATTGGTCACCGCCACATCGACATAGGTTTTGGTCGCAGCATCGGCAGCCAGGGTGGGCGCGGAGAGGTTCTTGATACGGTTAAGGTGTGCGTCATACGCACCCGCCCCGTCTATGTCCCTGTCCGGTAGACCCAGCGCACGTTCCGCAATCTCGCGAGTCCTCTTCTGCTGGAGAGTCACCCGGTCAAGCGCCGTCTCGTGCGTCTCCGCAGGGAACGAATCGCCACTTACATAGTCCACCTCCTGGGTCAGCGCGGGATCGTTGTAGATAATCACCTCTTCGCCTACCGCCGGGATGTAGTCAGGCAAGAAAGTGACTGATCCACCCGAGGCGTCACCCGCACCCAATACCGTGTAGTGGGTGGACAGGGCTTGGTCACTCGACAGTCCGTCGCGCGTTACAAACGCCCATAACAAGCTGACGCCGTCACTGATGGCAGCCCCCGTGCCAGTGGGCGATCCACTCCACTCAGGCCCAGAGGAGGCAGAGGATGTTCCAGCTACAGTACACTTGTAGATGTGATCGGTGTAAAGAAGGTGAACACCGTGAACTATGTTATCCGCAACGTAGGCAGTGAGCGGAGCCCAGTCCGGTGCTGATTCGTATGTCAAAGAGGTGCGCTTCACCACAACAAGATCGCCAGAGGCGAGGAACTTGAAAGGCACAGCAAACGTAGTGGTTACGCCGTCTCCTGAGTAGGTTTCACGGGTCGTTGTGCTGGTTATCATGTGGTGTCGCTCCTACTGATCTCAGTCCACTTATCCTCTTCAAACATGGTCAGCGTAATCGAGTCTCCATCCGCCATCACGCAATGACCCACCAGCTCTAGGTTGGTTCCATCTGTAATCTGGACCGCGTGTTCCGCCTTTACCATAATAGTTTGACCCACCACGCCATCATCGAAGTAAGTAATGGCAGTTGTCCCTCCGGTTAAGAACAGATTCCCGCCCGCTACGCTTGGGGTTCCCGAGTCGTCCAGCGTAGACACCCCCGATGCATCGACCTTGGTGCTGCGGCTGACCTCGTGCCATGTTCGCGACGTAAAAGTGAGCGGCACATTAGTACCAGCCGCTGTAGCCACTCTATTCGCCGTGCCCGCGATCCCCGCTCCATTAGCCATGATAAAAGAAGGGGGGTCAATCGTGTCTATGCGTTCTACCGCTGTATCGTATGGAATCCCAGGCCCGGAAACGCTCATACCGCATAAGAGGGCATCGGAGTTATCAATAGTTATTACCGAAGAGCCAGATCCGCCGACATTATATGTATCGCAAGTGCGATCTACGAACTGTGTCTCCACGCACTCAAACGTGATGCTATCCCCGGCCTGGAAGCCGAGTGCGTTATTGTTGTCCCTTAAAGCAAAGGTGTCTGTATCGTCAGCGGGGTACATATTGGCAATAGAAAAAGTGGCCCCCGCAGCCCAGATGAGAGTCATCCTCATCCCATGGCGACCGAACTCGCATCGGGTCAGCGTGGTGCTTCCAGTCACCACGAATGTTACCTCGTCACCGATAAACAAATCCTCAAGCGGGAAGTAAGCCTCTGACGCCTTCGTAATCGTCTGCTCCAAACCGACATTGCCTGATACTACGTTGTCATATTGAGGCTTCCACAGCATGTTCCCAAATTCGACATATTGCATTACACCGTAGTCAGATTGCTTGTTGTTGAATAGCTCGGGTGAAAAGACGTTGCCCTTCACGGAGACATTCTCGACCGCGTCGGCCACCCCGGACAACGTATCCACCATAATCCCGCCGCGTGTTATAGGCACCCGATGACCACCAACTCGGCCCCCTGCCGATCCGGTCCCCACTTCGTTCTCGTTAAAGAGTATGCCATCATCATAAAATACGTTATCGGTGATCGAGATGTTGCGCGTCCTGCGATCATCGGCATATACCGCTGTCCCGGCCCCAGTTTTTTTGGCCTCCAGAGCAATGCAATATCCGCCCGTGATGAATGTAACCGTCTGGTCCTCACCGGGAGCAGAGATGGCCGCTACATCCAAAGTAACAGTATCCGAGCCGGAGTCGGCTGACACGACATATGTCCCTGGATCTGTTTCAAAGGCGTCGTGAACAACCCGCACCCCCGGATCAACGTCCATCTTCGAACCGCCGATATTGTTGACATTATCCATCGTGAAAGTTGTGTCGCCATCTATATCGCAGGACTCATCCTCGTCGGCTCGGCCAATGTTCCCGATCACGTTATTCGACACATCCACATAGGCGCAGTCGAGAATCCGGATGCCGTATTTATCGCAGTCTCTGATTTGATTTCCGCTGATGCGGATTCCTTCAGCCGCCTCAAGCGCAATGCCGATACCGAAGGAAATGCCCTCGTCCGGGTCTTCGTGAACCCTTATGCCCCTCACGATATTGTTAATAATCTGTACGTCGTATGCCGGGGACGCATCCCTGTATCTAATACGAACGGCAGTATCGACAATGTTTTCAAAGATGCACCCTTCGATCACGGCACGGCGACCATCATAAAGCATCCCGTACCAGCGGAGATCGTGGAAGTGACACCCAATGATCCGTATATCTCGCGGCTGCTGATGCCATGTCGTTAACCCGCCGAAAGATGATTCAAGAGCCACCCCTGCGAATCTATCTGTGTCACCCAAATTATCGAACTCGCAATTCAGCAGAAAAGCCTTATGAGCAACTAGGTCTAACCCGCCCTGTTTGAAGTTGGTGAATCGGCAGTTCTCCAGATGTACCCCATCGCAGCTAAGCCTAACTAGGTGCTTATAGGTGGTATCCAGATTGTTGCCATCAAAGATCAAATCACGAATAACGAGATACTTAGCAGTCGTTCCTTGGGCAATGTTTAACAGCCTCTCGTTGTAATCTGGATGCACAGGGGGGTCGCTACCAAGATCAGGGTGGGCCTTTAGTACGGACCCATTCCCCTCTATAATGAGTGGGCTTGTATCACCGTATTCTGGGCCGAACTGGAGATCCAAGTTCTGGCACATGAAGGTTTTCTGAAATGGGAAGCTAACGATCCCGCCGTTGTCTCGTACCGCGAACAAACACCTCTGTATCGCCTCGCTATCGTCGGTAGAGCCATCGCCCACAGCTCCGAAATCGAGCGGGTTCCGCCGCTCACTCCATCTCTCTCCGAGAGATCGTTCGACCCCAGCACCGCCACCGTCTGTTTCGGAATGGTTGGAGGTCACTCCAGAGGGAATGACCAGCCCCGCATTCACCACCGCTACATCCACATATCCCTTGGTAGCCGCATCCAAAGACCCTGTGGGCGTACCCAGATTTCCCAGACGTAGGGCCTGGGCGTTGTAGGGTCCAGTGTCTGCTGGATCGCCGTCGTCCATAGCGATAGACCGCGCGACCAAGTCTCGGGTGCGCTGCTGCTGGAGGGTCAACTTGTCCAGGGCCTGCTCATGCGTCTCGGCGGGGAAGGCATCCCCGGACACATAGTCAACGCTTTGAGTCAGGGGTGTGTTGTTATAGATCAGCACCGTCTCGGTCGGTTCCGGGGGAGTGTGCATGGTCACCGTGCCGCCCGAAGGTGTACCCGCGCCACTCACCGAGTAGTGAGAAGTGAGGGTCTTCGTTTCGTCAACCAAGACAGATGTGATCCGAACGATGACCACCAAGTCTGTATCGGCCAGGAACTTGAACGGTACGGCGAAGGCGGTTGTTGTACCGTTCCCGTCATATTGCACTCTGGTCGCTGTCGTTGATACTGTCATATCTGCATCCTATTGCTTCTTGGGTGGGCCTGTAAAGAGGACATGGGGGCTCGTGGCTGTACCCTCTGCAAGAGCCTGCCCGCCCTCGATGGCCCTCATAATCTCTACCGCCGGCAGGTGGAGGACAACGCCCATCGTGTTAATGGTAGAGTGCATCAGAGCCTGGTCGGCTTCGCCCTGCGCCATCTGCCCTAACATCGAGCTCATGGCTTCAAACCCTCGAGCTCCCGCCGGACCCGAATACCCGTAGTATCCCTCCGCCGCTCCCGTCAGTTCACGAGCACCCACAAACAAATTGCCAAACCAAGCGACGTGCGCCCAGCCTATGTATTCCGCCCAGCTCTCGTCCTCGTCCCAAGACTGCCTGATGGCGTCGGCCATGAGTTTGCTGAGAACCAGCGGCACCGTGTGAAGCAGAAGCATGTCCACAGCGAACCGTCCCACATCCTTCGGTGATGTGAAGTCGGTGCCGCGATAGGACTCCGCAGTCAGGTTCAGAGTCGTATTGAAGAACGAATAGAAATTTGTCCAGAGTTTCAGAAGCGGGCCGCCGCGCTGTATCCTGGCGAGATCCTGAATCTGGCCGCCGCCCTGGGCATCGATCACGGCCCGGTCGGCCATAGACACAGCTCGAGCCTCGTCGCCGCTGGCGTCCATCTCTTTCTCGTAGGCACCGAGCCAAGTCGGCACATCGACCACCTGCTGCATCTTCACGATGAAAAAGAAGTAGGAATCTTTCACGGGGTCAAAAGCTCCACCCTTCAGGGTCTTCTGCTGGACCTCGCGTATCTCGCGCTGCATAGTGGTCGCCCGGTTCGCCATCATCGGGCTCATGGCATAGATCCAGCGCACCGTGTGCTCCATCGTGGCAGCGCCCCGGAGCCATCTCGAGATCCCCTTCGCCACCCACTTCGGCCCGATACGCACCATAGACTGAGTGATGCCGAGAGGCTGGATCGCGCCGGTCATTACGTTCCACCCCATGCCGGCGATGCTCGAGCCCTTGCGTATATGATTGACCGCCTGTTCCCAGCCCTTCTGCGCCGGAACATCCCCCGCCGCAATGTCCTCGAGCGCGCTGCGTATCTGGGCGTAGACAGGCTCACCGAACCCTTCCATGATCGCCTTTTGTACATCCCCGTGCGCCATGATCTTGTTTGTATCAATGAGCCACTCATGCCATGCCACATCGTGTATCACGTTGTCGATGTGCTCAAAGGCCACGCCTAGATCCAGCCGTATCTTTGTGCCTTTGACCATCTCGGCGCGTGCCTGGAGGTGACCGTTCCGGGTTATGGCCCGCACTACGGCCCCTCGCAAGGTGGACCGAGCCGCGTCCTTCGCCGCATTCGCAAGAGACTGCTTATCACCCTGGAGCGTATCGCCCGCGATGGGGAAGTATCCGCCCGGTATCTCGCCGTGAACCGAATGCCTGATGGGCGTTGCCTCCACAGCCTCTGGCCGAACCCCGGTGACGCGCTTCTCTTTGTCGAATGCCATCTTCTGATAGGAGCCAATAAAGGTGAGCAACTTCTGAACAAACTGAAACTGCTCCTTTGTGAGGGAATCGACAATGGCCTGCATCTGCTCCGGGCTCCAGTCGTACCCGTCCTTCAGGCGCTGCTTGTTGCCAGCGTTGCTCATATTCAAGACGGCCACGATCCGGCCCTGGAGCGAGAGCTCTTCGCCCAGACCCTCGACCATCCCCTTACTCTCCAGCTCCCCGTGGAACATGGGAACCTTCCCCAACGTAGCCGCCGTCAGAGTCCTGCGGACGCTGCTCCCATAGTCCGAGAAGGGGGCGAATATCTCAGAGAGCGCCTCCCACGCCTTCTCGCGTTCGACTGTTTCAAAGGTGCCGCGCTCGTCCATTGTCCGAATGATGAGGTCGAACATCACTCCGCCCGCCCCGCCATCCATCTCATTCAGAAGGCTCGCGAGCTTGCGATGGCTAGCAAACGTATGGCCGATAGCGTTCTTGACACGCTCCTCGGCACGCCTGGGTTCTTTGGAAATCTCGCCGGATGTCCTGCTGTTGTTGGATATGGTTTCCACCGCCCGCTCGACGTTGTCGGCGAGGGTGCGCTTGTCCTTGGCGAGAAGCAGTTTGTTCTTGAGACGGGCGAGGTGCTCTATGTTCTTGACCGCATCGATGACCGCATCGAACTCGTCCACCCGCAGGTTTCTCCACGGGGTCGCGAAGCCTTCATCGCGCAGTCTCTCATCGATCACCACACTTGCCGTGGCGTCTTCCTCCTCCACCGTTTTGATCCACTCCTGTAGGGTGGGTTTGGAGTGGATGACCTTGGCCCGCCTCCGGTCGGCCTCCTTATCGCTCATGCGCCGGAAGTCGAAGCGATGGAGCAGCGACAGTATCTCCTCGAGATAGCCGCCTTCCGCCTTGCCGATCCGCTGCTGCGTAGTCTTCTTGTCGAAGGTCAGGGCGTAGGCCCGCCCCCTCTCCATCTTCTCTTTCGCCTTGGTGGCCTCAACGATCAGGAAGTGGTTGAGCAGACGCTGGAGCCCAGCCGCGTGGGCCGCCTCCCAGTCCTCATCCTCAACAGCTTGGAGCATCTCACGCGCCGCCCTGGCCTCTGCTTCGCGGTAAAGGTTGGGTCGGAGATCCCGCACGCGCTTCCCGTTGATTTGCCGGCGGGCGATCTGCTTGGCGACGGCCTGCGGAGTGTCCGGCTTTCCGGATGCCCGCGACAGAATCCGCAACTCTCGGATCAGGTAGTTCCCCTTCGCATCACTCTCGAGCGCGTCCTGGGCCATCTCGGTCAGCGTGCCGTCGTTCAGGATATCCCCGTAGGTTTCCTTCATCCGCCGGTCGGTTTCCTGCTCGATGGCGACCTTGCGATTCTGGCTATCCGCCAAGGCCCGCACCAGAGCATCCCCGGAGCTGAAACTAAACATCCGCGCCAGAGCATCCGGGTGTAGCCCACCCTCCGCCTGCCACATAGAGTACTGCCCGCTACCCCCCAGTACCTTCAGTATCGATCTTCCGTACTTGGATACGAGGGCTTTCCGGTCCAGTCGGAGAGCGACAAAACCTTCCGGATCGTCCTCGTTTAGAAGCGTCCTGAACTGTAGGTAGTGGCGGAGCTGGTATACGGGCTGGGAGTTAATGTCAGTCTCGACCTGCTCCCGCATCCGCTTCCGGTCTGACTTCCACTGCTCGGAGAGCTCGCGTTCCAGCTCCCGCATCAGCTTCTTCATCACCTGCTCGTTGGCTTGGCCCTGAGCGCGCCCATAAGCGTCCTGAAGCGCCTTAAATTCTGCCTGGGTCATCACGCCTGTGTGCGGAGCTTTGAACGCTGGGGCCATTCTCTCCTGCGCCTGGATGCCTTCTATCTGCTCCTCGGTCGCCAGCATCCGGTCGAAGACTTCTCGGATCTCCGGGGTCAACTCTACATCGAGCTTTCTGATCGACTTGTATACTTGGATCATCCACTGGCTAAAGCGTTGGAAGAGAGACTGGAGCTCCGCGCTAGGAGCCTTGCCCTCGTACAGATACGCTTCCCAGGCTCGTGCCCACGTTTCGTGCTGCTCGGTGCCAATCGCCTCGAGCGATTCGACCCCCAGAAAACTCATGGCTTTCTGGATATCAGATACGAGCCCTTCGTCTGCGGTGCCCTGCTCGACGGCCCGGAGCATCATCACGAAAAACAGATGGCCCATCTCATGGAGCCCGGTGCTCAGGTTCTTGGCCTCGGTAAACCGCATGACGATATTGAGCAGTTCCGGGTCATAGGTGAGCGATCCGCGCACCACCCGATCCGCACCCTGGGCCTGCTCGAGAGTGGCGGGGGCAGCTTGCGCCTTGAGGAGAGCTGTCCGCCTCTTACGGTATTCACCTGTGAGTTCGATTCCGGTCTTCTTCCCGAAGACGGGAGACTCTTGCTCTGGGAACGTCTGCGCGATGTCTCCCGTGATTTGAAAACTCGCCACCTTCAAGATGTCGAACGCGGTCGCCAAAAGCACATCGCTATCCAGAGCGACGGCCCCAACTCCCAGGTCGCCTGGGTCACCAAATTGGCCGGTGAGTACACGCTGCACCGCGCCCGCAAGGTTGACCGAGTTCTCCTTCAGAAACTCTTCGTCCGTAATTTCTATTCCGAATTCTTCCTCAAGTATCCTTCTCTGCTCGAGGAATGTAACGTGCTCCCACTCGACCGCACGCATCCCATCGGCCAGGGTGAGCGGTGCCTCCGGCTTGCGGTGCGGACCCTTTGCGATGATGCCCAACGCCCCGGCACGCCGGCCTCGGGCCCCGTACTTCTCGGTCATCTGCTCGTTCGCGATGCCGTGGGCCACCTCGTGGGTCACGCGCCACGCCAGCGTGTAGGCGTGATCCATGAACGAGCCTTCGGACTCGCTGGGGTCATAGATCCAGACCGTGCGACTGTTCTCGTAGGACGGTGTCTCGGGGTCGCTGAAGTCCGGATAGAAAGCCTTGCCGTTCTCGCCGGCATGGGGACCGAAGACTCGGTAGTCCCAGCCCACCCTCTCGAGCCACTGGGCGAGCTGGGCCTCCACCTCTTCTACCGTTTCACCGAACACGGTTTGGAGTGGGTATATGCGAAGGCTCTCGTTTGTGTCTTGGCCCTTGGTAGCCGCCAACCCGAGGGCCCGGTAAATGGACCGCTGCGCGGACGCGGGCACGCGAGCGCCCTTGTGCAACTGCTCGACCGGGACTGGCTTGGCACCATCACCGGGTAGGCCGAGGGAGCCCTGCGCGTTTAGAAGTCCGAGCCCCCGGAGATTCTCCTCGGAGAGGGCGAGTCCTTGATTTGCTGCTCGATCTCTTTCGCGGTCGGCCCGGAGGGCGTCGAGTCGGTCTGCGGCGGAGGCGAGGTGTCGCTCGAAAGCATCTTGAGCAATGCCTGAACCTTCCGCTTGCGTGACTGGGCCTTCGTCTCCTCGTTCTGCAACAGGGACTCCACGGCCTTCTTGAGTGTCTCGGATGCCTTCGCCAAGTTGTGCTCCTTCTAATATCTTACGATAGATCCCGCCTGCGAACAACGTAGCAAAATCGGGGGTATCGCTGATCTCCTCTGCTGTAAGGTCGGCGGCGGCCAGGATTCCCCTTGCGGTACGGTCCTCACCGGCTGTAGATGCCTTCTCATAGAGCACCTTTGCCCATGACCAAACCGTCTCCTGCACCTCGGCGGGGGTCCACAGCTCGCCCGTGCGCTCCGTAAGAACATCGGCAGCCCTCCGGACCACGGCGCTGAAAGCGAGGTAGGCGGAGCCCTTGCCGGGTTCCGTTTCGGCCACGTTCATGCCGGTGCCGGCCAGCATCTCCTGGGACATGAGCCCATAGTTTGCCATCCAGGCGTCAAGGGTGACCTCGTTCACCATGCTGTTCAGATTGAGCATGAAGGAATTTACCTTCGGGCCCGATATGGTGAGGTCGAGCTCCATGTCTGCCGATGTCTCCGCAGACAGGGCCCGTATAGAGTTCTGTCTCCACGCATCCAGTACCGACTTGACGCCCTTCGTCCCCTGAACCGAAGCCCCCATGATTTCCAGTATCTCGGGGCTGACCCACTTGTCCTTGCCCTTCTTCTGAGACTCTTTACTGCCCGCTGGTCGCCCAGCCTTGTCCCAATTCACCCATACGTTGAGTGCGTTGATGAGGTTGTTCTCGACCGAGGTCTGGGGAGACATGGAGGCCAGCAGTGCGGTAAAGCGTGGAGCGTCCTCTAGGCCGAACACATCAAGGATGGCCTGCGCGCTAGCGCGATACCAGCCACGCTTTGCTTTCCCCGAGTACGCCACGGTAGCGAGTTCCTCGGGGTCTAAGTGCTCGAACACCTCGAGCATCCGGGCGAGCCCATTCTTTTTGACCTTCGCTCTCTCGCTCCCAGTCAGCAGCGGAAGAATGTTGGCGAGGCCAGGGAACTCACCTACCAGCTTCTCCAGCCTCTTGTTTTCTTTCTCGATGTCTTCCGGGGCGGCCCGCTGTAGAGCGTCTTCAATATCCGGGGGTATTACATCCGACTGCTCGAGCGTGGTCCCGTACCGATCCATCAGGGTGGAGATCACTTCCTCGTTGCCGAGCTCGTCAAGATCCAGCCCCAACTGGTCAAGCACCGCAGCCAATTCGTCTCGCGGCTGCCGGCGCTCGCGTATTTGTTCTAGTTGCTCTTCCGTTCGCAGGGGAAATCCTTGCAGCTCTTCGGTCACAGCGTCAAGAATCTGCTGCGCGTCCAGCTCTACTCCACCCTGGCGGTCCTCCTGACGGTCCACCCCCCTGGCAATTAGGGCGTAAAAGGTTTCCGTCCCCTGCTCACCTAAAACCTCGAGCAACGAATCCCGCGATGTGTAGCTTCCGGGCCCGCGCCTGAATATGCCTGGCAGCATATCCTGCGTCAGACCCGCGTGCCGCAACTCTCCAGCCAGTTCGCTATCGGGGTCTACGCCACCTCTCATCTTTTGGCCGTCGTTAAAACTCCTGAGCTGCGACAGTAGAGGATACATCGGTAGCCCCTTGAGCTCTGGCTCGAGCCCGCCACGGATCTCATCAAGCAAGACGCCGTAATCCAGCTTCTCGAGAGCCTGCTCGAGCGTGGGGCGGAGCTCGTCCGCTAGAGGGCCTTCCACATCCAACCCGAAGTCGAACGCCTGCTCGCCTACACCACGGCCCTCGAGCCGTTCTACAAACGTCCGCAACAGCCCAGCGAGTGGACGCGCCACATCCGGAGAGGCCGCCCCAGACTCGATGAGTTGCTTGAGGAACTGTTGTTCGACCCCTTCGCCAGGGGAGAGCTCCTCGCCACCCCGGTCAACCTCGGCCAGCTCCTCCATCGTCTCGTTGAGGGCAGCCTCTATATCAGCCTCAGACGCCTCCGCCTCCGCAGCAGAAGGCGCGGTGAGAGCGAAGCGAACGTCCTGACCCAGGGCCTCGTGATGCTCGGGCAAGTGCGTCAAATAGTCTGCGAGGGGCACCACCACATCAGCGCCGGTTGCCATCGCCTCGGGCAACTGCTCGAACACCTCGGGCAGTGCCTGGGCCAAGGCTTCGGCATCCACATCCTCGGATTGAAAGAGCTCGTTGAGCTTCTCGGCATCGATATATAGGTTGGGGTCGCCGCCGGACTCTTCGATGAGGCGGGCCTGCCACTCGCGGTACATCTCCGGATTGGCCTCTCTGAGCTGCTTCCCAAAATCGCCCACGGCCTGATCGACCGCACCCGTCAAAGACTCGGCTCGTTTCTTCGCGTACCGTCCTTCATAGAGGGCGTTTACCCCTGCGACGGGAACACCCAGACCGCCTGTATAGGCCGGCCCCACTACACCGCCTACCGTGGCAGACCACACAAGTTCCGACAGGTCTTCAAACGTCCACGAAAAAGGTTCGTTCGTCGTAGCGGACACAGTGGATTTGACGGCAACCTGCTGGACCCCTGTTTGCCCCAATTCAGTCGCGGCCTCCGTCCCCGCAGAACCCAGCATACGCTTGCCTATTTGCTTGAGGCGAGCACGCACGCCCGGATTGGTAAGCAATACCTCGGTCGCCTCGCCTACCAGTTTGGCTTTGAGGCGGCTGTAGCCGGGGACAAACCGCATCGCAAACCCTAGCCCTACGGTTTCCAGACCCGCACTAGCAATACCCGCCACAGCAGACGCGCCGCGTATCGCGTCCGGATCAATTACCTCGCCCGTGCGTGCTTCGATCTCTCTGGCGCGGAGGGTCAACTCCATCCACACGCCACCGCCCTCTATCAGCCAGCTACCCGTGAACACACCACCCGGTGCGGCTATCACAGCGCCGGGTAATGCACCTGGGCCGCCAGTCGTTACTGCGCCTAGGCCCGCGCCTAGGCCCGCAGCCGCAGCCGCGTATGTGCCGATCCCCAGCATGATCGGGCCCTGGGTAATCAGTTCTCCGAAAATGTCATCGGCCCAGCCTAAACCGTATGGCATGTCTATCTGCGGTGGCACGATGGGATTGTTTAATGCGTGTTCAAGCTGAAGACGTTCCTCATCGGTTCCTGCACCCAGGATGCCAACCCGAGCCGCCAACACGCCCATGTCTCGCACTTGTGTTCCACGGTCCCAATATGATCCCGCATAATCCCCAAACGTAGGCGGCGGTCTATACAGTTCTGGCTGCCTTTGTTCTAATGCAGTCCCCGCGCCGACACTTTGAGCAGGTGTTACAAACGGAAGATTCTGAAGGGCTCGGTGTGCATTCAGAAGTTCTAACGCCTTGTCTGGCTCAGCGGCCAACAAGGGGCCCGCAGGTGAGCTGAGCAACTCCGCCGTCGCTGCGCTCCTCTCCGACTGGGCGGCGATGGCCCGCGCCTTTTCGTCGGACCTAATCTCCGGTAGGTTCCTCTCCGCTGTGTCGAAGGGGATACCTTGGGTGCTTTCAATCTTCAACGCCTCGGCGCGGTCAGGTGCTTCTTCTCTGGCTCGAGCGATAGCTGTATTCTTCACATCGGCGACTTGTTTCTGGTGTCGCTTGCGGAGAACCTCTTCGCCAGCGTGGCGAATGTCTTCGTCGGTGAAGAGTAGAGAGCTCAATATCTTGGGCCCCGGTTCTGGTAGTTGGCTCTCCAGCCGGGTTGTCCTTCAGCCTCGGCCCTCTGGGATTCGTCCATTAGTCCAGATAAAGACGAAGAACCCTCCTGCTGGTTTTCCAGCATCAGCGCGTATGTGTCCCGAATCGCTTGCAACGCTTCTAGGTCTTGTCTGTCACCTATACTCTCCGGAAATCCGTTCCGGATTGCGATCTCTGCCGCTTCGGGTACCACCAACGTCGGAGTGGCAAGAAGGGCTGGTGTCATCTCGAACAGCCGCGCCGTGTCCTCCGAAAACCACCCTGTCTTCAGAACGACTTCATCTTTCAGCCCCTGGATGACAGTGCTCGTTTCGATACGGGTCAACGGTTGCTGCTTAACGTGCCGCGCTCTATTGAGAGCTTTCTCCACCTTTTCGCGAAACAGTAGGGAGGCACGCATATCGTCCTCGGACGCTTTTGCGAATTGGGCGTTGTTGATAGGCAGTTTCATTGTGGCAAGTGCGATATCCATTTCGTTCATGGCGTGTTCATCCAATTCCGATGCGCCTTTGCCCTGATCGGTTTCCAATGTCTTTATCAGTGTATCGCTAAGTACATGACCAAACTCTGCGCGCAGATTCAGATTCAAAAAGTCGGGTCGCGTCACAGGGTCAGCGGCCAGTCGGACCAACGTATCATACGTTGTCGCCTCGAGTGCCTTCCCGTCAAGCGTCTTCCCCTTGTTATCGCGTTCTTGAATAATCGATAGCAGTTGGGCGAACTGATTCGGAGTCCACGGCATCGCGGTATCTCTCGCCCGGAGCTCTGCATCAACCAACTCTTCCGTAGTCATGTCAGTCATCGCACGTTTCATAACGTCGATGTACTGCGCGTCGTTGGCTTCTTTCTCGTGGGCTTGCTCTCGGTCGTACCGTCCCTCCACGATCACGCTTACACGATCTCGCATGTGGGCGGGTACTTCGCGAATTGCCTCTCGGCGCTTCTCATGGTCCGGGTATTGGTCATATATTTCGTCCGCTAGCGCGTAGCTGTCAAAGATAATGCGTTCAGTTTCTTCCGCGTTGCCCACCTGAATCTTCATCCGTGCGGCTGCTACTGGACCGAGTGTCCCATTCTTCTCGGCCAAGCTGATATCCATCAAGGTTTCTTTGTATATTTCCTCACGGCGTACCGGGTCCGGGTTGTTCTTAGCCGAGTCCAGTTGCGTTTCCACAGACATAATCAGGGTGGCCTGGGCGGAAGCGATCTTTGCGTTGCGGACGTTGTCCAGTACCGCGATTCGCCCGCTTTCCATCTGTTGGAAAAACCGCGCGTCAAACGCCTCCTGATACTTTGGGTACTTAACCCCTTTTCTGAACTCCTGGGAAATCTTCTGGGAACCCGCTTGGTACATCCCCATGCGCTTGTTGTGGTCCGGCTCGGCTTGCACCGATTGATCCAAATCCGTCATAGCTCGGGTCGCGCCAGACAGGGCACCCAATACGCGGGAATCCATCTCCTGCTCAAACAGGCTCATAGCGAGATCGCCCGTGTCACCCACTTTCTGAGCAATCGCCTCAAGACCTTCGCCAGTATCGAAATCTCGCGGGCCCGCACGACGACCGGCACCGAACGGCCTCTCCTCTACGTTGGGTATGGAATACGGCATCTATGAGAGAACCCCGTAATTAGCCGCCGGTCCACCAGTGGCAGGAAGATCATATGACCCATACGAAGTCACCCTGGGACCGTAACCAGCCCCGGAATCGGAAGCGCCGGGTATGCCTAGAGACAGGCCCGTATAAGCCGCTTGACTGGCGGCACCAATCCAAGAAGCCGTGCGCCGATCTTTCCCTGTCGAGATTGCGGATGCCCCGCGCATACGCTCCAGGCGCGCAGTGTTTCGTCCCGCTATCGCCGCGTTCAAAGCGTCTCGCTCATACGCTGCGGCGTTACCAGCCCAGCGTTCCAGCCAGCTCCCCTCTTCCGCGATCACGCCACTTTTCCCAGCCATCTGGACGTACTGGCTGGACAGTGCGCGGCGCGCAAGTTTCTTCCGGCGGGCGTATTCGTGGTTGCCTGCTATCTCTGCCACCCGCGCGTTATATTGCGCCGCTGCGTTCTGAGCATACGCCGTCTTCATCGCCGCGTTGCCCTGCATCAGAGAACCCAGCATAGACGAAAACAAACCGACGCCCATTGCTGCACCACCAAAACCCCCACCCCCACCAAAACTCGCGGAGGTCATGTTGGCGTTGGTCAATATAGAGCCGGTTGCTAGTGACATTCGTTACCCTATCTATCCTGCGTAAGAAGCTGTGGCATGATCGCCGTGATCGTGCAGGGCAATGGCAGCCTATGCTTCAGTGTTATTCGACCCGGCTGCTCATAGCCTTCAGGCCAGGGCAACACTTCTGTGTCCCCATCTAAGAGCGGAACACCAGTGTCCATGAGGTCACCCGCCTCACGCAAATGAAGCTCATCCATATCCGCGTCTACGTCTGTCGGCCCATACAAAAGACCAGACCCGGTCTGATCTAGTCGCAGCACGATGTTGGTGATACGTTTCGTCTTACCCTGCGCGGTCCCGTCAGCAGCACCCGCCTCGACACGCATCGTCTGTACCGTGGACTCGTAGCCCAAGCCCAGAGAAATACTCGTAGCCGAACGGTCTAAAGTGACAACTCCACCCGTCACTACCTTGTCCGGGTGAGTCGCTCCATCTGCGAGGATCGTCACCGTCTCCCCCTCAAGGTGTTCAAGGCCAGCGAGACTCGTAAACGAAGCGCCCGAGTAGGACAGGCCGCCGTCTACAAAGAACGCATCGGACAGCGCGTTTGAGCGCAGCCAGTCTGGGTCTAGGTATTCCACATACTGCTTCGTCGCACCGTTGATCGTTCTGCTCACTACCAGCCAGAGCTGATCCTGATTCCCGAGTGGGTGCGGGATAGTCGCTATGCTCTCGACCTTCGCATCGGTGCCACCTATAACGTGACGATGCCATGCCGTCACCTGCTGTATTCTCTCATAGGTAAAGCAGGCCAACTCGCCGTTCTCCATGAGCGCCCACAGAAATCGGTTGGGTTCCTGCTGAAACGCCAACCTCTTGATCGACCCCAGCGCGATGTGGTCTGACAATACGGTCATGTCATGGGCCACATAGGAATTAACAGAGTCATCGAAAATAAGTTCCCGTAGTTTTCGTCCCGCTCTTTGTGCGAACATTAGAGACTGATCGATACGAACCGGTGGCACCTTCTCGCGACTGCCATAAGTGGTGTGCCGCACGACGCGGACATTGCCCGGAACCAGCGCCTCGGTTTCACTCGCGGCGCTTACGATAAACTCACCGCCCGCTGTACCCACCACCAAAGAGCTGCCCGCGTTGAGCCACTCGATCACGTTGACTTGGTCAGTGTTGAGAGTGAAGATAAGGGCCGACTCGTCGAGGTCCATAATCTGATGGTTCTGATACTCGCTCGTCTTGGATGCCCAGAGAGTTTGCGGGTGGGCCTCAGTGCCCGCCCACCACAATCGATCCTCAAAAAAGGTCACCGTCCTCGGGTATCCGTTACGCCCGGACCACGCCCCGCGTGACCAGCGGTGCGTCTGCATCCGGGTAACAAAGCCACCGCTGGCATACGCTGTATAAGCAGAGCCATCTACATCGAGTAGGTCGAAGTGGGTCGCGTCCTTATTGGTCACCTCATAAATACGGTTGTTGATCTCTGTCATTCCGACTACGCCATTGATCCACACCTTGTCCCCATTAGACAGATTATGCGTAGCGGTAGTGACTCGCACCGGGTTGGCGGCGGTAGCAGCACTTATCGCCACGCTCGCGTATGTGGTACTGACGGGTAATTTTTTCGTGACCGTGGCGGTCGCTGTATATCCGTACCAAATGCCGTCTATTTGCACATCGGACGCGACCGAGTTGATGACCGCGTAACCTTCTCCGCTGTGAAGGTATAGCCATAACCAGCGCCCGTCTGACTCCTCGCCCACCTCATGGATGGGGGCGCTGTGCCCACTTTCACTATTGCCATTGAGTGTAACCAAATAGTAGACGTTGTTATCGAAATACCGAGTTTTCCCAGGCGAACTTATAGCGGTTCCTGTGTACTCGTCGTTGTCGCTGTTGCCCACCCACTCGCCGTGATTGGAGCCGATTATCTCGGCCAGACGAAACTCGCTAGCTACCATCCCCGCCGTAAACAAACCCGCGTTCGATGTCAGGGTGATCGTTCCCGTGGTCGCACTGGCGGTGACATAAATCCCATCGTCTAGGTTCGTGGGGGCGAACGGAACATAGTCAAACAGCATCACCTCCATCGTCCAGCTATTGTGCGCTGTACGCGAAAGTTTGTGGGGGGGGAGTCCAGTCACAGGTCCAGAGGAACCACAAGCCAGGTAGAGAATGTCAGCCGACTGAGCGTGCTGTATTAAGTCTAGTTGGTCTGCGGTGTAGTCGGTTTCTATCTCAAACACCCTACCCACAATGCCCAGTCCCGAAGTCGCCTCGCCTGGATTTTGGCTTCCATCGAGCGTGAAGCGATCATCGCTCACTCGTGTGATAACCCAATACTTGCCGTCCAGAGACGAAATTCCGGTTCCGGATTCACCACTCCCGATATACACCTCGTCGCCTGTGGTATAGCCGTGGTCGGTCACACGAACTTCTACCGGAGCTTCGGCTGTCGTATTCCCGATTGACTTCAGGTCATCCAGAACCGTCCCGCCGTCCCGGTGGACCCGCATATACTCGTGCCCGAACTCAAGGATATACGCCTGCTCTGTACCGTACTCAAACGGGATCAGGCGCACGTTGGTAGCGGAGTCCTTGACTTCCTTGACGAACCGGGTTCCGCTCCGCTTCCGCAGGCCGCCCTGGATGAGAGGGAAAAAGTTCTCGACCGTAGCGCAGCCGGACTTGTACTTCGCCATATCGATCCGGCCCTCAAGGGTCGGCGACAACTCCCCGGAGTTAAAACTAAACTGAATATGCGAGGCTTTAGCCATCTAGTTCCTCGCAGTGATCCAGGCATCCTCCGCGAACGGCATCGGGCTTTGTTCCTGGCCGTCCGCTTTTCGGGCTGATGCCATGATGGCGGTATATTCGTCCGCAGCCAAAGTCCGCTTTGTATTGCTCTGCGTGAGTTCCTCGCACAACTCCACAGCCAAGCGTGCCGCTACAGCGGACGCCAGCAGAGAGTCCCACTGGTTAGGATCTTCCTCACGCTTGACGTACCGGATCGAGATGGGGGAGCCTTCATCCGATAGCAACTTCTTCCCCTCAACCACCCAGGGATAGACGCTATCGTACACCTCGACTACGCGAAGGCAGTCGGCTGGTAGTTGGTACTCATCATCGTACCCGAAACTGGGGGAGCTGGAGAGCTTCGCCAGAGAGGTTCTCGTGATGGCACTATTCCAGGGATGGGCGCGGAACACTTCATCACGAACAGCGGCATACGCGCTTGTACACGCGCGTGCCTGTTTGCTGTCATCTGCGAGTGAAGTGATCCGCGCTTCGCCGACACGGCTTAGCGCCCTATTGCATATATCGACTGCACTAGGCATCCGTTATCGGCCCCCCGTTATGTTAGTCGCCTGCGGTGTAGAAAGCCTCAAGCTGCACAGTCCCAACCGCAACCGTCTGGGCAGTCGTCATCGTGAGCGTGATGTCGAACGACCCGCCCGGATCGGACGCATACGTAGCCGCACTGACGACGTTCACCAACTCCCACATCTGTAGACCCATGTCCTCTTCGTTAAAAGGGCCTGCGGCGAACTTCTCAACACGGTTCGTCCCCGTGTCCGTTGCCACCGCAGTGCCGAACGCATCGTGACAATTCGCATGGGGAAGAGCCCCGTCGTGCGCTGCTCCGGTCTCGTAGATCCCGATGTCCGCAGCACCCGCGCTTGAAGCGCTGTTGGAGCTAAAGAGCAACGAATAGATCCGATCGCTGGACTTCAGCGTAAGCATACGAACTTCGTCGCCTATCCCGGCCACCGTTCCTAGACCAACAATGGCATGTGTGCGCCTTACGCGGGCGTGTGAGAACCCGGCAGAAGCTCGCTTCTGTGTATCGAGTCCCAGTTCCTCGGTAAGGGCACCCATGCCCGGTCCATCCGATCCGCTTGAATTGAAAAGATTACTGAAAATAGTCGGCATTTGATTTGTTTCCTTGCGTTCGATGGTTGGGGTCCGGCACGACTCCGCCCCGGACCCCTCACATCAATGGGTGTTACTCACCAGCCGTAACCATGACTACCTTGCCCTCTTCAAGGCGCGTGGCCCCGATGGTGGTCTTCAGGTAGACCTGCGTGGCGTAGGACTTGTCCTCGCGCTCGCTGATCTTGGTGGTGATGTCGTTCCACACCGTAAGGTGCATACCCGACTTCGCCCATACGGGGCAGAGTCGGTCGCCACTGCCATCGACAGTCAGCCGCTCGGTGAGGACGAAGTTGATCCCCATGAACGAACGAACCCGGCCATCGACCAGCGAACGCTCCACGTTGGTATCGACGCTCTGGGTGCTTGTCATCCGCACGAGGTCATCGTGCTGAGACGCGCTGATCGCCATGTAGATCGGGTCATTGTCCACATCCACCTCGGCTTCCATCAGCAGTTTCTTGGCATCCTGAAGCTGGGCGAGTGTGAGCGCCGATCCCGATACTGCGAGGGTGTGTCCTGCAACCAAGTCCGTGTCGGTGGTTCCGTTCTCTCCGGTCTTGGATGTGGCATTGAACGCACCGATGATCTCGTCATCGATGGCTCGACCCATGGCGTAGGCCCCATTCACCGCATAGGGCGATTGGGGATTGATGAGCATTCTGACCTTGTCCTGATCGTCGATCAGGTCGGCCCACTCGTAGTCCACCGGGAAAACCCAGCGAGCATCGTGCGGAGTGGAGATCAGCGGCGTGTCGCCGTGACGGGTGGTGCGCTTGACGGCATTGACTGCGCCAACTTGCTCCACAGCCTTCGCTGCTTTGCCGGTTGCCGATCCGGTCATTACCGTATCGCGCAGTTTGCTTCCCTTTTGCTGCAACAGGTGCGCGACGTTGTTCGCGTACTGCTGCACAAATGCAACATTTACTTGGTCTGACATTTGAATAAGCCTCTAGTGTTTTGCGAGGCTTATCCGTTGCCGGGGCCAGCAGGTTCAAACGGCTTCCAAGGCTTGTCCGGGTGCCACACCGGGGCCGATTTTTGTTTTGGCTGGAAGGCTTACCCGGTCGCCACACCGGGGCCTGTTTGCTGCTGTGTAAAGTTGGTACTGGTGACATCTTATGCACGGGTCGAAACCCGGCGCAATGAGTACGCGAAATTATTCGGGCTCGGGGTACGCAATCGTGTGGAGACGAGCCATACGCTCGTTAGCCTGAGCATTCCCCTCCGTGTACTGGCCCATGAAATCTTTGTCGAGCATCAAGTCCTCGATCTTCGCCTTGGCTGCGGCGGGAGTCATACCGAAGGGCAGACCGTTGCCGCTGTCCTCTCCCTGGCCCCCGGGAGTGACATGCTCACCCAGGCCACGGCCAATCTGCGCGGTCAACTCCAAGACGCCACGAAGCCCAAGTGCCTGTTCTAGCTTATCAATCGTCGTATCGTCAATCCCGAAACGCTGCCGGAAGCGGGTTGCGGCAGCGATGTTCTCATCCCATGCCGGTCCCCACTCCTTCTTGAGCGCCACCTCTTCAGCCTGGGCAGCCTCATCGAGATACTGCTGCTGCTCCGCAGCGACTTCCCCCAGACGCCCGTTGTACTTCTCGTAGATCAGAGCCGCCTGCTGCTGGCTCAGTCCCGCCTCGTGGGCCCACTCCTTGAGGTCACCCGTCAGATCGACCGTCCCCTCCGGCACCTCAGGCCCGGTAAGCTGGTACTCCTCCGCCGTCTCGGGTCGCCCCAGACGGTTGTATACGGAGTTCCAACCCTCTGTATCTTCAGCGTTTTTCGGCATGTGGACGATCTGGTCCGCCGGGACACCGATAGATTTCTCAAGATTCCGGTACGAGTCGAGCATCTGCTCGGCCCCGGTCCAGCCCTTGTTCTCGACGTATCCCTGGGCATCCTCGCCCAAATCCGCGGTCCAGCCCCCAGAAGGCTCAGTGGAGGTGTCCCCTACCGGGGTTTCTGCTGACTCTCCAATAACGCCTGACGCACTTGTCCCGACTTCTTCTGCTGCCATGTTTCGCTGTCATCTCCTTCGCACTGGGTACCAGCGCCATTCTGATTCTCTTCCCAACTCGAACCACACCAAGAACACACCAACTCCTCATCGAAATGATGGTCGCCAGCTTTATTGGGGTGGCACTTACACTTCCGTCCGGGGCCCTTCCCATAAGGGGGAGACAAAAGACTAATCCTCCACTTCCGCGGTTTCCACCAACTCACCCACATCTGCGGGAGTGAGTTGAAGATAACCCTGGACGCGAAGCCATACCTGCCTGCGCCCCTCTAGTTGTGACGTGCCGTGGCTGTCGCCTGGGACGTGGGTTGTCGTATTCGCGTGGCAGAACCTCTCTAGATCAGCCAGAACCTTACCCCCCAACTCCCCAGAAAAAACCTTCTGATATGCCTGACTTCTCTCAAGCAAAACCTCACGCACCGCCAGCCTCCGCGGGGAGTTCTATCTGGGACAAGTCCTTGGCCGCTGGGGCGATCTGAGAGATCGAGTCCATTATCTGCTGCTGCTGTGCCTGCTGCTGCTGCTGCGCTCTCAACTCTTCCATCTGGTCAGGTGTCTTCAGAATACTCGCGGGAGCCCCGTTGATGTCCGCAGAGAGCCGGATGATTTCGTCCGCGTTGAACATCTGCAAGATGCTCGGGTCGGTTTCGATGAACGGCATCGCCATCTCCATCGTGCGCTGGATACCCACCAACTCCTCGCTGCGCTGCATACGCTGCGCTGGGCTCTCGTAGACAATCTCGTAGTCCCCGGCTGCCTCCATCAGCGCCTGCGGCGGCGGACCCACGAGCCCTTGACGTAGCAAGACCGAGAACTCCCGGTGTACCTGCGGGCCCAACATCTCCGACTGCTGCCTACCCACAGCAGGAGCAAGCAACTGCCCCTTCTCCTGAGCCCGGATCAGGGCCTGAGTGGCCGTCATCTGCGGAGTCTCTACGAGAATGTCGAAGAGTGTAACCATGAACGCATCGTTGATGACCATGCGCTCCTTCTCAAGCATCCCA
>Ga0310345_10000745_pt1 | contig 43050 bp, 37 predicted proteins | sample HC15DNA20500_MG_FD_204667 | JGI IMG/M metagenome (GOLD analysis project Ga0310345, IMG submission 204667) | Marine microbial communities from station ALOHA, North Pacific Subtropical Gyre - HC15-DNA-20-500_MG | ecosystem: Environmental > Aquatic > Marine > Oceanic | place: Pacific Ocean: North... | reverse complement strand
GGGCGGGGTGGGTGCGGAACCCGCCCGCCCGGTCCGGGACGCCCCTGACCGCGGCGGGTCAGGCCAGGGCGGAGGCGTCCTCGTCCATGTCGGGCATCTCCGGCAGGGCCATGGCGGCGGCGGCGGGCTCGAAGCCCTCCGTCCCCTCCGGCTCCGGCGCGGCCATCGAGGCCGCCTCCATGTCCGCCTCCATCGCCGAGAGCGGCGCGGCGGGGGCCATGCCGGTGGTCGACAGCGAGCCGTCGCCGTTCACCACCAGGTATTCCGCCGTGCCGTCCGCGACCTCGTCCGAGAAGCCGGCCAGCGTGTAGGTGTTGTCCACGTTGCCCAGCACGAACTCGTTGGCCTCGGTCGCCGTGGCGCCGTAGCCGATGGCCGCCGAGTTGGCGAAGTTGGCGCTGGCCGCCTCGCCGACGGCGAGCGAGAAGTCGCCCCCCGCCTCGGCCAGGTGGCCCAGGGCGTGGGCCCGCTCGCCGGTCGCCTCGGCCTGCCAGCCGAAGGCGGTGGCGGCGGTGTTGGAGGCGACGCTCTCGCCGCCGACCGCGGTGGTCGAGGTCCCGTTCGCCATGGCGTTGTCGCCGATGGCAAGCGAATCCGTCCCCGTGGCCGAGGCCTGGTTGCCGATGGCGGTGGCGAAGTCGGAGGTGGCGTTGGCGTCCTCGCCGACGGCCAGCGAGCGCACCCCGTCGGCGTTGGCGAGATGGCCGAAGGCCTGGGCCCGCTCGGCGCCCGCCGAGGCCTGCCAGCCGATGGCGGTGGCGCCGGGGCCGTCGGTCATCGTCTCGCCGCCCACGGAGGTCGTGGACGGGCCGGTCGCCATGGCCGCGTCGCCGATGGCGATGGCGTCGATGCCCGCGGCGACGGCGAGGTTGCCGATGGCGGTGGCGTTGTCGGTCTGGGCGTTGGCCGCCTCGCCGACCGCGAGGCTGCGCACCCCGTCGGCGGAGGCGAGATGCCCGAAGGCCTGCGCCCGCTCGGCGGTGGCCGAGGCCTGCCAGCCGACCGCGGTCGTGCCCGGGCCTTCGGTCACCGTCTCGCCGCCGATGGAGGTGCTGGAGGGGCCCGTCGCCATCGCCGCGTCGCCGATGGCGAGCGCGTCGGCCCCGTCGGCCATCGCCAGGTTGCCGATGGCGGTCGAGTTGTCCGAGGCCGCCGTCGCCGCCTCGCCGACCGCGAGGCTGCGCACGCCGTCCGCGGAGGCGAGGTGGCCGAAGGCCTGCGCCCGCTCGGCGGTGGCCGAGGCCTGCCAGCCGACCGCGGTCGTGCCGGGGCCTTCGGTCACCGTCTCGCCGCCGATGGAGGTGGTGGAGGGACCCGTCGCCATGGCGTTGTCGCCGATCGCCAGCGCGTCGATCCCGTCGGCCATCGCCATGTTGCCGATGGCGGTGGAGTTGGCCGACGCCGCGGTGGCGGCCTCGCCGATGGCGAGGCTCCGCTCGCCGGAGGCGGAGGCGAGATGGCCGATGGCATGCGCGCGCTCGCCCATGGCCGAGGCCTGCCAGCCGAAGGCGGTGGCCGCCGTGCCGCTGGCGGTCGAGAGCGCGCCGACGGCGGTGGTCGAAGTCCCCATGGCCGAGGCCTGCGCGCCCAGCGCCAGGGCGTCCTGGCCGGCGGCCGAGCTCTTCATGCCCATCGCGACCGACTGGTCGCCCGAGGCCTCGCTCTTCTTGCCCAGCGCCAGCGCGTCGGAGCCCGAGGCGTCGGCCTTCTTGCCGATGGCGACGGCCGCGTCGCCCGAGGCCGAGGCCCGCTTGCCGATGGCGATGGCGTCCTCGGCCGAGGCCTCGGTGCGCTTGCCCAGCGCCATGGCGTGCTTGCCGGTGGCGCTGGCCCAGAAGCCGATCTCGAATTCGCTGTCAGGCCCGCGGAACAGGCGATTGAGTTTTCCGAGCATGCCCAAGGCAACTCCTCCTCTGTCTGGCCCCTGTCCCCGCCGCCGGCGCGCCCGGCGTGCAGGAGGGGTCGAAGGAGGAAACGGCGGCGGAGGCCTCCGCGGATGCACAGGGTTGAAAAAAAGTTTCCGCCGAAATCGAAGAGGCCCCGCGCGAGGTCACGCGGGGCCCCGGATCCGCCGGTCGGCGCAGGCGTCAGAGCGGCCGCTGCGCCAGGCCCTTGCCGACGATGCGCCCGGTGGGCAGGCCGGTGGGCGAGCCGCCCGGCGGCTCCACCGTGATCTCGTAGAGCTGGCCGGAGGAGGGGGCGGGCAGGTCCGGCCCCTCGACATGGGCGCGCATCGCCCGGCCCAGCACGCCCAGCGAGACGGGCGGGCCGTCGGGGTCGGGCTTGGTCCAGATCTGCAGCACCTGCGCGCCCTCGGGCGAGAAATCCTCGAGCGGCGTGACCCGCAGGCTGTCGTCGGCGAAGGCCTCGATCATCGCGACCGAGCCGCCGTCGTCGTCGAGCAGGATCGCCACCACCGCCGGCTGCGGCGCGAAGACCTGCAGCCAGAGCGCCGCGGCGAGCGCCACGCAGGCGGCCGCCGCAGCCCCCGCGGCGCGTCGCCAGCGTCGCGCCGACCGCTCGCCCGCCGCCGGCCGCGGCGCGGTCCGGGCGCCGGCGCGCAGCGGCGGCGCGGGGCGGGAGGCGGGCGCCGGGGGCGCGCCCTCGGCGGCGAGGGCGGCCTGCAGGCTCTCCCAGGCGCCGGGCGACAGGGGGGCAGGCGTCGCGGTCAGGTCGACGGCGTGCCAGTCGGCGGCCAGCGCCCGCACCGCCTGGGCGAGCGCCCGGTCGTCCGGCTCCTCGGGCGCGGCGATCCGGGCCTCGACCGCGGCGCGGGCCTCGGGGTCGAGGCGACCCATCACGTAGTCTTCGGCGAGGTCGGCGATGGCGCTCATCCCAGGCACTCCCTGAGCGAGAGCAGCGCCCGGCGCATCCAGCTCTTGACCGTGCCCAGCGGGCGGCCGAGGCGGCCGGCGATCTCCTCCTGCGTCAGGCCGACCACGTAGGAGAGCAGGAGCGAGCGGCGCGGCGCCGCCTCGATCGCCTCCAGGCAGCCCGCCAGCCGGCCGTCGCGGTCGAGCGTGTCCCAGGCGTGGTCGACGGCGGCCTCGCGCAGGCGGTCGAGCTCCTCGGGGGGCAGCGCGTCCTCCTGCGGGCGGGAGCGCAGGAGGTCGATGGCGCGGAAGCGCACGATGGCGAACATCCAGGCGCGCGCCGAGCCGAGCGAACGGTCGTACCGGCGCGCATTGCGCCAGATCTGCAGGAACGCCTCCTGCACCGCCTCCTCGGCCATGTCGCTCCTGTGGAGCACGCGCATCGCGATTCCCTTCATCCGCGCCGCCTCGGCGTCGAACAGCGCCTTCAGCGCCCGCTCGTCGCCCTGCGCGCAGCTTTCGAGCAGCGCCTCGAGTTCACCGTCCTCGCGGACCATTTCGGCTCCCACCTCCCCTGCCGGCCGTCTCCCCGGGACCGGCTCCTGGGGACTTCCTAACAAGGGAGCTCGTCGGGGGATACGCGAAACGGGGGGCCCGCGGATGCACGCCTGCGCGACCGCGGCGCCGCGGACGCGCCCGACCGGCGCAAGACCGTTGACGCGGCCCCCCCGGGATGATCGCCTGCCTTATCAAATCGCGGCCCGCTCAAGAGGCCGCCCGCCTGGGAGGATCACATGCAGCCTTGCCGCGAGCCCGCGCGCGGGCGCACGCCCGCCGTGCGCCGCCCCCTGGACGGGGAGGCCGCGCGATGAGCGACGCCGTCCCCGCGAACCCGCTGGCCGACCTGCACGCGATGCTGGTCCGCGACGGGGAGATCATCCTCGACAAGCTCGACGAGGCCGCCGCCGCCCATCCCGACAAGGTGTTCCTGCACTATGGCGAGGACGGCACGCAGGTCACCTGGGCCGAGGCCCGCCGGAGGTCCGAGCGGATGGCCGCGGGCCTCGCCGCCGCCGGGGTGCGGCCCGGCGACCGGGTGGCGGTGCTGACGCGCAACTCGCTGGTCACCGCGCTGTCGATGTTCGCGATCTGGCGGGCGGGGGCGATCTTCGCCCCGGTGAACTTCAACCTGACCGGGCCGCTGCTGAGCTACCAGCTCTCCGACGCGGACCCGCGGCTGCTGATCACCGATCCCGCCTTCCTCGAGACGCTGGAGGCGATCGCCGGCGACTGGCGGGCGGAGCGGATGGTCCTGCACCTGCCCGCCCCCGGCGGCCATGGCGAGGTGGAGGGCCAGGCGGCGCTGGTCGCGCGGCTCGCCCCCCGCGCCGTCCCCCTGGCGGAGCTGGAGCGCGACGACCCGCCCCCGGCGGTGGAGCGGCGCGCCTCCGATCCCTGCTCGATCATCTACACCTCGGGGACCACCGGCCCGGCCAAGGGGGTGCTGCAGAGCTATCGCTGGATCAACCAGTACACGCAGATGTTCCGGATGTTCGACGCGCCGGACGACGTGATCTACTGCGACCTGCCGATGTATCACGTGGGCGGGGCCTATTTCATGCTCGGCCGGGCGGTCTGGACCGGCTGCACCGTGGGCCTGTGGGACCGCTTCAGCCCCGCGAACTTCTGGGCCCGGGTGCATGAGGTGGGGGCGACGGCGGGCATCCTGCTCGACGTCATGGTGCCCTACCTGATGGCGCAGCCCCCCTCCGGGACGGACCGCGCCAACCCGCTGCGCCGCATCCACATCCAGCCCTACAGCGCCCAGCACCACGCCTTCGCCGAGCGCTTCGGCATCGACTGGATGACCGTGGGCTTCGGCCAGACCGAGGCGGGGCACGTGTTCTCCTCGGTGATCGACGAGTTTCCCGACGGCGAGGCCAAGGCCCCCGAGTGGCGCCGGGGCCTGACGAAGGCCGCCTTCCGCGAGGTGGCGCGCGCCCACGACCGGCGCATCTACGACGGGCGCGAGGATCTGCCCAAGGGGATCATGGGCACGCCCTCGCCGCTCTACGAGGCGGCGGTGCTGGACGAGCATGACCGGCCCGTGGCGGCTGGCGAGGTCGGCCAGCTGTGCCTGCGCCCCCGGGTCCCCGGGATCCTGCCCGAGGGCTATCTCAACAAGCCCGAGGCGACGCTGAAGGCGCTGAAGAACTGCTGGTTCCACACCGGCGACGCGGTGCGCCGCGTGACGGCGGAGCGGGACGACTACGTCTTCATCGACCGCATGGGCGGGTTCTTCCGGGTGCGGGGGGAGAACGTGTCGTCCTTCGAGGTCGAGACCTCGATGGCCCGCCACCCCGCGGTGCGCGCCTGCGCCGCCGTGCCGGTCCCGGCCCGCGACGGGGAGGAGGACGACATCGCCGTCTTCATCGAGCCCCACGACGGCCAGACGCTCGACGAGGAGACCCTGCGCGCCCACGCGGCCGAGGTCATGCCCCGCTACATGCGCCCCCGCCACATCCGCATCGTGGCCGCCCTGCCCGTCACCCCCACCAGCAAGGTCGAGAAATACAAGCTGAAGTCCGGCCTCCTGAAGGAGCTGGAGGCGGCCGGCGGCTGAGGGGCGCCGGCCCGGGCCCTGCCGGCGCGGCGACGCGCGCAGGGCCCGGGGTTCAGGGCCCGGGGGCGGCTCGGGGCCGGGGGCGGTTCAGGCGTCCGGGAGTTCAGGAGCCGGGGGCGGCTCAGGGTCCCTCGGCCCGCAGGGTCAGGCCCATGCCGCGCAACTGGGCCACGATCTCCTCGACGTGGAAGCGGTCGCGGGCCTCGATCACCACGTCGAGCTCGGCCTGCTTGAGCGCCACGCTCTGGAACATGCGCTGGTGGATCACCTCGATCACGTTGGCCCCCGCCTCGCCGATCACCCGCGAGATCAGGGCGAGCTGGCCGGGGCGGTCGTCGATCTCGAAGGTCAGCCGGGCGATGCGGCCGTCGCGCACCAGCCCGCGCAGGATCAGCGAGGACAGCAGGCGCGAGTCGATGTTGCCCCCGCAGATCACCAGCCCGACCTTGCGGCCCGCGAGCTCGGGCGCGAGCTTGCGCACCACCGCCATGCCGGCGCCCGCCGCGCCCTCGGCCACCAGCTTCTCGTTGGACAGGAGGTCGAAGACCGCGGCCTCGATCTCGTCCTCGGTGACGGATTCGACGCGGTCGACGTGGTCGCGGATCACCGCGAGGTTGGCCTCCGACGGGGCCTTGACCGCGATGCCCTCGGCGAGGCTCGCGGTCGCGAAATGCGGCGCGAACCCCTCCAGCCGGGCCTTCACGGCATCGAAGAGGAGCGCCTGGGCGCCGATCACCTCGACCTCGGGCCGGATCGCCTTGGCCGCCGTCGACATGCCCGCGATCAGCCCGCCGCCGCCGATCGGGACCACGATGGCGTCGAGGTCGGGGACCTGCTCGAGCATCTCGCAGGCGACCGTGCCCTGGCCCGCGGCCACCACCGGGTCGTCGAACGGATGGATCAGCACCAGCCCCTCGCGCGCGATCAGCTCGTGGGTGAAGGCCATCGCCTCCTCGAAGTCGGCGCCGTGCAGCTCGACCCGGGCGCCGAAGTCCTGGGTGCGCTTGATCTTGTTGAAGGGCGTCCCCCGCGGCATCACGATGACCGAGCGCACGCCGAGCCGGGTCGCGTGATAGGCCACCCCCTGCGCGTGGTTGCCGGCCGAGCAGGCGATCACGCCCGTCGCCCGTTCCTCCGGGGTCAGCGTCAGCAGCTTCGCCAGCGCGCCGCGGGCCTTGAAGGCGTTGGTGTGCTGCAGGTTCTCGAGCTTGAGGTAGAGGTCGAAGCCCAGCTGCATCGACAGCCGCGTGGCGTGGACGGTGGGCGTCAGCAGCGTCGCGTCGGCGATGGCGCGGCGCGCCGCGAGGATGTCGGCATAGGCGAGGGGCATGGGCGCCTCCGGTGCGGGAACGGCGGGACGAGCCTGGGGTCTTCGCCTTGGCCTGGGCGCGAGCGATAGCGGCCCCACGGCTGCAGGGGCAGGCGTCATCTCGTTGCAGCCCCCGCCTGACGCGCCGGAGGGGCGTCGAGCTTGTTCCCTCAATGTTCCGATTCCGTTAACATCGCCCCCGAACCACCGGCAACGACGGGGCGCAGGATGCAGGCGGCGAGCCATCTGGCAGGGCTGAACGAGCGGCAGCGCGCGGCGGCGGCCTTCGGAATCGCGCCCGGCGCGATCCCGCCGCCGCTCCTGGTGATCGCGGGGGCGGGGTCGGGCAAGACCTCGACGCTGGCGCACCGGGTGGCGCATCTGCTGGTCAACGGCGCCGATCCGCGACGCATCCTGCTGATGACCTTCTCCCGCCGCGCCGCGGTGGAGCTGACCCGGCGGGTGGAGACCATCGCCGCGCGGGCGCTGGGCGGCTCGGCGGCGGCCGAGGCGCTGACCTGGGCCGGCACCTTCCACGCCGTCGGCGCCCGGATCCTGCGCGAGAACGCCCCGGCCATCGGCCTGAACCCCGACTTCACCATCCACGACCGCGAGGACAGCGCCGACCTGATGAACCTCAGCCGCCACGCGCTGGGGTTCGGCAAGGCCAAGACCCGGTTTCCGGCCAAGGGCACGTGTCTTGCGATCTACTCGCGGGTGGTGAACTCGGCCCAGCCGCTGGCCGAGGTCCTGGCCGAGCATTTCCCCTGGTGCGCGGCCTGGGAGGCGGAGCTGAAACGCCTCTTCGCCGCCTATGTGAAGGCCAAGCAGGCGCAGGGGGTGATGGACTACGACGACCTGCTGCTGGCCTGGGCGCAGGTGATGTCGGACCCGGATTTCGCGGCCCATGTGGGCGCCGCCTGGGACCATGTGCTCGTCGACGAGTACCAGGACACCAACCGCCTGCAGGCCCGCATCCTGATGGCGCTGAAGCCCGACGGGCGCGGCGTGACCGCGGTCGGGGACGACGCCCAGTCGATCTACGCCTTCCGGGCCGCGACCGTGCGCAACATCCTCGATTTCCCCGACGCCTTCTCGCCCCGCGCCGAGGTGGTGACGCTGGAGCGCAACTACCGCTCCACCGCGCCGATCCTCGCCGCCGCCAACGCCGTCATCGGGCTCGCGCGCGAGCGCTACGCCAAGGACCTGTGGACCGAACGCCAGTCGGCCGAAAAACCCCGCCTGGTGACGCTGGAGACCGAGGCCGACCAGGCCCGCTACGTCGTCGACCGGATCCTCGAGGACCGGGAGGAGGGGATGCAGCTGCGCGACCAGGCGGTGCTGTTCCGCACCTCCTCCCACTCGGCCCAGCTGGAGGCGGAGCTGACCCGGCGCAACGTGCCGTATGTGAAATTCGGGGGGCTGAAGTTCCTGGATTCGGCCCATGTGAAGGACCTGATGGCCTTCCTGCGCTTCGGGCGGAACCCGCGCGACCGGGTGGCCGGGTTCCGGGTGCTGCAGCTGATCCCGGGGGTCGGGCCGACCTCGGCCGGCCGGATCCTGGACGCGCTGGACCTCGCCCCCGATCCCCGCGCCGCGCTGGCCGACGTGGCCCCGCCGCCGCGGGCCGCCGAGGACTGGCCGGGCTTCGTCGAGGCCTTCGCGGGGCGCAGCGACTGGCCCGGAGCCCTCTCCCGCGCCCGCGCCTGGTACGACCCGCATCTCGAGCGCATCCACGAGGACGCCGAGGCGCGGCGCGCCGACCTCCTGCAGCTGGAGCAGATCGCCGGCGGCTATCCCTCGGCCGAGGCCTTCCTGACCGAGCTGACGCTGGACCCGCCCGACGCGACCAGCGCCCAGGCCGGGGTTCCGCTGAAGGACGAGGACTATGTGATCCTGTCCACGATCCACTCGGCCAAGGGGCAGGAGTGGCGATCCGTGCATGTGCTGAACGCGGTGGACGGGTGCATCCCCTCGGACCTCGGCGCGGGCACGTCGGCGGACCTGGAGGAGGAGCGCCGGCTCCTCTACGTCGCCATGACCCGGGCGAAGGACCGGCTGTCGCTGGGCCTGCCCCTCCGTTTCTACGTGACCCAGCAGAGCCGCAACGGCGACCGCCACGTCTACGCCATGCGCACCCGCTTCATCCCGCGCGAGATCACCGACCGGTTCGAGAGCGTCTCCTGGTCCCCCACCCCCCAGGGCGCCGAGGCCCCGCGCCCGGCCCCCGCGCCCATCGACGTCGCCGCCCAGCTCCGCGACATGTGGGCCTAGGGCAAGACCTCGAAGTCGCTGCGGCGGTGGTTCTCGACCATCCGGCGCAGGGGCTCGGGCGCCAGGACCTCGACCGAGTCGCCCCACTGGTAGAGATGCCAGGCCATCTCGGTCCAGCCGGCGGCCTTGAAGCGCACGACGAGCGAGCCGTCGGGGTTCTCCTCGACCTCCTGCGCGGGGTGGAAGACGAATTCGCGGGCGTGGGCGGCGGCGCGGGGGGCGAAGCGCCAGGCGACCTCGCCGTATTCGCGCTCGGACTGGAACAGGCCGAAGGCGCGGGCGGCGTGGGCGTCGATGTCGAAGCCGGGGACCATGGCGAAGCTCTCGTCCAGCGCCTCGGCCTCGAGGATGCGGTCGAGGCGGAAGTGGCGCAGCTCCGGCCCCCGGTCGGGCTGGCGGGCGACGAGATAGCGTCGCGGGCCGACCAGCAGGCCATGGGGCTCCACGATGCGCGGGACCGGGGGCGCGCCGCCCGGCGTCACGTAGAGGATGCGCAGGCGGAACGGTCCCTTGAGGGCGTGGGTCACGGTCTCGGCCACGCCCGCGTCGATGCGGGTGCGGGGGCCGGGGCGGGCGACGAAGCCTTGGGCCTCGAGCAGGGCCTCGGCGTCGGATTCGGCCCGGCGCGCCTCGCGGGCGGGGGCATGGGCGATCAGCCGCTCGCGCAGCCGGCGCAGGGCGGCGGCGTCGGCGGCGGTGTCGCCCCGCTCCGCCGCGCGGATCGAGATGTCGAGCGCGGCCAGCGTCTCGTCCTCCAGCCCCTGGAACCGGGCCGGGCCGGGATCGCGCAGCTTCCAGGCGCGGCGGCGGTCGGGGAGGGTGCGGATCTCGACCTCCCCGAAACTCTCCTCCAGCGCCTTGGTCATGCGCTGGGCGGTGCGGTGGTCGACCGCGAAGGTCTCGGCGATGTCGTTGAGCGTCACGCCGCCGTGGCGGGCCGCCGCCATCTCGGCGAGTTGCAGAAGCTGGCGGGCCTTGGCGAAGGACATCGGGCATCTTCCATGACGGTTCCGGTCATGCTTGATGGCAGGCGCGCGCGCCGCGGACGAGGGCGAATCTCGGCCACCGAGCGCGCCATGACCGTTTTCGTCATCCTGCCCGGTCAGGGTGACGCTCCCATTCCCCTGTCGCGAGCCTCGATTCCCCCCTGATGACCGCCTTCCGCTTCATCCACGCCTCGGACCTGCACCTCGGCCGCCGTTTTTCCACCTGGCCGGAGGAGATCCGCGGGCGCCTGCAGGAGGCGCGGCATGCCTCGCTGGCGCGCCTCGCCGCCGCCGCGCGGGCGCATGGGGCGACGGAGGTGCTTGTGGCCGGGGACATTTTCGACAGCGAGACGCCCTCCGACCCCGTCTGGCGCCAGGCCCTGGCCGCGATGGGCGCCGAGGGGGACATCCGCTGGCGCCTGCTGCCCGGCAACCACGACAGCCTCGCGGCCGAGGCGCTGTGGGACCGGGTCGAGCGCCGCCTTCCGGAAAACGTCCACCTGATCCGCGAGGCCGGCACGCAGGAGATCGCCCCCGGCGTGCACCTCCTGGCGGCCCCCGCCACCCGCCGCCACCCGGGCCGGGACCTGACCGAGTGGATGGACGCGGCCGAGGACCCCGGCGGCATCCGCATCGGCCTCGCCCACGGCGGCGTCACCGAGTTCGGCGACGACGACCCGCGCGACGTCATCGCCCCGGATCGGGCGGAGCGGGCGGGCCTCGACTATCTGGCGCTGGGCGACTGGCACGGCGGCGTGCGCATCACGCCCCGCACCTGGTATCCCGGCGCCCCGGAGCGCGACGGGTTCCGCCACGCCGGCCGCGGCGAGTGCCTGGCCGTGACCATCCCCGCCCGCGGCGCGATCCCGGAGGTCACCCCCGTCCCCATCGGCGCCTTCGCCTGGCGCGACGTGGAACTCTCTCTCCTGCCCGGCATGGACACGGCGGCGGAGCTGGAGCGCCTCCTCCCCCCCGCCGAGCGGCGCGAGACGCTGATGCGCGTGCGCGCCACCGGCCGCGCCGGCCTTGCCGAGCGCGAGGCCCTGCTCGCCTGCGCCGAGCGTCACGCCCCCGAATTCGGCTGGTTCGAGCTGGACGACGCCGCCCTCGCCCTCGAGGCCGCCCCCGGCGACCTCGACGAGATCGACCGCGCCGGCGCCCTGCGCGCCGCCGCCGACGCGCTGGACGCGCAGAGCCGGGACGAGGCCCGCTCCGCCGACGACCGCGACGTCGCCCGCGCGGCGCTGGCCCGCCTCTTCGGCGTCCTGCGGGACGACGCGGCATGAGGATCCGCGCCATCCGCCTGACCGACGTGCGCCGCTTCGACCGCCCGGTGGCGGTGGAGGGGATCGGCGACGGGCTCAACCTGCTCTCGGCCCCCAACGAGGCCGGCAAGTCGACCCTCTTCGACGCCCTGCACGCGGCCTTCTTCCTCCCCCACCGATCCCAGGCGAAGGAGGCGAAGGCCCTGCGCCCCCGCGTCGGCGGCGCCCCCGAGGTGACGGTCGAGATCGAGTGCGCCGAGGGCCGGTTCGAGATCGCGAAACGCTGGTTCTCCCGCCCCATGGCCGAGGTCCGCCGCCTGCCGGCGGGCGGCGGCGCGCCGGAGCTGGAGGCCAAGGCCGACGAGGCCGAGGCCCGCATCGCCCGCCTGGTCGGCGCCGCCGACAACCGCGGCCCCGCGGGGCTCCTGTGGGTGCGCCAGGGCGAGCAGGGCCTGGGCGGCGACGCCAGCCTGCGGCGCGACCTGCTCTCCTCGGTCACCGGCGAGGTCGAGGCGATGACCGGCGGCCGCCGCATGGACCGCGCGAGGGCGAAGGCGCAGGCGGAGCTCGACCGGCTCGCCACCGCCACCGGCCGCCCGAAGACCGGCGGCCCCTGGAAGGCCGCGCAGGACGAGGTCGAGGCGCTGGAGGCCGAGGTCGCCCGCCTCTCGGCCGACGCCGACCGCCTGCACGACGACCTCGCCCGCCGCCGCGCCGTGCGCCGGGAGCTGGCGGAGCTGACCGAGCCCGCCGCCGTCTCCGCCCGCGAGGCCGCCCTGCAGGCCGCCGAGGCCGCCCATGCCGACGCCGAGCGCCATGCCGAGCGTCTGCGCGCCGCCGTCTCGGCGCAGACCATGGCCCGCCTGACCCTCGACGCCTCCCGCGACCGCCTCGCCCGCCTGCACCATGCGGAGGCCGAGCGGCAGGAGGCCGCCGCCGCCGCGGAGGCCGCCGCCGCCGCCCATGCCGCCGCCGCGGCCGAGCGCGCCGCCGCCGCCGAGGCCCTGCGCGCCGCGCGCGAGACCGCCGAGGCCGCCGCCCGCGCCCGCGCGGAGGCCGAGCGCGCGCTCGCCCTTTCCCACGCCGCCGCCCGGGCCGAGGACCAGCGCCGCCGCCGCGAGGCGCTGTCGCAGGCCCTGGCCCAGGCCGAGGCGCTGCGCGGCGCCTGCGAGGCGGCGGAGGCCGAGGCGAAGCTCGGCCCCGACGCCCGGGCCCTGCGCCGGCTGGAGGATCTCGCCGCCGACCTGCGCGCCCGCCGCGCCGCCCGCGACCGGGAGGCCGCCGCCCTGGTGATGCGCTCCGCCCCGGGAGCCGAGGGGGCGGTGACGCTCGACGGCCGCCCCCTGCCCGAGGGCGCCCGGGCGCCGATCCCCGACGGCGGCGTGCTGGACCTGCCCGGCCTCGGCGTCCTGACCATCGAGCCCGGCCGCGGCGCCGACTCCGGCGCCGTCGCCGCGGCCGAAACGGCGCTGGCGGACGCGCTGCAGGCCCTCTCGCAGGAGACGCTGGAGGCCGCCCGCGCCGCCTTCGACCGTCGCCAGGCCGCCGAGACCCGGCTGCGCGAGGCCGACGCCCGCCTGCGCGCGCTCGCCCCCGACGGGCTGCCGGCCCTGCGCCAGGCCCTCGCCGCCCTGCCCGAGCCGGCGGAGACCGAGGCGCCGCCGCTGGCCGAGGCCGAGGCCGCCGCCGAGACCGCCCGCGCGGCGCAGGACGCCGCCCTCGCCGCCCAGGCCGAGGCCGACCGCGACGACCGCGCCGCCGAGCAGGCCGAGACCCGCGCCGCCGCCGCCGCGGACGCCGCCGCCGCCCGCCTCGCCCGCGCGGCGGCAGCCCTCGACGCCCTGGCCGAGCGCGACGCCGAGGGCCTGCAGACCCGCATCGCCGCCGAGACCGAGGCCCTGGCCGCGGCCGAGGCGGCGCGGGAGGACCTCGCCCGCTCCGCCCCCGACCTCGAGGCCGCCGAGGCCGAGCTCGCCCGCGCCCGCGGCGTCGCCCGCAACGCCGCCGAGACCCGCGCGCGGCTGGAGCAGGAGCAGGTGGCGCTGAGCACGGCGATCGAGCTGCGCGCCTCCGACGCGGTGGAGGAGGAGCTGGCCGACGCCCGCGCCCGGCTGGCGCGCGCCGCCCAGGTCCACGACCGCCTCGCCTTCGAGGTGCAGGTGCTGCAACGCCTGCTGGCGGCCCTCGACGAGGCCCGCTCGGCCGCCCGCGACCGCTGGTTCGCCCCGGTGATGGCGGAGCTCCGCCCGCTGCTGTCGCTGCTCTGGGACGACGCCGAGCTGCGCTTCGACGAGGCGGAGGTGGCCCCGGCGGCTCTCCTGCGCCGCGGCGCCGACGAGCCGTTCGAGAGCCTGTCGGGCGGCACGCAGGAGCAGATCGCGATCCTGGTGCGCCTGGCCTTCGCGCGGATGCTGGCCGCGGGCCATCAGCCCGCCCCGGTGATCCTCGACGACGCGCTGGTCCACACCGACGACGACCGCATCGAGCGGATGTTCCGCGCCCTGCACCGCCAGGCCCGCGACATGCAGATCCTGGTGCTCAGCTGCCGCCAGCGCGCCTTCCGCGACCTCGGCGCCCGCAGCCTCGCCTTCGCCGAGACGGACTGACCCCCGCCCCGGGCGCCCCCGGCCCCAAGTGCCGCCGGGAGCGCCTGTTCTCCGGAGCCGTCCGTCGCTGGCGGCCAACGGAGCGACTCGCCCCCGCCGGTCAAGGATCGCGAAGCGACCCCCGCAGGGGGCTTGTCCTTGACCGGCGGGGGCGAGTCGCTCAGGCAGGCCAGAAGCGATGGACGGCTCCGGAGAGCAGGCGCGGCTTGTTCTTGGGTGAGTTCCAGAAGCGCCCCCCGCAGGCGCCAGCCTGCGCGCGCGGCACGCGCGCAAGCCAAGCCCGCCCGCAGGGCGCCTCCGTCCCCGGTAGCCCGCCCTCAGGCCTCCGGATGCGCCGAAGTGATCAGCAGCACCTTGCCGTCGCGCGCATCGCGGGCCGCGTGGGCCACCGCCTCGGCCGCCCGTTCCAGCGGATAGCGGGCCGCCACCGGCGCGCCGATGTCGCCGGTCTTCAGCCGCTCGACCAGGTAGGCGTAGGTGTCGGCCACCTTCTCCTTGGGCTGGTCGCGGAACCACTTGCTCAGCCAGAAGCCTTTCAGGGCGATGTCGCGGAACACCAGGTGCGAGGGGTCGATCCGGCAGGGCTCGCCCGAGAGCAGCCCGTAGTTGGCGATCGTGGCCCCCTCGTCGCAGAGCTTTGCGAGGGCCTCGGTCCCCCAGCCGCCGACCGCGTCGAAGGCCAGTTTCGCGCGGCCCGGGGCGGCGGGGGGCGGGCCCTCGCCGTCGTGGACCAGCACCGCGTCGGCGCCGAGCGCGTAGAGCCGCTCCTCCGGCCCCGGGCGGCGGACGACGTTGATCGTCTTCAGGCCCAGGGCCTTCGCCAGCCGGATCACGTTCACGCCGACCGCCGAGTTGGCGGCGTTCTGCGCCACCCAGTCGCCGGGCTGCAGGCCCACGACATCCTTGAGCATCGCCAGCGCGGTGGCCGGGTTCGCCTTCAGCATCGCCGCCTGGTCGAGGTCGGCCCCCTCGGGGATCTTCACCACCGCCGCCCGCGGCAGGGTCATCCGCTCCACCCAGGCCGGCCCCGGCAGGGGGATGGCGAGGTCGCCGACGGCGAGGTCCGTCACCCCCTCGCCGATCTCGATCACGCGGGCCACGCCCTCGGCGCCGGGGATGAAGGGGGGCTCGGGCTTGACGCCGTAGCGGCCCTCCAGCAGCAGCAGGTCGGCGGGGTTCACCGACATCGCCACCATCTGCAGCTTCACCTCGCCCGCGGCGGGGGCGGGCGGCTCGGGCCGGTCGGCGGGGCCGACGGCGGCGAGGCCGTCCCCGGTGGCTTCGACGACGCGCATGGTCTCTCTCCTCCTCATTCGTTGGCGGGCAGGGAAGAGGGGATCGCGCCGCGGGTCAATCCTGCGGCGCGAGGGTCCGCTGCGTCAGCCCGCCCGGGTCAGGCGGAGGGCAGCGCCACCCGGTAGACGCGCGACGCCGTGCCGTGGAAGAGCGCGGCCTTCTCCGCGTCCGAGGCGCCCGAGGCGACGCGCTTGAGGGCGTTCCAGAGGGTCGCGTAGGTGCAGGCGCCGCGGTCCACCGGAAAATTGCTCTCCATCATGCAGCGGTCGGCGCCGAAGGCCTCGATCACCGGCTCGATCCAGGGGGCCCAGGCCTTTGCGAGGACCTCCGAGGACGCCGGGGGCTCGGAGAGGAAGCCTTCGAGGTTGCAGAAGGACATCGCCAGGCCCCCGAGCTTGACGGTGACGTTGGGGCACTCGGCCAGGGCCTTGATCGAGGCGAGCCAGTGGGGGCGGCGTTCCTCCAGCGTGCCGGCCCAGCGGCCGATGTTCACCGGGGTGCCGACGTGGTCGAGGATGATCGAGGTCTCGGGGAAGGCCCGCGCCAGGTCGATCACGTCCCCCAGCTGCGGCTCGAACACCCAGGCGTCGAAGCTGAGCCCGAGGCGCTGGAGATGCGCGAACCCCTTGCGGAAGGTGGGGTCGAGGTAGAGCCCCGCCGGCGCCCGCCCGTGCATCGGGCCGGAGACGGCGCGGTCCTCGTCGTTGGCGCCCACGTTGCGGATGCCGCGGAAACGGTCGGGGGCGCGGTGCATGTGCGCCTCCAGCACCGCGCCGGCGAGGTCGCCCAGCGTCAGGTCGACCCGGCTGACGATGCCCGCGCACATCCGCTTCGGCCCGAACTGGCCGCTGGCCGCCAGCGCGCCGACGCCGTTGGCGAACTCGGTCTCGCCCAGCGTCTCGAACCCCTCGGGCCCGCCGTCGCGATAGAAGGCCCGGCAGTCCACGAACACCGTCGCTCGCACGTCGTGGCCCGAGTTCATGTCGGCGAGCATCTCGTCGAACATGTAGTCGGGGACCATCTCCAGCACCTTGTTGAACCCGTGCACGGGCGGCTGCTCGTGCGAGGCGCGGCCGCGCCAAAGGTGGTGGTGGGGGTCGATGATCGGCAGGTCGGGCTCGAGGATCTCCTCGCGCGGGGCGTCGGTCATGGGCATTCTCTCCTGGGTCCTCCCGGGCCGCGGTGGGTAAGGCGGCCTTGGTATTTTGGGGACATGGAAGGCAGGCTGGAGGGCGCAGGGCAAGGAATTTCTCTGCCGGCCGGTCGGAAGCGGCGGGAAATGCTGCGCTGCAAGGGACGCGCGCTTGACAATGGTCCGGACCTGCAGAAGTCTGAAAGCAAGTCGGCCGCATCGAAATTCGATATGACCGGGCGCGGACGGACCCCTCCCCTGCGCGCCAGGCCCGGAGCGTCGGTCGGCGACCGCCCCCCGTCTCGCCGCCCGTCCCCGGGCCCAGCGGTTCCGCAGGGGGCTTCAGCATGACCGCGGCGCCGCAGGCGCCCGAGCTCCGAGCCCGAGGACGCGTATGAGCCAGCCGCACCGCTTTCCCACCATCGACGATCGCCTGTTCCTGCAGTCGGTCAGCCGCGCGCTGGACGTGATCGAGGCCTATGCCGCCTCGCCCCGCCCGATGTCGCTGGGCGAGATCGCGGAGGCCGCAGGCATCAACAAGTCCGCCGCCCAGCGCATCGGCCAGACCCTGCTCAGCCGCGGCTACCTGGAGCAGACCGAGACCGGGCGGCTGAAGCTGGGCCGGCTGTTCCTGGACCGCAGCTTCGACTACCTGCGCTCGAACGAGCTGATCGAGCGGGCGACGCCGGTGCTGACCGACCTGCGCAAGGCGGCGGAGGAGCGGGTGGACCTGTCGCTGTTCGACCCGGTGAACGACAGCCTCTCGATCGTCTACGCGACCCGGATGCAGTCCAAGCGCGAGACCTTCTACGCGACGCTGGCCGGGCGGCGGCAGCCGACCTATGCGACCTCGGGCGGGCGGGCGTGCCTCGCGCTGCTGCCGGACGAGGAGGTGGACGACATCCTCGCCCGCTCCGTGATCACGCGGCTGACGCCGAAGACCGAGACCGACGTCGAGGCGATCCGCGCCGCCGTGGTGCAGGCCCGCACCGACGGCTACTGCCTGGGCGTCGAGCAGGCGCTGCTGGGGGAGATCGCCCTCGCCGCCGCGATCCGCGACCGGCAGGGCCGGCCGATCGGGGCGGTGCATATCGCGGGCTCCCTCTCGGAGTGGACCGAGCCCGACTTCCGCCGCCGCTTCGCCCCCATGGCCATGGAGGCCGCCGGCGCGCTCAGCAACTGAGCTATTCGGCCGCCGCCGCGTCCGCGGGGCGTTCGGCGGCGGTCAGGCGGCATTCGAACCGGGCGCCGGTCTCGGGCCGGGCGAGGGTCAGGTCGCCGCCGAAGCGGCGCAGGATCTCGCGGCTGATGGCGAGGCCGAGGCCGGCGCCGCCGGGATCCTTGCGGTCCCAGCCCCGCGAGAATTTTTGAAAAATCCGCTCGCGGTCGCTCTCGACCACGCCGGGGCCGTCGTCCTGGATGGCGATCACCACCTGGTCGCCGTCGCGCGCCGCCTCGACCCAGACCCGGGGGCGGGGGCGGTTGGAGTACTTCACCGCGTTCGACAGCAGGTTGATGAACACCTGCGCCAGGCGGTCGGGCTCGCCCTGCACCCACAGCTCCGGCTCGTCGATGCGCACCTGCACCTCGGCCTTCGCCTCGCGCGCGACGCCGCGCACGGTGTCGACGGCGCGGCGCAGGGCCTCGGCGGCGTCGGTGGGGGCCACGGGCAGCTCCACCTGACCCCGCTCCAGCACGCTGAGGTCGAGGATCTGGTCCAGCAGGCGGGTCAGGCGCAAGCTCTCGTCATGGATGATCCGCAGGAAGCGCTGCGCCTCCGGCCGGTCCAGGGCGTCAGCCTCGAGCAGGATCTCGGAGAAGCTGCGGACCGAGGTCATCGGGGTGCGCAGCTCGTGGCTGACCTGGGAGAGGAAATCGTCCTTCTGGGCGTCGAGCTCCCGCAGGCGGGCGTTGGCCTCGCGCAGCTGGGCGAGCGCGCGTTCCAGCTCGGTCGACTTGCGTTCGACCTCCTGGGAATATTCCATGATCCGCACCGTCTCGTCGGCGATGCGCATCAGCTCGGAGAGCGAGATCGTCTCGTTCCCGGCGGCCTTGGTGACCATGGCGTGGGCCGTTGCGGCGCCGACGGAGCCCGCCAGCTCCCGCTCCAGCCGCTGCACGAAATGATCGGTGGCGGCGGGCAGGCCCTCGCTGCGGCCCTGCTCGGCGGCGGCGTCGACGAAGAGGCGGCGCGCGGGCTCGGCGCCCAGGATCCGCTGGGCCAGCACGAACAGGTCCTCGGAGGCGGCGGAGCGGCGCAGGACGCCGGCGGTGTCCTCGTCCCCGGTGCGGAACACGTCGACGAAGATGGCGGACTGCAGCCACTCCAGCGGGCTCGGCTCGCGCAGCAGCGAGACGGTGGTCAGCAGGGCGACGTTGGCGGTCAGGCTCCAGAAGGCGGCATGGACCAGCGGGTCCATCCCCTCCAGCCCCAGCAGAGCCTGCGGGCGCAGCAGGGCGATGCCCCAGGGGCCGGCCTCCATCACCTCCGGCGGCAGGCCGGTGGCGGGCAGGAGCAGGGTCCAGGCCCAGACCGCGGCCCCCCCGGCGAGCCCCGCCAGCGCGCCGAGCCGGGTGGTCTGGCGGGTGTAGAGGCCGGCGAGCAATGGTGGCAGGAACTGCGCCGCGCCCAGGAAGGCGATCAGGCCGATGGAGGCGAGGGCGGCGTTCCCCTCCGACATCTGGTGCCAGAGGAACCCCAGGGTCAGCACGCCGACGATCGAGCCCCGCCGCCCCAGCAGCACGATGCGCCGCACGTCGCCCGAGAAGGCCTCCGACTCCGCCCGCGCGCGCAGCGCGAGCGGCGTCACGATGTGGTTCGAGACCATCGTCGACAGCGCGATCGACGAGACGATCACCATCGAGGTGGCCGAGGAGAAGCCGCCGAGAAAGACGAAGATCGCCAGCGCCGTCTTGCCCTCGGCCAGCGGCAGGGAGAGGACGAAGAGGTCGGGGTTCGACCCCTCCGGCAGCCAGCGCAGGCCGGCGGCGGCGATGGGCAGGACCGACAGGCACATCACCAGCAGGTAGAGCGGGAACAGCCAGGAGGCGGTCGCGAGGCTGCGCTCGTCGTCGTTCTCGACCACCGTCACCTGGAACTGGCGGGGCAGGCACAGGATGGCGGCGCCCGAGAGCAGCGTGATCACCGCCCAGCGGCTGTCGAAGGTGGTCTCGACCTGCAGCAGCTCCGGCGTCATGTCGGCCATGGTCGGCCCCACCCCGCCGTAGAGGCCGAAGACCACGAAGGCCCCGACCGCGGTGAGGGCCGCGAGCTTCACCAGCGCTTCGACCGCGATGGCCGCGACCACGCCGAAGTGGCGCTCGTTCACGTCGGCCGAGCGGGTGCCGAAGAGCACGGTGAAGACGGCCATGCCCGCGGCCACCCAGAAGGCGGCGACGCCCCCCTCCTCGGCCCCGGGGACGGAGAACAGCGCGAAGCTCTCGGTCACCGCCTTGAGCTGGAGGGCGATGTAGGGCGTGCAGGCGACCACCGCGAGGAGGGTGACCAGGACCGCGATGGACGGGCTCTTGCCGTAGCGCGAGGACAGCAGGTCGGCGATGGAGGTGATGCGTTGGGATCGGCCGATGCGCACCATCTTGCGCAGCACCCACCACCAGCCGGCGAAGACCAGGGCGGGGCCGGTGTAGATCGCCACGAACTCCAGCCCCCCGCGGGCGGCGGAGCCGACGGCGCCGTAGAAGGTCCACGACGTGCAGTAGACCGAGATCGACAGCGTGTAGACCACCGGCGAGGCCAGCCAGTCCGCGCCCGGCCGGCGCATCCGCCGGTCGGCCCAGAAGGCCACCCCGAACAGCGCCGCGACATAGAGCAGGCAGACGCCCAGCAGCAGGTCGGTCGAGACGCCGTCCACCGCGCCGGCCTCAGGGCTCGGGGTCGCTGCGCACCAGACGGCGCGCCAGCAGGCGGGTGACGATCACCAGCCCCGACCACAGCAGCATCAGGAACACCAGCGCGGCGGGGGCGCCGAAGACCCGGCCGTCATGGGCGAAGATCCGCACGAAGGGCGGCATCAGCGCGAGGAACGCCGCGATCGGCACGATGGCCGCCAGCGCCTCGGCCCGGCGGCGGCGCAGGAAGCGGGGACGCGCGGCGCGGGCCCCGGGCTCCACCTCGGCCGGGGTGTGGGGCTGGGCCTGGGCCGGGCTCTGGGCCTGGGCCGGAGTGGGGGCCGGAGTCGGGGCCGGGGGCGCCGCCGGGTCGGGCGGCGCGGGGCGGCCGGGCTCGCGGCTCATGGCCGGGCCCCGGCGCGGGCGGGCTCAGCCGGAGATGAGGCGGTGCACATGGTCCACCACGTCGCGGTTGGAGAAGGGCTTGGTGATGAAGGCGTCGGCGCCGATGTCCTCGGCGGTGCGTCGGTCCTGGGCCTGGCCCTTGGCGGTCAGCATGATCACCGGCAGGCCGGTGGTGGCGGGGTCGGCGCGCAGGCGGCGCAGCACCTCGAACCCGTTCAGCAGGGGCAGCATCACGTCGAGGATCACCAGGTCCGGCCGCTCGGCGGCCAGCGAGCGGCAGGCGCTCTCGCCATCGCCGGCGTCGTCGACGTCGTAGCCTTCGCGGGACAGGATGAAACGCAGGGATTCGACGATATGCGGCTCGTCTTCCGCGATCAGCACCCGCTTCGCGTTCATCCCTGGTCCTCCCCTGGCGGCCCTCGGACGGGGCCCCGACGCGGGTTTCGAAACGACCCGCCGTTCGGTTCAGATTAAGGCCAGTTTCCGGGTGGGGAAAGCCCGCGAGTGGACTCGCGTCTCACGGGCGCCCGGCGCGAGCCGGACGCGCCGCGTTCGGGACCGGACCTGCGCCGCCCGCCCGGGGCCCCCGGGCCGCCCGGCGCGACGCCCGCCCCGCGCCGCGGGCGCAGGGCCCGCCCGGGGCGCGCGGCCCGACGCGGCGCCTGCGCGCCGGGGCGGAGGGTCAGAACTCCACTTCCAGCTCGACGATCTCGTCGGGCTCGGCCATGGCGCCCTCGGTCCATTCCTTCATCAGGTCCCAGTCGAAGACCGTGTCGCAATAGGCCTGCAGCTTCGGCTCCAGCGGCACGGCGTAGGTGCGGAAGCGGGTGCAGACCGGGGCCCACATGGCGTCGGCCATGGTCGGGCGGCCGAACAGGAACGGGCCGCCGTAGGCGTCCAGGCACTCGCTCCAGATCTCCTTCACCCGCTCCACGTCGGGCCGCGCGCCGGAGAAGATCTTGAAGCTCTTGTGCTGCGCCTTGAGGTTCATCGGCAGCGCCGAGCGCAGGTTGTAGAAGCCCGAGTGGATCTCCCCCGAGACCGCGCGGCAGTGGGCGCGCTTGGCCTTGCCCTCCGGCAGCAGCTTCGCCTCGGGATATTCCTCGTTGAGGTAGTTGGCGATGGCGAGCGTGTCCCAGACCGTGACCTCGCCGTCGACCAGCCGGGGCACCAGCACCGAGGGGCTCAGCAGCAGCAGCTCCTGGCGGTGGTCGGGGTCGTCCATGTCGACCGGGACCTCCTCGAAATCGAGCCCCGCCATCCTGCACAGCAGCCAGCCGCGCAGCGACCAGGCGCCGTAGTTCTTCGAGGAGATGGTGAGCGTCGCCTTCGCCATCGCGCAAGTCCTCCAGATCGCCGGCCGGCGCAGCCCCCGCGCCGGCGCGCGCCGTTGTTGCGGCGCCGCTTCCGCTGCACCATACTCCCGGGAATGACGCAGTGCAGCACAAATGTCTCGCACGCCGCGGGGGGTTGCGCTAGCGTTTCGTGAAGCCCGGGATGCGGTCTGGAGTCTCGCCCATGCTCTACCATGCCTACCAGTTCAGCGACGACGTCCTCGCGCCCCTGCGCCTGGCCGCGCGCTGGGGCCAGGTGTGGAGCGGGTTCGCCGGCGGGCCTGCGTCCGAGGACCTGTCCCGCCGCCTCGGCGCCGCGATGGAGATGATCTCGCGCTTCCAGCTCACCCACGCGCGCCCCGACTGGGGGATCGCGGAGGTGCAGGTCGGCAACCGCCTCGTGCCGGTGCGCGAGGAGATCACGCTCTCGCTGCCCTTCGGCAACCTGCTGCGCTTCGCCAAGGACGTGGACGCGCCGCAGCCCAAGGTGCTGATCGTGGCGCCGCTGTCGGGCCATTTCGCCACCCTGCTGGCGGGCACCGTGCAGACCATGCTGCAGGACCACGACGTCTACATCACCGACTGGGCCAACGCCCGCGACGTGCCGATGCGGGAAGGGAAATTCGGGGTCGAGGACTACATCGACTACCTGATCCGCTTCCTCGAGGAGATGGGCCCCGGCTCCCACGTCCTGGCCGTCTGCCAGCCCTGCGTGCAGACGCTGGCCGCCGTGGCGGTGATGTCGGAGCGCAAGAACAACTGCACGCCCCGCACCATGACCCTGATGGCCGGCCCCATCGACGTGCGCGAGAGCCCGACCTCGGTCAACGACCTCGCCAACGAGAAGACGCTCAGCTGGTTCAAGGAGCGGATGATCCAGACCGTCCCCTGGCGCCACAAGGGCGGCGGGCGGCGGGTCTACCCGGGCTTCGTGCAGCTGATCAGCTTCATGATGATGAACATGGAGCGTCACAAGGCGACCCACAAGAAGCTCTACGACCATCTCCAGGCCGGCGAGGCGGCCGAGGCGGAGAAGATCAAGACCTTCTACGACGAGTATTTCGCGGTCCTCGACCTGACCGAGGAATTCTACATCGAGACCATCGACCGGATCTTCCAGAAGGCGCAGCTCGCCATCGGCGAGTTCACCTATCGCGGCAAGCCGGTGGATCCCTCGAAGATCACCCGCACGGCCCTGCTGACGGTGGAGGGCGGGCGCGACGACATCTGCGCGCTGGGCCAGACCTCGGCCGCGCACGACCTGTGCTCGTCGCTCCGCCCGCACCTGAAGCGCCACCACCTGCAGGCCAACGTCGGCCACTACGGCGTCTTCAACGGCCGCCGCTGGGAGAACGAGATCTATCCGGTCGTGCGCAACATGATCCTCGCCATGGAGTGAGGCCGCGGGCCTCGCACGGAAAAGGGCCCGGCGAGCGATCGCCGGGCCCTTCTTCGTCGCGACGGCTGCGTCAGGCCGCCTGGGTCTTCGCCAGCGTCGGGTAGTCGGTGTAGCCCTCGGCCCCGCCGCCATAGTAGGTGCTGGGGTCGCCCTCGTTGAGCGGCGCGCCGGCGGCCAGCCGCTCGGGCAGGTCCGGGTTGGCGATGTAGGGGCGCCCGAAGGCCACCACGTCGGCCGCGCCGCTCTCCACCGCCGTCATCGCCAGCGCCCGGTCATAGCCGTTGTTGGCCATGTAGGCGCCGTCGAAGAGTTTTCTCAGCTCGGCGATCGACTGCCCCTCCGCCAGCTCGCGGGGCCCGCCGGTCTGGCCCTCGACCAGGTGCATATAGGCCATGCCGCGGCCGGCGAGATGCGTGCCGATGGCATGCGCGAAGGTGGTCATCGGGTCCGAGTCCAGCAGGTCGTTGGCGCCCGAGAAGGGCGACAGGCGGATGCCCACCCGCCCCGCCGGGATCGCCGACATCACCGCGTCCACCACCTCGCCCAGCAGCCGCGCCCGGTTCTCGACCGAGCCGCCGTAGGCGTCGTCGCGCCGGTTGATCCCGTCCTTGAGGAACTGGTCGATCAGGTAGCCGTTGGCGGCGTGGATCTCGACCCCGTCGAAGCCCGCCTCCATCGCCAGCTCGGCCGCGCGGGCGTAGTCGGCGACGACGCCGGGGATCTCGTCGGCGCGCAGGGCGCGGGGGGCCGAGGTCTCGACGAAGCCGCGGTCCTTGACGAAGGTCTTCACCGCCGCGGGCGTGGCCGAGGACGACACCGGCGCCTCGCCCCCCGGCAGCAGGTCGGAATGGGAGATCCGGCCCACGTGCCAGAGCTGGATCACGATCCTGCCGCCGCGGTCATGCACGGCCGAGGTGATCGCCTTCCACCCCTCCACCTGCGCCGGCGTGTAGATGCCCGGCGTCATCGCATAGCCCTTGCCCCGCGGCGAGATCTGGCTCGCCTCGGTGATCAGCAGCCCGCCCGAGGCGCGCTGGGCGTAGTACTCGACCGCCAGCGGCGAGGGCACGCCGGTCGCGTCGTCGGCCCGGTTGCGGGTCAGGGGGGCGAGCGCGATGCGGTTGGCGATCTCGATGTCGCCGAGGCGCGTCGGGGTGAAGAGGGGATGGGTCATGGGGGGACTTCCTTTGTGGATCGTTCGTTCCAGAATTGGGCGCGGGCCGATCCCGGTCCGCGCCCGGGATCAGGCGCCGAGCAGCCTCCGCGCCTCCCGGCGCAGGCTTTCCACCGCGTCGGCGGAGACGCCGGACTTGCGCATCACCCCGGCTCCCAGGGCCAGGGCGTAGGCGGCGCGGGCGCGTTCGGGGGCTTCGGCCTCGCCCACCAGGGGGGCGGCGAGGGCGGCGAAGTCGTCGACCAGACGGTCGCGGAACCGGGAGACGATGTCCTGGACGTCGGCGTCGCGGGCGCTCAGCTCGGCGGCGGCGTCGCCGATGAAGCAGCCGGTGGCCGCGACCTCGGCGTCGAAATGCCCGTCGATGACGGCGCGGGCCTGCGCCTGCGGCGGATCCCCGGCCCGGGCCAGCCCGCGCAGCTCTGCGCGGTGCACGTCGCAATGCCTCTGCAGCACCGCCAGCATCGCCCCGCGCTTGGAGCCGTAGGCGTTGTAGAAGCTCGACCGGCTGAGGCCTGCGGCCGAGATCAGGTCCTCGACGCTGGTCGCCTCGTAGCCCTGTTCGCGGAACACCCGGGTCAGGGCGGCGAGCACGCAGTCGGGATCGTAGCCGCGCGGCCGCCCCGGCCCGCAGCGCCGTTCGGCGCAGGCCGCCGGCCAGCAGGCCGGGAGGGGGGATATGGGCGTCGCGCCGGTCATGGAGCGGATATTGGAACGCCTGTTCCGCAATGCAAGCGCCGCTCCGCTCACGCCCGCGAGATCGCCGCCGGCCGCGCTCAGCGCCCCGCTTCCGGCGCCCCGACGGGGCCTTTCGCGCGCCCTCCGCCCCACGCGCGGGCGCGACGCCCGCAGCCCTCGCAAAGCGCCTGTTCTCCGGAGCCGTCCATCGCGGATGCCGTAAGAGCGACTCGCCCGCCCCGGTCAAGGATCGCGAAGCGACCGCGCTTGCGCGGCTTGTCCTTGACCGGGGCGGGCGAGTCGCTCAGGCATCAGACGCGATGGACGGCTCCGGAGAACAGGCGCGGGCGTCTTGTTCTCTGGTGAGTCCGGAGCCCGCCGGAGGCTCCCACCTCCCCAATCCCTCGCCCCACCCTCACCTGCGCGACGCAGCCAAGCCCGCCCGCAGGGCGCCTGTAGACCGCTCGCTCCCCGGGCGGATCCGGGCGCGCCCCCTCCCGGGATCCGGCGATCCGCCCTATATCGACCCGGACACGAGGGGAAAGGGCCGCCAGTTTTGGGCATTTTCGACATCGCCGACGATCTCTCCCGCTGGGTCGAGGACGCGCAGGAGGGGCTGAGCGGCCTCACCGAGCCGACCCTGCGCCTGGGCGTGACCGGCCTGTCGCGGGCCGGCAAGACGGTGTTCATCACCTCGCTGGTCGCCAACCTGCTGGACCGCGGCCGGATGCTGCATCTCGAGGCGCAGGCCGAAGGGCGGATCCTCGCCGCGGCCCTGCGCCCGGGCCCCGACCGCGAGACCCCGCGCTTCGACTTCGAGGGCCACCGCGCCGCCCTGCTGGGGCCGGAGCCGCGCTGGCCGAGCTCGACGCGCAACGTCTCCACCCTGCGGCTCAGCTTCCGAACCCGCCCCGGCGGCCTGCTGGGCGGGCTGACCGGCCCCGGCGCGCTGCATCTCGACATCACCGACTACCCGGGCGAGTGGCTGCTCGACCTGCCGCTGATGTCCCAGTCCTATGCCGAGTGGTCCGCCCGGGCGCTGGCGGAGGCCGAGGAGCCCGCCCGCGCTCCCCACGCGGCCGAGTGGCTGCGCCTTGCCCACGACCTCGCCGAGAAGCCGTTCGAGGAGAGCGACGCCCGCGCCCTCTCCGCCGCCTTCACCGCCTATCTGGACGCCTGCCGCAAATCCGGCCTCTCCGGCCTCGCGCCCGGGCGGTTCCTGATGCCGGGGGAGCTCGAGGGCTCGCCCGCGCTCGCCTTCGCGCCGCTGCCGCCGGGGCCGCGCAAGGGGCTGCGCAACGAGCTCGACCGGAGGTTCGAGGCCTACAAGCGCGCCGTGGTGCGCCCGTTCTTCCGCGACCACTTCGCCAAGCTCGACCGGCAGGTGGTGCTGGTGGACCTGCTCAGCGCGCTCGACGCCGGCCCCGCCGCGGTCGAGGACCTGCGCCGGGCGCTTCCAAAAATCCTGGAGGCGTTCCGGCCGGGCGAGCGGTCGTGGCTCGCGCCGCTGCTGGGCCGGCGGATCGACCGGATCCTCTTCGCCGCCACCAAGGCCGACCACATCCACCACACCCAGCACGACCGCCTGACCGCGATCCTGCGCGCCCTGCTGCGCGAGGCGGAGGACCGCGCCGCCTTCCGCGGCGCCAAGACCCGCGCCATGGCCGTCGCCGCGATCCGCGCCACCGCCGAGCAGGAGGTGATGCGCGACGGCCGCGCCCTTCCCTGCGTGCGCGGGACCCTCGCCCAGACCGGGCGCGAGGCCGCGCTCTTTCCCGGCGACCTGCCCGAGAGCCCCGCCCAGGTGCTGGAGGCCGCCCGCCACGGCACGACCTCCGGCGCCGGCGAGGGCTGGCTGGAGGGCGGCTTCCGCGCCATGACCTTCTCCCCCCCGAAGCTGAGCCTGAAGCCCGGCGACGGCCCCCCCCACGTGCGGCTCGATCGCGCCGCCCAGTTCCTGCTGGGAGACAAGCTGTGAGCGACACGCCGCCCCCGCCCCGCCGCGCCCCCCTGCTGATCGAGGACAACGACCCCGCCCTCGCCGGCCCCGCCCCCTCGCCCGAGGAGACGCCCCCCTGGGACGCGCCGAAGGGCGAGGCGATGACCCGGGCGACCTCGATCGCCGCCGCCAGGGGCTCCGGCCCCGGGCCGCTTGGGGTGTTTCTGGGCGCGGCGGGCGGGTTCCTCGGGATCTTCGTCACCGTGGCCGCCTTCGACTGGGTGCGCGGGCTGATCGAGACCAACCCCGCCGTCGGCCTCGCCGCCGCGGCGCTGGGGATCGTGGCGCTCGCGGCCCTCGTGGCGCTGATCGGGCGGGAGCTGTGGTCGCTGATCCGGCTCGGGCGCATCGACGCCGCGCGGACCGAGGCGGAGCGGGCCCTGCGCGAGGCCGACCGCGACCGCGCGGCGGGGGCGGTGGACCGGCTGGCCCGCCTCTACACCCCGCGGCGGGACCTGGAATGGGCCTCCCAGCGGGTGCGCGAGCGGCGCGCCGAGATGATCGACGCCGAGGGCCTGCTGACGCTGGCGGAGCGCGAGTGGCTGACGCCCCTCGACGCCGAGGCCCGCCGTGTCGCCGAGAAGACCGCCCGCCAGGTCGCCACCGCCACGGCGCTGGTGCCGATCCCGGCCGCCGACGTGCTGGCGGCGCTGTCGCTGAACCTGCGCATGATCCGCCGCATCGCCGAGATCTACGGCGGGCGCGGCGGCGCGCTGGGGGCCTGGCGGCTGTTCCGCGCCGTCGCCGCCCACCTGGTCGCCACCGGCGCGGTGGCGGCCGGCGACGATCTGCTGGGGCCGGTGCTGGGGGGCGGGGTGCTCGCCAAGCTCTCCCGCCGCTTCGGCGAGGGGCTGGTGAACGGCGCGCTGACCGCGCGCGTCGGCGTCGCCGCCATCGAGGTCTGCCGCCCGCTGCCCTTCGCGGCGCTGCCGGCGCCGAAGGCCCGCAACCTGGTGGCGCGGGCGCTGGGCGACCTCGCCACCGGCGGGGGCGAGCGGCGGCCGGCCGAGCCCGGCTGATCGCCGCCTCTGGCCTTCGCCGGCGTTTTCGGTCTACCTGCCGACTGGCAGGGGCAACCGAGACGGGAGGCGCGGGAATGAGCGCGGAGCAGCCGAAACCGACGGAACGTGCGGGGCTTCAGAGCGTGACCGAGGGCGAGTTCGCCGGCTGGAAGATCCTGCCGCGCGACACGTTCGAATGGAACCACTGCGGGCCGTTCTATTCGCGCCGGCTCCCCGACGGGTCGATCGAATGCGCCTTCAAGGTCGACGCCCGCCACCGCAACGGGCTGGGGATGGCGCATGGCGGGGTGCTGATGACCTTCGCCGACCACGCCCTGTTCCATTTCGCGCAGGAGCATCTGCGCGACGCCGCCGGCGCGGTGACCGCCACCTTCAACTCCGAGTTCCTGGGCGCCGCGCGCGAGGGCGACGTGGTCCGCGCCACCGGCGAGGTGACCCGCGCCGGCCGCTCGCTGGTCTTCGTGCGGGGCATGCTGACCGCGAACGGGGAGCCGTGCCTGGCCTTCTCGGCGGCGCTGAAGAAGGTCGGCCGCAAGGGCTGAGCCTCAGCGCAGGTCCACCCACACGAGGCGATGGTCGGAGGAGGCGGGCCGCCGCCCCCCCGCCACCCAGGCCGCCCGCGGATCGTCCGGTGCGGGCCAGAACACGCCGGCCCCCGTGACCTCCAGGTCCCGGGTCGGCAGCACGAAGTCCACCCGCAGGTTGCCCGGCCCGCGCTCGTCGCGCCAGTCGGCGGTGTCGAGGGCGGGGTCGCCCAGGTGGCGGGCGTTGGCGCCGCCCTGCGCCCGGGCCGCGGCCGCGGCGCCCGGGCTGCGGGGGCGGGGGTCGGTCAGGCGGGGGTGGTCGAGCAGGGCGTGGATCGCCGCGCGCCGCCCGTCGCCGTCCTCGGGGTCGGCGTTGAGGTCGCCCAGCACCACCGCCGAGGCCTCCGGGCCCAGCGCGCCGGCGCGCCCGGCGTCGTCCACCATCCAGCCCTCGCCGGAGAGATAGTCGACCCAGAAGCGCACCTCGTCATGGTTGCGCCGGCCGTTGCGGTCCGCGGGGCCGTCGAAGACCGGCGGGGTCGGGTGGCTCGCCAGCAGGTGCAGGCGGCGACCGTCGGTCAGGACCACGGGCAGGTCCCAGTGGGACTTGGAGGACAGGCGCAGGCGGGCCGGCGCCTCGGGCGGATAGACCTCGGCCGGCAGCAGCGCGCCCGGCATGGCGGCCCAGCGCAGGCGGCGGAAGGTGCGCGCCGCCCCCCGGTCGAGCGGCAGGCGCGAGAGCACGGCCATCCCGTACTGGCCCGCGAAGCGCCCCCAGCCCTGGGCGTCGTCCGGCCCCCGCGCCTCGCCGTCGCCGTCGAGGTCGAGGCCGCTGGGCACGCCGGTGTTGGGGGGCGCGGAGAAGCGGTGGGGATAGTCGATGCCCGGCGTCCCGTCCTCCCCCGGCTGCGCCAGCAGGCCGGCGAGCGCGTCGAGGGCGCGCCCCTCCGGGTCGTGGTCGAGCTCCTGCACCAGCAGCACGTCGGGGCGCACCGCGCGCAGGATGGCGGCGACGGCCCGGGCCTGGTCGCGCGCCTCGGCGATGGCCTTCCAGGCGAGGCCGGCGCCCCCGCGGGAGAGCGAGGTGTTGAAGGTCGCCACCCGGATCGCGCCGGGCGCGGGGGCGGGGGGCCAGTCCTGCGCCGCGGCGGCGGGCGCGGCGGCGAGCGTCGCCAGCAGGGCCAGCGCGCGCAGGCTCACGCCCGGCGGTCCGGCCCGAAGCCGCCGTCGCGGCGCAGCCGGCTGGCGAGCTTCAGGATCGCGAGGCCCCGCAGCGCCATCACCCCCGGCGCGGCGGCCCAGATCGTCGCCGACCAGACCAGGGCGAGGGGCGAGATCTCGACCCCCGGCGCCAGCAGCGCCACGGCGAGGCCCCCCAGCACCAGCATGGCGAAGAGCGTGCCGGCGGCGGTGACCAGCACCTGCGCGCCAAGCAGGCGCAGGCGCGCCGCCGCGCCGTCGCCGCCGCCGACGTCGAAGGTGGGCAGGTTGACCAGCAGGTTCATCCGCTCGTCCGCGCGGGGCCAGGGGCCGAACCAGATCGCCGCGCCGAAGGCCAGCGTGCAGGCCAGCGCCACGCAGAAGGCGGTGGCGGCGGCGTATTCCACCGCCGGGTCGGGGGCGGGGGCGGAGGCGCGGGTGAAGATGTCGGCCGCCATGCGCACCGGGCTGAACGGGAAGTCCGTCGCCGCCTCGAAGGCCGCGAAAGTGGCGGTCAGCGCGCCGGCGCCGTCGGCGAAGCTGACGCAGGCGGTGGTGGCGATCAGGGTCAGCGCCGCCAGGGCGAAGCGCAGGCGGTTGAGCGGCGGGGCGAAGCGGAAGTCGATCAGGGCCGGGGTGCGGGCGCCGTATTCGACCAGCACGTAGAGGCCGGCCGCCGCCGCCAGCACCAGCCCTGCGGCGCGGGACTCGCCGTCGCCCGGCCCCGCGGTCAGCAGCAGGGCGGGCAGGGCGGCGATGCCCACGGCCAGGATGGCGCGCAGGACCGCGTCGCGGCCCTGCCGCTGGGCGAGGCGGGGGCTGGAGCGCCCGTCCGCCGCGCCCAGGCGCCCGAGGAGGCGCCTCAGCCGGCCGCGAGCCAGGGCTGCGCCGCGCGGGCGCGCGCCTCGAACGCGTCGATGCTGGACGCCTTCTCCATGGTCAGGCCGATGTCGTCGAGGCCTTTCAGCAGGCAGCGCTTGCGGAAGGGATCGACCTCGAAGGCGATCTCGCCGCCGTCGGGGCCGTTGATCACCTGGTTCTCCAGGTCGACGGTCAGCACGGCGTTGGACCCGCGCTGGGCGTCGTCCATCAGCTTGTCGACCTCTTCCTGCGGCAGCACGATCGGGAGGATCCCGTTCTTGAAGCAGTTGTTGAAGAAGATGTCGGCGAAGCTGGGCGCGATCACGCAGCGGATGCCGAAGTCGAGCAGCGCCCAGGGCGCATGTTCGCGCGAGGAGCCGCAGCCGAAGTTCTCGCCCGCCACCAGGATCTGGGCGTTGCGATAGGCGGGCTTGTTGAGGACGAAGTCCGGGTTCTCGTTCCCGTCGGCGTCGTAGCGCATCTCGTCGAAGAGGCCCTTGCCCAGGCCGGTGCGCTTGATCGTCTTGAGGTACTGCTTGGGGATGATCATGTCGGTGTCGACATTGACGATCGGCAGGGGCGCGGCGACGCCCTCGAGCTTGGTGAACTTGTCCATCGGCTGGCGCTCCTCGTACGGCTGCCTTCGGGTAGCGCAAGGGGGGGCGGGAGGCAAGCGGGAGGAACGTCAGCCGCCGGCCGCGAGCCAGCGGTCCGTCTCCGCCGCGCAGAGCCGCAGGAGCGACGGGTCCTGCGCCGCCCGGGCCTGGGCCATGGCGCCGGAATAGGCCGCGACGACGAAGGCCGCCGCCGCCTCGGCATCGAGCGGGCGCAGGCGCCCGGCCGCGAGATCGGCGCGGAGCTTCGTCGCGATCGCCCCCCGCCAGCGGGCGAAGAGGGCCGCGGCCGCGGCGCTCAGCTCCGCGTCCTGGCCGGCGACCTCGAGCGCGAGCGTGTTGAGCGGGCAGCCCCGCACCTCTCCCTGCGCCTCCAGCCCGGCGGCGATCCGCTCGAAGGCGAGGGCGACGCCCTCCCGCGCGGTCGGGGCGCGCTCCACCGGCTCGATCCAGGCCCGGGCGACGGCCTCGGCCACCCGGTCCTCGATCACCGCCAGCGCCAGCGCCTTCTTGGTCGGGAAGTGGTGGGCGAAGGCGCCGCCCGTCGCCCCGCTCTCGGCCCGCAGGTCCTGCAGGGGCGTGGCGGCGTAGCCGCGGGCGACGAAGCGGTCGAAGGCCGCGTCGAGGATGCGCCGCCTCAGGCCCTGGGGGTCGTTGCGTCTGCCGGTCATCGCGCCCTCCGATCCGCTTTTGCGATAACGCGCTTGACGAAACAGGACAAGCGTCCTGTAACTGGAAACAGGACGAATGTCCTGTTTCCAGGGAGAGCCCGCATGACCCCGACCGTCTTCGAACTCCGCCGCTATCGCCTCCGCCCCGGCGCGCGGGAGGCGATGATCGACCTCTTCGACCGTGAATTCGTCGAGACGCAGGAGGCCTGCGGCATGGCGATCCTGGGCCAGTTCCGCGAGCTGGGGGACCCGGAGGCCTTCGTGTGGATGCGCGGCTTCGCCGACAGGGCGGCGCGCAGGTCGGCGCTGGAGCGCTTCTACGGCGGTCCGGTCTGGGCGGAGCATGCGCCGGCGGCCCGCGCGACGATGGTCAACACCGCCGATGCGCTGCTGCTGCGGCCCGCCGAGGACGGGCCCGTCGCCCCGCCGCCCGGCCCCCGGGCGGCCCCCGGCGCGGCGGCGCCGGCGGCCGGCCTTCTGCGCTGCACGACCTGGCATCCGGTTCCCGGGCGGGAGGCGGAGGTCGCAGCGCTTCACCGCGACCGCATCGCGCCCCTGCTGGCGCAGGGGCCGGGGCGCCTGCTGGCGGCGTGGGAGCGCGATCCCGCGCCCAACGACTTCGCCCCCCTGCCGGTGCGCCCGGACCCGGTCTTCGTGACGCTGGAGGCCTTCGCCGACGCGCCGGAGCTGGCGCTGGCCGAAGGGCTGGACGGCGGGGAGCTCTGGCGGGAGGAGATCGGGCCCCAGCTCGACCGGCTCTGCTGGCGGCCGGCGCGGCGGCTGATCCTCGCCCCCACCGCGCGCTCGGCGTGGCGGGGGGTCTGAAACGCGGACGCCCCCGCCCGGTCTCCCGGGCGGGGGCGCATTCAGGGGCCGCTCAGGCGATCAGGCCAGCGAGCCGTCGATGCCCTTGCAGGCCTCGACCAGGCCCTTCACGGCCTCGATCGACTTGTCGAGCATCGCCTTCTCGGACTTGTCGAGCTCGATCTCCACGATCTTCTCGATGCCCTTGGCGCCGATCACCGTGGGCACGCCCACGTACATGTCGTCGAGCCCGTAGGCGCCGTCCACGTTGGCCGCGCAGGGCAGGACGCGCTTCTGGTCCTTGAGGTAGCTCTCGGCCATGGCGATGGCCGAGGCGGCGGGGGCGTAGAAGGCCGAGCCGGTCTTCAGCAGGCCCACGATCTCGGCGCCGCCGTCGCGGGTGCGCTGCACGATGGCGTCCAGCTTCTCCTGCGTGGTCCAGCCCATCTTCACCAGGTCCGGCAGCGGGATGCCGGCGACGGTGGAGTAGCGGGTCAGCGGCACCATGGTGTCGCCGTGGCCGCCGAGCACGAAGGCGGTGACGTCCTTCACGGAGACCCCGAACTCCTCGGCCAGGAAGTAGCGGAACCGCGCGGAGTCGAGCACGCCGGCCATGCCGACGACCTTCTCCTTGGGCAGGCCCGAGAACTTCTGCAGCGCCCAGACCATCGCGTCGAGCGGGTTGGTGATGCAGATCACGAAGGCGTTCGGGGCGTTGGCGGCGATGCCCTCGCCCACCGACTTCATGACCTTGAGGTTGATGCCCAGCAGGTCGTCGCGCGACATGCCCGGCTTGCGCGGCACGCCGGCGGTGACGATGCACACGTCCGCGCCCGCGATGGCGGAGTAATCGTTGGCGCCGGTCAGGGCGCTGTCGAAGCCGTCGACCGGCGAGCTCTCGGCGATGTCGAGCGCCTTGCCCTGCGGCGTGCCCTCGGCGATGTCGAAGAGGACGACGTCCCCCAGTTCCTTCAGCCCGACGAGGTGGGCGAGGGTGCCGCCGATCTGGCCGGCGCCGATCAGGGCGATCTTGGGTCTGGACATCTTGCGATCTCTCCCGCGAATGGTGTCATCCGGGGCTCGGGGCTACTCCGTTCCGGGCGCTGTCGCAAGCGCGAACGGGGCCCGCGCGGCGCGCCCGCGGCGTCGGGGACGCCGGGGCCCTGCGATTTCACGCCCCGTTCCAGCGGTTTCACGCGAAAGGATCCCCATGACCGTCGACCCGTTCGATCCGCATTTCCTCGCCGCCGCGGCGCCGGCGGTGCTGGTGGCGGGGATCTCCAAGGGCGGATTCGGCGGCGGGGCGGGGTTTGCGGCCACCCCGATCATGGCGCTGGCGCTGCCGCCGGAGGTGGCGGTGGGGGTGATGCTGCCGCTCTTGTGCGTGATGGACCTGACCGGGCTGCGCGCCTACTGGCGGCGGTGGAGCTGGCCCGACGCGCGGGCGCTGATGGCCGGCGCCGTGCCCGGGATCGCGCTGGGGGCGGCGTTCGTCACGCTGATTCCCACCGACGGGCTGCGCCTGCTGATCGGGCTGATCGCGCTGGGCTTCCTCGCCTTCCAGCTCGCCCGGGCGCGGGGCTGGATGGCGGGCGGGGGCGGGCGGCCGTACTCGGGCGCGCGGGGCGGCTTCTGGGGGGCGGTCTGCGGCTTCACCAGCTTCGCGAGCCATGCGGGCGGGCCGCCGGCGGCGATCTACCTGCTGGGGCGGGGGCTGGAGAAGACCACCTACCAGGCCACCACGGTGATCCTGTTCTGGTGGGTGAACCTGGTGAAGATCGGGCCCTACTGGGCGGTGGGCCTGTTCGGCCAGGGCCAGCCGACGGCGGCGCTGGCGCTGGCGCCGTTGGCGGTGCTGGGCTTCCTCGCCGGGGTCTGGGCGCACAGCCATGTGCCGGAGCGGTGGTATTTCCGCGTGCTCTACGTGCTCCTGGCGCTGACCGGGACCAAGCTGACCGTCGACGGGCTCGCGGGGCTGCTGGGCTGAGGGAAACGGGGGGCCGGATGCGGACGGCCCCCCGCCCCCCTTCGGCCCCGCGGGAACGGGCGCAAGGGGGAGCGCCCGGGATCCGGAGCGAGGATGCGGATCCCGGGCGAGGCGATCGGCCCCGGGTCAGGACGCCGGGACGATCACCGTGTCGATCACGTGGATCACGCCGTTCGAGGCCTCGATGTCCGCCTGGGTCACCGTGGCGCCCTCCACCATCACCGCGTCGCCGTCGATCGTGATGGTCACGTCGTCGCCCGAGACGGTGGTCGCGGTCATCCCGTCGGAGAGGTCGGAGGACATCACCGCGCCCGGCACGACGTGGTAGGTCAGCACCGCCTTCAGCGCCTCGGGATCGGCGAGCAGCTCGTCCAGCGCGCCCTCGGGCAGGGCCTCGAAGGCGGCGTCGGTGGGGGCGAAGACGGTGAACGGACCCTCGCCCGACAAGGTCTCGACCAGGCCCGCCTCCTGCACGGCGGCGACGAGGGTGGTGAAGTTCCCGTTCTCCTGCGCGATCTCGACGATGGTCTTGCCGGAGTCGGCCCAGGCGCCGGTCGCGGCGAGGCCGGCGAACGCGGCGGCGGCCAGCGCGGCGGAGGTGCGGGCGGCGGGAAGAGTGCGGAACATGGGGGGGCTCCTTTCGCTTGCATCCGGGGCGCCGTCATCGACGTCCCGGGAAGCTCTACGAAGGCGCAAGCCCATGGGATCACGACGTAAAAATTCGCGTGAGGATCTTGTTCCGCGGCCGCGCGAGACTACCGCGCGCCCGCCGTGGCGCGGGGCGGCGGGGCGTCAGCCCTCGCGCACGAAAACGCGATTGGGTTTGATCCGGCCGCCCTCCCAGACCCCCACCGCGATGGCCTGGCCGCCGCGGGAGGCCCAGCAGAGATCGCCCCAGTTCAGCCCCTCGGGCGCGTGGGTGGCGGCGCCGAGGCGGCCCTGGCGGAGGTCGGCGACGGCCTGCTCGCTCACCCGCACTTCGGGCAGGTCGGCGAGGCCGATCTCCAGCGGCGCGAGGGGGGCGGTCTGCGGCGCCTCGCGCAGGCGGTCGAGGTCCTCGAAGGCGATGCGCGCGTCCTCGACCCGGAAGGGGCCGGCGAAGGTGCGACGCAGGGCTGCGACATGGCCGTGGCAGCCCAGCGCCTCGCCGAGGTCGCGCGCGATGGAGCGGACGTAGCCGCCCTTGCCGCAGACCATCTCCAGCTCGGCATGGTCCGGATCGGGGCGCGCGACCAGCTCCAGGCGCGAGACGTGGAGGGGGCGGGCGGCGAGCTCCATGGTCTCGCCGTCGCGGGCGATGTCGTAGGCGCGCTCGCCGTCGACCTTCACCGCCGAGAACTGGGGCGGGACCTGCTGGATGTCGCCGCGGAAGGGCGCCAGCGCGGCGCAGATCTCGTCGTCGGTGGGGCGCAGGTCGGAGCTCTGCACCACCGGGCCTTCGCGGTCGTCGGTGGTGGTGCGCTGGCCGAGGCGGACGGTGAAGCGGTAGCCCTTCTCGCTGTCGGTCACGAAGGGCACGGTCTTGGTCGCCTCGCCGAAGGCCACCGCCAGCACGCCGGTCGCCAGCGGGTCGAGCGTGCCCGCATGGCCCGCCTTCTTCGCCTGCAGCGCCCAGCGGGCCTTGGAGACCACCTCGGTCGAGCCGACGCCCAGCGGCTTGTCGACGATCAGCCAGCCGTGGACGTCGCGGCCGTTCCTGCGCCGGCCCATGGCTCAGCGCGCCTCGCGGTCGTCGTCCGCGTCGGGGTCCTCCGCATCCTCGTCGTCGTCGAGGTCGCGCCTCACCCGGTCGTCGGCGAGCAGGCGGCGCGTCTCGTCCATGCGGTCGAAGCTGCGGTCGAGGCGGAAGCGCAGGTCGGGGGAGAACTTCAGCTTCACCTCGCGGGTCACCGCGCGGCGCAGCTCCTGGCGGTTGCGGTCGAGGAGCGCCACCACCTCCTCCTCCCCCGCGCCGCCCAGCGGCATCACGAAGATCTCCGCATGGCGCAGGTCGGGGGACATGCGGGCCTCGGAGACGGTGATCGAGAACCGGTCGAGCTCGGGGTCGTGCAGGTCGCCGCGCATCAGCACGTCGGAGACGGCGCGGCGAACGAGCTCGCCGACCTTCAACTGGCGCTGGGAGGGGCCGCGGCCTTCGCCGTGCCGGGAGCGGTGCATGACAGTCTCCTGCGGAAAGAGGGCCGCGTCATAACGCCGACGGGGGGCCGGCGCAATGATTAGAGGGCGGCGGGGTCGGTCCCGTCCACCTGGACGTCGGCGCGGGCCGATCCCGCCAGCACCCGCCGCGCGTTGGGCAGGTCCACCTCGTCGAGCTTGCGCGCGATGGCCTCGGGCGGGAAGTCGAGGTCCTGCCAGCGGCGGGTCAGGCGCGCGCGCAGGGTCTCGAGCGGGCAGGTCAGCAGGGCGCGCACGTCGAAGCGCGGGGCGATCGCGTTCCAGGGGGCTTCGTCCAGGAGCAGCCAGTTGCCCTCGACCACCGCCACGCGGGTCTGGGCCCCGACGATGCGGGCGCCGGCGCGGGAGATCTCGAGCTCCCGGTCGAAAAGGGGGACGGCGACCTCCTGCATCGGGCGCAGCCGGTCGAGCAGGGCGGCGAGGCCGGCGACGTCGAAGGTCTCCGGCGCGCCCTTGAGGGCCAGCAGGCCGCGGTCGCGCAGCACCGCGTCGTCGTAGTGGAAGCCGTCCATCGGGACCGCCTGAGCGGGCTGGCCGCGGGCGGAGACGAGGGCCGCCAGCCGCTCCGCCGCCGTCGACTTGCCCGCGCCGGGCGGGCCCGCCAGCGCCGCCAGCAGCCGCCGCCCCGGGGGCAGGGCGCCGGCGCGGGCGGCGAGGTCGTCGGCGAAGGCGGCGAGGTCGAGCATCGGCGTCTCCCTGTTGCCGGGGCGAGGCTGGGCGGGGCGGCGTCAGGCCCGCTCCAGCACCTCGACCGACAGCACGGTGGGCAGGTGGCGCACCGGCTCCGCCCAGCTCTCGCCCTCGTCGGCGGAGAGGAAGACCGAGCCGCTGTTGGTTCCGAAGTAGACCCCGGCCGGGTCCCGCCGGTCCACCGCCATCGCCTGGCGCAGGACGGTGAAGTAGCAGGCGGATTGCGGCAGACCCTCGCGGCAGGCCTGCCAGCTCGCCCCCCCGTCGCGGGAGCGCCAGACCGCGGCCGAGGCCTCGGGCGGGTAGCGCCCGGCGGTGTCGCCGTTCAGCGGCAGGGTCCACAGGGTCTGCGGATCCCGCGGATGCGCCGCCACCGGGAAGCCGAAGGTCGAGGGCAGGCCGGCCGAGATCTCGTGCCAGCTCCGCCCCCCGTCGGCGGAGCGGAACACCCCGTGGTGGTTCTGCTGGTAGAGCAGGTCCTCGCCCGCCGGGCCCGGCGCGCGGACCATGTTGTGCACGCAGTGGCCGACCTCGGCGGCGTCGTGCCCGTGGCCGTCGTCCCCATGGCCGTCGCCCGCATGCCCGGCGTTGTCGCGCCGGTTGCGGCGGTCCCAGGTGGCGCCGCCGTCCTCGGTGGCGAAGACGCCGGCGGCCGAGATCCCCAGCCACAGGCGGGCGGGGTCGGCGGGGGCCGGCACGATGGTGTGCAGGGTCAGGCCCGCGCCCCCCGGCTGCCAGCTGTCGCGCGAGGGGTGGTCGGAGAGGCCCTGCACCTTCGCCCAGGTCTCCCCCCCGTCGCGGCTGGCGAAGAGCGTGGCGGGCTTGGCGCCGGCGTAGAGCGTGCCGTCGGGCCCCAGCGCCAGCGACCACAGCGCCTCGATCTCGCCGGTGAAGGGGGCGGGCGGGCTGGGGTCGCGGCCGACGTAGGCGCGCACCTCCGGGTCGGCGGCCAGCATCTCGTCGAACTGGCCGTTGGCGAGCAGGCTCAGCGTCCAGCTCTCGCCGCCGTCGGTCGAGCGCCAGACGCCGGCGCCGGGCCACTCGCCCCCGCCGCAGGCCCACAGGCGCCCCGTGGCCGGATCGCCGATCGCGTGGTTGATCGGCCAGCCGTCGCAGAACGGGCCGCGCACGGCCCAGTCGCGGCGGGCCGCGTCGCTCTCGAGCAGGAACATGCCCTTGGTGGTCCCCGCCAGCACCGTGATCATCGCCGTACCGCTCCCCTCGGCTTGCCGTTGCGTCGGGGCCGATGCTGATCCGATTCGCATGGCGGAATCCGGGCGGCGCGCGCGGGCGCTGGACCGTTGCGGAACCGGACCCTAGGCTGCGGCCGACAGAGGGACGCCCGGGGGAATTGGGGGGGACGCCATGCAGCGCGCGCGACAGATCCGACCAGCGCTCGCCGCCTATCGCGGCGACGTCACCTGCCCCGAGCGGTGGGCGACCTGGACGCCGCGGCGCGGCGACGTGCTGGTCTGCACGCCGCCGAAGTCGGGGACCACCTGGACCCAGACCATGGTCGCCATGCTGCTGGCCGGGCGGGCGGAGATCCCTCAGCGCATCGGCGTGGTCAGCCCCTGGGTGGACTCGGTGCTGGGCGAGGCGGAGACGGTGCGCGCCGACCTCGCCGCGCAGCCGGGGCGGCGGGTGGTCAAGACCCACACCCCCGCCGACGGCTTCCCGGTCTGGGAGGGGGTGAGCGTGATCGCGGTCTACCGCCACCCGCTCGACGTCTTCGTCTCGCTGCTCTCCCACGTCGCCAACCGGGCCACGGCCGGGGCCTTCCACCGCCTGCGGCGGCCGCTGGACGAGGCGCTGGCGGGGTTCCTCGAGGATCCGGTGGACCGCGAGGCCTATGACGAGGACTCGCTGGCCACCATCGCCCGGCACTACCGCGAGACGGCGCTGTCGGACCGGCTCCCCGACCGGCTGGTCCTGCACTATGCCGACATGGTGGCCGACCATCGCGGGGCGGTGGCGCGCCTGGCCGAGGCGATCGGGGTCGAGGCCTCGCCGGCCCTGCTGGACGAGATCGTCGCCGCCACCGCCTTCGAGGCGATGCGCGCCGAGGCCCACCGCTACGTCCCCGCGCCGGGAACCGGCTTCTGGCACGACGACGCCGGCTTCTTCGCGCGCGGCGGCGCCGGCCGCTGGCGCGAAACGGTGCCCGAGCGCGTCCTGCCCCGCTACGCCGAGCGCCTGGCCGAGCTGATCCCCGACCCCGCCGCCCGCCGCTGGCTGGAGGAGGGGGGGCATGGCTGAGCTCGCGCGCTCCGCCGCCGGCCTGCGGATCTTCGGCGAGGATCTGGACCCCGAGGAGATCACCCGCCTTCTGGGCAAGGCGCCGACGCGGTCCCGCCGCCGGGGGCGCCCCTGGTTCGCGCCGAACGGCCAGCCGCTTGGAATCTCGCCCATCGGCGCCTGGCATGTGAGCGCGCCCCGGGTCGAGCCCGGGGACCTCGACGCCCAGATCGCGGCGATCCTCGACGGTCTGCCGGAGGATCCCGCGCTGTGGCGGGATCTCTGCGCCCGCTACAAGATCGACCTGTTCTGCGGCCTGTTCATGGACGGGGGAAACGAGGGCCTCCGCCTGTCGCCGCAGACCCTGGCCGGGCTGAGCTCGCGCGGGATCCCGCTGGAACTCGACATCTACGGCCGTTCCGACCCCGAGGACGAGGATGCGGACGCCGCCGACGAGAGCGAGGCGACGGCGAAACCGGGATCCGGCTGAGGGCTTGCGCCGTAGCCTGCGCAAGCGCGACGGCGTCGGCTTCCGGCGCCCTCCCGCCCGCTCCTGGCGCCCTCCCGCCTGCCCCAGGCGCCCTCCCGGGCGGTCCGGAACGGCAGGTCCCCGCCTGACGCAGGCCGGGGGCGCCGAGCCGGCGCCACGTCGGCGGCATGCCGGGACCGGCGATGCGGGCGCCTGCCGGCCCGAGGGGCCGGCGCGGCCGAGGGGGCTCGATGCCCCCGAGGACGCCCACCTGCGCCCGGGCGGGCCGTCAGGCCGCGCGGCGGGGGGCGGCGTCGAGGGTGAAGGCGTCGACCAGGGTCTCGAGCGCGCGGGCCTCGGCGGCGAGGGCGGCGGCGCGGGCGGCGCCGTCCTCGGCCATGTGGGCGTTGCGCTGGGTGGCGTCGTCGAGGGCGCTGATCGTCGTGCCGATCTCGCCCACCGCCGTCGCCTGCTCGGCCCCGGCCGAAGAGATGCCGGCGATGTCGGCGACGACGGTGGCGATCGCCTGCTCGATCTCGGCGAGCGCCGAGCCGGTCTCGCGCACCAGGCGGGCGCCCTGGTCGACATGGCCCGCGCTCTCCCCGATCAGGGCGGAGATGTCGCGCGCCGCCGCGGCGCTGCGCTGGGCGAGGGTGCGGACCTCGGAGGCGACGACGGCGAAGCCCTTGCCGGCCTCGCCGGCGCGGGCGGCCTCCACCGCGGCGTTCAGGGCCAGCAGGTTGGTCTGGAAGGCGATCGAATCGATCACCGCGTTGATCTCCGAGATCCGGCCGGCGCTGTCCTCGATCCGGCTCATCGCCGCCACCGCGTCGCGCACCACCACGCCGCCGCGGTCGGCGCGCTGGGCGGCCTCGCGCACGCCGGCGTCGGCGTGGCGCGCGCTGTCGGCGGAGGTGCGGATGGTGGCCGAGATCTCCTCCACCGTCGCCGCCGTCTCCTGCAGGGAGGCGGCCTGCTGCGCGGTGCGGTCGCCCAGATCGCGGGAGGCGGAGGTGAAGCCCTCGGTCTCCGTCACGATCCGGCCGCTGGCGGACTGGATGCGGCGCACCAGCTCCGCGAGCCGCCCCAGCGTGTCGTCGAAGGCCGCGCGCAGGGCGGCGAACTCGCCGTCGACCTCCGCCCCCATCCGCGCGCCGAGGTCGCCGGCGGCGAGCCGGTCGAGGGCGGCCCCGATCGCCTCGATCACCCGGCGGGTGCGGGCCTGGGCGGCGCGGGCGGCCTCGGTCTCCTCCCGGGTGCGGCGGGCGTCGCGCTCGGAGCTCTCGCGCAGCTCGGCCTCGCGGGTCTCGGCCTCCCGGCGCAGGCGGGCCTGCAGGCGGTCGAAGGCGCGGGCGATGTCGCCGATCTCGTCGGCGCGCTCGCGCCCGCGCATGTCGGCGGGGCGGCCGTCGGCGACGTCCGCGAGGGCCGACGCGGTCTCGCTCAGCGGCCGGCTGACCGCGGCGGCGAGGCGGCGGGTCATCGCCGTCATCGCGGCGATGCCGAGCGCCACGGCGATCCCCACCCCGAGGATCCGCGCGGTGGCCGCGAAGCCCGCCGCCTCGTCCGCGGCCGAAGCCTCGGCCCGGGCGGAGGCGGCGAGCGTGCGGAACGCCGGCGCCGCCTGGGCGAGGGTCTCCGACATCCGGCCCCGCACCGCGGCGGAGGCCTCGCTTTCCCGGGCGAAGCGGTGGAAGTCGGCCTGGTAGGCGGCGAGCAGGCCGAGGATCTCCTCGCGCAGCGCGGGCGGGTCGAACAGCGAGACGGGGAAGGCCGCGAACTCCTCGATCCGGCTGTCGAGCCGCTCGATGTATTTCGCCTCGCCGCGCAGCATGAAGTCCTTCTCGTGCCGGCGCATCATCAGCATCTTGGCGATCAGGGCGGGCGCGCCGACCTCCTCCAGCCGGGTCTCGGCGGCGTGGACGGAGGCGCGCAGGGCGCCCTCCAGCCCCTCGGTCTCGTCGTAGCCCAGGCGGCGTTCGGCGGCGACCAGTTCGGCGAAGAGGGCGTGGTGGCGGGCCAGCCCCTCGACGATGGCGGCGACCTCCGCGGCGGGGGCGCCTGCGGCGAGCTCGGCCACCGCGGCGTCGGCGCGGTCCATCTCGGCGCGGTACTCGCCCTCGATCGCGTCGGAGGGAGCGGCGACGAAGCGCAGCGTCGCCTCCGCCGCGCCGAGGAAGCCGAGCTGCGCCGCGTCGGCGGCCTGCAGGCGGCGCTGCGCCTCCCCCTGCCGGTCGCGGGCCGCATCCTCGAATAGGGAGGCCGCGACGATGGTCACGGCGATGGCGGCCAGGATCGCCACGGCGGCGGGGGTCAGGCGCAGGATGCGGGCTCGGATGGTCATGCGCGGCGGTCTCCCGGTCATGGATCGGGCGAACCTTGCGGCGCGGCGGGTTTATGCCCGGTAAACCATCCGGCTCCGCAGCCGGCTCAGCGCGACCGGCGTGCGGAGCCCGGTTGGGCGACCGCGGCGAGGGCGGCCAGCCCCAGCAGCGCCAGCGGCAGCGCCGCGGGGGCGGGGACCGCGGAGACCAGCGCGCTGCGGGAATAGTTCCAGTGCGTGTAGTGGTGCGAGACCACCACGCTGCCCTTCTTGAACTGCCAGTAGGAGCCGCTGCCGTCCACATAGGCGTCCGGTCCGCCAGGCACGCTG
>Ga0310345_10000744_pt1 | contig 43086 bp, 47 predicted proteins | sample HC15DNA20500_MG_FD_204667 | JGI IMG/M metagenome (GOLD analysis project Ga0310345, IMG submission 204667) | Marine microbial communities from station ALOHA, North Pacific Subtropical Gyre - HC15-DNA-20-500_MG | ecosystem: Environmental > Aquatic > Marine > Oceanic | place: Pacific Ocean: North... | reverse complement strand
CACAATAAAGGCGACATCTTCCCTCAGGCGCGTGCATGCACGCTCCCTGAGGGAACCCCTCCAGCGTCCATCACCGTTCTTGCTCAAATCCCCACGCTTTCGGCATCACGAAAGCTGCTTATGCACAGTCACGGCCTCCATTCCATTGTTCGATCAGAACCGGAACGGCATCAATGCCGCGGTTGAGCGGGTTGCAGCCGCCCAAGCGCGGCTTGACAGCGTCCGGCTCGAGGCCAACGTGGCGCGCCAATCGGCCATATCCCAGGTAGCGACCGCCGACAAGCAGCTCGCTGCTGCCAGCGAAGGAGAGCAGGCGGCGGCAGAAGCCTATCGCATGGGGCGCATTGGCTATGAATCCGGCAAGACGCCACTGATGGAATTGCTAGCGGTGCGGCGAGCGCTCGTCGACGCCCGGCAACTGACGATCGATGCGCGCCTGGCGCGCGTGCGCGCCCTGGCGGCGCTGGCACAGGCGGACGGCCGCCTAGCCTTTGAGGAATCACGATGATGAAGAACGAGCGCCGGTCGGTCAACTGGCCGATGATCGCAGGGGTCGCCGCCGTCGCAGCGGCAGTAGGTTTTGGCGCGGCGCATCTCCCAGTGTCGGAGAAGTCCCCCGCATCTACACAGGCCCCGGAAGCACAGAAGCCACAATCCGCCCCAGTAAAGCCCGGTCTGAAGGAGGTTAAGATCCCAGCAACCTATCTTGCCGCCGCAAACATTGCCGTAGAACCTGTGGCGAGCGCCGCCGTCGGAACGGAAATACTTGCGCCCGCCACGGTTGCTGCGCTGCCCGGTAGCGAAGCCGTGATCGTATCGCGTGCGGCCGGCGCCGTACAACGCGTCCAGCGCCGGCTTGGCGACGTCGTGAAGGCTGGCGATGTACTCGCCCTGGTCGATAGCCCCGAGGCCGCCGGCATGGCAGCGGAGCGGAAAGTGGCCCAGGCCAAGGCCGATCTCGCGCGCAAGACCTACGAGCGCGAGGCGAGCCTGTTTCAGCAAGGCGTGACACCGCGCCAGGAAATGGAGGCGGCAAAGGCTGCTCTGGATGTTGCGCAAGCCGAGGCGCTGCGCGCTGCTACGGTGGCCCAGTCCGCTCACCTTGCGTCCGACGGGCGCTCGGTCGCCGTGGTCAGCCCGATTGCAGGAAAGATCACCGCCCAGTCCGTCACCCTGGGTGCATTTGTGGCGCCACAAGCCGAACTCTTTCGGGTAGCCGGAACTGGCGCCGTACAGGTAGAAGCCGCCGTGACGGCTGCAGATACCAGTCGCATCGTCGCTGGGAGCGAAGCCACCATTCTGTTGGCCAATGGATCGCCATTGTCAGCGCGCGTGCAGGCGGTGACGCCAACCGTGACGGGCAGCGCTCGCGTTGCAACCGTGGTGGTGGTACCAGCACAGCCTACAGATCGACTTGTCGTTGGCGAGGGTGTGCAGGTGCGTCTGCGTACAGCGGTGGCTGATGCCGCCGCCCTGTCCGTGCCGGAAGACGCGGTGCAGAACCTCGACGGCCGTGACGTCCTATTCGTCCGCACGCAGGAAGGCTTCCGCCCTATGCCCGTCCTCGTCGGCACCCGCAGCGGCGGCTCGGCACAGATTCTGTCAGGCGTGCAGGCTGGAGAACAGGTGGCCACCCGTAATGCCTTCCTGGTTAAGGCCGAGATGAACAAAGGCGGCGGGGACGAGGAATGATCGAGAGCATTCTCAGCGGCTCAGTCCGCTATCGCTGGCTGGTCCTGTTTCTGACAGCAGTTGTCGCCGTAATTGGGGCCTGGCAGCTCAACCTGCTCCCCATCGACGTCACACCGGACATTACCAACAAGCAGGTCCAGATCAACTCCGTGGTGCCAACGATGAGCCCCGTGGAGGTAGAAAAGCGTGTCACGTATCCAATCGAGACGGCGATTGCTGGTCTGAACGGGGTGGAAAGCACGCGATCGATGTCGCGCAACGGCTTCAGCCAGGTGACGGTGATCTTCAAGGAGAGTGCCAACCTGTACTTCATGCGCCAGCAGGTGTCAGAACGACTGGCACAGGCGCGGCCGAATCTGCCAGAAAACGTCGAGCCACAGATGGGGCCTGTTTCGACGGGGCTGGGGGAAGTGTTCCACTACAGCGTGGAATACCAGTATCCGGACGGCACAGGGGCCTCCATCAAGGACGGCGAGCCCGGATGGCAGAGCGACGGCAGCTTTCTCACCGAGCGTGGCGAGAGGTTGGACGATCGTGTGTCACGACTGGCCTATTTGCGTACGGTGCAAGACTGGATCATCCGCCCGCAATTGCGCACCACGCCTGGTGTCGCCGATGTCGATTCCCTAGGGGGCTATGTCAAGCAATTTGTGGTGGAGCCGGACACGGGGAAGATGGCAGCATACGGAGTTTCCTACGCGGACCTAGCCCGGGCGCTCGAAGATACCAACCTTTCTGTCGGCGCGAACTTTATTCGGCGCTCAGGCGAGTCGTATCTGGTCCGCGCCGACGCGCGTATCAAATCTGCGGACGAGATATCCCGTGCCGTGATTGCGCAGCGGCAAAATGTCCCGATCACAGTCGGGCAGGTAGCGCGCGTCAAGATTGGTGGTGAATTGCGATCAGGCGCCGCCAGCCGGAATGGCAATGAAACGGTGGTGGGCAGTGCGCTGATGCTGGTCGGTGCCAACAGCCGGACGGTGGCGCAAGCCGTGGGTGACAAGCTCGAACAGATCTCGAAGACGCTGCCACCAGGCGTGGTGATTGTCCCGACGCTGAATCGTTCGCAACTGGTGATTGCAACCATCGAAACGGTGGCAAAAAACCTGATCGAAGGCGCGCTGCTCGTGGTGGCGATTCTGTTCGCGCTGCTGGGTAACTGGCGTGCCGCCACCATTGCCGCGCTAGTCATTCCGTTGTCCCTGCTGGTCAGCGCAATCGGCATGAATCAGTTCCACATCTCGGGCAACCTGATGAGCCTGGGTGCGCTCGACTTCGGCCTGATCATTGACGGCGCGGTCATCATCGTCGAGAACTCCCTCAGGCGGCTGGCCGAGCGCCAGCACCGCGAAGGGCGCCTGCTGACGCTCGATGAGCGTTTGCAGGAAGTTGTCCAATCGTCACGTGAAATGGTGCGTCCGACGGTCTACGGCCAGCTTGTGATCTTCATGGTCTTCCTGCCATGTCTGACATTCCAGGGCGTGGAAGGCAAGATGTTCTCCCCGATGGTAATCACGCTGATGCTGGCGCTTGCCTCTGCCTTCGTGCTGTCGCTCACCTTCGTGCCGGCCATGGTCGCCGTGATGCTCCGGAAAAAGGTTGCAGAGACAGAAGTGCGCGTCATCGTGGCGACCAAAGAAAGTTACCGGCCATGGCTGGAGCATGCCGTGGCACGCCCAATGCCCTTCATCGGCGCAGGCATCGCGACAGTCGCTGTGGCTACAGTGGCGTTCACATTTGTTGGTCGCGAGTTTATGCCCACGCTGGATGAGTTGAACCTGAACCTGTCGTCGGTTCGGATTCCGTCTACGTCGATTGACCAGTCGGTTGCCATAGACCTGCCGCTCGAACGCGCCGTCTTGTCGCTGCCGGAAGTGCAGACTGTGTATTCGAAGGCGGGTACGGCCAGCCTCGCCGCCGACCCCATGCCGCCCAATGCATCGGATAACTACATCATTCTGAAACCGAAAAGCGAATGGCCGGAGGGCGTGACGACCAAGGAACAGGTGATTGAGCGTATCCGCGAGAAGACAGCACCGATGGTCGGCAACAACTACGACGTGACGCAACCGATCGAGATGCGCTTTAACGAGCTGATCGGTGGGGTCCGAAGCGACGTGGCCGTAAAGGTGTACGGAGAGAATCTCGACGAGTTGGCGGCCACAGCGCAACGCATTGCCGCAGTCTTGAAGAAGACGCCGGGAGCGACGGACGTCCGTGTGCCTTTGACTAGCGGCTTTCCGACCTTTGACATCGTGTTCGACCGCGCCGCAATCGCCCGATATGGACTCACGGTCAAGGAAGTCGCCGATACTATTTCCACCGCCATGGCGGGCCGACCTGCCGGGCAGATTTTCGATGGTGACCGCCGCTTCGATATTGTGATCCGCTTGCCCGGTGAGCAGCGGGAAAACCTCGACGTCCTCGGCGCGCTTCCCGTCATGTTGCCGCTATCGGAAGGCCAGGCCCGCGCCTCGGTGCCTTTGCGCCAACTGGTACAGTTCCGGTTCACGCAGGGGCTCAACGAAGTAAGCCGCGACAACGGAAAGCGGCGCGTCTACGTGGAGGCCAATGTCGGCGGCCGTGACCTGGGCAGTTTTGTGGACGATGCCGCGGCGCGGATCGCCAAGGAAGTGAAGTTGCCGCCGGGTATGTACATCGAATGGGGTGGCCAATTTCAGAATCTTCAGGCGGCTACGAAGCGCCTGGCCATCATTGTCCCGCTGTGCTTTATTTTGATTGCGGCGACGCTGTACATGGCGATCGGCAGCGCGGCGCTGACGGCGACCGTGCTGACCGCCGTGCCGCTGGCACTTGCGGGGGGCGTGTTTGCGCTGCTACTGCGCGGGATTCCGTTCTCTATTTCGGCGGCAGTTGGCTTCATTGCGGTATCCGGTGTGGCGGTGCTGAACGGACTGGTGCTGATTTCCGCTATCCGAAAACGCCTGGACGATGGGATGGCGCCTGACGCTGCGGTGATTGAAGGTGCGATGGAACGCGTGCGCCCGGTACTGATGACGGCTCTGGTGGCCTCTCTGGGCTTCGTGCCGATGGCGATTGCTACAGGTACAGGTGCCGAAGTCCAGAAACCACTAGCTACGGTCGTCATCGGTGGACTCGTCACCGCAACTGTGCTGACACTGTTTGTACTGCCGGCCCTTTGCGGCATAGTACTGAAGCGCCGGACCGCTGGCCGACCGGAAGCGCAAGCAGCGCTGGAAGCATGAGTTTGCGAGTCCACGCTCCCACTGCGCCTTGATCCTTGATTTCCCATGTCTATTCGTACCGCATCTCCGGCATTACTGGCCGCTCTGCTTTTCGGAGCTAGCACGCCGCTGGCCAAGGCGCTAACCGGTTCCGTTGCCCCACTCCTGTTGGCGGGCTTGCTCTATCTTGGCAGTGGCATCGGACTGGCGCTTGTGCTCGCAATCCGAAGAGCCTGGATCACGCCTGACCCAGGAAATGATGACGTGGGTATTCCGCGAGGGGAAGTGCCGTGGCTGATCGGCGCCATCCTCGCTGGCGGCGTAGCGGGGCCAGCGTTGCTGATGACCGGGCTCGTCTCAACCAATGCCGCTTCGGCATCCCTGCTGCTGAACGTGGAGGGTGTGTTCACGGCCGTCATCGCCTGGGTGGTGTTCAAGGAGAATGCTGACCGCCAGATTGTCCTGGGGATGATCGCGATCGTGGCCGGTGGCCTTCTGCTGTCTTGGCAGCCGGGCAGCCTGCAGATGTCAACCGGTGCGCTGCTTATCGTGGGTGCCTGCCTGTGCTGGGCCGTAGATAACAACCTGACCCGCAAGGTCTCCAGCAATGACGCGCTGCTCGTCGCCTGCCTGAAGGGGCTTGTCGCTGGGCTATGCAACACCACCCTCGCCTTGACGCATGGGGCGGTGTTTCCATCGGTCAGTACTGCGGCGGCAGCGCTGATCATCGGATTCGCCGGATACGGTGTAAGCCTCGCCTTGTTTGTGGTGGCGCTGCGGCTGTTGGGCACTGCGCGAACCGGGGCATATTTCTCTGTCGCCCCATTATTTGGCGTCCTGCTTGCGTTTGCGATCTGGCCTGAGGTGCCAGGCTTCGCATTCTGGGCGGCTTTGGCTTTGATGGCCTTGGGTGTGTGGTTACATCTGCGAGAGAGGCACGAGCATGAGCATACCCATGAGCCACTGGAGCATAGCCACTCGCATCGGCACGACGAACACCATCAGCATGAGCATGACTTCCCATGGGATGGGAAGGAACCCCACAGGCATTGGCATCGGCACGAGGTGATGGTGCACAAGCATCCACACTACCCGGACGTGCATCATCGCCATTCTCACTAGAGTTGCTTTGCCTCGGTTCTGCCTGGCAAAGGCCTCTATAGGTAAGAGGCTCTCGACATCCCGACGACTCAGCCGAATAGGCTCGTTGGGTCATCCGGTACGCCATGTCGTCGCTAACGTCTGCGCGGTCGTGGCACTCGGAAGTAGTCGATGCGCGTAGCGCGCAATCGGGAAATCGAAAGTACCGCGTAAGTTGATGCCTTCCAGCCGAGTCGGTGCGATCTGCCGTAGGTCCTCGGCACGCATGGATTCGCCGCCGAGAGCTTCTATCGCCTCCAGGGCGTGCTGCATGTGCAGTGTGTTCCAAGCCATCACGGCATTGGTCAGCAGCGTCAACGAGGACGAGACCGCTGCCAGGGACGCATCGTGTCGAGCCAACTCCAAGGGAATTTTTCCGTAATGGATGGCCCGCTGCACGGTATGCACAGCTTCACCGCGATTCAGGGCATGCTGCATCTCTTGGCGGAACGCGGAGTTGGTGAAATAGTCGACGAGGAAGATCGTACGGAATAGCCTTCCCAGATGCACGCCTGCCTCATAGACGTGTTGGCCCCGTGCCGCCGCGCCGAAACGTGTCAATGCCTGCACCGCCGTGCATTGGCCGGTCTGGACCGACGCCGCGATCCGGACCAGTTCATCCCAGGCAATTTCGATCAACACCAGCCGAACATCCGCGTCCGCGACCGCGGCCAGTTCTGACGGAACCGCATAGCCTTTGGGGACATGCAACCGGCGATCACGCAGATGGGAGAGCCGCGGGCAGAGATCGAAGCCCAGCAACCGTGACAGACTCATGGCGAAGTCGGTGTAGCCGTGGGTATCGACGGCGAGTTGCGTGACGTCTTCCCCGCCATTCTGACGAATCACGCCCTCGATGGCGGCACCCGCTTGTCTCTCATTCAAGAGGATCGGCTGGTCGTAGAAGATGCCCCATCGATCGCGGACATGGGTGTACATCCCAATCGACGCGGTACGTCGACGCGGGTCAGTCCGCGCTTGCCAGACCGAGCGCGTCGTCTCGAGCGACATCATGTCCGATGAGGCCAAGTCGGCGCGACCCCAATGCGTGGCGATGGGATGCTGATGCATGAAGACAAGCACTGCATCAGCGGATTTTCGCAGCTTCCGTTCGTCCGCGATACGTTGCATCATCTGGCGAATCGCGCTTGATGAGAGTTCCGGCACCATGCGGGAGAGATCTGCCGCAGACATCGACGTTCCGTGCGCGAGCACTGCGGCGTAGACCATGAGCAACTCACTGCGGGAATAAGGCTCTCTGCCCAGCAGCATCCAACTGAAATGAGTGTGGCTATCGATTTCCAGAAGGATCTCGGGTAATTGTCCTTCTGGATGCCGGTCAAACAGTGCACGCCGCAGGGCGTCAACCGAAGTCTCGGGCCGGTTCGCCTTGAGCGGTTCTAAATGGATGGCACTATCGATCTTCAGTTCGCCCCGCGCGGCCGCATCGCGCAGTCGGGCTAGCCCCGCGTCCAGATGCGCGACAACAGGTTCCAAAAATGCGTTGGCGTCCTGCGGCAGTTTGAGATGGCCATAGAAGTGGTTGCGCCGCGCCTGCCAATCCTGGCCGGATATCAGCATGGTGGCCTGGCTGCGGAAGGCGAAGCTGTGATCCAGGAATACCGAGCCATTACGTAGCGCCACGCGCAGCGCAAACAGCGTTCCCCATTCGAAGGCGGCCAGCGCTCGCCTACGGTCCTGCCCCTCCAGTATTGGCTGCCAGGCTCGCCCGAAACGCACAGTCCCCCGATTTGGTAGCCAGTCGGCCCTTCGTGCATAGAGATTGCGCAAAACCTCCATTGCCTCTATCGCGGGATGGGCGGACTGCGTGGCGAATGGAAGTCGGACTATCCTGGCCAACATGGCTCTGGCAACCCGATGCCTCGACAAGAGTTGCTCGCGAATCATGCCGGCACGGGTTCGCAGGTGCTGCTGGCTGGTTGCGGCGTCCGCCAACGCATCCAAATGTTGGCAGAGCGCTTCACGCGTGAGCGTGTCGTCAGCGATGAGCCCTTTGACGGCAGAAGCAAATTCTCGCAGCTTAGTGTCTGGATCCGGTCGGCCAGCGTCAATGAGTCGTCCGGCATCGTTGACGGATTTGCGAATCCAGTGGCGCAGCATGGACGACATCTGGTCCGTGGCAGCACACAAGGCATAGCGCAAAAAGCAAGCGGACTCCAGGCGGCGGGATTGTTGCACCACGCGTTTGCTGACCGAGGGCGGTCGATTCGCGCAACGTCTCGCGTAGTGCCGCACCACCGCCTCGTTGCAGACCGCCGGCCAGCGATGTTGGATGCCCAACTTGTACAGCCGCTCGATCTTGTCAAACAGCTCCCCCATTTGATGCGTGGAGCTTCGCAAGGGAACAGCCCACAGCCATTGCTGCAGACTCGATTGATTGCCTTCCGGGCGAGGTAGCAAGGCGCCCCACGCATCAAGCGATGCTTCCCCATAGGCGAGCACTAACGCGTCGGTCAATGAAGCCTCGGAGATCTCCACTGCCTGGCTGATGAGGCGTTTCAGCGCACGATCATGCGGAATCAGAACACGATGCTCGTACAGCCACCGCTTCAGCTCGTGCAGCATGTCACTGCGATTGGGTTGTCCAGCCAATCGCTCCTTGAGCCAACGCGTCACGTAGCGGCGCTGATGCTCTGCCATCGGGCTGAAACCAAGCGCCTGATAGGCGAGCATCTGATGGTCTACCAGTGTGTCGGTGCGTCCGTCATACAGGGCGCTCAGTGTGCCCATATCCGGCGGAGCGATGCCGAGTTGGGCGCCCACATAAGCCCAGAGAAATTTCGGCACCTGCTTGGAGGCGTCAAGGGTGCGCCCCGTCATACGGACAAAACCGATATGGACGGCACAGGCCAGCCGATACAGGTGACTGCGCCGCGCGTCGATCAGCGCGCGCTCTTTGGGGGAGAAGGTGAAGAATGTCGCAAGCTCGAACTCGCTGAGCTCGCGCGGCATCTGCCGCATGCCGAGATACGCCAGTTGCCAGTGATCCATCGCGCTTGCTCCCAAGCAGTAGACGGACCGCCGAGATTAGCGGCAAGAAGACCGAGACGCAACGAGACGCCGACTAAGAGGCTCTCAAGCCACTTGCGAAACTGAAAATCATGAGTCAGCAACTCATTGATTTACATGACTATCGTGTTCGTCTCTGCCCGGAAACCCGCATGAGTGCTTGGGGTCGCTATCCCGGCAAACTGCAGCACAATCAAGGGCACCCCAGATACTGCGGATCGGCGGGCACCGGGCCATCTAGAACGGCGCTCTGCCTGCACCAAGGCACGCGCCCATCCCGTTTCCAAGCGATATCGATCGTAATCGGTAGTGCAGCGCCGGCTGGGATGGCGGCACAGCACACGCCACCGCCACCGCCAGAAGTCTTTGACGAAACCTCGATGTTGCCGCCGCCGGCCCCGTTGACGGTAAAACTGCCGATGTAAGTATCCGTGTAGTTGTAGCCGACGATGGTCAGCCCGCTCATGTTGGCCGGCAGGCGATTGTGGGGGGTAATCGGAGGCATCCGGTCATCAACGCCCGAAACCGTGCCCGCCGCGGCGCCAGGCGATATCGCCAACACCAGAAGCCCAAACAGCACGGCTCCGAGGAAATTTGCAAATCCGTTAACTCGTGGCGACTTCATAGGCCGTTAATTCCTATCTATTCGACGCGCACAGCGGCCGCGTCCGCCAACGCATAGCACATGACCCTAACCTGGGCGCTACTGATGCCAGCGCTTACGCGCCCGCTCCTCTCTCGCTTGCCGGCTTTTCCTTCGTCGAATTGCACGGCCTTTCCTCCAAGCCGAAAAGCTCTTGACGAACCGGGAGGAGATCCCCCAGCCGTAGTCGATCAACCACACAAGCGCGAACAAGGCGATCACGATGCCGACGAGTATCAGTACGTCGACCAGCGTCTGCTCCCACGACACAAACCGCCCAATACCGCTGCTCCCATGTCTCATTGACGTCTACCTAAGATCGATCTCGAAAGAGCCGGTATGATCGGCACGCCTCGTCCTGGTTTCCCTGGACTATCTCGGCAGCATGTTTACTTGCATGTCGGTGATGGGCCCACCTTGGTAGTCGAATCCTGCGCACACCTCTATCCTGCCAATCTGCCATCGGGCCTCACAGCGCCCGTAGTCGAGCATCCAAAACTGATAGCGGTCTCCCAGCAAATCGACTGCCTCTCCCAGGGTCAGCGAGACCAGACGCAGAGGGTCGAGCAGCACCGCCAAGACTTTCCTCTCCCGCTCGTTCCTTTCCGCCTGTAGTCTTCGCAGCCGGCGCAACCGTACATATCGAAAAAGCACCCATGCAAGCAGGCAGCCGACAGCTACCGGCGTGGAGACCGCCACGCGCAAGACCTGCGTCTCCACGGAAAGTACCTCGGGAATATGCATAAGCTGTTTGGGGTGAGTAACGTAATTGTGCCGAGATCCGTGGTGGCTGTGCAACTGAGAAAAACAACGCTCTTTGCACGATACGTCAACAAAAAAAAAGAGCCCCGACTCTCGATGAGTCGGGGCTTCTCTTACATCAACACAGGGCCAACTGGGCCTGCTTGATCGCGTGGTTTCCCCACGCTTCGCGCGCCCTGCCCGGCAGTGCCTCGGGGGGCACAGAGCGGGCCAGTACGTCTCGGACATCATAAGCGTCCGTCAATCCCAGTCGGTCCTTGAAGGCGGTGCGCCTCGCAATGTCATCGTGCTCTACCTTCTGCGAATGCGATAGCGTGAGACATCCAAAATGCAGGTACCAGCGGTACCCCGCCGTGATAGACCCAGGTCGGTTGCCCGCGTCATGCATCGCCAGCAGGCGCTCGACTTCGAAGTCAACAATGAATGCAGCCGATTCGGCATCGACATCGAATTGCTGCTCTGTGGGGAGATCCAGTACCGCACGACCGTCGGACGTCGTGACGATCGCTGGCGCACAGCAACTCCCCTCGGTGAGAGATTCTCGCATCGGGTCACGCAGACCAGTCCAATCCGCGCACGGGGCCGACTCATCCCAACCGTCCCCTACGTGAAGAAATCGCGCGGTCGGAATAGGCGTCGGCGCGACTTCAGGCACATCCGGAATGTCGTATCGTATCCCTCGCGCACGAATGTCGCGCAGATCGGCCCAAGCCGCAAAGGGCCTTGCCACGCCGTTCAGAGACTGCATCGCATCAACGGCTATCATCAGGTCGACTGGCAGCAGCCGGAACTTCGGCGCGTCACCCGCAGCTGCCGCTCGTCGCTCTTCATCGAAGTCCAGCTGCAGCATGAAACGAGTCAACTGCCGCAGCATCGCCGGATGATACGTGTCAGGCTGGATTTTGATATAGCCGCCTCGAATTGTCCGGCCAATCCAGTGTCGACGCTCCCAGTCATGGCGCGTAGCTCGAATGAAGCAGTTGAGCCGATGCAGGCCACGAGCATAGGCATAGCGTTCGTCGAATGCGATCATGTTGGCGAGGCTCTTGTCCTCCGCCATTTGGCACACGTGACATCCGAGACGGGCGCCGCACCTGCCCTGCTTTCTTGCCGCTCCATCGAGGATCGCGTCGGCCACTACGGCGCAGCTGGTGCCAACCGAATGCGCATAAATCCGGCGCATCTCTTCGAAATCCGAAAAGCCCGGCAAAGCACCGGACCCATAGAGGGCGACCGCCTCCCAGACATCGTCGTCGGACCACCGTGCGATCGGGCTGACAACCCAGTCGCCATCCTTGTTCTGCATGGCCGCATGATCCGACTCCCCTCGAGAACGCATCGCCGCCGCCCGCCTGGCGCTCTCGTCATACCGCGTTCCTAGGCAAGTTACCGGAGGTGGTAGACCTTTCGCCGCAAGGTCTCGGAATAGCTTTCGTCGGAACGCCCGCTGCGGACTGATCTTCAGGTCGGTACTGCAATCGCCGTGCGTCCCAGGAAAGCTTGGCAAGGCCCGGCCGGATAACACTTTCAACTGAAAGGTTGCGGCCATGGACGGTTGAACCACCTTGACGATAACCTTGAAGTCGTGATCCCTGCCGTACTGATGCATCCGGCGCAACTCCGCCCGGTAATGATGCGAGACCTCTGGCGATTCCACGAGGGTGTCGCCCGTCGTCGCAACAATGATCGGCGTGCCACCTGCCGCGCGATAAAGCATCGCAGCGTGCAACACCAATGCCGCTACGACACTGCTATCTTTGCCGCCGCTGAACGCAACGACAATGGGATGCCGTGCGTGCAACAGAGCGGTGATTATCGCGAGGGCGTTGTCGATCTTCTTCTCGATCGGCTCGAAAGCGCCTTGGGGAAATAATGAAATGGTTTCCATGATGGTCCTGAATGGACCAACGCCCAACGGGCGCTGGTCCCGTTGGGTTGGAAGGAAAGAAGCCTGCGATGACGCAGGCGTTATGAGACGTGCTGGAGCGACTTCGCTCAAACCAGCTTGCGGTTAGGGGGCAGCAAACCGAATTTCGCGAGCGCCTTCAAATTGGTCTCGACGTACGTCACCATGCCGTCGATCTTGACGGCAAGATAGTGGTCAAAGCACGCGGCGTCCTGCGACACCTCCACGCTTTTCGCAGCGTGGAACACCTCGAGAAGTTTCTCGCGATCCACATCGGCCCCCTGCCATCCGAATATACGGATGAATGTGTGGACCTTGCGGCGCCTTGGCAACAACTTTTCGGCCACTTCGGCCGTGACGAACACTTTTGACATGACTAGTAACAGGGCTACGCCTGTGTGATTAACGGATCAGGAGAGCTCAAAGGCAGCCCTTCGGAAGGGGATAAAATCCGACCGGCATTTCGGTTTCGGCGTCGATGCCGTACTGGCAAACGGGTCCAGTGCCGCAATTGCCGCCGCCACAAATCTGTTGGCAGTAGCTCTCGATGCCATCGGCTCGGAGTTGGGCAAAAATATCTTCATGACATTCGATGGCCATTGGAGACAAAAGAAAAGCCCGCTCCCTTTCGGGAAGCGGGCATACGGTTAATGAATGGCGCCGATCTACTGGAGCGCCAGCGCAACGACATCGATGACGCCGTCGGCGTCGTCGACCAGGTCAGGAGTCTGCGAAATATAGAACTCCCGCTGATAGCCACCGATCCGCAGCACCTCCCGCTTCATCTTCATGAAGGCGCGCTTACGCTCCGGATCCAACGGACCATCCGCCTCGTCAGTGAACAGTGTTTGGAAAGGCTGCTGCGCGTCCTGCGCCCGATAGAGGGCGATTCCGCGCGTCAGGCACTCGTTGATCCAGACTTTCTGTCCCCCTGACATCACACCAAACTCCTTTGTGGTGTCGTTGTCAGCGTCAATCACGTTGAGGGAAAAGCCCTCACGCAGCTCACCGCTGGCCAGCGCTGTCTGCGTCTGGATCGCGATGGTGAATCGCGGTCCATAGCAAGCCAAAAGCAAGTCATTGACGATCTGCGTGATGGCGGGTCCCGCGTCATCAATGGACAACGCGATCACACCATCGTTGCCAAGGCCTTTCGCGAGCAGCTTCCATTGCGCAATCTGGTCGGACAGCGCCTGGACCTTGGCCTCGATTGCCGGCATACCAGCAAGCTCGACCTCAAGACGCTCACGCTCGGCCACCAACATGCTCTCCTGCCGAATCAATGCTTCGATCCGGCCGGCGATCGCAGCGACAGCCTCCCGGCTGGCTGCGATCTGGCGGTCCATCTTGGCAAGCATGCCGGTCACGTCTTCCGTGGCCAGCGTCGCCAGTTCCCGACAGACCGCAGCGACTTGGAATTGCACGTCCGCGATATCGCGCTTCTGGCGCGCTACGCGTGAAGCATCCTCCTCGGCCAGCGCTGTCAGGTCCCGTTCGGCGTGTGCCAGTCCTTCGCGCGCGGCATCCAGCAGTGGCTTCTTGGCGGCCATCGCTGTGAGTCGCTGCAGCAGTTGCTGATCGCGAACCAGGTGGGCCTCCAATGCCGACAAGGCAGCACGTGCCGTGGCTCGCTCGGATAGCGGGCCTTGCATCGATTGCACCTGTTCCTGCTTCTTTCGATAGCTTTCACGCAGTGCTTTGACCGACACCACCTGCTCTCCAAGCCTCGCTTTTGCTGTACGAGCCTGTGCCAGCAACGGACAGTTCGCGTGCATGGGATCCTCACGGCATGGCACCGTTTCAATGACCTCGGCTTGCAGTTTCAAGGAATCGGCCAACTTCGCGCCGGCAATGCCTTGCTGTTCCAGGCCCTTCAACTCGGTACTGAGCGCTGCATGCTCGACCTGGACTGCATCGAGCTTCTCCACGATAGCGCGCTGGCTGACAATTTCCTCCTGCCTTCGGCCAATAGCCATCTGCAGAACGTCACGCTGGCCAGACGCCGCCTCAATGTCAGCGGCCTCCGCCAGTACCGCGCGATGGCCTGCCACCTGCCGATCCAGATCGCTCCGGCGTGTCAGGACACGTCCCGAAGCGGCCTGCTCGTCGCTGGCCAGCGATGCCGCACGCTGGTCCAATTCGCCCTTGCGCTGGTTCAGTTCCCGCAACCGCGCTTCGGTACCGGCATTGGCGGCTTGCTTCGCCGCCAGCGTCGCGCGCTCCTGCAGCAGCTTGGCTGCATTTGCACTCTCACCGTCACGAGCATTGCGCTCCGCATCCAGGCTTTCGCCTATCTGCCAGATCTCCCGAGCCACCACCGCGGCACGATCACGCTTGCCCGTTAGGGTCAGCACGTCGCGCTGCAGGGTGTCGAGCGAGCGGGTCAGCAGCTTGGCCACCTCGCCCGCCTTCGCAGACAGGTCACGCAAGTGATCGATCCCCAGCAACTCGGCGAGCAGCTTCTTGATCTCGCCGGGCTGATAGCTCGCGAGGGGCCGCCTGTTTTGGGCAGAAAACACGCTCGTGAAGAACGCCTCTGGAGACCCGAGGACGGCTTCGAGACACCGGTTGTAGGTATCCGCCTTGCCGTCCGAAAGCGTGCCGTCTGCCAACTGCACAGGCTTCCACTCACCCGCGGCGTCTTTCTCAAACAGGTAGTACTCGGCCTTGCGGCTCTTGCCCGGATTGCGAAACGCGAACGCGGAGCGGTAGGTCTTGCCGCCGTGCTCCCATTCGAGGTCCTTTTCCGCGCGCGGGGCGCAGAGATGGTCCCAGTACGAGAACGCGTCGGCCGACATCTTGCTGGCGTGGCTTGGCATGACGGGAAACGGATGCAGGTTGTCCATGATCGTTGTCTTCCCAGCCCCGTTGGGGCCGACAAGGGCAATCAGGCCGACCGGCAGCGTCGACAGATCCACCGTGACGCTATCCCGATGCATGCCGTCTCGGATCCCGTGGAATCCGGAAAGCGTCAGCTTCAGTGGGCGCATTCGGACACCTCCAGGCCGGTGAAAGAATGGAGATAGTCGGGCGGCACTTCCATCGCGTCGTCCGAATAGTCGGGCATCTCGGCCAGCACAGGGCGATCCTGTTCCGGCTTGCCCTCGATGGCGCGCTCGACTGAGCGTCGCGCAGCGGAAAACTGCTTGCCAGCAAGCTTCATCACGGCGTCCCAATCCTGCTCGCCAGTGAGGGCGCGCAGTTCCTGCTCGCTCCACTGTGATGCCAGGCCGTTGGAGAACGACCAGATCAAGTCCTGCAGTTCCTTGGACGGGGCTACGGCGAAGAAGGTGTTGCCACCCGCCTCACCCAAGGCCATCACTAGCATGTGGTCGCGCTTGGCGATCACGGCGCCGCGGCCGGGGCCGAACGGCTCATACATCGTGCACGGCGTAAAGCCGTGCTGCTCGCAGAGGCGCTTGGCCATGTCCGAGCGGTTGATAAAGGTTTCCTCGACAAAAAGCCACTCGGGGCCTGCGTGGTAAAGAATCATCTTGCACTCCAGGGATATGACGGAGTGCGCCCCGGACGGGAAGCACCCGTCTGGGTAAGTAAAGAAGGAAATGGATACTGCTGGGTCGATGCGCCGGTGGCGCCGGTAAAACCAGATTTCGACAGCCTCGCGGGCTGTCGGAACATGGCTTTCGCATGTTCTAGGGATTGGCGTATTGCTACGCAAAAAGATCGTCGGTCAGCCAGTTCATCGGTGCTGACGCAGTGGCAATGGGCGCTACTGGCTCCGCCGCCGCGACCGGGAATGCCTCGGGTGCGGCGCTCGGTTCCTCGAGCTCCATGTCCGTCAGCTTCGCAACGAACGGTGGCGCAACAGCTTCTACGGCGCCGACCTTCTGCGTAACGGGCATGGACATTTCATCAAGGCCAGCCAGCACCTGATCGGCTATCGCCTGGGCCTCGAGGTTTTGGAGCATCGACAGACTGTCCAGCAACGGATTTGCATCGACACCGGTCAGTTCGCACCAACGTCCCAGCTTTGCGGACAAAGTGGCCGCCCGGCTGATGCCTTCAGCGCGGCTGCGAACAGCCGGCAGGACACGTGCTTCCAGCTTGACCTCGGCACTGCCGACAAAAAGCGCCTCGATGGCTTCGCGATCGACCAGTTGGCGATGCTCCTCATTGACCGTCCACCGCACCCGCACGAACTTGTGCGCTGCGTCCGCGGCCATCTCGGCAAGTTTTGCCATGTCAGGCGGCCCGTCGAAGTCGATGCAGACGGTCTCGCTCGCGGGTGTCTTCACCGGGATAGCCACTGCCTCCCCCGGAGATACCTGCCACTGAAGATAGCCTTTCGCGCCGATTTCGCCGTAGTGGAACCGTCCGATAGACCCGGGATAGGCCACCACCCTGCCCTCACGTTCCCACTGCTGGGCACGGTGAATGTGGCCGAGCATGAACGCGTCGCAGTGAGCCTCGAACAGTGCCCCGATAGTGAACTCGTGGTCGAGTCCGGCCATCGGCACGCCGTGCTCCGTCTGGCAACCGTTGACGGTGCCGTGGGAAACGCCGATCGTACGGACGCCGTGTGAGCGCCATTGACGATTCACAGTGCCCGCGGCAGCCAGATAGTCAGCCAGGTGGTCGCCAACCGCCGTCGCGGCGTTTGCCACGCCGGCCGCGGCCGCCAGCACCGCCTTGTTGACCGTGGGTACGCAGGTGAAGACGACGTCTGGTAGCCCTTGCTGGGTCAGCAGCTTGTCCATTTCCGCATGGCTGAAGATCGCGCCATCGCTCGGAATGAATGTCCGGCCAACGAGCGCGACCTGGTGAATCCGGTCTGCAACGTATACCGGGAAGCTTGCGCCGATCAGTCGGAACAGATCCAGCGTGCCTGGGGGCTCGTGGCTGAAGGTGCCTTGAAGCATCACCACAGGCATGTGCACGGATAGCTGGTGAATGCGTCGCGCCAGCGCGGAGAGCGCCGGCGTGTGGGCATCCAACCGGTGGTCGGTCGAGTCGCCCGACACCACGGCAACCCGGCAACGATTTGCGATCGCGTCCTCCACCGCAAAGCCAAAGCAACGATCTGCCTCGGCCAAATGACCAGGGGAGTAGTGCAAATCAGAGAAATGCGCAGCCAACAGGCTTTCGCCATCTTCGAGCATTGTGGAACCTCCAAGGGAATGTGCCGGCATGCGGCAAGAAAGAAGAAAGGGAAGCCCATGGGCTCCCCTCAACTGCCGGCACAAGGCTGGCGATAGTTATGTAGCGACGTCAGCGGCGATAGCCGCTACGTGTTCACGGAAGGCAGCGGGCTTGGTCAGCGCAGTGCGAAGTTGAGCCAAGAACCCCCGCACATCCTGTTCCCGCTTGGACCAGCCGCGCCCGAAGGTCGCCGCTGCATAAGCTTTCAACTGGCGGGCGCCGTCCTCGCTATTGAGCCCAAGGCGCTTCACGAGATCGAGATACTCGCTCTCCAGGTCCTCAGTACCCGCCGTATCGGATGGGGGCACCGAACCCGCGGACTGAACTACGCCGCTTTCCGACGTACCGGTCTGCGGCGCCTCGATGGTGCCGTCATCGACCGACCCGTGGTCGGGCCGAACCTCCCTATCCCCTTCCAGCATGGAAACGGCCTGTTCTGCCATCTCCAATGCCGGCGGGCGCCGATCCGAGCCATCAAGCAATGCCGCGATATCGATTTCGGCGTCGAGCGTGATCAGCCACTGCATCTGCCGCACCGGCTTGCCGGTGTCATCGATGCGGCTGATCTCAAGCTCTTGCTTGGACATCCAGAACTTGGCGCCTACGAGCCGCCCTCGCGCCATTGCCACGGTCTGCATAGCCGCGTGGGCTTTTTGCAGGACGTAAATCGAGGTGGTGGGCATTTCGATGAGCCCGAGTCCGGAGATATGCGGAATCGCGAAGAAGAAGCTCGCAGACAGGTTGCAATGGCCGCCTTGGTACTGGGGACATTCCTGCGGATCGCACAATCCATCCTGAATATCATTGTCCTGCCTCAGGATGACGGTGCGACCGCCCCAGGTGCGCTTGGCACGATTGGCGCGCTCATCGCGCACCGGAGGTGCGTACATCTTGCAGTAGCGCCTGCCGTCACGGCCATATTCCGAGAAGTACTGCCTGCCGCTCTTCGTCCATGCAACGAGCTGGTTGGGCATGTTGCTCAGCCAGTCGTCGAACGCGAAGACCACGGGAAAACGCCAGAGGCGATGTCCGTTGCCGTCGTTGCGATCTTCGCCGTAGCGTTGGACGATGTCTTCGGCCAACGCCGGGTTGGCGAAGTCAGATGCACGGCAGGTGAACCAGGGAACGTTTTTCGGCACGAGCGGCGTCTTGATGCCTGTCGCCCGCGTGATATCGCCTTCGATGCGCTCGAAGCTGTCGCCCCGCGCGAGACCAGCATCGTGGATCTTCACGGCTTCGAGCTTGTCGCGCGCAGCTTTGGTGAGGACCTTGATGCCGGGTCGGATCTTGCCAATGATGGGCGGCCGCATGGGCCGCTCTTCTAGCAGGCTTCGGCGTCCGCCGGGCTCGCTGTAGGTGATGGGTGCATGCATGCGTTCTTTCTCCTGTCGAGGAAACGAACGACGTTGGCCCGGATGGACGCAGCATGCTCCCGAAGGCGCAGGGCTGTGTCGGCCCCGCGCTGGGTCGTTACGCGATTAAGAAAGTCGTTCTGTGCGACTTCCGGAAGACTGGCGACATATGCCGCCTCACAAAGGGATCGCCAAGCCTGCGGCATGTCCCTGTACTCGGGACGGCGCAAATTCAGCGTTGCCGCGATCGCGGCGGAAATCTCGGCGTTCTGGTGCATGAGCTTCTCCTGAAGATCGAGGTCTCTCACCAGAAACAAAAAAAGCCCGCCCCGGTTTGCGCCGGCAGCGAGCTTTGATGTCAGGAACCCGAACTGCCACGCCCCTTCCGGGGGCGTGGCACTCGGGGAGCGGCGCACTAGTGCGCGCGGCTCAATGTTGAGGACGTAAAGTCGCCCTCGTGCAGCATGGTCACGCTGCACAACAACCCTTTTCGCGAACCCACAGGTTCGGCCGCAGGTTCACGGATCGGCTCGACGTCTGCCGTTCTGCCTAGGAGGGGCCTTTGAGAGAGCTCCACATGGTCCCAGGCTCGAACGGTGTCCAGCGTGCGCTCATGAAGAGGCACAGCGAGAACGCGTATTACGAGCTGATGAGGGGAAGTGTTCGGCGAAAACACTTAGCACAAGAGATATCCACACTGGTAGCCAACCAGTCGGCGCGTGCGCAAATGCACGACTTGAACAAAGAGATGGACTCGCCAGGAGTCAGAGTCGATGCGTCGATGACGCTAGGTGTGAAAGCATTGTGGCACAGGACTTTCTTTCAAAACTGACGAATGCTCGGCTATTTCGCGTAGCTTTCGAAGTCATGTGGTGTCCGTTCTTGTCCGACAATTCCGAGTGAGAGAGCATCCGAAAACATGGACAAATGGCCGAACAGGATCCACCCAAGAAGCCCGCTACCGGGCTCAGGCCCATCGAGCGCCTGAACAGTGAGGAACGCCTCAGCCGACTGACACCGGCAACGGCATCCGCAACCAACCACGAGTACTGCTCAAAGTTCGCTCGGGACTTCCTGGACGCGCATTTTTACTTTTGCTCGTCCAAATTTGTCGTCGCGCGCGGCGGTAAGGTCAAGGCACTTGACGAGGCATTCCGAGACGCGGAAGCGTGGTACGCCAAAGCCTTGGAGTGGATCGGAAACAAGGATCAGGTCGAGATCCCGCTGTTTTACGAGTCGCGGGAAGTGCAGGTGTCGCATTCGTTTGCCGGTCGCCTTCTCCGGCTGCTGATGCAATACGACAGGCTCTTCGCGGAAACCCTCTACGGCCTGAACTGCGAATCCATCCCGGCTGACGCGCGCGAGAACACGACGGCAGTGGCCGCCAAGCGAATCAAGGCCATCCAGCAACTCTGCATCCCGGACACCGACAAGTTCGCTCCGGACGGCACCCTCCTCAACTCTTCCCGGAGCCAGAACCATGGACATGCGTGAGATCGAGCAGCTGCATGCTCAGTACGCCCAACCCGCCCTGACCATCGACATCTCGCCCTCACCGGCACGCTCGTCGACGCCGCCGTTGTGGCTTGGCAACGATAATAGTGGCGGCTTTGGTAAGGAAGCATCGGCTCCCGCCGGTGGAAACTTGTCCGTGCCTCCGCGTGCGTTGTGGGCAGCCGTCTTCGTCGTGGGCGCCGCCGCAATGTTCCTCATTGGCAGTTCCATGGGCAAGCGCGACGCCCGTACCCATAGCTCGGACGGGCCCGCCGCAGCCGTCACCGCGTCGGAAGCAGGGCCGTCTGCGGCTTCCCAGGCAGAGCCCGAACCGCATTCGCACGAATGGCCCGTGCGCGGCGATGCGAACAATGTCACAAGCCCAACGCCGGCATCTGGCGCGGCGCCACTGGCGGCAGCAGCTGACACCCCGAGAATCACCCTGCCTTCGCAGGAACCTGTCAAACCGATTGCGCCCGCCCCGAAGCCAGCCCCCGCGCCTGCAGCGCCTGCAGCGGCGGCCTCCGCGCCGGCGAAAGCCGCAGCGCCCGTCGTGCCTGCGCAGATCGCCCGTCCAGCCGTATCGCCGCAAGCCGCCCCCAACCGCGAAATCAAACTGTTCTAAGAGAGCGTCCCATGACGATGCCAAGTACTCCAACTTTCAGCGTCCTGCGCGCCGGCATGAGCATTCACGGCGATCTCGTTTCGGAGGACGGCTTCACCTGCCTCGCCCTCGTTACCGGCAACGTCAGGGCCAGCCACGGCCTGTTGCATATCGGTCGTGGCGGGGTCGTCCATGGCGACGTGGAAGGCGAACACATCATCATCGACGGCACCGTAGAAGGTGACGTCAAGAGTCGGGTCTCCCTCAAGATCAACGGCCGCGTGATCGGCCGCATCTTCTACGCCGGGACCATCCGGCTGGGCGAAAACGTGACGCTTGAAGGCAGCTCCATCACTCGGGTGCCCGCTGTGGGCTACGTGGCGCCCCCCAAAAGGAGGATGCGCCCGCTATCCACATCGATGACCCGGAGGTCCCCGGTACTGCGGCGTAAGGAAGGAACATGTTCCTTTCAAAAAACGCGAAAGCGACCGTCTGAGACCACTCTTTCAAAGACAAAAGGCCCGGCAACGTCAGTTGCCGGGCCTTCTTGTTTAATAGACACGCCGCAGCGTCATCAGCTCCGCTTGCGTGAACACACCTGGGAACGTGATCCAGGGGAAATCGATGGCATTGGCGGGATCCCTGAAGGACAGGTAGGGAAAATCGCCATCCAACTGTATGCGGAAAATCCGTCGGAGCCGATCCTTGCCTCTGACTTCGTAAAGCACCCCATGTATCAGATCGAAGACAACGGCGCCTTGACTGAAACTAGCTGACGCGCCCCGATTCTGTTGGTATCGCAAGTCCATCCACGTATCGTAACTGAGGGTAGTCAGGCGATCGCGGGTCTGGACGAGCCAAGAGGTATATTGCCCGGTGAACCGCTCCTTCTGCAGGCTGGATAGTTCAATGGTTTGGTGCATGAGTCGGTCCTGTACTCGCTGCACCCTGTTCCCTGCCGTGCTACGGCAAACGTACTCGCCCCGTAGCCCGGCGATTGCGGCATCGCCTCCGCGAAACAGCCATCGCGGATAACGTGAATAGAAATCAATGTGGAACATGGCAACGAGCAAAAGAAAAAAGCCCCGGGCTGTGCCGGGGCTTTAAGACCTGAAACGACCACTCCATTACCAAACAACGGCAACGGAGCGGCTCGCTTGAGGGCGGATAGAAGAGACGCTCGAAGTTGCTTATGCAATCTCCGCGAGTTCGAGGGCTGCGTCCCAGGCGCGCTGCTTGAGAAATGCGCCCGCGCCGAACCATGCAGAGTCCAGCCGATTACCCGGCGAGCGGGCTCGCTGCTGGTGGTCGACGTACTCGGTGACGCTGTTCACCAAGCCCCAAGCAGTGCCCGATGCAGACTCCAGCGCAGCGCCGCGGCCGGCCCCGTCGAAAAGACTCAGCACGGCTTTCAGGCCACGCTCGTTCATTCTTGCAGGCGCATCGGCACCATCCCTCGCCGAGGAATAGGTAAAGAGGCGCTGGAAGAACCGCTCGGACTCGGCCTTGCTGACCTTACGGTCTGCGAGGCTGTGCATGTTGGCCATGAAACCATCCCACGACGAAATGGCAATGCCGAGCTCTTCTTTCACCGCACGCGGATCGAACTGGCTACGATGCGGCACCTTGACGGCGCCACGATTGCGACCCAACGCGATCTGCAGCGTGTTGTTGCAAACCACGCGGACCGAGGTGAACTGCGCCGTGGTCGCCAGCGTGCCATCGCAGGCCGTGGCCAGCAGCAGGTAGCCACGGACCTCGTCACCACCCTTGAGGAGCGCTGACTGTCCCGTACGGGCGAGCGCCCAGAGCTTGCGACCCTCTTTCAACACGCCTGCAGTCTCGAGCTGATAGCCGCCCACCTGCACGAGGTCTCGATAGAACTCCAGGATCTCTGCAGGCTGAACAACCTGGTACCGCTGAGATACCGTCGACAGCGGCTTGCCGTTGTCCGAGCGGTACAGGACCTTCTGCTCGGGAAACGACTGGATGGGATCCAGGTCATGGGAACCAACGCGGTACATAACGTTGGTCTCCTCAATGCGCCAGTTCATGCCGGCGGCTTCGGCCCAGACTTCGAGGGGCTGATGCTCCGCCAGGCGGTTGCCCAGACCGTGCCAGGGGGTTGCGCCGGCGTACGCCATGGTTTGAACCAGATGGGACATAAAATTGCTCCTAAAAATGGGAATGCGAGCGACAGGCTGTGCTGACGCTCGAAGGTGGAAATGAAGGGAGAAAGAAATGGAGACCGTGCTTGTGCGCGGTCGGGGATGCGACGCTCGCCATGAACCGCCTACGGCGACAAATGACAACGCGCCGTGTGGCTACAGCAAGGTGGATTGCATGGGGATCGGGAAGATGCCCACGGAGCCGTCCCGACAGGGAATGCTCCCTGTGGGCGGTTTCAAGAGATGGCCGGCGGTGCCGGCGTAGGGTCGATGCGTCGGAGACGCGGGTAAAACTTTGTTTGGACTGAACGTATTCACTGCAAACAAAGCTCTGGTGGTACGGGAAAGCCTATCGCAAGAATCTTGAGCCGAGCCTGCGAAAGCTACGGATTTTTGATAGCCAAATCGAGAATATCCCCCAGCCGGATTCGGCTGGGGGCAAACAATCAAGCGGTCACCTCGGGGGCGATTTGCGCAATGCGTGCCCGCGCATAGTTGAGCGTGCCGTCCTTTGCACGCAACGGCCGCGACATGCGCTTCACCGGATCATAGATACGGTAGCGCGTGACATTGCCCCGACGCTCGTCGACGAGCTGGGTAAAGCCGGCCTCGATGCAGAAATCGACGTACTCGCGTCCGTTCATTTGCTGACCGGTCTCGAGCCTGTAGGTCGTGCTTTCCGCCAACGATATTGCATCGGCCATCGAACGTTCAGCGCGCTTGCGCGCTTTGTCGATGGCTTCATGTGCTTCCCATTGCGCTTGCTCGTCTACTGAGAACCCACATAGCTCGAAAAGCCGACGACGGCGCTCTGCCGCGCTGCATTGCAAGACATCGACACCGAGTTCGTCACGCAGAGCGCGCTTAGAGTCGGTATTCCAGTCCTTGGGGCCGTCGAAGATGTGGAGTACTGCCGCAACATTGCGCTCCATGACCGCGAGCGCCACCCGGTTGGCCCAATCGTATCCATAACCGGCCCGGTAGATTGCGGCCGCCTTGGTCTGACGATCAAACTCGCGCTGGCTGATTTTCTGCCCTTCGCGCTCCTCAGCCGCCTTTTTCATGGCTTCCTGGTACTGCCGCTCGCTTATCAGACCGTGGATTCGCGCCGCCAGTTTGGTGGCCGGCCGTGCATTCTCACCTTCGAGGGGCTTGGGCGTGGGCATCGTCCGCGGCGGAACAATTCCGGCCGCGAAAAGAGCGTCATCGACAGCCACGTAGCCACCGTCACTCGGCACGTTTCGCACTGCAGCGAGCAGTCTGGGAGCGTTGTGCGGCGTGATCTCCAGCTTCTCCCCGCGCATGACCTGGCAGAGCGCTTGCAGCACGCTGGGCGACAGGGCTCCCCGCAGGGCCGGCACTTCGATCAATGGCTGCATCCAGGGCTCGGACCGCGCATGGTGCGGATTGTCGCGGTAGGTATTGATGATGCAATCCCGCACCTTCTCTCCGCGCATCAGCGCGTAGGCGACATGTACCTCATGCCGGCAGTTGGGACTCGCGGCCGGGTGGTACAGCGGGCCATTCGTGCCATAGCCGAAACGGCGGACAAATTCGCCGCAAACGAAGCCTGCGATATCGAACGCTCCGCGATCCTCAAACAGATCTACCGTCTGGAACAGCGGACCTGCATCGTCCTGAGACATGTCGATAGCCTCCTCGGGAAAATACGCCAGGCGGCCAGCGGCCACCACGGCGCCCCACGCGGCGCGGCTCATCTCGTGCGGGCGCAGGATCTTGCCGCCGACACGAACGATAAACCGATCCACCTCGTCGAGGATCATCGAAAGGATGGCCCGCCGCGTGCCAACGGGTCGAACGGCAAAGTTTCCGCCGGCCAGTCGAACCACAGGAATTGCACCGCGTTCGACATGGCGCACTGCGATATCTTCGACGCGCGGCGCTGCCTTGCCGTCTCGATCTTCGTTCAGGTACTGCAGCACGCCGGCGAGCGTGGTGCGATGCTCGGCGCGTTGGCCGATATGAATCACGTACATGGGGAGCTCCACAACGGAGCATGCCCCTGCGGGGACATGCCCCGAAAGGGTTGGAAAAGAAAGACCTAAGCAGGCACGCCCGCTTTCGCGTCGTGGATTGCCTGCAGGAGGTCGACAGAAGTGATGCGCCAGACGGCGCCGCGAGCGTTGCCTACGGCAAGCGTGCGAGTCGGTTCGAAACAATCCGAATCGAGCAGCGCGACCACGGTGGACATAGGCAAGCGCCACAGGCAGACGACGACCTCATTGTCCGCAAGCGTTTCGCTCGGGACGTTGCTCGTGAAAGTCTCGTAGAGATCGCCGGTCTTCGTTTCGACCAGAGACAGTGCAGCGCGGTCGTTGACGGCATAGAGTTCCACTGCGATGCGCAATGGACCAGGCGATCCGGCCAGGCCGGCGCCGTCGATGGTGATGGGCATAGGGGTCTCCCAGGCCCACCGCCTTGCGGGATGGGCCCGCAAGGGTTAAGGAAGGGGTCAGGCAACCGCAGCGGTGCGCCGATCGGATCTGCTGCGACTGGCCACGACCCGTGCCGCAGCGACTTCCGTAAGGATTTCGGCGTCGACAATGCGCCAGACTTCACCCTGGTCAAAACCGACCTGGTTCCAACGGCCGGTTTGCACGAACTTGCCGGTCTCAAGCAAGGCAGCCTTGAGATCGGTTGGCAGATTCCAGTCGCCCGTAACGAGGAACTCGTCGTCGGCCAGATTGGCATCGGGCAGGTTCACCGACAACACGCCGTAGGGCATTTGGTCATCGGCGCAAACCAGTGAGAAGGCTGGGCGTAGGTTGGTGGAATAGACACTGGCACGAAGCAGCACGCCAGCAGGATAGCTGGCCAGGCCTGCGCCATAGACAGTACGGCTCATCGGGATACTCCTTTGGTGGGGAGACGCCCCGACGGGACGACGCCCGTGTGGGAGGGAAAACGAAAAAACGCACCCCGAGAGGTGCGTTCAAGCGGTGAGCCGACGAATCGGCTCCTGAGAAGGAATTGCCTCAGCCGTTGCGGTCGAGGTCTTCGAGCATGCGCTGGCGATCGGCATTGCGTTGAACCCACATGCCGAAGGCGGCCAAACACAAGGCAAAACCAAGAACAAATGGTCCAAACATCACTTCTCTCCTTTCGCCAAGACTGCTCCTAGCGCAAATAGTACAGCAGCACCGAGGAGTAGGCACGCGGCGTTAATCACGACTGTGGCATTGATCGATTGCACGCCGGCAACGTATCCAGCGAAGCCAACGGAGCAGGCTGCGGACAGCGTATGGTAATAGCGACCATATGCCTGCATCTGATCCTTGGTTGGGTTGGTAAGGGCGTCGGCCAGCCGACTGAGCCAACCGTCGCCGGTGGCATGCTCGGTGTCGAGCCGATAGACAGCGTCCACCATGTGCACCAGCGGAACGGAACTGCCCCGTTGATGGGCCACGAGCGCATAGCCCTCGCCGGCATCGACCGCAGCTGTGACACGTGCCGCCATCCGCTTGGGAAGCTCGACAGTGTCATCCGTATGCAGCGTGGCAAACGCCGTGGTTTCTTCTCCGGAAGTGGAGTTGAACGTGACCTTAATCAGTCGACTCATGGCGTACTCCTTTCAACCGCGACGCCCGGCCACCACGCGAAGCGTGGCGACGAGGTTCGCGTAGCCCTGGTCGCTGGCCAACGATTCGACGGCGACAGCGTTTTCACGGCCGCCGGTCAAATCTTCACGGTTCCGACAAGTCCGGTACGACATGAGCACACCGCCTTCGGCGCCGGCGGGATGCTTGATCTCGACGAGCAACGAATCGGTGTGCAGCGCGAACACGTCGACCTCGCGGCGACGCTGACGATGCTCCCTGATCGTGAAATCACGTGGGCGCAACGCCATGTCTCCGGCGACGCGGCGCAGAACGCGGCAAGCATCACGACGGATCTCCTGGCATGCCGCGGTGTTGGTCGACGGATGCCGACGGGTAAAGGATTTGGGGATTTTCATGGATATCCTGGATAAGGACGGGACATCCTTCCCCACGGGACGGTTGTCCCAGCTGGGTTGGTAGTCCGGCGATGCCGGACATGGTCGATGCGTCGAAGACGCGGGTGAAAGCGACTTGCCCAAGCCTCGGGGCTTGGGCAAGCCCTCTCGGGCTTGCGATAGGTTGGCCCGCGCGGCAAGCCGCGCAGGAGAGAACGAGATGGGACTCCGACTGGAGTCCGCTTAACGCGTAAGACGGTAGCCGTTACCCGACGACACGAGGTACAGCTGCTCGCCAGTCGTGAACTGCTGATCGGCATCCTGCGTGAGAACGATCTGGCTGCCATTCTCCTTGCGGACAACGACCTCGACGCCTGCACGCCGGTTGAGCTGCGAGGCAACGCCCTGCGCCAGCACCGCGGAAACGGTACCGGACATCGCACCTGCGACATAGCGGCCATTGCCGCCGCCAATCACACGCGCGCCGAGCAATCCACCGACCAACGCGCCGACAACACCGGGGATACCGCTGTTGGCCGACGAGTAGCCGTCACTGTCGATGATCGTCACCTGACGGAGACGAATGACAGTGACGACTTCCGCGGAACCCGTGCGGAGCGCTTCCGAACTGCGATAGCTGTTCGGAGACGTCTGCTGAGCTGCGCAGCCGGTGAAGATGATCGAAGCAAGGAAAAGCGAAGCGATACGCTTGAACATGATGGCCTCTTCAAAAAAATAAGGGCCAACATGCCTACGGGCAGGGTGGCCCGTAGGTGGGAGAAAAACAGATGTCCGGCTATACAACCGGAAAGGTCGATGCGTCTGAGACGCGGTAGGTGGAGCAATCTTAGCAGCGTTGCCGTGCTTTCAGCAACCGTTGATCGACGCGATCTCTTCGGCGTCCTGTTGCAGGATGCCGTACTCGATTACGGGGTCGACATCGCTGGCATAGCCCTCGCAAAACAGAGGGTTCATGATCTCCGTATCGTTGTGTACGAAAACGAGGCACGGTAGAAGATCGCCCATACCGTCGTCGCACATGGCGATGTGGAAGCCGATGCTGGGATATCGCGCATGGAACCGGGCGAGATCGTCCACGGTCGCGCCGTTTGCAGGTCGAGACAAGAAATGCTCCTAAAACGAGCACGCCCTATCGGGCAAGTGCCCGAGCGGGTGGATATGGAAGATGCCGCTGTGATCAGATGCGGCCGATCTCGCGGGCCAGCTGGTCGAGAATGGCTTCGACAATGCGCTCGCGCCGGGTCCGCTGCGCCAGCGCATTGAACGCGAGGTCGGGACTGAGATGCGCGAGCGCATCCACAATGCCAATCCAGGTCTCCGCGACCACAGCGATACGCACAACGTTGGCGCCAACCGGCGCCTTGCTGGCAATGCAGAGCAGCGCGTCGAAGCGCGAGAGGTCGAGCGCGTGCTTAAGCTCCATGCGCTGTTCGACATAGCTAGCGATGAGGAAGGAGCAGAACGCAGCAAGACCGACGTCGGCATCGGATGCCAGCGCCTGAATCCATTCCAGCGCGGCAGGCCGCACGTTCACGTAAAGCGAGTCGCCGCGCGGCACGCGGTCAACTTTGGCGAGCTGCCAGCCCCAGTCCGGTCCGATGGCATAGAACTGCACGAGCTTTCCGTCGAGGACCTGCGGCACGGCGTCGAACCACGTTGCACCGTCTTGCGCGGTCTCCACAAAGGCATTCCGGCTTTCGTCGAAAGCCAGGCCGCGTACGTACTCGCACAACTGGAGACCTTCGGTCCGCGTGAACAATGGGGAGCGCAGCGGTTGCCATGGCTTCCCATTGGAGAATGCGATCGCGACCAGCGATTTGGGTAGCCTTAGAGACGCCACGAAGATCTGGCGAAAGGCTGCGGGCGATTGAACTTGACTCATGAACGTGCTCCAAAAGATGTGGAGCACTCCGCCAGGGCAGGTGCCCCAACGGGATGAGAAAGATATGTGGCCGCGGCCACTGAGTCGATGCGCCTAAGGCGCGAGGTGTGGCTGCATAGTAGCAGCCAGGCACGCGCGATTGCAACGGCGCGCAAAAGAAAAAAGCCACTCCCGACGAAATCGGGAATGGCTGTTTAAACAGACTGGGCAGGCTTGCGCTTCGCTCGTGCTTTGCGTGCGCCAAGCTTGTAGCCGAAGCGCTCCCACACGACGGGATCAACGGGCAGCGGACTCGTTCTCCCCGTCAACAGGTTCACGAACGCGCCGCAGTTCTGCAGCGTGCCGGTGCGGAACAACGTCCAGAGCAGGTTATACGCCTGCACTGCGATCGCCATGTTGATCACCAAGGACTGCTTCTGCAGTGCCTCAGCCATCGAGCACGAAGGCGCGGTATCAGCCTTGTCCCCTTTCGGATCCAGCAGCTGCGGATACAGATCACCGACGTGCGGCAGGCGCTCCTTTGCCTTACCACCGATTTGACCGAGGATTACCTGACCGTCATCCGCGTTGTTGCCGCAGTCGAGGTAGTAACCACCGGCACCGCGCTGCATGGCACCGACAATCGCCTTGCGCGCGGCACGGCTATCGACGCAGCCGATCACCATGTCGCACACGAAGCGATCTCCCGACCCGACGCGCCGGGTATGCGCTTCCCAGCGCGTACCCATCAGGTTGTTGAGCCGGTTCACGATCAACGTCGCCTTGTACTGGCCCACGTCCACCGGATAGAAGCCCTGACGGCCGACGTTGGTCTCGCTGACGGTATCGTCATCGTAGACCGTGCAGTCGATGCCGCCGGGGTGGCCCAGCTCGAGCATCGCATGATGCAGGCGTGCAAGATTTGGCAGCAATGCGCTACCGGTACCGCCGGCGCCCACAACGGATACGCGCCAGGCCCGAAGCAGCATGTCCTCTGGAATGCGATGGACGAAGGTCATGCCGACACCTCCGCGCCCGCCGCGTCGTACCAACCGTGCGGGATGCGCTCGACGTTCTCGAAGATGCCCTTGGCACATAGGCGTAGAGCCAGCGATGGCACGGCGGCATTGCAGTTGCCGATCACGAAGGCAAACTTTACGTCGTGCCGGTCATCCGCATCGTCCGTTGCCGAAAAGAATGCCGGGTAGCGACCATGAGAATGGCAGTCGACCACCAGAACATCATCGGCACCGAGCCGGGGACGGTCGTACTTGAGGTGGCCAGTACCCTGCGCCAGGATCCGCAGCGGAACCAGGCGGAACTGCTGGGTACGGGCATTCCAGACCACGAACGCACCGGTTTCATTCGGATACGCAGCGCGCGCCATGTCGGTAAACTCACCGATGAGCGCCGGAGGCACGCGGCCGCAGCGCAGTTCCGTTACTTCGGTCGCATCGCCATACGGGATGGCGGTTTGATGCTGGAACTCGCCGAGCCGGCGAACAACGCGCAGCCACGGCCGCACGATCTCGAGGAACACACCGTTAGCAGCGATGAGCAATCGCTCACCTACCTGCTCCAGTGCCGGCAACGCGCCGTGGCGCGGCACCATCACCGAGGGAAACGACTGCTGCAAAGCCATATCAGCTGGATGCATGATTAGTTGTCCAGTTTGCCGGCGATTAGTTGCGCGAGCGTGAGTTTCATGGGAACGAGAACCTGCTTCGGAAAGTCCGGAAACTTACCGTCGAGCATGTCCTTCCAGAAGGCGTAGACACCGCGTTCGTACGCGACTCGTTTGCCGCCGTGATTGGGGTGGGTAAAGGCCGAGTTGAAGAAGCCCTCCTCCCAGCCAGAGATCGAAGCCACGTCGATCTGCTTTGGCACCTGCGCCGAGCCAATGCAGATCCTTCCGTGGTCCCAAGTGTTGAAGTAAGGCGGCTCGAACAAGGCGGTCTCCGGGCCCGGGCGATCCTCGCCCTGCAGGGCAAAGACGCTGAAGCCCGAATGCGACGCCTGAAACACTAGGGCTGGATGCGCGACGATCGCGTTACGCTCACCGAACTCCTCGCACTTGAAGAACACGCGGCGCGAGGCCGCAGGGCACCACCACGTGACAGTGGTGGCACTGATCGACAGTACATTCGGTGTCAGGAACTCGCCCTTGGGCAGCGCGTTCGCGGCAACCTGCCGAACCGCATGGATGAGAGCCATGCGGTTCAGCGGTACGCCAGCGCCAATCACCGGGCGCCCGGAGGCATCCGACACCATCCGATGGGCAGTCGCGTACGAGAACTGTCCGGGACCCTCCCCATAAAGCAAAATGGCCCCTTGGAGGGCCACGTCATGCGACCGCGACACGGTCAGGATTTCGGCCATGTGGCCCTCCTAGTCAGAGATAAGTGTGAGAACGCGATCAAGCGCAGCGATGATCTTGAACATGCCGCTCAAATCCTCGAACTGCTGCCGGATCGCCTTTGGCTCAACGGCGATGGGAATGAAGCACTGGAACAGTGTCGCGTCACCGCTGTTAGCGTACCCGTCATAAAGGTCGTCGAGCACCTGTGTGACGTAGTCCGACTCTGCATAGGCCAAGGTCGCCGCGGAGTGGGCCGGCTCAGCCCACTGTGAGTCAGCAACGGCCGAGCGGTCGCGCTGTCGTTTGACCGCGAGATTCAACTCCGCCAGCGCCACGCAAACATCCTTGAGCCAACCATGCTGGCTTCGGGCCAGCTCGTAGAGCTTCCTGCTGCCAACGGTCTTTAGCTTGCGCGACTCCGGGTACGCATGACAGAACGGTGGAAGCACGTCGTCGGGCGCGAGCTCGGGACGGACGGCCGATGGCAGATACCGTGCGATGTCGCCTTCATCCATGCCACAGCCATTCTTGAGAAACTCACGCGCATCATCGTCGTTGGCCAGGGTGCAGTCGTACTCCCAGTGCCAGCGCGCGAACAGGTCGAGCAAGACATCCGGTGTACGAAGGTGCAACGATTTCGAGCTGGCCAGATTGATCAGCGACATGGCGGTGTAGAGCAGGTAGGGATGCACTGCACGCAGCGCATCTGCCCGGGCCTTGCCAATGAAATAGACCTCATCGCCAGGCAGGTCGATGGCCAGGTAAAGCGATGCATCCACTTGGTCATCCCAGCCAAACTGCATCAGCTGATCCTTCGCCGCATTGAGGTCGACAAGCGAGAAGCTGAAGTTCAGCCTGCGGCAGGTAGGCATTCGCGCGGCCAGCCACGCAAACATCGCCTGCGCGAACGCATCCGCGGCGCTGGTCGGATTGACGACGTCACTGGCTCGAAGCACGCCAGTCTCGAATTGCGCGCGAGCAAGTTCGAGCGCATCGGGCTCGTCACCGAACGACAGGAACGCACGACCGGGGGTCTCCGCCGCGATGGCCGGGAGCGTCAGAAAACCATGGGAAGGTCGATGTCTGGCAGCGGGATGCTGTCGCGCAAACGACCATCCGGGTTGTCCTCCATCGAGCGCTGGAACAAACGACCGAGGATCGAACAGCATTGTTGAGTCTCCTCAGAATGTAAAAAAACCGCCCTCTCGGGCGGCTTCGTAGTGGAAGAGAACTGGCCTGACGCCAGCGCTTTCATCAAGTCAGATTTGCGCATACGCGCCCTTGGCGCCGGCAGCGCGCACAAAGGTAAATCGAGCAACACCGTCCTTTACCTCCGGACCATCCACCGCAGCGGTGGTCAGCTCGGGGTATTGCGCGGAGTAGACATCGCGAACCTGGTCCGGCGTGAACGCAGCACCGGGATCCATGAACGTCATGCCGTTGTACGAGAACTGTCGGATCAGCTTGACGATTTCGAGTGCCATGATGGGCTCCTTAAAGCAGGGATGAGAGATCGGTGCCCGAGGGCACCATGGTGCCCGGTTCGGCCTTGGCTTCGGTCTGCGTGTCGCCCTTCGTAGTGCTACCGCGTACCGCAACCTCTCCCGCATCGTTGTCATCGTCATCGTTGCCATCGCTCGAACCCGATCCCGACGCCGCCTTGGCCAGTGCCTTCGTCGCTTTGGACGACTGCGTGGTCTTGGCTGCATCGAGAATCGACTTCGTTGCTTCGGCCTGCTCCGCCAGAGAGCGATGCGCTGCCGTGACGCTCGTGACCGCGTTGGCAAACTCGGCGTCCAGCTCTGCCGCCGTTGCGGACAACACGACTGGCGTCGTCAGCGCGGCATCTGCGGCATTCTTGATAACGGGCATGACGACAGCCGACATGGTGTCGCCTTGCATCGTGAGCGTGATCACGACCTTGTCGCTCGCGCGAACGAGCGGTACCAATTCAGTGAACATGGTGAGTCCTTTGGGGAAATGGAAAGACAGATAGGCGCCATGAGCGCCCATCCAAACTGTGAAGAGTGAAGTTCGGTCAGAAGCCCAAAACCTTGGGCACCTTCCCGGTGTAGTCGAAACCGTCCACCGCCAGCAGGCCGGCGATGACTTCGGGCTTCGATTTGTTGAACAGCTTGGCAAAGCCGTCGCCCAGCGCTTTGCGGATACCCAACTCGTCGGCGAGAACCTTCATCTCCGACTTGGTGAGCATCTCGAGGAAGTCCTGCGCCTTCTGCAGGTTCCAGTGCAGCTTGAGATCGAGCTTGTGATAACGGCACAGGTCACGAAGACTCGTCACGTCCATCCCGTCGATCGCCGCCACCGTCGTTGCAACAGTCAGCTGCTGGCGCTTGCCAGGGTCCAGCGCCTGTACCGCCGTCAGACAGCCGGGGAACGTAGAAGACGCCTTCTGCTCGGTAAGCTTCTCGAAGAACTTGCCCATCGTGTCGCCAGTGATGGTACGTGCAAGCCCGTGCAAGGCAATCGAGATCAGGTACGCGTTGGCGAGTTCGGCATTCTGCGCGACTTCCTTGCGCAGCGCCTTGCGCCAGACATCGGTCCGATAGGCTTTCACCTTCTCGGATTCACTGATCGACGTAACGGGCTTCTCTGCAGGTGCAGTGGCCTTGCCCGCCGCACCCTTGGCGGTAGCAGGCTTGTCGGAAGAGGAGCTGCTGCTCGCGGGCGCTTGCGTGGCCGCTTTCGCGTCGCGCTCGGCCTTGATGCGAGCCGCGACCTTCTGCGAATTGCAGGCGGTATCGAAGCACTGGCCGCCATAGACCTTGCCGAGAGAGCCCGGGAGGCCACTGACGGCGGCGCCAAAATTCTGGCAGCCGTGGCACGCCTTGGCTTGTTCCTCACCAACGCCAGTGGGACCCTCGACCAGCAGTTGAACGCGGGTCTCGTTGTCCCCCGCGCGCACGATCCGAATGACCTGGTACTCGTCCTTCAGCCCATAGGCAATGCCTTCGAGCTTCCGGTCGGTCTTCTCCGTATAGCATGCGCGATTGGTACAGTTGCCCGTCGCGATCGCCTCGCCGAACATCTCCGTCTGCAACGAAGAATTGTGCTGGCAGGTCGTGCACTGCGTCTTCTCGAAGATGGCCTTCTCGAGGCTGCACGCGGCGGCCTCGATGGTCTTCTTCAATTCCGCAACTGCTTTCTTCTCGCTCACGATGACGGGCAGCAGCTTATCTTGCGTGCCCTTCTCGAGCGTCGCCAGCAGCTCGGCATGCCCCAGCTGGATCGTGCGGGTATTGAGCGCCTCCAGAACGGATTCGCTGCAGTTCATCAGCGCGAGGCGCTTGTCGAGCGTCGATCGCGACCAGCCGAGCTGACGAGCCGCCTCATCGCGGTCCCCCTGCAGCCAGCCCACAATCTTGGCCGCTTGCACTGCCTCCTCGGAAGGAGCCATGTCGGCACGCTGGATATTCTCGATGAGCGCAAAGCTATCTGCTTCGGCATCGGTCATGGCCTTGATGATGACAGGAACGGGATAGTCTTCGCCGTGGGCCGAAAGCGCTGCGCGGTAGCGGCGTTCACCTGCAACTACCTCGTACTCGCGGCCGCTCTCGTCTTCTTCCACGGGGCGAATCAGGAGGGACTGAAGCACGCCATTGACCCGGACGGACTCGGTGAGCTCGGCCATTTCGGCAGGATCGAAGTACTTGCGCGGATTACGGCCAGGACGGATCTTGCCAACAACTACGGTCGGAGTTTGCATTTTCTGGGTTCTCGCGAAATGGGGAACCCGTTGCCGCACCGGGAACGTGGTTCCCGATGGGATGGAAGGATGGACTACCAGGCTATGCTGGCCGGCCACCGTACTGCAAAAGCTGGCACCGGAAGGTGCGGGGTCGATGCGTCTAGGACGCGGTAGGTGCCGAGAAGAATACCTAAATTTTGTTTAACAGGCAATCGCTAAAGTGCCCCAGCAATACCGGCCCCGGTAGCAGATCTCGCAGGATCGCAGTCGCACCTCCAAATCTGTGACTCCGAGGCCCTACGCCATCCTGGGCGAGCCCTATCCCATCGACGCTATGTTCGGTAACACACGGAAGCCGACCCATGGGCCTCATTATTTTCCAGCCACGACGTAAACTTTTCCGACATAAACAAGATTTCATAAACTAGCCGCTCCTATGGACGTTAATGCTCTCACAATGGCGCATCAAGTCATCACCATGCTCGAATTCTACCGAGCACATTACGCGGACTCACAGGTCTTTGTCGATAAAAAACGAGAACTCGTAATGTCTCTAAAGAATATTTCCTCTACGGGCGTCGATGACGCCCCATTGATATCGGCGTTCTCTGATGCAATAGACAAGCTGTAATTGAGGCTTTCAGCAATACCATTAGCATCTACCGATGCTCCTGAGAGATTATAAAATGACGAAACCTTTCACGCTCTTTAATGCAGCCGCGCTTGGTAAGTCTCAACCAATTGTTGATGTCGGCGAGCCGGAACCGGTCGTTGGAATTGCGACAGATGACTATATCATTGCGCTCGCGAACCTAACTAACATAGTCGTGAGTCTTCAGCGAATGAAGGTGGGAAATAATCCGTGGACGGCCTTCACACCCATGGCTCCAATAGGAAGAACATGCAGCTACGGCGACCCAAAAAAATGTGCTGACGAGGGAAAGTACCAGAAAGTCACCGTTATCGGATGCGGAGGGGCTAGTTTCTCCATCGAGCTTCGGAATCACGACGGCGAAGGCGCAGTGTGGGATGGGTTGTATGCTGACTGTCAGTATGGCGGCGGCGTTTTATTTCTCGTCCCATGAATTCGCCTTAAAGACCGCGAGGACCTCTGTCGACCGAACCTGTAATCTTCACTAGTATCGGACTAGATTAAGATTCAAAAAAAAAGCCCCTCACAAGGAGGGGCTGGTAGGAACGGGTCCATCTGAGAGAGCCTGTAGCGGGGTCGTGCTACAGAGATCATCTTATCGTCGAACCCGCTCCCCGCAGGAGGCGAAAGCTCGCCAATTTTGCGGGTGTTTTGCGGTTAGAACAGCGCGAGCTGGTCGTCAGGCACAAGGACCCGCAGTGCCGCTGCGGGAATGGGTGTTCCGTCAGCGCGAAACGCCTCGTCGGCCGCACGGTCGCCGACCTCCGTCTCATTCACGCGCTTCGCACTCTGGAGCAGCTCCCGCATGGCCTCGGCCCTCCGGCGAAACCTGAGCTTCTCGCCCCAGCCTCCCACGACATGTGCCGGCGTGAACCAGGTAGACCAGGCCTCCACCGACAGCGCGTTGCCGTGAATGACGATCGCGGGGATGTGCAGCAGCGCCAACTGGACATACGTCATGTGCACGCACCGCGGATCGATATCGATGCACGTGGCGTGCATCGTCTGCTGGTAATTGTGCCCCGCATCGTGCAGTGCATCGGCACAGGCAATCACCATGCCGCCCGCGCCACACGCTGGCTCGCTGAGCGTCACGAAACCATCGCGCTGGACGAACGGAGCACCATCTCCTATGTTCATTCGCGCCATGAGCCGCGAAACGGGGTACGGTGTGAAGAACTGCCCCGCCTTGTCGTTACCGAGCTCAAGCATCATGTACGTCTGACCAAGGACATCGGCCAGACCGTCGCCGTTGGGCACCCATCCCTGCACCAAATCCTCGAACGTCTGGACCAGCGCCCCAAACATCTGTGGGAAGCGCTCGCGATCCACGCGCTCGTATCGCCTGACGATCTCTTTGTACCGTTTCTCACGAGCCTCGGCGTGGTGGCGATCAACGGAATTGCTGATGGACAGGGCTGCGATCTCCACGAAATCGGAGAACACCTCGTGTACCGAGTATCGGTGGCCGAACTGCTTGAAGAGCGACAGCAAGACCTTGTGCGGCTCGCTAGCACTGCCTTCGAACCTCCGTTTGGCGGCGCGACTCATCGTAACCGCTCACGCAGAAATGGGTACGCGGCCGAGGTGGGACTGGCAATCTGTGTATGTATTCGGGGCATTTCAATCGGCTTTTTTTGGCCGGGGAAACGCACCCTCCGGGACGAATCCCGGCAGGGTTGAAGAACTGAATTAGTGCAGACGGTAAGCCGTCGTGACAGGCGTGAAGCCCATGGCCCACCATTGGGCGATGGGATGGTTGGGAAACTGCGGGATCTGGCCGCTCCGGAACACGTCCGGTACCAGCGCGAGTGCTTCCGGGCGGGCCATTACAGTCGCCCGCCATTTCCCTTGAAGCTCGAGCCAGGTCAGCTCGGCGCGTGCGATGTGGTCCCACTGCATCGGGAGCATGGCCTCGTCGAAGCGCTTCGCTCCCTCGGCCGTCATGACGGCTACGACTTCGTGGTAGCGCCCGAGTTCGTGCGGAAAGCCGCAACGAACGAATCGGAGATCCTCGGGATCGGGGTTATCGAAGATCCGCTGCAGCTGGCGGATGTACACGGCGCACTCGCGCCGCGAGCGCTCGCTGTAATCTTCGTGGCCAACCTGTGCGCACGATTCCTCCGCCGGCACGGGGCCGACTTCGATGCGGATAGTTCTGGGGTAAGACATGGTGCGTTTCCTATGCGGATATGGGAAACGCCCCGGCCGGGACGTTTCCCGGTTAGGAGGGGGGCCGCGCGCGAGCCCGGTAAAGGACTGCGCGCGGCGATGCTCAGGCCAGATGGCCAGAGAGATGCGAGAACTTCGACAACACCCAGGCGGCGGCCACCACGAGGACGGCCGCTGCGAGAGAGGTCAGTTGGAAGTACAGCAGTGCGAGGCTTGCAGTCGTCACGATGAAGAACAGCGCGGCGAACAGGATCACGACCAGCGCAGCAACGGCGATGGCGGTCTCACGGGTCTCGATAACAGGCATGATGGCTCCAGAGAAAGTGGAGCCATGACCCATAGGGGACAAAAGCCCCAATGGGTGGAAGAAAAGCAGATGGCCGGTACGCCGGCAGGTGTCGATGCGCAGTAGCGCGGAGAATCGGACGAATCTTACCTCGCCTTCCGACAACCTACAACACCACGACGCCTACCGCTTCCCTGCGGCGTGCCGGGCGAGACGATTTGCCTCACGGAGGCGATTCACCACGGCCCAGCGACGTTGCTCGACCTCTTCTGGGTTCTCCAGATTGGAATAGTCCTGCACGGGACCGTCCCCGACGAAAGGCACATAGTCTTCGGGAAGCCGGCCGTCAGCTTTGGCTTTTTCCCGCTGCAGGCGCCCAAGCCCGTCGGTACTCTCTGTAATGGCGACGTAGTCCCACCGCGTCGGGACGGCATCCTCCGCGAACCAAACCTCGCCTTCGCCCTTCCCCACGATTGCAACGACGTCATAGATGCTCCCTACGGGAGAGGGGTTCGCCCGAACCTCAAACCGCAGAACGTCGGGCCGCGGATGCCAGAACACGCGGTCCAGGTAGCGCTTGAAGATGAACGCGTCCAACCGCGCAATCTCGCCATATTGCGGCTCGCCTGGGGCAATGAACTGCGGCTCGTTCTTCGGGCGGTTGCCGAGCGATACCTCGCGGGCCATCGATGTAGTGACTTGGGACATGGGTTTTCGGTAAAAGGCGCACGAAATTCTATCCCTTTCGCGGCCTACGCCCGCTTTTCTGCCTTGAAAATGTTTGGCGGCGAACTTCGCCCGCCGGCGGCCTTGACTTCGATGTGGCCCCGGTATCTTGGTCCTAGACCCATTTACCTTAGCCGCCATGCGATTCACCCGATTCGGACGCCACTCCCCCATCAACTTCAATACCCGCCGCCAAGCCGCCTTCGCTCGCAAACAGCAGCGTGAGCGCGAGCGGTACCCGCTCTTCGCCGAGCATGTCGCCGCCGAGCAGCATTCTGCTGATGACGAGTTGGCGCGCCGGCAGCGACGTTCGGACCGGCTCGAAGCGTCCACGCGTGACCACCAGGCCCGTGTCTGGCGGCAGAAGCGCGCGGTCTACTTCTCTCTCACCCCAGAACAGCAAGCCGAAGTCCGCGCCAAGTGGCTGGCCTGGACAGGCCCCACCACCGCGTTCTATTTCGCTTACATCGTAGACAACATCAGTGGCGAGGCCGCACGACGCGACGAGGTGCTTCGCGCCCGCACGCTGGAAGTGCGGCGCCGCGTCCTCGCGAACATGCCCGAGCAAGTCGCTTTGGAGATGGCATGACGCCGACCACTGAGCAGGAACAGGTTGTGGAAACCGTCCGCGGCGGTGGCCCCGTCAAGGTCAAAGCCTACGCCGGCGCTGGCAAGACATCGACGTTGCGCATGGCCGCAGAAGCCCGCGGCCGCGCGCGCGGCCTCTACCTCGCATTCAACAAGGAGATCGCCAACGAGGCGGCCCGCAAGTTTCCGCAGAACACGCGCTGCCGCACCGTGCACTCCCTTGCATATAGCGGCACACGCCCGGAGATCACCCGCAAGCTGCGCAATCCCGTCGAGCCGCCCCACCAACTGGCGCTGCGCTATGGCTTGGGCAAGCTGCACCTGCCGACGACGATCGGCAAGGATCTGGAGCTGAGCCCGAGCAAGGTCGCACGCATGGTGATGGACGGAGCAGCCCGCTTTTGCCGGTCGGCCCAGGCCGAGCCGCTGGCATGGCACATCCCGGTCGACGCGATCGTGAAGGACGATGAAGCCGAGCACCTGCGCGAAGCCCTCCTGCCTTCGGTGAAACGTCTCTGGTCGGAATATCTCGATCCGGCCGCGCCTTCGGCAATCGGTCACGATACGTACGTAAAACTCTGGCAACTCAGCAGGCCCCGCATCGGCGCCGACTTCATCCTGTTCGATGAAGCGCAGGACGCCGACGGCTTGATGCTCTCTGTGCTGCGGGCCCAGCAATGCCAGGTGATTTACGTCGGTGATCCCTACCAGCAGATCTACGAATGGCGCGGCGCGGTCAACGCCATGGACCATATCCGCGCGCCGGAATGCGCCCTCACCGAGTCGTTCCGATTCGGGCCTGCGATCGCACAGTTGGCCAGTCGTGTCCTCGCGCTGATGGACGAAGACACGCCCGTGCGCGGCCAGAACGGAGTCGCTTCCCGCATCCTGCACGAGTCCGCCCTCGGACAAGAACGATTCGACGCGGTTCTGTGCCGAAAGAACGCTACGGTCCTGACTCACCTGGCCCAAGGCATCGGCCGCGGCGATCGCGTCGCGGTGCGCGCCAACGTCGACGAACTGCGGGCCTTTGCGGACGGGGCGGAGCAGCTCATGCGCGGCCAGCGAATCGGGTATCCGGCCACTCTCGCCCTCTTCGAAACGTGGGAAGAGGTGCAGGAATATGCAGAGTCTTTCGCTGGCCGGGATCTTAAGCCGCTGGTCACGCTGATCGACAACGAGGGAGTGGATTACCTGCGGCTGATCCTCACCCGCGTATCGCCCGAGGACGAAGCCGACTACATCGTTTCAACCGTACACCGGGCCAAAGGCCTCGAATGGGACCGCGTGCAGCTGGCAGGGGATTTCAAATTCAAGAACGGCGACGACGGCAAGCTGACCATGGCGCCGGAAGAAATGCGGCTGCTCTACGTCGCCATGACCCGCGCCAAGCACGTACTGGATGTAAGCGAGATCCGCCGCGACCTGTACACGATGTTCCGTGAAGCCGGCGTCTAGAGAGGAAACATATGATCACCGTGCGGATTGGCGGGAACGAGTTCCCCCTGGACGATGTACTGGACGACCCCGGCCGCTACGCGCGCCACCTCGAGCGCGCCAAGAAAATCCAAGGCTTTGCTGAATGCGGGTGCGGCACGCAACGGCCCAGGCCGAAGCTCGTGATCCGCCGCCACCGGGACATTTTTCTGCTTGCCCGATGGCCAGAACAGGCGCACCAACACGCGGCGGCCTGCCCGTTCAACCGGCCGACGCTGGCCAAGTCGGGGCCAACCGATAACCTCGATGCCTTCCGGCTCAAGGACGGCCATCATGACATCAGGCTCGGGGTAGCGCTGAGCGTCAGCACGCGTACGCCAGCGGCGACCGTCCAGCGGTCTGCGCAGGGCCAAAGCAGCAAGCCCCAGCGGCGCTCCGCCGGGCTGCTGGCGTTCCTAGAGTATGCCTGGGAGCAGGCCGGGCTGAACGTGTGGCCCGGAACCGGCTATCGCGGTTGGATTGCTTGCTGGTCACAACTGACCGCCGAACTTGCGGGATGCCGGATCAACGGCACGTCTGCCGACGGTTTGCTCCACATCGTTCAGCGATGGGATCCCAGTCGCAAAGCGGAAATCCTTGCCGAGTTCGACGCTTGGCAGGCCCGGCTCACCCCCATGGCCGCCGGCAACCCGCGTGGCATCGTCATCGGCCAGCTTGAATCCCACGAACCCTCACAGTACGGCGGCAAACTCGTATTGCGACAGAGCCGGCAACGCTATTTCCTCAATGCGGACCTTTATGCGTGCCTGCAGAGTTCGTTTGGCAGCGCCTTGTCCGCCGTGGGCAGAGACGACCAGCGCTGCGTTGCAATCCTACTGGTAGAGATGTCCAAGGGCGGCTATCTGCGGGTGGTCGACATCGCGGCGATGCTGACCAACAGCCATTTCGTGCCGTGTGACTCGTCGCATGAAATCGCCATGGCCGATCACCTGATCGCCGAGCGTCGGGCGTTTCGCAAGCCGCTGCGCCATATCGGCCGGGCTGCCGCTCACCCGGACTTCATCTTGACCGATGTAGCTCCGGAGGTGGTCATCGAGGTCCTCGGCATGTCCGGCAATGCAGACTATGACGCCCGAATTGCCGAGAAGCGAGCACACTACCTTGCCTCCGGCATCCCGTTGCTCGAGTGGGACGTCAAGGCCGGTCCGGCCGCCAGCGTCCGTCTGCCAACCGCGAACCGAAGCAATGACGGCGCCTGATATCGCATCGGCAGCGCTGGTTGACCGTGAATACGCACGTGCGTTGGATCTGGTCCAGCGCTTTCGCGCTGCGTCCGTAGCGCTGCTGCAGCGGCATTTGCAGATTGGCCCCGATGTTGCCGAATCGTTGCTGCTGCGCATGTCGCGGGAGACAACGCTCGTGCGCAGGATGCCAGATGGGCTCTACCTGTTCGTCGGCGAAATCATCGGCAACGAACTGCAGGCTTTCCACGGTTTCGCCCGCGAGGTCCTAACGGCAATCACCGTAGGTCGCATCGACGCCGAGCAACTCCGCGCTGCTGCCGACCGTTACGGCATTACGCCGCAAGTCTTGACTTCGTTGCCGCCTCGATAGGCTGATGAGGTAACCCGGCGCGTTGCACCCAACACCCCACGCCTCCATACGCAGCCCGACCATATGGAAAAACATACCGTACGAGAAAACATACCCTCTGGAGCCGAGTCGCCGTCGCTTGTCAGTATCGGCCGCCGGCCCATCGCCGCACGAGCCAAAGGCGGCTACCTAGTGCATTTGGTGGACCTCGCCACAGGCCTTGCGCTATGCGGACACAAGCCGCGCCATACGGCCAAGCGCATGAAGCGCCGGAGTGGCTGGCTACCGTATGGCGCCGTGCCCCCTACCTGCATCAAATGCGAGGCAGCGCAACCGCCTGCGACCGAGGCGCCCGAGCGCGACCCCCTGACGATCGACATGTTTGAGGACGCACAGTCATGAGCGAAAACACGAAGATCGAGTGGACCGACCACACCTGGAACCCGTGATATGTAACCATCTGTCTGCTGCGTATTGCATGGGGCCTCGATATAATGCGACAGGTGTGTCGGGGGATAGTTTTCTCTTTCAATCGTAGGTCGGAGCCTGTGGAGCTTGTGGGCTAGGCTGGAG
>Ga0310345_10000743_pt1 | contig 43151 bp, 44 predicted proteins | sample HC15DNA20500_MG_FD_204667 | JGI IMG/M metagenome (GOLD analysis project Ga0310345, IMG submission 204667) | Marine microbial communities from station ALOHA, North Pacific Subtropical Gyre - HC15-DNA-20-500_MG | ecosystem: Environmental > Aquatic > Marine > Oceanic | place: Pacific Ocean: North... | reverse complement strand
TGGACCGAGTTAAGTTCGGCGCTCTCCTGGAGTACCCAGGGGCTGCGGTACTACAACGGAGCGGCCTGGTATGAGTCAAGCTTCGAAGCGGATTTTCAGGGAGGCGCCCGTCTCTGGTTTGCGGGGGTGGATGAACGGGCCGACATATGGCTGAACGGCGAACTGTTGGCTGAGGGTGTAGGGAAGGCATTTCAGCCGTTTGAGGTGGAGATTAAGCAGGGGCTTCGTGGCTCTAATCAACTCACGGTGAGGGTTGTCAATTACTCCCTGAACGAACTTGGGACCGGGGGAATACTTGGGCCGGTGGTGCTTTTCGCGCGCAAGTAGGGGAGCATCGCTATACTCCATTGATTGAGAGCGGTGGTTGGGGTGTCGGGTTACGGGACGGGGGGGCGCGGGACGCCGTGATGTGGGACGCCGGGTTTGCGTGACAGCGGTTTGACGTTTTGAGGTAGCAAATTTGCGTATTGGAATACGCAAAGTCCGGTTTTGGGCTGCGGGACGCCGGGCCAAAAAACAGCGAGGCCGCACTCAAGGCCCGCTGCGCAAAAGAGAAACAGCGAGGCCGCACCCAAGGCCCCGCTGCGCAAAAGAGAAACAGCGAGGCCGCACCTAAGGCCCCGCTGCGCAAAAGAGAATCAGCGAGGCCGCACCCACGGCCCCGCGTACAGAGAAGAAAGACGCTCCAGAGAGCGCCTTTCTTCTTTTGCTATGGGTGAGTCGCTAGTACCTGTAGTGCTCAGGCTTATAAGGCCCGTGCACCTCAATACCCAGGTAGTCCGCCTGTTTGGGGGTGAGGCTCGTGAGCTTCACGCCCAGCTTCTCCAAATGAAGACGCGCCACTTCCTCGTCGAGCGACTTGGGCAACACGTGCACACCCAGTTCGTACTCCTCGTGCTTGGTCCACAGTTCCAACTGGGCCAGAACCTGGTTGGTGAACGAGGTGCTCATGACAAAGCTGGATTCGTGGCGACTGTAAATTTGGGGCGTGGGGCTTGTAGCCACGTGTTGTTCACCACGTTCGGTAGGATCTGACCTGGCCGGAGATAAGTCTCTACGATGGAGATTTGGGAACAACAATGTGAGGCCGCTCTGCGGATTCGGGACGACTTCGGATGGTGGAAAGCAGCCGGCTATCTGGTCGGAGAGAAGTTTCTCGGCCATCTAGAGTTTCAGGATCAGATGCCGGAAGAAAGCACGGAGGCGTTCGCCGCTCGGATCAGGGAGACGATTCCGCGGAACGAGCTTGAGAGTTACTTCAAGAACGTCGACAGGGTCGGCGCTCTGGGGCACGTCATGGACGACGACAACTACCGCGAAACCGGCGTGACGTTGGAGGACAAGAGGCCGTCCGACTTCGCCGAGGACGCTCTGTTACTCGAGCGGGCTCGGAAGATTTTACTCGGGGCTTAGCCTCCGGAGAAGAGAACGCAAAAAGGGCGCCCTCACGAGCGCCCTTCTCACTTTAGCCTACTAGCTCAGCTTAGTATCTATAATGCTCCGGCTTAAACGGCCCTTCCACAGGCACACCAAGATAGTCAGCTTGCTCATCAGTCAGCTTGGTGAGCTTCACTCCGAGTTTTTCGAGGTGGAGTCTGGCCACTTCTTCGTCCAGATGCTTGGGCAAGAAGTGCACGCCCAGCGGATAACGCTCGGGGTGGTTCCACAGTTCGATTTGGGCCAACACCTGGTTGGTGAACGAGGTACTCATCACGAAGCTGCTTTCGTGGCGACTGGAGATTCCGGGCTCAAAGCCTGTAGTGATTGGGCATCGTTTGGATCAAGCCCGCCGAGCCTGGTCTAGTCGCCTATGAATAAGCGATAGCAAACCCATCAACTCTTCGGCATCCTGCTGGCTAACTTCCCAGCTAACTCTAGGCTCGTGGGCAGCGGGGTTTCTAAACATCGAAACAATGCCTCGAAGTAGATTTGCAAATCCTTTCTGCTCACTTTTCTCACTGCTCGTCTGGTAGTTGTTAATTAACACGAGAGGCGGATTTCCGCAAAAGGCTTCCGCCACCAAAGTATTTCCATCTGTAGTTAGCCCAGAGATGCCTCTAATTTTGTCGGCCACACTTTTACAAGCCTCAAAGACAGCATGAAAATAATTGTCTGCAAGATACTCTGCCTTACAAAATCTGATAATGTCTTCATGAACATCTCTACCCTCCAAGGTCCGCCGTAGAGCCTTTGCCCGCTTCTTAGCCGATGATGCACTGCGAATTTTTTCTGTAGTAGTCAATATACCGTCATCATCGATGACTAGACCGGACAGAACGAGAGCCGCGTTTAACTCTTCGCGCATATTTTCAAATCTTTGAAGGTCTCCAAGATGTCTCTGCGGCCTCATTGCTTCTCGTATGAAGTCTATCACGGGCTTTCTCTTCCGTGCCTGATTCTGAGAAAGGATAAAACTCTGGTGTAAACGTCGCCATTTTGTCATGTCACCAGGATCGATTAGACCAGCTACACGTAACAAGTTGGCAATCTCGGATCCTGTAAACCCTACATCAGTGCCCCCCAAAGCCTTTGCTATGGCTTGTAGCTCTGCCTCGCTAAACGAAAGCACTTTCGCCATCATTTGCCCCCTATGTGTAATTCATTGCGAAGAAGAGTATCCCAAAGAAAGCCCTTTCTAAGAAAAGAGCTTTGAAGTGGATCGGGCACCGTCAACACACGGAAATAGCATCAAAAACTTTTTCCGCTATCCTATCAACAGTGTCGTAAGCTGTACTGAGGGCAACCTTGTCAGCCAATGAAGCGCTGTACTCGAGAACATCTTCCGAAGAAAGGTCATGCCATATCGGCAAAATTCTTTGACGCCCCTTCACCTGGTTAGAAACCATTCCGTCTAGCTCGTACTCAGTCCAGCCCTTTCCTATAAAGCTTGGAGACAGAACTACTAGGCCAAACCGGGAATTTGAAATTCCGTGGTCTATCTTTCTTCTAAGGCTGTCACCCACCCTCATTTCGAATTCATCGTACCAAACTCTTAAGCCCATCGTTCGAAGCTGTTCCGCTAAAGGACGAACAACTTCTGCTTTGTCTTCAGAAGCATGTGAGATAAAAACGTCATAGCTCGTTGCACCTTCGCCACCCTTGATATCCACGGCCTCAGCAATGCGCTCAGCAGAAACCGACTGGTAGGCCCTAATGGGTGGCAGAGGCTTCGGCTGAATCTCTATTCGAGATTCCACTCTACCCCGAAGGCCTCGCATATCCACCGCTACATGCCAATTCCCACTACGTGGGGTAACGAAGGGAATAGGCGAACGTTTTGCAAGCCCACCATAACCGTTACATTTTTGGCCGAGTCGATACTTCCTAAAGTTGCTATCATCCAAAAGCATGACATTTGCTGCATTACCAGAGAGATGAACAAGAATTTGAGTCCCTCTATCTAATCGGCCGAGCTTATGGTGTATGAACTTTGTCGCCATGGTGTTAGGTCCTACCCTTTCGGTGGATTCGGGTCGTCTCCATACGTCCACTCGGTCTGGATCTCATTACCCTCTTGTTTATGAACAATGAGCTGACTGTTTCCGTGGTTGCGAGCCACATCTCTGCCCCGAGAGACAGCATTGTCTTTCTTTTCGAAATACCCAATAGCCTTACTGTCTCCATCAGCTTTCAGCCGCCATCCACGGTCAGTCTTGTTGATGCGATACTTTCTTCTATCCGACATTATCCCACCTTCACATATCTCGTTTTCTGACCTTTGCCGCATCTGCCACAGGGCGGTAGGCGGTCGTCAGAATCGTCAAGAGTTACAGTCCAGTTACAATCAGTGCAAGCGTATCGTCCCTTGCCAGGTTTCTCTCCAATATCGTAAGCCATAGAGGAGACCTCCGTTCCATAGTGTAATAAAAAGCACACTACAGCAAAAAGCATCAAAGATCAACACTTTGGCAAAAAATAATTTTGCTATGGAGAAAAATGTCAAATCTGGGCAGTCGCATTAGAAAGCTTCGTAAGACTCGAGGTCTAAAGTTGGCTCAACTCGCCGATGAATCCGGAATTTCCACCTCGTACCTTTCACAACTGGAAAGAGGAGAAAAAGAAGGGGTCTCTGCTGATATCTTGTTTCGGATAGCCCATACGCTTGGGACAACTATGGGAGCTCTACTCAGAGAGAGCAAGACAACTCAAGAGCATACGAGAACGGAAGAGGTTCCCGGCCCGCTTATGGAACTCTATCGGAAAAGAGGACAACGTCTTCAAATGACAGAGGCCGACCTTTCGATGCTATCTGGCATTCGTTACCGGGGACATCAACCAAGAACGATGGAAGATTGGGAATTTTTGTACCTATCGATTAAAAGGACCATTCCTGGTGGCAACTCCTAAACTCGTACCACTCCACCCAGATGTCAGACGCTATCTTGAGAAAGAGTACGGTCTCGTTACTGACTCAAACACAAGATATCCGATGGAAGAGTTGGTCGAACTGGTTTCCCGCCATGCAAGAAAAATCGCGAATGAAGCCATGGATGGGATTTTCGGTGGAGAGAACTTCGGTATTCCCTGGACAGGGCCACCCTTCTGCATGGAGAGACTTGCGTCGTTTCTGGGTCACATAGTTGTTCGAGATAAGCCGCCTTTAAGCGAGGAAGCTGAACTCCACCCTAATCCTGAAAGTCCCGGACACTATCTGATTTATTGCAATCCAGCTCTGCCAACTACTCGCCAAAATTTTGGAATAGCTCACGAACTGGGGCACACAGTTATTCCTCCTTACGATTTTAGAGCTCGTAAACGAGAAGCAGTTTACAATGACGAAGCTTATAGCGTTCTTGAAGCCCTTTGTAATGTAGCCGCTTCCGAACTGCTCTTGCCCTTCGGAGCTTTCCAGCGAGAACTTGCTAGACACAAAAGCCTCGACATCGAAAGCTGGAGTAGAATCGCTGAGCTATTCGATGCCTCAAGAGAAGCCGTAGCACTCAGAGCAGTCCGTTTGAGCAGCGAGCCTCTAGCCTTCGTACGATTTTCGCATAAGCTCAAGCCTAGCGAGATGAAAAAACCTCTCGGGAAACAGAAAAAGCTACGCGTAGACTACTGTCGACAGTCAAATAGTTTCGACCACTATTTTCCTCCTCACAAGTCAGTTTTCGATGACTGCCCTCTCAATGCTGTGTATAAAGATGAAAAACCTTACAGCGGAGACTTTTCATTCGCTTTTAGAGCTGGAGAGCTTCGATTCAACGTCTCGGCAGTTTTCCAGCAATTGCCTAACGATGACGGTAACGTCTTAGCCCTAGTCCGGCCCTGAATGTGACCAGAAACTCAGAACTGCTCTTCTTCAGTCCTAGAATAGAGTGGAGAGGGACGACCAGCGCGAACGCTGGCCGCCCAGGGTTGACCCCTGTCTACGTCCTAGCTAAAATAATAGCCAGGACAATCGCGGCCGCGGCAACGGCCACAATTACACCGACAGGAGTGCAGTCGCGTAGGCGAAACATCGAGACTGCCTCCTTTTTTTGTTGTCGCTAAGCTCTACCACTTAGCGCCCCGGAAACCCGAGGATTCTGTTTCGCCGTAAGTCTTTTACGAGGGTGGTCTTGCCTACCCTGGCTGAAAAGGCCACCCCGCCAAACCTCACCTGGTGCCGTCTACCGCATCCCCTGCAAGCCTTTATTAATGCCCCTGTAATGAACCGGAGCCTGGTAGACGCCGCCCGGTTGGCCCAGGGACGATGTTTTGCAAATTTTGGAACGTTTTTACCCCCTCCCGCAGCCCCAGGATTTTAAGTCCTGTGTGTCTCGCGGATGGGTCGCGCGGTGGATGCGTTGGAGTTCTCGAATCCTGGCCTGGGCGTAGTAGCTGGTGCTTTCGATGTTCTCGTGACCGAGCAGCTCGGCGATATGGCGGAGGCTGGCGCCGCCCTCGAGTAGATGGGTGGCACAGGCGTGGCGGAGACCGTGCATGGTGAACTTGATACCGGTTTGCTTGCTGTATTGGGCGGCCATCGAGGTGAGGGTGTCTTTGGTAAGGATGTCGTGGTGATAGCTGAGCCAGAGAGCGTTTCCGGTCTGGGGGCCTTGAAGGTAGGGACGACCATATTCGATATAGCGGCGGAGAGCGTCGGCCGCCGGGCGGGTGATGGGGATGCAGCGGTCCCAGCCGTTCTTGGTGTCGCGAAGGTTGAGGAAGCGGTCGGCCAGGTCGACGGATGAAAGGTTGAGAGAGATGGCTTCGCCGATACGCAGGCCGCTGCCGTAGATGACTTCCAGGATTGCCTGGTTGCGGAGACCCCAGGGGACGGAGAGATCGGGGGCCTGGAGGATCTCCCGCACCTCCTCCACCGTGAGCGACGTCTTGTAGTTGCCCTTCGCGAAGGGGCAGTCGGCGGCCAGACCCTCGAAGGGATTCTGGAGAAAGATATCGGCCTGGTAGAGGTGGCGGCACCAGGCCAGAGCGTGACTGAGAAAGATGATTAAGGAGGCGTCGGAGTAGCGCTCCGTTTCGACGCAGAGAGTTCCACTTCGAAGATCGTTGGCGTAACGGGCGAAGTGAGTCTTCTTGAGATCGCTGGGTAAGATCCGATTGTCCTGGAGCCAGGTCCAGAACTTCTCGATGCGAGAGTAGATTTTGTGCGGCTTGAGGGTTTTGTGACGTTTCTTGAGGACCGCTCGATAGTGTTCGAAGTGGCCTTCCCACTCGTCGAATCGGTCGTCAAAACTTTTCACGGGGATGGCACTCCAGGAGGACCTTGCGGAGATCGGGGGACTCGACTCGGGTGTAGATCTGAGTGGTGTTGAGAAGAGTGTGGCCCAGCAGTTCCTTGATGTAGCGGATGTCGGCTCCGTTCTGGAGCATGTGGGTGGCGCAGGTGTGGCGAATACTGTGGATGTCGACGTGCTTTTTGATTCCGACCCTCTTGGCTACGATTTTGAGGGTTCTCAGGAAGGCCGCAGCCCGGAGCCGGCCTTTGAGTCTGGAGAGAAAGAGAGCAGAAGAGCCGGCGGCGCAAAGATTGGGACGGCCTCGTTGGAGATAGGCCGTTAGCGCCCGGGCCGCCTCCTCCCCTATGGGAACGAATCGCTCTCTGTCTCCCTTTCCATGGACTCGAAGTAGTCGCTCCTCCAAGATCAGGGAGTGAAGTGTGAGACGCTCAAGTTCGTTCCTCCGAATTCCCGTGGAGTACAGAAGTTCGAGGATCGCGCGGTCTCTCAGCATCACCGGGTCTTCGCCCTGGAAGTGAGCCAGGAGCTTCATCATCTCCGCTATGGTGAGAATGGTGCGAGGGAGTTTGCGGCGGCTCTTGGGCCGTTCGAGATCGTGAGCGGGATTCGTGAGAAGGTAGCCGTTTTGAGCGAGATAGCCAAAAAGCTGGTGAAGAGCGGCGATGTGGACCTGTTTGGTGGAGCCGGTGAGAAGCTTTTTCTTTCTCCCTCGCCGGGTGTTCTTGGAAGCACGTAGCGAGAGGAAGACCATATAGTCTTGCAGAGCTTGTCCTGTGAGATCGGAGAGTTCTTTGAGCCGCTTCTCGCTCTCGACCCAGTTGATGAAAGCTTCTAATGCCAGGCGGTAAGTGTCGATGGTGCGCGAACTGTAGTCCTTGACGTGGAGCCAATCCAGGCAGGCGCCGAGGTGTCTCCTTAGATGGTCCGCCAAGCTCTTCTCGTCACTCACGGCTCAGCCTCGAAAATTACGCATGCACCCCTAACCCAAGAGCATACTCTTATAAGAAGAGAGATCTTAGGGTCTTGCAGACGGCGAGTTGCCGTTATGTCGGGGCTTGTTTTCATGTTTTGCTGTTGCTTCCGGCCGGGTCTTTTGGTTAACCCCTCCCCCTAGCCGGGTCTTGCAGACGGCGAAATGGTAGTCGCGCGCTTGCTGGGGGAGATTTGCTGAAACTTTGTTTGAGAGCTGGTCTCTAGCTGGTTGTACACACTAGGGGTTCGGGGTTTGTGGGCAAGGTGGCAAGGTGTCTTGCAGACGGCATGGTTATGGGGCTGAAGGACCTTGCCCCGGGGTTGGCGAGGTTGGGCAAAGTGCAGTCGGACTTGGGTTATCTTGCCGTCCGCAGGACAGTTTGGCTTCGAGTTCGTCGGGGGTGAGCAGACCGATGGCTTTGGGGCTGTGAGAGAAGTTCGGGTTGAGGCGGTAGACGAACGTTTTGCCCTTGCTGCCGTCGAGGACTTGCATATATTCGAGGCTGACGAGTTCATCGAGGCAGGCGCGGAGGCGTTTGTCGGGCCAGCCGAGGCGCTCTCGTAATTGTCGGCGGGTCCAGTGGAAGTCGTCCGCCGTGAGCTCCGGATGATGAACGCGCCCTTCTTCGACCTGCCGTCTGCAAGACTCGACGAGTTCACGGGCCCAGCGGGAGAGTTCGTCGAGGGAAACCCAGAGAACTCGAAGCGCGAGCTGGTAGGCAATCGCATAGTCCTCGACGCTGGCCTCGATGTACTTCACTTCCTTGCCCTTATGGCTGGCCGTGCGCGTTACTCTCTGAAACTGGTGCAAGAAGGCGACGGCTTCGATGAGACTGAGGAAGCGCTCGTGGTCACGTCGGGTGCGGACTGATGCCGCCGGGAAGGTGAGGTATTCGGCGTAAGGGATCACGACTCGGACAGGTTGGAGAACCCTTTGGAGGTTGTGATGTCGTCGGCGGATGACGTCTTTGGAGATGTTGCGCTTGAGGCCCCATAGGCTGCGGGCCCGGCGCTGGTGCTGGTGGATGCGGAGGGTTTGGTCGGCCGATTCATCGAGAGGGATCTCGAAGCAGCGGCTGGTGTTCTCCTGGTTGAGGTAGCTTTGGGTGGTTGTTTCGAGGTACGCGATGGGACCCCGGACGGTGAAGCGTTTGGCGGCCATTTGTCCTGTCTCCATATCTTTGAGAGTCACGATTTGAGTGAGACAATCTTTGCTTTGCAGGGTGCGGATGGCGTAGTCGGCGCCTTCACCGCCTGCGCGTTCTTCCAGGATCAGGAGCTTGCCGGAAAGGAAGTCCTCCGGGAGATAGTAGAGCGCCTGGGGGCTCAACTTGGAAAACAGGATCACGTCCTCGGGCGGGGTGAGCTGTTCGGCGAGTTCGGCCAGGAATGACTTTCCCGCGCCGGAGCCGGAGCCGATGATTCCGGAGAGGGGCCGCGGGAGCAGGCGGCTGGTGGCGATGAGGTAGACCAGGAGCTTGGCTTCTTCCTCGCCCACGTAGCCGAGCGCTTCCATGTCGTCTTGCAGGCGGCGGACCAGGCCGGGCTCTTTTAAGTAGGTCTCGGCTTCAGCTTGTTCCGCGGGGCTGAGGATGACCGGGTCGTTTTCGTCGGTGGCCTCCTCTTTCTGGCGCTCCCGCTCTTCGAGGCCGTGAATGATGGCTTCGAGATCTTTCTCCACGTCGTCGGAATCGAGAGTGAACTTGGAGGCGCAGGCGTTGGCGAACGTCTTGAGGGATTTGTGCGTGTAAAGGTTGAGCGTGTCTCTATGAGTCCGGTCCCCATCCGTAACCAAAACCTGGACCTTGAGCTTGCCTTCAGCTTGCCGTCCCGCAAGGACCCGGACACGGTAGATCAGGTTGTGGGAGTCGAGGATGAATTCGGAGTCGTCGGAGCGTTGGCCCAGGATCTCGGTGGGCGTGGCCTGGAACGCCGTGGCGGTTCCGCCCTGGAGGAAGAAGTCGGCGGGGTCCACGTCCAGACGGATTCGGACGGAGCCGATGCCTCGCTGCTCAAGTTCTTCGGCCAGGGCTTGGGCGCCCTCGTCTCCAGCTTCGTCTGGATCCATCGCGAGCAAAACCTCTTCAACCCCCTCCCGGTGAAGAAATTGAGCAAACCCCATCTTGCCGTGCGCAGCACCCAGGGGGATGACGTTGCGGAGTCCGGCTTGGTAGCAGGCCAGGGCGTCGAGGAAGCCTTCGACCAGGACCACCCGGCGAGAGCCCCGGGCCGCTTGCCAATTGATGGCCGCGAAAGGCGCATTCTCCTGAGTAGGAAGACACCGATGCCGAGAGCCTTTCTCAACTTGCCGTGCGCAGCACCTGGCCCAGAAGGTGATGATGTTGCCTTCCACGTCGTGGAGCGGGCAGACGATGCAGTCGTAGAATGCTTCGTTCCCCTTACTATTAAGGATGCCCAGGTCTTGCAGACGGCGAGTTTGGGCCTTGCTCATTTGCGGGAGGCTGCTGCCCGAGACGTAGCCGAGGCCGAAGGCGCGGATGGTCTCGGGGTCTGTGATGCCTCGCTCTTTGAGATAGGCGCGGCCTTTCTCGCTTGTGGCCAGATCCTTGGCGTAGATGTCTTGGAGACGACGAAACAGAGCCAGGTCTTCAGAAGTGAGTCCTGCGGGGGTCGAGTGAGGTGGAGCAGGGTGGGTTCCGTTGGATGGCTGGGCATCAGCGAAGCGGTTCATGGTTAGGTGGTCCTTATATAGATAGGGGGATGGGGATCGATCTGAGGCGGAACGATATTTGGGCTCTTCGCCGGAGAGCTCGCGCCAAAGGTCCGCGGCCTGGCCGAAATTGAGACCGAGCGTTTTCTCGAGAAAGGTGATACCGTCACCGCCGATTCCGCATCCGAAGCAGTGCCAAAGACCCTTGGCCGGCTCCACGGACAAACTGGGGGTATCGTCTTGATGGAAAGGGCATCGGGTCTTGTAGCAGCTCCCCTCTCTCTTAAGGTCGTGGCCTCGGGAACGAAAGAGTTCCAAAAGAGGGTCAACTTGTTGGCCGCAGGACGACATCTAGAAATACCTCATCGGTCGGCCGAGAGTCTTACCGGTGACCCATCCTATAAAGGCTTGCTGGTGCCGAGGGTCCCAGCCTTCGACCTCCGACAGCTCGAACGGGAAATCGTACTTGTTCCAGACGTGGAGCAGAAAGCCGAGAATGTTCCGCTCGTGAGTGCTCAGCGGGACTTCTTTATAGAGGTGGATGGCGTCCTCGGGTTTGTACTCGGCCGGAAGCTTGCCGTAGCGGATGAGAAGATCGATAGCGTGGAAAGTGTTGGCGAGGAGCTTCCAGGACTGAAGAGGAGACATTAACACAAAAGCCTTTCGAGAATATACAGAGATAACAACCCTAGAAATTTTTATAGTCTTTTTTTGATATAAAATCAAGTGTCAATTATATCAAAACTCATTCGGGATGATATCATTGTGTTGCTAGTCTCTCTGGAGATTTCTAAAATAATGAGAGATTTGGAGATGACGATTTTGTCTATCGGCGAGAAAATAGCCCAGCTAAGGCGAGAGAGAAACTGGACGCAAAGAGAACTGGCTGACAAGGCGGGAGTCACCCAGAATCAAGTCTCAAGGATCGAGAAGGGTAAATCGCGCCCTCGGACCTCTACTCTTGAAACATTCGCCGAGGCTCTCGGGGTCAGCGTTGAGGACCTGGAAAATAACCCCATCTTTGAAAAAGAGAATCCTGTCGCTCAGATGGCACAAGAAGACCCCGACATGGCAGCCTTATTTGCCCAAATATCTTTGCTCAGTCCTAAGCAGCGAGAAGCCATCAAAATTACCCTCAGCTCCATGATCTCTTACCAGAAGGTACGTCAGGTAACTAAGGACTCGGTTGCCAGCTGACCAACGACGCTACTGAGCCGATTCGTCCACTCGCACTTGCACAAAAGAAAAGAGCCCGGCACGATGAGTTGGGGGAGGGGTTTGGTGGCCGGGCCCTCGGGTTTATGGTCTTGTAAACCCTAAAGTGTATGAGGTTGTTTCGTCTTCAAAAATTTTGGGAGAGGTCGCCCGACTGGGTGGCTGTAGCCTGGTCATCCAGTGCCGGTCCGAGACCGGGCGCTCTCCGTATGTTCGTTTCAGTTAGGCGCCCGGAGTCGCTATCGTTATCGCTCGCGGTGCTCGCCTCGTTGTCTGAAGTGATTATGGATCAGATTCCGTTGGAGAATAGTGTGCCGAAGGTTAGAGAAGTGGTAGCGAATCGGGTAGGTATCCGGATAGCTCGGAGCGCTTTAACGAAACTGTGATGCTCGCCCCGTATATTCTGGGAAGTGAGATGAGCATAGTTGGACCGCCTCCCAGTTACCTGGGGGGCGTTTTTTTTTGCAAAAAAACAGCCCTCGGGTCGACGCTTCGAAGCGGAACCGAGGGCTATATGACTCACTATGCTTACTCACTCATATCAGGGCGGCTAGTTTGCAGACCATTAAGTGCCGCAGCTGATAGATAGAATATAGAGGGGCCTGGTCCACTCAGACTGGAATCAGCCCCGTCTCATGTAACGAGTTTGTTAATCTTGCCGGCCGTCCGAGATCACTGGTCTCAGTTAGAGGTGAATAGCTGTCTATCGGTTCGGAATTCGCAACCGTCGTATAATGGGCGACTTTCAATTTCAGGGAACCTGGGTCGTAGGAATCAACGGAGTAGCACCGGCCACATCGACATCGTGGACCTGAATCGAGCTCTATTGGCTCGGAGAGCGGCTCGAAGTGCATGGACGTCTGAGGCGTAGGAAAGTTGATGTAATTCTTGGGTAGGCTGTTGATGTTCATACCCCTACGGTACAGCCAGGATCTTACGAGCTTTTTGCTGGGATGTAGAAAGAGGTTTGCCCTCAGATTTCGATTTTTTGAACAAAAGCTGAAGAGAGCCTTAAAGATCGGACCGGGCTCGGTGCTCCAGAATAGGCCGTCGTCGCCCAGCTGGTCAGCGTTCATAAATTCGCAATCTCACAGACACACTCTCTTAAGATCCCGGCAATGAAATGGATCGGGTGGACTCGCTATGCTTGGACATGAACATAGATGAAGCCAAGCCCCGAGCGTCCTTTGAACCTCCATTCCATAATTGCTCGGGGCCTGGCTCTTTTTCCTCAGCCTCACCGAGCTTTCGTGGGGGAAACTTTTCGATATCCGGAACCAGGGACGAGAGTCGGCGTTCTACACTGGCCTCAAAACCAGCTCAACCCCGTCAAATAAACACTCTTTCGTGACCGACCGAGGCCGACCGGAACCCCTTATTCCTACTGCTCCCGCGATATCTCGGCTTTCTTGCCTGGCCTCGGACGAGCTCTTCCCAGCCATCCCCACAAAAAATTACCGCCCCGACCAGATGGCCGAGGCGGTGAGAGTCCTTAGAAACGAGTATACAGTCCCGTCTCCTCTTCGATAAGGTGATGGAGATCATCCCAGTAAACCTGGTCTATGGTCTGGACCTTCCTCCAGGTCATCGTGGTGAAGGGGATATCGGCGGTGAGCTTCCTGGTTTCTTTCTCAATCTTCCAGAACGTCATGATGTAAGTGTCCGACGGATGGAGGATGATTTGGATGGCGTCCACCTTCTCCGAGCCCTGAATATGGAAGAGGATCCCGTCGTTGAGGTCTACCAGGGTGTGAGCTCCCAGCAGGCCGAGGCAAGCCCGCCCCAGCTGCTGGATGATGGTCTGAGCTATCGTCACGCGACCCCCTTCCCGGCCAGGCGACTGACGGCGTTTCTCTTATTCGCGGAGCTTGTATTGGTGTAACCCTGCGTGGTGTCTATCGAGGAGTGACCCAGGATCACGGCGATGGTGAACGGGTCTACTCCGGCGTTCTTCAACCTATTGGCGAAGTAATGCCGGAAGGCGTGGGGAGTAATCTTGGGAGAGAGCCCAACCTTCTCCCTGACCTTCTGGATCTCGCGCTCGGCTTCTCGAGAGGGCAAGAAACCGTGAGTCTTCCAAGGAAAGAGCGGCGCCTGGGGCTCGGTGGAGAAGCCTCGTTTCTCGTTGAACTCCAGGAGCTTTCTGATACACTCCTTGGCCACCTCATTGAGCGGAACGACCCTCGACTTCTTGCCCTTGGTGATTCGGTGACTCAGGAAGACCTCTTCTCGAGGCTCCCCTCCCCAAACGACATCAGCCACCGTGAGGCGGGTCAACTCCCCTATTCTCAATCCCGTGTGACAAATGAAGAGGATCAGGAGGTACGTCCTCTTTCCCCAGGTGCTTCGGAGGTTGATGCCCGCGAGCAGGCGCTTCAGCTCCCAATCTTCAGGATGCTTGTCATAGTAGAGCTTGGTCCTCATAGCGACACCCTCTTCATCACGTCTTCCGTATCAGCCACCACGAACGCCTGGCCCATCTCCACCAGCTGGGCGGCCCACTCGCCACTCTCGACCAACGACCGGAGCAGGCCCACCGGCCTGCCTTGCTTCAGCGCGACCCTAACGGCTGCGGCTGTACCGCTCCTCTCTTCCGCTTCCACGACCACAACCAGTTGGGACATCCCGACCAAGATGTGATTCCTCTGGAGGAAGTTTCTCCCGCCACGATAGCCCGTGAACTGAGGAGCGAACTGGGACAACACGGCCCCTTGCTCGATGATTTGGGAGAAGAGCCCCTCGTGCTCTTGCGGGAAGACGTGATTCAGCCCGGTACCCATCACGGCGAGAGTCCGACCTCCCGCGGCCAGGGCCCCACGATGAGCGGCGCCGTCTATACCCTCGGCCAAGCCACTCACGACGGTGACGCCGGCGGAAGCCAACTCCGCGGACAAACGGTAAGCTCTCTTCCTCCCCTCCTCGCTGGAGCGGCGTGAGCCGATGACGGCTACCGAGCAAGCATCCGAGAACCTGAGCTCCCCCATATAGTAAAGCCGGATCGGAATGTGAGGGAGTCCCATCAGATGACGGGGGAAGAGGGGGTCTCCGTAGTGCACCTCCCGGATTCTCTCCCAACCGAGCTGCGGTCTTTGTTTCTGTTGTTTGACCATTGATTTCATCTCTCTTTCTAGTGTCTTCAGGCAGCCATTTAGACAAACAACTACCAACCTGTAAGACTTCGACATGGCCCCATGCGAACCTCGCAACAAACCCAGTAAAATCAACGTTTTTTCGACTTTTTTGAACCCAAAAACCATGGCCTAAAGGGGCCGCGAAGCGGCCTCTTCCCGGGCGCCAGCCCGGGCTCTCTCCCCGCTCCGTAGCCTGAAGGCCGACCCCCGCGAACAGCCCCGCCAACCGCACCCTGACTACCTAAATGTCCGCGGGATTTAAGATGGAGCCGCCGCTGTATTTAAAAAAAGAATTTTGTATTTAAAGAATTGCTGACCAAGAAGAAAGAGCACCCGTGGTCTTGCCATCGTATGACCGGGGCCCAAAAGCGACCAAGTCTCGCCCAGCTCCCGGATTTGTTAGCAGGAACCAACTCTCGACCCGGCCTGGGGCTGTGGGAAAATCCTCGGAGCTATAAGTCTCTAAGGCGAGCTTGCCTTTCCATCCAGCTAACAACTTCCTTGAGCCGGCGACCTTCACCGGGATTTTTCCATAGCGTGGGGGCTAGCCGGGCGCGGAGCGGGGGGCGGTGTATCTCAATTGTGCTGGCCTTGGCGAGAGGCTCCGGGGTCTCGACTTTCGCGGGCGAAGCCCCCGGTCCGGCTAGGACCGGAGAGGCGGCCGGTTTTTTTGATGGCCACACCGCAAGGGAGTGCCGAGAGTCAAGGGCCTTATACCCACGAAGTGGGTGAGGGCCGAAGGGAACCCTTGACTCTCGGCGCTCCCTTGCTCGGTATAATGACTGGTGAACCGGCCGCCGACCTAAACTGGGACGTCCGCACTGACCTTTCGAGCGAGGCTCCGGGGTACGCTACTGAGCGTGCGCAGCACCTCGGCCGCAGGCCGAGGGTTGACCCCGCGACTTAACCAAGTCAGCGGGCGTCAGAGCTAGGGTCTCTTGCGAGCAGATCAACTTGGCCGGGCTCTCGGTGGTCTTCGAGAAGCTCTTCAACGTCACTACTTCCTTGCGTAGACCACGTGGTCTCCGCATAAGGCTGCACTTACCCCCGCCCGAGGCACCAACCTCGGCAAGCCTCCCAACCCATCTAAAGGCCGAAGGCCCCCGGCTCCGGGTGGGCGGCACGGTTTTTTTGCCAGCCGCATCATTTCTCAAGTGCCCGGGTCAAGCGAGGCCCCCGACCAGGGAGAGATCGCCTTGGAGGTCTGGCTGGACCAATTGTTTTTCCGCTGCAGAGATCGGACCGGGAGAGCCCGCCTCTTCGTTAATACACAGAGGGCCGACCTTGACGCGGGTGCCTGAGAAATGGATACGATGGCTGGTGAACCGTGGGGAGGGGTTCTTCGAGGCGGGTACCCGCGAAGCGGGTGAGCGCCGTTAATTGGCTATTCATACTGACATCTCAGGAGTCGGCGGTGTCCTCTATGTATTCGCAAAAGTTCATGTCTCTGCTTTTGCACGATGTCAGTGGCCTCAAACCTTCTGCCGCCAAGGATACGCCGAAGAAAGCAAGAAAACGAATATGTGAAGTTTCGACTGAACATGTCTTTGACGATGCTACTGCTAGGACTCTTGATGTCCTACAACTTAGACGTGGAATGCATGTTTGTGGACGGCACCGCTTGCCAACAGATATGCCAGGAGGCTGCTGCGGATGTTTGCGCGGACCCCTCTTACGGTTCACATTACGTGGTGGCGATACCAGTTCGACCTTCTGTGTTCGAGGCTTACCTTATCGAGAGCCCAATATGGCTTTCTCCTGTTTTGCGAGAACCGCCGCCTTCAGGTCCGGGTATCGATTTTCCCACGAGGCTTCGAGCGCCTCCCCTTGTTTGCGTATCCTAGTTATCTAGTCTCTTCGTCTGCCGGTGTTGACGTTTCTTATTTACGTTCATAAACCCGCTCAAATGGGTTTGCTCAGTCAGCCATCGATGCAGCATATACGTGAATCAGTGAGGAATTATGTCACAGACCCGACTATCCAAGCGTCGGCTGTTGGTATGGCTTTTCTTGTTCCTTGGTCTACTGTCGAGTTTTGTTCAGGCTCAACAGTTTTCGGACCCCGAAACTTTTGTGGAAGCTATCCTTAGTCGACATCCCTCTATCCAAAAAGCGGATGAGCTTGTTCAGGCGGCTGAATTCAATATCAAAGCCGCCGGATTACAGCCTAATCCAAACTTAACACTCGCCGCTACCGCCGGTGACCCCGGCGAAGACTCTAACTCTCTAACTCAGATGCTAGAGATCTCAGGACAACCGGCCCTTCGCCGCAACATAGCCGGTCTCAACCTTGAGGCAGCGAAAAACCAACGCGATGCCATTCATAAACAGGTTGCCGGTAATGCATATCGCAACTGGCTTGAGCTTTGGCGCGCGCACCGACTTATGGAGATGGCACAGATCAGAGACTATCTTCTAAAGGAGATGGTTCGAGTGGCGAAGCGTCGTTTTGAAGTTGGTGAGATCGCTGAAAACGAAGCTCTCCGAGTGGAACTCGCCTCAACTCAAGCCGAAACAAATCTGGTAGAAGCAATAGCGGAGTTTAACGGCGCGCGTAATTCCGCGGCGATTCTTCTGGGAGTAGCACTTGACGACTACATGCCCAACCCTACCGAGATGGGTTCTCTTCTGCCGGACACTCTGGATCTTGATACGGTTATGGTGTCGGTGAACGAGCATCCGGAAATTCGAGGTAAGTATCTACAGCTAACTGCTCTGGAACTTGGAGCCGAGCTTATCAGGAAAGAAAGAGCCCCCACCTTGGGTTTGTCCTTGTATCGTTCGAGCCTCATTCGTACTCAAGGACAACAGCAAGGATTCCAGGTTTCTCTGAGTTGGCCGATCTTCGACTGGGGAAGTATCCGGCATCGAGCGGAAAGTCAGATGGCTCAATCCCGTGCTTTCGCTGCGGAGATCGAAGAATCTCTTCTTCAAACACGCCAGTCCTTGGCAAAGGTCTGGGAGCGACTACAAGCAGCCAGAACCAACCGCACGATCATTGCTCGCCAAGCCGAGCGATATGAAGAACTGGCTCGAGAGGCTCGAGTGGCCTATGACATGGGGCTGTGGAGTCTTACCGATGTTCTTCAAACCGAACAATCCTACCGGCAGGCCGGAGTTGAGTTGCTGGAGGCCAGGGCACAGGTCCTGGAGTTTGAGATCCAGATCTTGGAAAACACCGGTCTGAGCTTTCCTACCGAACATCTCAAGGAGGCCCTATGAGATTTATAATAGTTTTTCTCCTCATTTTTCTTTGTCTGGGATGCCAAAAAGAGCCTGAGCCCGGACTCTCCCCTCATCCTACTAATGAAGAGCATGAGCATCACGACGATGAGAATCAAAATCACACTGAAGATAAGAGCGAACCCGAAGGACACGGGGATGAGCACGGTACTCACGACGAGCACGGAGATGAAGAAGAGGGGTTTCTAACTCTAACCGAGGCTCAAAAGAAAGAACTCAAGCTCACAACAACCGCAGTTGTCGCGGCCTCAGGACAAAGTACCGGGCTTAGACCCGGGCGGGTCGAGGCCGACCCGGATCGACGAGTCATAATCTCAAGCCAGGTCTCAGGAACTCTCCAGAATATTTATGTGCAGGTAGGGGCGAGTATCGGAGCCGGGACATCCATAGCAATTGTGACGAGCCCCGAAGTGACATCGCTTCAAACCGACTATCACGAAGCTGAAGTCGAAGCGGAGTTAGCCCGCAAGGAGCTTGCCAATAAGAATGAGCTTTTTCGAGTCGGAGACGAAATTAATAGACCGCTGGAAACAGCTCGTTTAGAATTTACCGAGGCCAAGGCGCAGAGAGACACGGCCTCTGCCAATCTTCAGAGCGCCGTGTTGAAGAACGAGCGCCTGGAGACTCTTCTCGCGGAGGGGATCGCATCGAAACAGCAGGTTGAGGAGTCGAGAGCCGAACGAAAAGCACTTGAGGCGGCGTTGCGTCAAACGGAAGCGGAACTCGATATCGCGCAATCGCATCTAGAGCGAGAGAAGCGTGTCACGAAGTCTCAGCTAAACGTGAAGGCAGACACTTTCCCCGCCGAAGCACGCTTGGCCCGAGCCGAGGAGCAGATGAGGCATGCCAAGGAAAGGCTCAGCCAGATAGGGGCGAGTCCTGAAGCTCATAATGGTAACGTTCTCCTATCAAGTCCGATTTCTGGAACCGTAGTAGAGAGGTCGGCTTCCCGAGGAGAATTGGTGACGCCGGGAGAGCCTGTAGCGGTGGTCGTGGATTCCTCCAGAGTTTGGGTTTGGGTCGATCTTCAACGCTCTGATCTGGACGTCATCGATAGGGGCGATCCGATAGAATTGAGCTTGGTGGAACAATCCGAACGGACTGCCGGGGGATATGTTGACTACATCTCCCCACAACTCGACCAGGAGACCCAAACTTTGAAGGCTCGAGTGGTCCTGGACAACCCTCCCGAGGGTTTTCATCTGGGAAGCTTCGTGAATGCGCGTGTTACTAACGGCTCTGGAGCGACCGCACCGGCCGTTCCCGAGCAATCCGTGCAGTTTGTGGAAGGTCAGACGGTGGTTTATGTGCGCGAAGGCGAGGGTTATCGAAGGACTTCCGTGATCTTGGGGGCTCCGGTTGGGAACGGTCAGGTTATTGCCAACGGTGTGAAAGCGGGAAGCCAGGTCGTCGTCAACGGCGTTGAGCAGCTCAAATCTCTGGACCTATCGGACAAGATTGGGGGACACAGTCACTAATGGAACGTGTAATTTCCTGGTCGCTGGCCAATCGCCCCATCGTCATTTTCCTGACAATCATCTGGATTTTCGCGGGAGTATCGAGCCTGACTCGACTACCGATCGACGCGGTGCCGGATGTGACGAATATTCAGGTCGTCGTGAATACGGAGGCTCCCGGGCTGTCGCCTCCCGAAGTGGAGTCTCTAGTCACTATCCCCGTGGAAGGCGTGCTACTTGGCCTCCCAAAAGTGGAAGAGGTTCGCTCTCTTTCCAAGTATGGACTCTCGCAGGTTACTGTGGTTTTCAGAGAAGGAACCGATCTTTATTTCGCCCGACAATTGGTCGGAGAGCGCCTTGCGAGCATTGGGGAAGAATTGCCCGCTTCAGTTGGTTCACCCGCTATGGGTCCGATTGCGACCGGATTGTCGGAGATCTACCAATATGAATTGGTGGGAGACGAGAGTTGGGATGCGATGTCTTTGCGGACACTGCAAGATTGGTTCGTGAAGCGTCAACTTTTGGGAATCGACGGAGTGACGGAAGTCAACTCTTTTGGGGGGCTGGAAAAAGAGTATCAGATCGTGCTCTCTCCCCAAGCTTTGCAAAGCTACGGATTGAGTTACGACGATCTTTTTTCCGCTATCGAGAACAACAACAAGAACGTGGGAGGGGGGTTTTTGGACTCACGTGGGGACCAGCTTCTCATCCGAGGCCTGGCGCTCGCCTCCGACGCTGAAAGCCTAAGTGAAATCGTGGTTTCCTGGTACGAAGGCGTGCCTGTCTTGGTAAAGGATGTCGCCGAAGTCGAGATCGGTGGAGCGCTGAGGCAAGGTGCCGTAACGCGCGACGGCACGGGTGAAGCGGTCACCGGAATCGTTATGATGCTGGCTGGTGAGAACAGCCGTGCCGTGGCTAAACGAGTTCACGAACGTGTCGAAAAACTGGCCGATGAATTACCCGAAGGAGTGTCGATCAATACTTTCTACGATCGGACCGAACTGGTGGATCGAACGCTCGCGACGGTGGAGAAAAATCTCGCTGAAGGTGCCTTGCTCGTCGTTCTGATTCTGTTTGTGTTCTTGGGCAATTTTCGGGCTGCCCTAGTGGTCGCTTCAGTCATACCGTTGTCTTTTTTGGGAGCAGCTTTTCTGATGGTGCAAACCGGCGTGAGTGGAAATCTAATGAGCCTCGGAGCACTCGATTTCGGACTCATCGTGGATGGGGCCGTCGTTATGACAGAGCACACCATCGCGGCTCTGGCCATCATGAGCGGAGGTGGGAAAATTATCGACAAGGTGAGGCACTCTTGCGCCGAGGTGGCTCGCCCCCTCGTCTTTGGTTTAACCATAATCATCGCGGTCTATCTTCCGCTTCTGGCGCTCACCGGACTCGAGGGAAAAATGTTTCGTCCGATGGCCTTAACGGTGGTTTATGCCCTCATCGGCTCTATGATACTGTCCTTCACCGTGGTTCCGGTTCTTTTATCTTTCGTCCTAAAAGAAGACGAGAAGGACCACGATCCGTTTGTTATTCGAGTTTTGAAACCACCCTATGAAAAAATGCTGGACTGGGCACTCGGTAAACCGATAGGAACTATTATTCTTGCTCTTGTGCCTCTCGTTCTCGCAATAATACTGGGAGGGAGACTCGGAGCGGTTTTTCTCCCAGAACTCGACGAAGGGGCCATCGCCATTCAAGCAATTCGCATTCCTAGTGTGTCCTTACCAAACTCCTTAAACACAGCCGCCCTGATCGAAAAGGCAGTCAAAGAGTTTCCCGAGGTTAAGGCCGTGGTGGCGAAAACCGGAAGGCCGGATCTTGCGACGGACCCCATGGGGGTAGAGATTTCCGACATCATCGTGACCTTGGAGCCTAAGTCGAAATGGGTGGTCAAAGACAAGGAAGAGTTGGTGGATAAGATACGAGAGAGGTTGGAGGCGATCCCGGGAATCAACTTTAGCTTCAGCCAGCCAATCGAGTTGAGGGTCGAGGAGCTTTTATCAGGTACACGCTCCGACGTCGCACTCCAAATTTATGGCGAGGACCTGACAGAGCTTGCTCGTGTGGGACAACAAGTCGTCGAGAGACTTCAAAGGTTGGATGGGGCAACCGATGTTGCTCTGGAGCAGATCAGCGGAGTACCCTACCTCAATCTCACGGTGAACCGAGCGGCGACGGCTCGCTATGGAATTCCCGCAGGAGAGATCCTGGAAATTATCGAGCTGAGTCTGGGCCGTCAAGCGATCTCCTCTGTAATAGAGGGAGAACGCATCTTCCCCGTGGTTGCGAAACTACCGGACTTCTACCTACAATCTCCCGATAGCCTGAAAACGCTTCTCGTCAAAGCTCCTGAGAGCGGCTTCGTACCTCTTTCCTCTTTGGTCAACTTCGAGGTTACCGATGGGCTTGCTCAGGTGAACAGAGTGAACGGCCAGCGCCGGGCCACGGTGAGCATGAACTTTGAGGGCCAAGACTTGGTTGGATTTGTGAACCGTGCGCGAGCCGCCACGGATGAAGTTCTACCCGGCGGATATGTGACCGAATGGGGAGGGGAGTTTGAGAACTTTCAAAGAGCCAGTGGGAGACTCATTGTTCTTGTTCCTATCGTTATGAGCGGAATTTTGTTCTTGCTATGGCTGGACTTGAGGCGACTGAGCCCAGCGCTTGTGATTTACCTCAATATACCGTTCGCTGCGGTCGGTGGAATCTTCGCCCTGGTCTTCCGAGGATTGCCCTTCTCAATCTCAGCCGGTGTGGGATTTCTCACTTTATTTGGGATCGCTGTCTTGAACGGTCTTGTTCTAATGAGCGCGGTGAACAAGGAAAGTCTGGAATCAAACGATTGGCATGAGGTTCTAAAACGAGCGGCCATGAGTCGACTTCGTCCGGTTCTCATGACGGCTTTGGTGGCTTCATTGGGTTTTCTTCCCATGGCACTTTCCACCGGAGCGGGGGCCGAGGTACAAAAGCCTCTGGCCACCGTGGTGATAGGAGGTTTAATCACCAGTACAATCCTGACCCTTTTGGTTCTCCCTTCGGTCTTGAAGCTCTTTTTGAAGCCAACCAAAGAAACGGAGGCCGCCTAATGATTGACATGCAGCTTTATCAAAAGGAAGCGGACACTCTGCTCCTGTGCACTCTGGAAGGCAGGCTTACTCAACGGGAATACTCCGTTTTTCTTCCCAATTTCGAGTCGGAGATAAGGCACTTTACGGACCTACGTGTATTTTTCGATCTCACCGAATTTGACGGATGGTGTTCGGGGACACCCTGGCGGAAGCTCAGTTTAAACTCGCGATATCGAACAAACTTGGACAAAATTGCTATTGTCGGACTCACTCGAAGAGCACTGTGGATAGAGCGAGCTTGTCGACCCCTCAGGTATAAGAAGATACGACGATTCTCTCCTCATCGTGTCGAGGTGGCATGGACCTGGATTGGGAAATAGAATGTCGGACCATCATCACAGCTCAGACGACAACTTAAAGACCGCTTTTTTACTAAATTTGGTTTTCACCATCATTGAAGTGATCGGAGGAGTCTATACCAACAGTATCGCTATTCTTAGCGACGCCCTTCATGACGGAGGCGATTGCCTTTCTCTTGGTGCTTCCTGGTATTTTCAGAAGAAATCCAAAGAAGAGGCAAACCCTCGATTTACCTATGGCTATGAGCGATTTTCGGTTTTGGGAGCTCTGATCACCGGCACCGTCTTGTTAGTCGGCATGGTTGTAATTTTGTTTCGGGCGGTACCGAGACTGATGAATCCTGAACCAGTCCATACGAACGGGATGATAGCTCTGGCCGTTCTCGGAGTCGTGGTCAACGGCTTCGCGGCTTGGAGAGCGAGCAGAGGCTCTTCTATGAACGAGGCTGTCGTGAGCTGGCATCTTCTGGAAGACGTGTTGGGTTGGATTGCTGTGCTGCTCGGCGCGATAGCCATGCAGATTTGGGATATCCCCATTATCGATCCTCTTTTGTCCATAGGTATCTCGATTTTTATCCTAGTGAACGTGGCCCGCAATTTGTGGAGGGTCGCCAAGGTCTTTCTCCAGCATTCTCCTGAGGAATTCGAGGTGGAAGTATTTCAGAAGGAGATCGGGCAATTTGAAGGAGTGTCTAGCCTTCATCATCTTCATTGCTGGTCACTCGACGGCGAATCTCATGTTCTTACGTTACACTTGCTGATGGAGGCTGATGTTTCGAGAGAAGGCATTTTAAGGGTGAAGCGGCGAGTGAAGGAACTGTTGTCTGAGTATCCATTCAAGCATATTGCCATGGAGTTTGAGCTGGAGGGGGAGGGTTGCTGCCTTAGCGAGTCAGGATGTAAGACCTAATGAACCTTCCGTGGAGAGCATTCTTGCCAAAATTTACGGGCAGATGAACAGCGTTTACATGCTGTTAACTCAGTTCACTCGAACGAAGCATCAGTGAAGCACTTTGACGAAGCCGGGTTGCTACACTTAGCTTGTGCAAAAGAAAAATCAAAGAACCAAGGAGATAATGATATGCCAGTAGGTGCAATAGGCGGACTTAATCAAAATTCAGGTGTCGTTCGAGCTGGGGACGTTCCCCCTGATACAAAGGTCCAGGAGATCGGATCTGGCGGAGCCGGCGGCGGCGGATGTAAGTGCGGGAAGTGCGGCGGCGGCGGATGTAAGTGCGGGAAATGCGCGGCGAAAGGTGCGAGTAACGCCCGCGCAATCGCCGGATAAACGGCTTTCAAATAAAAGCAACCAAAGATGAAGGCGGGTTTACCACCCGCTTTTCTCGTTTAGCCCAGAGCTTGGTCGGTCTGCGAAGTGAGTTCTCGAGCGAGAATTCGCCCCGCTTCCCCACCGGCTTCGGCCAGGAGTTCGAGGCGAAGTGCTTCGAATCGGGCGGCTTCCTCGAAAACCAGATCCCAGCCTTGTCTAAGCGCTACAATCCGTCGATTCTCCAAAGAATTAGCAATGAGCGTGAGACCCGATTTGAGCCGGTTTAGGCATTCTTGGCACTGGACGGCGCTGGCGGATTCGGGTTTTTGTCGTACTACGACGTTCGTTTTCGCTAGCAGAGAGTCTACGGAACGCTCAACTTTCTGAAGGGGTCCGGCCAGTTTTGAAAGCGAAATGCGACCATCCAAAACCGCCATGACGCTCTTATATAGGTCCCCGTATTCCCTAGGAAGATCTGCTCGGGAGAAACTCACATCCTCAGAGCCGGTGCCTGTATCGATATAGACGAGTTGGACCCCACAAGTTTCACAAGGATCCGATTCGACACTTCCGCACTTGGGACACCGAAGCTTTTCTTCTTTCTGCCATCTTTCCAGATCGTCGGCAGCCTCGCGAAGAAAATCGTTGGCCTCCCTCATTTCTTCAACAAGGATTCTAGCTTCGTCGCGGTCCTCTAAAGAGACGACCTCCATGAGCTCTTCCAAGACTTCCTGGAGGCGTTCATAAGCCAGCAGAGTTCGTTCCATTGGGTCCGCCAGGTCATCATGAGTTGGTCCCGTTGTGGCGAGACTAGCTTTGGTATCAAGGATGACCTCACCCAAGAGGCTTATCATCGACTGGCAAGCTTGCTTCAAGTCCTGAGCACTCGTTCGCTCCTCATTGGAAAGCCAGAGTTCAGCGTAGTCACCGATACCTCTCACCGTGGAAGTATCGGGTAGCGCACCGTAGTTTTCTCTTAGGCTAGACAAAAAATCACTCATTGGTAAGAACCTCTCTTGAGACCATCTTTCTCTTGTTCAGATCCTACCCCTTGTGGTTAGAGTCGTCCGCAACACCGTTGTTCACATCATTGTAACCACTTCGTGCGCCAGACCACTCTGAATCCACCGGACTTCCGTAGAATTACCGTAAATGTAAGAAAAGGTGGAAGAAACCTCATGTTCAGTTCGATGCCTATCAACGGGAACTTCAACGTATCTCGCCCTCAAATACTGGGACAACCCAACTCGACATCCGCCATACAGATGCTGATGTTGCAGATGATGATGAGCATGGCGACCATCTTAGCCTCGATGATGAATCAACAGGGTTCTGTTATGCCTGGAGGCGCTCCAAATTTTGGTGGAAGCTCTGGATCGGGTAGTCCTGGACTCAACGGATTTCTAGGCGGCTCGGCTCAACCTGGCAATACCAGCTCACAAAGGGCCGCGAATCCACAAAGCGCAACGGCGAGTTCCGGAAAGCCGAGCGGTAACCTGGTGGATTTGGGCGGAGGGAAAAAAGTCGACGCTTCGATCGCGGGCAATGTGAAAGCAATGATCGAGGCAGCTAAGCGAGATGGAGTGGACTTGAAAATAACCTCCGCGCATCGTTCCAGAGAACAGCAAGAAGTGCTTTATCAAAAGTATCTCAACGGAACCGGTAACCTCGCCGCGAAGCCCGGGACAAGCAATCATGAAAGCGGCCTGGCCATCGACTTCACGAACACCCCCGGGGCTCATGCTTGGTTGGCGAAGAATGCCGGTCGATTCGGCTTGAAGAACCTGCCGGGAGAGCCCTGGCACTATTCGACGACGGGGCGATAAAAAGCCGTTCGCCTATGCAGATATACGAGCTGCGCTCGAAGGAAATTTCGTTGTAAACGAGTAGCCATACTATAGTGAGATTGCATCTACAGAGACTCTGGATTTTTGCTCTGTTTGGTGTTTTGATTTCTTACAACCTGGATTTTGAGTGCCTGTTGGCCACTTCAAGTGACAGCCAAAGTGTTTGCCTTCAATCCTGTTATGATGATTTATCTGAAGATTCGTGTGCGGACCCTCTACTAGGCTCCATCGGTCTGGTGTCCCTCCCCTTTAGAACTTTCTTCTTTCAGCCTTTCACCCAAACTTGTGAAACAGTATGCTCCAGGAGTGAAGAAAGAGAGCGACCGCCCGACCCGGAGCTGTTGCTCTCAGTGGGGTTAAGAGCCCCCCCTTCCCACGGATAGAACTTCACTATCTACTGTAGCTTCACGGCTTCTTAGCAAAACTCCGATGACGGCAAGGCGCCCCTCTTGATAGAGCGCTGGTTTAGCCTGTTCCGCGTTAATCCGATTCCGGAGTGAGACCACCGAGCCCATTTTGTAAAAAGTTGGCCCCCGGTCAGTTGCAGCCCGTCACGCAAACGGCACTCTGGCTGGGGGCCATTTCTTCCTTCCCTATATCGGGCTCTCAATCTTTTAAAGGAGAGATTCATGACACAAGACTTATCCACGATCAACGGGATCATTCGTTACTTAAAACTCTGGCTTGAGAGCGACCCCTCTACCTCCACCGACTCTCTCAAGCAGGGCTGTATGAAGATGGCGGACATTCTCAATGCCGCTATTTCCGAAACGGACTTAGAACTTAGCCAGACAGGAGATACTGATGAGAGCTTGGCTGAGCCAGTGGAGAGCTGTATTCTTGCTTACGAGCGCCTTAGAGATATCGTTTTAGATATAGCTGAGTCCGCGAGTCAGGGAACCGGAGAGGCCATTAGAGACTTCCTGAATGAACTTGAAGAAGCCGCTGAGTTTCTAAGGCGCGCTCAGGAAGAGCTTCACACCTGGCTCCAAGCTCCCATTACACGTTGCCCTCGGTGCGGTGGTCAGGAAGGTGATCCTTGTCCGATTTGCCATCTGGAGCTGCTTTTTCCCGACCCTCAAGGCGGGACGGAGTCAAAGTTCCGCTCCGCCTTACTTCCCCAGGCCTATGGTCCGATTTTTGATGCTTATACGGCTGTCAGAAACGGGGAGAAGACTCTCTCCGAACTGATAAGGCTTTTGCCACCGGTGGAGAGAGATATTCGGGAATTCATCGCCTCGGTAACGGCCTCTCTGAGCCAGCAACCGGACTCGGCTTCGTTAATCCAGGCGAGAGATACGCTCGTCGAGCTCAACGACGGGCTCCGACAAATTCGCAAAACCTGGGAAAGCCGAAAAATGACTGACTTACAGGATGGCTGGGCCAAGGTGTTTCGAAGTGCTGTGAGATTCGAGAGACTTCGCCTCGAACTCCTTGAAGAGTTCGGCGGTGAGCAGGGTCTGGCGAAAGTTTCACAGGAGCGAAGCCAACTTTCTCAACAAGACTCCGTGTCGATTAGCTTTGACGATTAAGGATAGGTTTGTCCGATGATTGAATCAGAAAAGCTTCAGAATGGAAATCAAAACCTTTTTATTATTCGGCTCAGAGGGCGATTGACTGAACGAGAATATCGGGTTGCTTTTCCACAAATAGAAAGTGATCTTGGTTGCCACTCTAACCTTCTTGTTCTTTTCGACGTGCAGGAACTTGAAGGATGGGAGACCGGAGCTCGATGGAAAGGACTCAGGTTTGACTCTAGACATCCAACTGACGTGAGGCGGATTAGTATAGTGGGGGACCGGAGATGGGAACGTTGGATAAGGAGAGCTTGCCGTCCCCTGAAATGCCCGTTGCGGAGTTTTGAGGACTTCGAGGAGGCCTTGAGTTGGATCTTGCAAGAGAGTAAAAGTAGCCCGTGAAAGGAATTTGGAACTGTAGTCTACATCGCGGACATTAGACGTTGGGCTATGCCGGCGATGTAGCCTGCTCGGTCGGTACCGTTCACGGTGCGTCTGGCGTTATGGAAGTCGGTTTGCTGTCCGTTGATATAGCTACCGAGTCCGCGTCCGGTGAAAGTACCACCCATCATTCCGCCTACGAGGATCTTGGCCGCGATTTGTGGGTTTTCGACCAGGCGAGGATTGCCAACGAGGTCCATCCCGAGGCGGCGAGACCAATCGGTGTAGTTGCGACGTCCGGTCAACTGGACGTAGCCTCGACCCTTGTAACGAACGCCGTCTCCGGGTTGGGTATTACCTAAGCTACGGCGACCTTCGTAGGCTCGACCGGAGGCGAATTCCTCCATGTATTTGCCAGCTCCGGATTCATGAGTAGCTGTGGCGAGTATATAGGCTAACTGGGCTTTGTTTTGTACCCCCTGACGTTGAGCTTCTTGAACAATGAAAGGGAAATTTTGTCGTGCCGATGACTGTAAATTTTGAGGCAAGACGGAGACCAGTCTATTGACATCAATGTTGCCAACAATTCCGGCTGGGCCTCCGGGGACGGGACCCGCCTGTCCGGGTCCCAGGCCGCCGGTATTTTGCGGTGCGCCAGCTGCTCCACCGCTGGGGTAATTGCCTGGATATCCTGCGCCGCCCGGATAAGCTCCGGGGGAACCACCTCCACCGAGAAAACCGCCGAGAGGTGAACCGGCGCCCATCATCGGATTTCCACCGAATCCGCCCGGCAAGCCGAATTGACCGGGGGCCATCTGCATGGGTAAGCCGGCGGGGCCGCCTCCCATCATCTGCACCATCTGCATCATCATCTGCATCATGCCGAACATGACTTGCATCATGGGGTCGCCACCGGTGGGGCCGAACTGACTTCCTCCCATTCGGCCTAGATAAGGATTTTGACCCGACAAATTAAAATTTAGATGCATATTTATCTCCCTGTCGTGGAATAGTGCCAGGGCTCTCCCGGCAGGTTCTTCAAACCGAATCGACCAGCATTCCGGGCCAACCAGGCGTGAGCTCCCCGGGTATTCGAAAAATCGATGGCCAGGCCGCTTTCGTGATTACTCGTACCTGGTCTCGCGGCGAGGTTACCGGTTCCGTTAAGATACTTTTGATAAAGCACTTCTTGCTGTTGCCTAGAACGATGCGCGGAGTTTATTTTGAGGTCCACTCCATCTCGCCTGGCTGCTTGAATCATCGCTTGTACGTTGCCCGCTATGGAAGCGTCGACTTTCTTACCCCCGCCTAGGTCAACGAGGTTACCGGTTGGTTGCCCATTTGCTCCACCGCCGGGAGAACCGGGATAACCTCCCGGATATCCCCCGGCGCTCGAAAAGGAACCGGGGGAACTTCCTCCGCCGAGAAAGCCGCCGAGGGGTGAACCGTTGCCCATCATCGGGTTTCCGCCGAATCCGCCCGGCGAACCGAATTGACCGGGAGACATCTGCATGGGTAGTCCTCCCGCAGTGCCTCCCATCATCTGCATCATCTGCATCATCATCTGCATCATGGCGAACATGAGCATCATGGGGTTGCCACCCGCAGGACCGAATTGACTACCTCCCATTCCGGCTACATAAGGATTCTGTAGCGGTTGACCCGCTAGGTTGAAGTTTAAATGCATGATTTGCTCCGAGTATAGTTCTTCGGTCAAATTGAGATGCTCAATTTGAGTGGTGAGTTTAGACCCGGCGGAAGCCGGCTTCTTAAAGCCGGCCTCCCATTCGGTAAGACTACAGAACTAAAGAAATCAAAAAGTGACTAGATCTTATCGACCGAGAATTCCGCCGGCGCGTTGAGCAGATCCGCAAGCACATCCACCGCCACCGCCACATTTTCCACCACAACCGCAAGAGCTGTTACCTTGCTGTCCTCCGCCGAGCAAATTTTGAAGAAGTCTTTGAATGGGGTTCTGGCCGCCTAGGCCGCCTACGCCGCTTGCTCCGCCGATACTACCGATATTTCCTATAGGACCTAATGCCATGTTGTTTCTCCTTGGTATTTTGTCCCGTCACGCAATCTAATAATAACAAATAGATAGCAAGTTTTGGCTCTAGAAATGATATTAGAGAGTTAAGTATGTTAACGTAATGTGAACTCATGTTTCGGCGGTCTTGAAGCGCTTCTGAATAATTCGAAGCGACGCTTTAGGAAGAAGCTACATTTTTTTAATCCTCAGCTACTCGTTGAAACTATTTGCCAGTATCACCGGGTTTCGTTAGCTGCGGAGTTGAAAGAGCGATTATCAATGACCTGGAGATCTCGCATGGCCCGATTCACAGCCTCCATCGACGACAACCTCAAAGCCCAACTCGACACCTACGCCAATGATCACGGCTACAATAGATCTGAGGCCCTGGAAGTCATGATCAGGGCTTTCTTCGAGCAGAAGGCGGACGCCCCTCAACCCGCACCGACTCCACCTCCGGAAGCGCCCTCCTCTCCCGCTCCGTCCACTCAACCCGGCTCAGCCCGCCTGGACGAACTGGAAAAACAGATGGAGCAGCTACAGGCCCAACTGAGAGTCACAACACCTTCGAATGTCCGGCTGGAGTTAATGGCTCTGCAGACTCTGTTGCAGGAGATGCAGGTCTATCTGTTTCTGCAGCACGGCTATATCGAGCAACTACACGAGTCGGTCGTGGGTAACTCCGAGTCTTGCGTGGAGGGGTTTACGGAGCTGGGCGTGTCTTTGAATTTCTTGGAGCCCTCCGTAAAGCCGCCGGAGTGGAGGGTGTCTTCAACAAGCGAATAGGAGTCCGCCAGATCAGGCTCTCGACTCTCGGCAGAGTAGCTCTGCTGTGAGAAAGGGCCCTCTTTCCCAAGATCGAACGAGAAGATTGGGAGGAGAGGGATATGACCACTCATTTTAGACCGGCCAACACTTCTGTTCAGGAGATGAAACCCTGGGAGCTGGAGGCCAAGCCCGAGAAGCTGAAGCTCTCGAATCCGAATGCTCGATACGCCATCATTATTGTGATGGGCGGAGACGGCAACCTGGGGAATCAAGTGCTCCCCGACCTCATCGAGATGGAAACGGGCATCATCGGTGGAGACGAGATTTCTGTGGTGGCTCTGGCCGACCTCGGCGGAGAAGCGGGAACCGCTATTATCGAGGTCACCGCAGATGGCCGCCGAGTACTGAGGGCGATGAGCTCCATCGATACAGGAGACCCGAGACCCATCGCGTCTTTTCTGACTCTTGCTCTGAATAGCTATTCCAAAGACACGAAGATCGCTCTGGGTTTCTGGGGACATGGTGCCGGCGTTTTTGGAGACCTCGACCCGAAAGAGAATCTGTTACCCGAAGAACTCTTGGAAATGCCGCTGGGAACGAAGCTGACGGAGGCGATGTTTCTGGAGCACTACTTATCCGAGCCGGTGCCCATCAAAGGGTACATCAACAAGGGTATGCTGCCCGACGAATCGACCGGTGGGATTTTGACGAACCGCGAGCTGAGTTCGGCTCTCACCGTGGCTTTCAGTAAGATCGGCCGGACGGAACCGGTCGACCTTTTGTTCTTCGACACATGCCAGAACGGAGCCGTTGAGGTTTACGCCGAGATGAAGCGATATTGCAAGGTCTTTATTGCTTCTTGCTTGTCTATTCCGGGGCTTGGTTGGAACTACACCTGGTTTCTTCAGATGACACGGCGCTATCTGCCGGACAATGCCGATACGTGGGGAAGACTGGCCATTAGCGCTTACGACAAAGCCTACGACCAGACACTTTTCCCCCAACCCGTTCAGTTGGTGGCGTTGAACTCGGAATCGACCATCCTGGAGAAGTTTCGACGAGTGGCCGAGGAGCTGAAGAAGTTGCTGCCGGAAGATCACGAGAGTCTTTTGATGGCGAGCACGGCTCTGCATTCCATCGTGAATAACGAATCGGTGGACGTCTGTATGATGGCCATGATGTTGAGTCGGACGGCCGGCAAGGAAGAAGTGCAGAAAGCCGCCGAAGAGTTCTTCGCAGCCTATCAGGAAGCGATTGTGGGCATCAGCGCTCCGCCGAATGACGGGAAGCCGTACAGCGGATTGACCATCTGGTGCCCTAGACTGGGCGATAAGGTCTCGGTTGGGAAGTATTATCAGCATCTCCGATTTCACAGGGAGACCGGCTGGTTTGATACGGTTCGGCAGCTCTGGGGTGACAAAAAGGTTCCGAAACGTAAGGAAGTTGTCTTCTGCAGCCTCGTTAAGCCGGAGCTGGTAGAAGAGCGAGAGGTGAAGGAGACGCTGATACAGCCTCCAGGTTTTGGAGAGTCCCACATCGCGATTCGCATTCCGGAGGAGTTTCAGCTCTGGGCCGGGGGGCTGAAGGAAGGGATCTATCGTTTTGAAGGCTCCGCGAGTATGAGTTTTTCAAGCCTGGAGGCCGGTGAATCGTTCGTGAAGCTGCTTTGTTCGATACGGCGGAAGGAGCCGGAGTTCACGCCCTTTGAGATGGCCCTGAAGCACGACTTGGTTCTGGACAGCAAGTTCGCCAGACGAGTGCGATTTGAGTTGCTGAAGTACGAAGGGATCATTTTGGATGAGTTCCCCGATGCTATCGAAGCCTATGCAGCTCTAAGGAAGCTTGCGGACAGGGCCGCGGACGACGGGATTCTGCTGATGGGAACGTCGGAGGCTGAGTAGCCTTAAGAGCTGGCTGCTTGAGCGCAAGCCGGAGCCCTACGAGATCAGGAATAAAGAGGCGCGCTTTGCAGTTCTTCTGGTCATGGGGGGCGATGGAAACCTGGGGCCTCAGATTTATTCGGACTTTAAGGAGATGAGTTCGGGGGCGTCGTCGGACGTGGTACTGTTGGCTCTGGTGGATTATCCGGGAGATAGGTGTTCGCGGGTGATGGAGGCGAGGCCTCATTCGATGGACCCTGTTTGTCAGTTACCCGAGATTTGTACCGGGGACCCTCGGCCGATTTCTGATTTTCTGGCTCGGGGGTTGGTGTCGTTTGGTGAGGAGACTCGGTTTGCTATCGGGTTTTGGGGACACGGGCACGGGGTCTTTGGAGATTTTGATTCCGAGGAGATTCTGGTGGACAGGGGGGTTCGGTTCGGAGCTTTGGGGGCGCCGCCGCTTCTGGCGTCCGGAGATCGCTCGATGTTGCCGGATGAGACCTCCGGGAATTCGTTGACTAATCGGGAGGCGGGATCTGCTTTGGCGGTGGCGTTTTCCCGGGCGCGTCGGCGGGTGCCGGTGGATCTGTTGTTCTTTGATACTTGCCTGAATGGCTCGGTGGAGGTGTATGCGGAGCTGGAGCGGTTTGCTCGGGTGTTCGTGGCCTCTTCTTTGTTGATTGCCGGGGCGGGGTGGCATTATGAGCTTTGGTTGCGGATCGCTCGGGATAGGCCGCCGGAGACGGCCGAAGAGTGGGCTCATTTTGCGGTGAAGGCCTATGAGGTGGCTTATAGCCAGTCGAAGGAGCCGGCGCATTTGGTGGCCACCAGGTGCGGGGCGGAGTTGGTGGAGGCGTTTGCGGGGCTGGTGGAGGCGCTCTCTCGGTTGGAGCCGAGGGAGGCTAAGAGGCTGGTGAAGGAGGCGGGGCTGCGGTCGGCCAGTGTGTATTATAAGGAGAATTTGGATCTGCGGCAGTTGGTTCGGAGGGTTCGGGGGATGGCTGAGGCTGATGGGCTGGTTGAGGTTCGGGAGGCGGCGGAGAGGTTTTTGGGGGTTCAGGAAGAGGTGCTGGTCAGTGAGACGGCGCCGAAGATCGGGGCGGAAGGGCTTTGTGGGATGACGGTTTGGTGTCCGGTTTATGGGGATCTCGAAGATGTTGGGCGGTATTATGGGGGGCTGGAGTTTTGTCGGAGGACGGGGTGGGGGGAGCTTGTTCGGGGGGTTGTGTGAAAAGATCATATGTATGATGGGCGGCCGGAAGCCTTGATTTATATGCGTTCCTAGCGTATGAAGGTATGTGACACCTAACGGTCAGTCGCACTGCTCTCAACACGATTGATTATCTCACCCATCTTTGCGGGACTGACCTCCTGACCCGTTGAGCCGAAGAAGGGCTCCGGGTAGCGCACGCCTTTTCGCTCATCTTTATAGAACTCGACAGCAGTACGAAATCCAACAAGATCGGACTCACCAGGATTTGGCCAGGGGCGGGCTTCTTTCTTGACCCACTCGAGAGTGAAGCGCCGCCCGCTTGAGTCCCAACCGTGGAGATCTTCCCCGAGGACATCGCTGATTTCGAAGAGATGCAGCCACTCTGAATCATCCGACACCCTGACAAAGGTGAGATCGTTTTTCCAGAAGACGTATGCCGGATAATTCAGAGTGCTCAAAATCTATCTACCAGCCTCCTTGCCAGGGGCGATGTTGGCCTATGCCCTGACCCGGCCCTGCTGGTTGAGTGATGGGTCGCCGATGATAGTGAGGCCTCAGATTGTAGCGAGCATTGGCTATGTGGTTGGGGTTTCCACCTTGAACAGCTTGTCTGTAGCGACCCCAAGCCGTGGGGCGCCACCAGTCACCGGTCGCGTTGGCCCGGAAGAAGGGTCGGCCTTGGAGCTTGAGAGAGGGCTCAACACCGGGAGCCAGGGCGCCATGAACGGTGATGCTCTCATTGCCGAGAAAAAGTACCTCCGCAGCCCCAACTGTGGCTGCGGTCCCTGCCGCGGCTACACCGGTGGCTAGAGCTGCTCTCTGGACAAATTTGTCTGCTGTCGTCCCGTTCTTGTTGACGTAATTGATTTGGTCGTTCCACTTGCCAACCTGGTGAGCTTCGCCGGGCTTCGTCCACTGGGCGGGCTCAGGGCTTCCGTACGGACCTGGAACATCGGCGTTCTTGATATACCACTCGTAAGCATTGCGCGCCGCTCCCTTGTCTTCTTCCTTGGGACCCCCGAACAGCACGGGAGAGTTGCCGGCAGAAAGCTTTCGAAGCTCTCGGTTCTTAGCAATAACGTCGTTGAGATCGGTGATTCCAGATTGCGAGCTTGGTATATATGTGTCAGTCGATGAATTCGATGGTGCGTAGTCGTCGGATTTCTTTGGGTGGTCGGTTGCCCGAGACCGTATAGTCGGTGAGTAATTTCCACGATTATGTTCTGAAATTGGATTCATAGGCTGAGAATACGGCGAAGTGAAACTCAGTTCAGTGACGGGTGTCATCGTTTTGTTGAGCCAACGGATGACACCGCTCATACTGCCCCAACCAGTTGCCCACGGCCAAATGTATGTAGATCTGAGTGGTCGTGAAGAAGCGGTGGCCAAGGAGATTCTTGAGGGTGTAGAGATCGATTCCGGCTTCGTGCATGTGGGTGGCGTAGGCGTGGCGGAGCGAGCTTGAGGTGAAGCTGCGGTCCTGGGCGTCGTAGCGGTCGACAAGGCCCGTGACCGTGGCCCAGTGGACGATGCGGCGGTTGATTTGGCGGTCCTGGATGTTGAAGATCGGGTCGGCCAGGCCCAGGCCGTAGGTGAACTCTTCCATGAGAACGGCTGTCTTCTTGTCGATGAGGACGTAGCGGTCTTTGTCCCATTTGCCGTCGCGGATGAAGACTCGCTGCTCTTTGTAGTTCATGTCCGCCAGGCGCATGTTCTCGAGCTCGGAGCGCCGGCAGCCGGTGGCGTACATGAGGCGGATGATGAGGTAGTCGCGTTTGCCGACGTTGCGGTCCTGTTCTTCGGCGGTGTCGAGGAGGAGGCGGACTTCTTCGCGAGTGGGGACGGCGGGGAGTCGGCGGGTGCGTCTGCCCATTTCTTCTCGTTCGAGTTCGTCGTCTAGTTCTTCGAAGCGTTCTCGGTCGAGGGGGCTGAGATCGGAGGGGCGGAAGCGGCGTTTAGTTTTCTTGGATTTGGATTTTGCTTTGGGGCCGCGGTGGACTTGCTTTGCTTGAGCTAGGAGCTGGACGAAGTTGCGGGAGAAGAGGCGGACTTGGGCTTCGGCGTCGTCTTCTTCGCTGTCGTCGTCGGAGAATTCGTGGGCTAGTTCTTCGAGGATTTCGAGTTCTTGGGGGTGGAGGAGTTGGGCCAGGTCGTGGGCTGAGAATTTGGGCATTGGTTGGTCTTCATTGGTGGGGGTGGAGATCCTCGGTTTGGGCGTATGACAGGGGTTTTCAGCCGTATGATGTGGGGTTTGGAGCGTATGAGGGCGGAGGTTTCGTCGTATGATGGCGGGGTTTGGGGGCTCTAGCGTGGCCGGAGGGCGCGGTGGAGCCCTTCGGATCAGGGGATGGAGGGTCTTGGGTCGGTTGTGGGGTGGAGTTCTGAGTCGCTGAGGCCCGGAGCGCGGCCCTTGGGCCGGGGTTCGGGCTTGTTGGGAGAGTTGGAGACGGGTGGAAGAGCTGGAAGTCGGCGGGATCGGGGGCTGGAGAGGCGGGGCGGCTTGCCGCCACGGCTCTCCAGCGTGTTGACGGATAAGTTTTGAAAATTCTGGAGCTGCTCAGCTTGCTGGGAAGCTCCAGAACTTCAGTTGAGGACTCGCAGGGCCACAGAATTTCGCAGAAATTTCTGCTGCACGCCGCCGAGCTGGTGGAAGTCGGCCCAGATCGCCCCGCGGAATCCGCCGGCTGGATTTCTGGAATTGCTAATTCCAGGATTTGCAATTTTTTGGCGGAGAGTATGAGATATTCTTCGACATCGCCCCTGTGGAATCGTTTCTACAGCCTCCGCTTGGGAAAGCCAGTCGTTCGACATGCCGTTGGCCCAGGATAGCCGTAGAAACGTCCAGGAGCGTCCAGGAGCGATGTTTCGCGCTCGAATGCGAAGAGTGAAGAATCTTGGCAGAATCAGGCCTCCAGAACGCCACCTACCGCCATTATTTGGAGACCGTGGGCGCTCGGTATCGAAGAGCGCAGAAAGCAGCTGAGAGACCGACCGGTGGCGTCTGGACGGCTTTAAATGGCCCGAATTCGAAAAACGAGGGTTCCTGAAAGCCTGTCACACCAGGAGATCGCGGGCAGGGTCGGGCTTTCTGTCGGATAACTCCTAGCCGTGCGCTCCGGTTATTCCGATAAGGACAAACGCAATTTCGCCAAGCTATCGGTCGAGCTGGGAGTTGAAGAGGTCGCCAGAATGGCGGGGGTTTCTCCTCCCGTATTGTCACGATGGCGCCTTCAGTTCGGTTTCGCCAACCGTCTGCTCTCTGAAAAAGAAAGAGAAAAGTTTGCTCGACTCTCGATGGAGATCGGAGTGCCCGCAGCAGCCGAACAAGCGGGGGTTCATCAGGCGTCGGTGGTCAGTTGGCGCAAGGAGTTCGGCCTCTCTCAACCCCGAGAGAAGCCCGCTGCGATACGGCGAGCCGCAGTGAAACGGTCTGTCTTGGTGGGACCCACGGCAGCGGCAAGAGAGTTCGGAGTCAGTGTCCCTACCTTGTGCCGCTGGAGAGAGAATGAGGGTGTCTCCGAGCTGCCTTCTTCTCCCACCGATTCAGAGAGAAAGAAGTATGCCAAGCTGTCGTTTAAGGTGGGAATCGACGAGGCGGCTTCGAGAGCAGGCGTCAAACCCGCGACAATCTATACTTGGCGCAGAAAGTTCGGAATGCGCGCCGAAGTCCCCGTGTTTTCCGTGGAAGACAAGCTTCGATTCGCGAAGATGGCGGACAGCCTCAGTCACTCGGAAACGGCGCGGCTGGCCGGCGTCACTCGGGCGACCATCAATTGTTGGAGAAGAGAGTTCGGACTAACCAAGCAGTTAAAGAAGCCTCCTGAGTACACAGCTCGAGAAAAGCGCCGATTCGCACGTCTCGCAGGTGAGATCGGCAATAAGGCCGCCGCCGAGCAAGCAGGGGTTCATCACAAGAGGATAGTGAAGTGGAGGAAAGAGTTTGACTTGTCCGCTTACGCCTCTGCAGAGCAGCGCCGACGGTTTGCTCACCTCTCCGCGGAGGTCGGCCTCGAACGAGCAGCGGACCAAGCCGGAGTTAGCACGTCTACGATGGTCAGCTGGAGAGCGGAATTCGACGTGGTCGACTCACCTTTGAAAAGGCACTACACCGCAGACGAAAGGAAAGCTGCCCTCGAACTTTGTGACGAAATCGGTGTGCAACCAGCCTCCAAACAGCTGGGGATACCGAGGGCAACACTCTACTTCTGGCGGCGGCAACGGTAACTCTCCCTAACCAACTAGCAGGGAGGGCATGTTCGCCCTGAGAACGCTTCAAGACAGATTTAATGCCGATTCCGGCGTAATGAGGTTCATTCATGAAGAGATACTTAACATTTTTTCTGCTCACCACAGCCCTGCTATTCACCGGCTGTGGTGACTCTGAGGACTTCGTCTTCACGAACACTAACGTAGGCTCCGCTCCTGTAGCCGTCAACGACGCTTACACGACTAACCAAGACACAACTTTGACCGTAAACTCAGTGAATGGTGTACTCGCCAACGATACTCCAAATGGCGGTACGGTCACGTCATTCGACGCGACCAGCACTCAAAATGGTACCGTCAATGTTAATGGCAATGGGTCATTCACGTACACGCCCCCCAGCAGCTACGTAGGTCCTGATACTTTCACGTACACTGTGACCAACAACAGGGGAAGCTCCAGCGCCACAGTGACCATCACCGTCCAAGCGGTCAACGGATACTTTGTGGATGCCGTAAACGGAAACGATGGAACAGGCTCGTTCAACGGTGGACTTCCTTTCCAATCCATTCAAGCGGCTGTGGCTGCCGCCCCGACGAATGCAGACATTGTGGTGCTTCCAGGTAACTATACCGGCGGAGTCAACCTGAAGGATGGTCAGCGGCTTCTGGGCTCCGGTTCGACACTAGTCAGCCCTCAAGGTGCAACCCGACCGCAGTTAACTGGACCCGTTGTACTGGCAGATGATAATACCCTGGACTTCTTGAGAATCGAGGGCACGAATGGAAGTGCGGTCGACGGAATTGGACAAGACAGCGGGACTGTCACTCACTGTGAAATCGTAAACATCACCGGCGGCGTTATGGTGGCCGGAATCGCTGGAGATAATACGCGAGGAACCTGGACCATTTCAGACAACACCTTTACAAACGGGAGCGGTGCTGGCGTTGTGTTCTTTACGAGCAATACGGATGTTGGAACATTTTTTATCAATAACAATACGATGAGCAATAACGGATTAAGCGCTATCATTTTCGTCTCCGAGGATGATAGCCAAATTCGAGCCCAACTCCACGGGAACACGTTTCAAGGAAATAATACGGTTACTGGAGATGCATTTGAGATCGAAGTCCGCGATGACTCGTATGCAGGCTTAGATTTAGAAGACACTATCAATGACGGTGGAATCTACTCTCTCTTTGTGACGCTAAGCGGCAACGGTGAACTTGAGATCGAGCAGTACAATGAATTGACCCAACCCAAACCTACAGGAGCAGGGAATACAGGCACAGTGGATCCCACAGGGAAAGCTCCTACCCCTATTCCCAACGGCACTCTCTTTCCTTAGAACGTGACGTCAGCAGTTGGAAGGCCTCGGTGTGTATACACTGAGGCCTTCTACTTTCTGGAGACTGTTGTGTGATACATCATCTCTAGTTCTACATCCATCGAAATCAACGTGTTCAAATCCAAATTGAAAATCGAAAGAACTTTGGGTCCCTCCGGCGAGCCGACTTCATCAAGATAATTTCTCCAACCCTCCAGCGCATCAAAAGCATCACCGTTATTTAGTACTTCATCTGGGTCATACTGGTTTGGTCCGGTTTTAATGACCATTTGCCAGGTACTAGGCGAATCTTGCGTACCGGTAGTCTGGATCGCAAGCTCTTTTAGGGCTTCGGAGTCTCCATTTGGAGCCAATTCTATAAAACTACCGTCCGAAAGACGAATACCGATGGGCTCAGCACTGCCAGTGTACGCAAGAGTACCACTATTCTTTGCCTCCTCCAGCGTCGCATGAACCTCAAAATCTATCTTCGTCAGTTCCGGCACCGAAATCGCTTTGACATCTTCAAGCTTGGCCACTCCAGCACTATCTTTGGAAACAGCCGCACCCATAATCGTGGTGTGCGCTATATCGATAGAGCCTTCTGAATACACCAAACCCTGAAATCTGGAGCTGTTCGGCCCGTTACCATGAATCTTGATGTCTCCCTTGGCCACCAGCGCCGCGTGGTCGGCCTGGGCGTTCATCGAGCCCGTCACAGTGATTTTGCCCGTCGCGACGATGGCCCCTTTACCTCGAACCGTGCCGGTGATGGTGACGTCGCCATCGATGTAGAGAAGACCCTCCGCCATGTCAAGATCGCCAATTGTGAGGTCCCCTTGGTGCCGAGCTCGACCAACTAAAACAGGTCGGCCGTCTGGCCCGGGTGCGCCTGTCCAGTTGTATTTGTCCGGCTCACCCTCTGGGTCATAGGCCTCGACGGATACATTCGGCAAATTCTGGGGATCGGACTGCTGCAACACCAGACCCTGAACTACCGCTCCAGGGTCTAGCTCAATCTCGCCTGACGCTTTGACATCCCCGGCAATCTTCGTGTCCACGCCGAGAGTGACCGCCTTGTCAGCCCCGCCGGCAGTCGAGTTCGAGACAATGTGACTCGGCTCTTTATCAGCATCATCTATAACGAGTGTGTCGTTCGGCCCGAGAGACGAATACTTACCCGCAGGGAGGCCAAAGACTTCGACCTGCTCTGTATCAATTTGTCCGGCCGAAGCTAAACTGTAAGGATACGGAGGGTCTTTCACCATCGCTTCCCGGATAACTTCGAGCCCGTGATGGTGGCCCACCGCGACTAGGTGACAGAAGCCGGGAGGCACCGCTGCTCCGTTCCACCCAGTCTTCTTGGTGTTGCCCACCAGGTTGTTCGTGGAGTATGGGTCCCCCGCTTCGGAATTGAATGTTAGCGCGCCGTACTTGTCGGGATCGGTCTCGAATCTGACGTCTTCGTTGAACTCGATTTTGCCTTCCTTCAGCTCACCGATAGCAGCATAGATCGCGGAGTCGGCCAGGCGAACACTGTAGAACTGGGCCCAGGATTTGTTCGCGTAGATCGTTCCGCCCTGGGCCATGGTCAGCATGACGAAGGTAATGATCAGGACGGAAAACGAGATCAGGAAGAGCGCAAGAACGTTTCCTCGGGCTGAACGGCGGTCAATCATGCTTCTCACTGTATTCGAGATCTTAGGCGTGGTCAGTGACACTCCTCTGCCCAGAAGGTGACAGGTGTCACAGACCGCCTTCTACTTCGGACCGGGCGGAAAGTCGGCCATGAAGTTGTGGGTAAAGACCTGATTGCGCTTGGTTTTGAAGGTGAACTTCAGAAAGACGTCTCGCTTGCAGTCCTTCTTGTCGGCCGAAGGCTCGAAACTGTTGAGAGCATCTCCCATCTTGAAACCGATGCTAAGATCGCCGTCCTTGAGGAGAGTGTCGAAAAGCTTCGTTGCGACCTCCGGCTTCAGCGGAGCCGATGAAGAGAATTCCGACGCCGGGACACGAAGTTCGTACCTCTGAAGAGAGCCGTCCGCCACCTGATAGACGTGGACCCTGTCGGACCAGATGACCGCGCCGCCGTTCGCCTCGTAGCCTTCGATTAGCTGAAAGAAGGCTTGGGTGTCGGTCGTGAAGTGGCCGTCAGCGTGCCCCTGGTTGACGCTGCCGTACAGCTGGCCGGCGATGGTGTAGAATGTTTGCTCGCCATTGTGCTGACTGCTTGAGCTCGCGGACTGCTGTCGCTCGAGTTGCTCAAGCTTGTAGGCATCTTCTTGCATCCTCAGCTGGTCCTGGTAGCTCTGGGTGGCGATGTCGTACTTCATCTCCCAGAGGGCTGCCGCGGCGCCGAGAAAGATAATGATCAGGAGTGGGGTCCAACGGTGTGACCAGGCCGAGGAAGGCTTTGGGGTTGAGTTTGCTGCTTTTTCGGAATCCATGGTGCCCCCGGTTTAGAGTTGATTATGGGGTTATTCTATCAGGATTATGGGAGTTCCTCAGTGATGGGGATCAACTTCTTGGTTGGACAGAAGTTTAGCATCGGGCTATCATAGAGGAGAAACTGAGGCTAAGCCTCAGCTTTTTTAGCTCGTATCGGTTTTGTCTGGTGGCTTACCGACTCTACCGGCAAGAGTGGTAAAGACAATCGCAAGGATTGCCCAAGCCAATAATTGGTCAACTGTCATTATGGCCGGGTCTCCTTTCTGAGCTCAGGCTGTAACCTGAGCTCTTTTAATCTGTCCTCATCCAAAAACGCCATCCTCGTCCTCCTGCGCAATCTCGTCTAGAACGATTTGGGTGTAGTCATCCGAGAGCTTGAATCTCTCTTCATCAAAAGCGGTAAAAGCTGACAAACCGTAGGCCCGGATCGCATCCTCCGCTCTTCGCGATGGGATATGGTAAAATCCAGGTTGTAAGCCCAAGTTATTTCGCCCATGAAGTTCGATGATTATATACTCCGCCGGATCCCAGGGGTTCACTTCTTTGGTCTTGAGCGCTTTGGTAGGCGTCTCCTTTAAAGTACATACGAACTGTAAATCGTGTACTTGTACCCCCAGACGACCAAGAAAATCGGTACTGGTAACAACAAGACCCAAGCCCATCGGGTTCAGCTTGGGATGCAGATTCTTGTCAACTAACCAAACTCTGAGGTTGTGGCTATGAGCAAAATTCTTTTTGCCCTTCTGCAATAAATGAGGATCAAACATCTCTTCACCTAACTCCCGCGCAATTAGCCGGCGTATCCACTCTGCAGGACCACCAGTCTTGCCACGCTCTGGCTGAGGAATACCTTCCTCTTCACACTTCGTCCTAATAGCTTCAAGCCACGTCACTGGTAATCTTATCTTTACTGGTTGCGTCTTCATCTAAATCAAAAACGTGAGTGGACCCACTCATGCTAGTGTAGCAACGGAAATATCATTAGGCAAGACTTGTAAAGAAAAGCCACTGGAGCGTCGGCGTCACTCACGATTTGCGCGGCGACCCATGAGAAAAGGGCGCCCACAAGGAGCGCCCTTCTCACTTTAGCCTACTAGCAAGAGCTTAGTATCTATAATGCTCCGGCTTAAACGGCCCTTCCACAGGCACACCGAGGTAATCAGCTTGCTCATCAGTCAGCTTAGTCAACTTCACACCAAGCTTCTCAAGGTGCAAACGAGCCACTTCTTCGTCCAGGTGCTTAGGCAAGAAGTGCACGCCCAGCGGGTAACGCTCGGGGTGGTTCCACAGTTCGATTTGGGCCAACACCTGGTTGGTGAAGGAGGTACTCATCACGAAGCTGGATTCGTGGCGACTGTAAATTTGGGGCGTGGGGCTTGTAGCCACGTGTTGTTCACCACGTTCGGTAGGATCTGACCTGGCCGGAGATAAGTCTCTACGATGGAGATTTGGGAACAACAATG
>Ga0310345_10000742_pt1 | contig 43157 bp, 43 predicted proteins | sample HC15DNA20500_MG_FD_204667 | JGI IMG/M metagenome (GOLD analysis project Ga0310345, IMG submission 204667) | Marine microbial communities from station ALOHA, North Pacific Subtropical Gyre - HC15-DNA-20-500_MG | ecosystem: Environmental > Aquatic > Marine > Oceanic | place: Pacific Ocean: North... | reverse complement strand
GGTTCGAAGGAGGCGGGTTTGACGGCGGGGGCGGAGGAGGCGGGTTTGACGGCGGGGGCGGAGGAGGCGGTCCCGTACAGCAAGAGGAGTTACAAGGTGGAGAACCAGGTCCGCGACCTGGTTGGCCAGGCCCCGGACTACCAAGTGAATGAGAACTGCCGGATGCACAGGGGTTGATCTGCACGGAAGACATGGAGTTACCGGAGCCTCCGTTTCCACCGGAAGACATTCCAGTGTTTACGGAACCTGAGCAACCTCCATCGAAACCTCCAGTGGGTCCCCCGGAGCCGGCTGCGCTTCCGGAGCCGAAGACCGGCTGGCCTCCAATGGCGAAGAAATCTCCGCTGAGTTTTAAATTGATGCTGCGGCCCAGAGCGGAGCCCGATAGGCCTACAACTTTTCTGACATGTGATGTTAAAAATGGCATTTATTTTTCCTTAAAATTTGTTTTATTTTGCCAACTCGCCGAACATCTCGGCGGTCGGCTGGTAGTTATGAAGGGCATCCGTGAATTGCTCAGGGATTTTCTCCATAAGGGTGTGGTAGATGCGATAGGCGGTCTTTGTTTGCGCCCGCATGGTGAGGCAGTGACCTGGATGAGCCCCGGTACGAATATCGAGACCTTCGGTGACTGCCAGATAGCGGCAACCTCCTCCGCAGATCGGCTCGGCGATACAGGTGTCACAACCTAAGATTTCTCGGCTGGAGAGATTTACATAAGTCTCTCTATCCGGAGGGAAAACGGGGTCTTCCACCGTCCCGAACCAGTCTGATTTGCGATAGAGATAGCGATGGCAAGGCATGACCTGTCCGTCTGGGTCCACCGCTATAAGCGTAGTCCCGACTTCACACGGTCGAGCGGGTCTTTCGCCGCCCAAGGTGCTCCGGTGAATTCCTCTGAGATGTTCCCAGGTGACCTCTAGAGGGAGAAGTCTCCCCACCAGGGCTTCTTGTATGAACCAATCTCCAAGCTCTTCAAAAGCTTCCTCAAGCTCGTTCTCATAACCGCGCCATTCTGATTCATTGACCGGGCATAGTGCGATCGAGCTCGGGCCCATAGCCAGAACCTCCTCAACATTGGTTTTGAGGTCCAAAGCTTCGGGGTGATAGGTCATGCGAGCGATCACATAGGGTGACCAGGAGGCCAGACGAGATAAGTTTCTCTTCACCGCTTTGTAAGGCGAACCGCCTCCCAAAAACGGACGAGACTCCATGGAACTCTCTCCTCCATCGACACTGACAAGAAGAGGCATCCGAGTCTCTCGGACGATTCTCTCTACTCTCGGCGTAGCGATCGTAGCGTTGGTCGTAGCGGAAAATCGAACAATCTTCCGACTTTGTCTCGCCTTGTCGTTCGCATAGCGAACCACTTCTTCCAGGAGGTCGAGAGCCATGAAAGGTTCGCCACCAAAAAATGTGATCCATATATTGCGCCGATTCCCCGTTATATTCCGGTGAAAGAGATAGTCCATTGTTTTGTGGGCCGTCTCTACCGTCATAGTGCGAGGGCTCTTTTTCACGAAGCAGTACGTGCACCGTAGGTTGCAGTCTTCCGTTAAGAAAAGCATCAGATTGCGAACCGGAGCATATTTCGGTTGAGCAACAGGAAGCTCCATCATAGAATCGCTCCTCTGGTACGCGACCGATTGCCTATCGCATGGAATGTAATTTCAGGTGACATCTCGGATCTCGACCTGAGTGCCGGCTGAACGTGCGTGACGAGTCTTTACTTCGTAAGCTCCGTCGAGATCGTTCATCAGCTTTGATGCTCGAAGAACTCCACTCTGCTGAGGGCCCTCCAGATGTTCTAGAGTGGGGTCTGGATACGGAATACCTCGCACCTGACCGGGCTTGCTGAGATAGCAAGCAGCGCTTATCCAGCCGGCTTTAGCAAGATAAGAGGTCATTGTAAGAAGATAACGACGACCCGGCAGAGCGATAAACTCCTTTAGTTCATGAGTCTTCATATAGTCCCCAAACTCCGAAGGGGAGAAATCGGCATAAACTAGATTGTCGTGGACCTCATAAATCCTTACCTCACCCGCTCCCATGAGTGCCGCACGAACTTCGATAGAATGCTCTCCCGACAGTTGGGGGAGAAGTTTTCTGTAGCGGTCCGAATGACTGTGATGAGCTCTTGGGCGAACGTGTTGCGTCGCTGTGGGATATACATATTCTGCATCACCATCACTTAGAGCAACTTGAATTGTTGCTGTGCTACCGGTGGCAGTGAACGTCATCTCTAAGAGGTATCTCTTAGCTGGGTCGAAGGTGAAGTCGGGCATTGAGAGAGGAGTTACAATTCCTGTAGGTTGTTCTGCTCTCGTCTCCGCGTAGACCAGAACATTTTCGATAGGACCGGCCACCTGATTCGTTGAGTTTTGAGGGGTCGAGATCATTTGGAACTGGCTACCGTCGTAAAGAACGGAGACAATCTGTCCCGAGGCGATATCACCCGAGACAAGCTGATTCGAGACCTCTTTTAAAACCGGAATAGGGCCGAGACCGTTGACGTTGAGAGTGGTGTCTCCGGTCACTGCACCGTTGGCTCTATAGTTGACACGCATACCGGCGGAGTATTCCGCAGGCGCTGGGTCCAAAGTCACCTCGAAGGCGTTGGTTGAACCGGTAGCAGAAGCATACCAAGTTTTTCCCTCTTCGAGGTTCTGGACCGGCTGTATAAATTGTTCCACGTGAGTATCTTTGACAAGATCTCCGGGACTAAAGTTTAGGAAGGGAGTAGACATAGGCTCCTTCCTCCTTTCTGATAATTAGTTAGAGATTTGACAGTAGGTTGGGAGACTGTCTGCTCCAGGGGTTCCACTATCTCGTTCATCCGAACACCGAATCCGCGAACCTCGTCATTGGAGAATCCCCTTTTCTGTTGCCTGATTCAGTGCAGCTTTCAACGCCTCGTGAGCAATGTGAGCGCAAAAGAGTCGGCTTGTGGGAATGCCTCCGAGTGCAGTGAGAATGTCATCGACTGAAATTAGCCGAGCACTGTCCGCTGACTGACCTTTGACCTTTTCACAGAGCCAATCGGCCGCGGCGATAACGGGGATGCAGTTGAAGCTTCGAAATCTTGCCTCAACCACGCGGTTCTCTTCACAGATCAATCCGATGATCACGAATCGACCTGTCTTTAAACTGCCTCCCATTCCGACAACGTCGGTCTGAGGATGCAAACCTTGAAACTTGGCGTTCTGAAATCGCTTGATGGTGGCAGAAGTGAACATCGCTCACCTCTAAGTGATGTCGCGAATCTCAACCTGAACTCCGGAAGAGTAAGCCCGACGAGCTTTCACTTCGTAAAGTCCATCGAGATTGGTGAGAAGCTTTGAGACTTGAAGCTCACCTGAATAGTAGGGTCCCTCTATGTGGTTTGTGGTGGGATCCGGATAAGGTATGCCTTCTGTCTGTCCTGTTTTGGTGAGGTAGCAGGCGGCATTCGTCCAAGCAGTCTGAGACGTATGCGACGTCATCGTCAGAAGGTAGGTTCGCCCGGATGTGGCCGTAAAATCCTCGAGATCGGCTGTTTGAATTACAGATCCCACCTCCGAAGGAGAGAAATCTGCGTAGACCAGATTATCCTCAACTTCGTAAAGCTTGACTTCCGCCGATCCCATAAAGGAAGCTCGAACTTCTATAGAGTGGGACCCGGAGAGAGTGGGCAAAAGTTTCCGGTAGGTCGGTGAGTCTGTGTAATGGGCTCTTGGTCTAACGTAACCGGTGTTCGTAGGATACGTATAATCCGTGACTCCATCACTCAGAACGACCTGAATGTATGCGGTATTGCCGCCGGCTGTTACCGTCAGTTCCAACAAATAATTCTTCCCTGAGTCGAAATTGAAGCTGGGGAGCGCGAGATTTGTGATCGTACTCGATGGCTGTTCCGCTCTTGTCTCGGCATAAACCAAAACGTTTTTGGCCGGGCTTGAAACCTGGACGACCGGGGTCTGAGGGGGGGATAGCATTTGAAATTGGGTCCCGTCGTAAAGGACGGACACCATCTGACCGGAGGTGATATCACCGCCGATCAGCTGATTTGTGCCTTCTTTCAAAAGCGACTTCGCGCCAAGACCGTTGACGTTGAGAGTTGTCGAACCGGTCACACTTTCGTTGGCCTTGAAATTGACCATCATTCCGGCGGCGTATGCGCTGGGTGCCGGGTCTAGGGTCACCTCGAAACTGTTGGTAGAGCCGGTCGCTTCGGCGTACCAGGTTTTACCTTTTTCGAGATTTTGGATCGGTTCAATGAATTGTTCCACGTGAGTGTCCTTGATAAGGTCTCCGGGACTAAAGTTTAGGAAGGGAGTAGACATGCTCCATTCCTCCTTTCGAATTAGTTTTTGACAGTTTTGGGGAGACTGTCGACTCCACTTTGCTGGACGGCTTCAAAGCACGTCCTTGGGGTTTGATGAAGAATTGTTGCCCTGCCGTTCACGCTCTTTAGCTTGAGAGCGCAAGGTCTCTACTGTTGTGCGTAGCAGGTTTCGTTCGGCTTCAAGCTTGGCGATGGCCAACCGGTAGTCGGCGCATAGCTCTTGCAGCTTGAAGATGGTGTTGTCGTTGTCTTGAAGCTCTTTGCGGAGTTTGTCCGTGGCCGCGTGAGCTTCTCGACGCATGATGTCGAGGGTGGTTAAATTTTGGTGGGTGGATTTGAGGAGCACGGCGCATACGGAACCGATGGCACCGAGGGCGGCCAGGCCGCCGAGTGTGAGGTCGTCGGACGAAATCATTTGGAAATCGCCTCCAACTTCTCCAGGGCCTCCTCGCCGGTGGCCGGACGGAGCCAGCCTTGAAACTGACCGTTGGTGAGGCGTTGGGCACGGACTGCCAGCCTGATAACCTGACCGTTGTGGGGCCGTATCCATCGAGCCGTCTCTTTGAAGCGACCGGTGTAGCCTTGAACAAACTGGTCCCAGGCTTCCACGTATTTGTCCCGGTCGTCCGGGTGTACGTGCTGTTCCCAGCTTCGGTCGTTCACCTCATCCACACTGAGGACTCCCAGGAGGCGGCGGTAGGCACGGTTCACGTACACATTGCCGCCGTCCGGGTCGCCTATCCAGGTGGCCAGCGGTAAAGTTTCCAAGTGGGCTTCCCATTCCACTGAAGACAAGGGAAACAAAACTCCCTCTTCCTCCGATGGAAGGTTGCCCGTCTTAGAAAGCCCTTGACCACCTCTGGTCTCCGGAATGGCTTCCTCCACCTCATCGAGGCGATGCTCTCTAGAGCCGTTTCGAAAGAGTTGGTTCCGAGAGTCGTCCCCCACCATTTTTTTGACGTCTCTTGGAAGCATCATCAGTTCCCCGTCTGGGGACGTCCGGAGATGTCCATCGTGAATTTGGGGCGGGCGGCGTCTTCCAGGGTCTTGTCGAGAGCCTTGAGGACGGTGACCGCGGACTCGATCAGGGCATCCACCAGGCTATCTGGTGCCACTAGGTTCATCTCGTCGAGGATTTCTCCAATTACCTGAAGTGCCAGCGCTTTTTTTTCGGCGCCCTCCAGTTTCATGGAACCCTCAATGGAAACGACCACCTGTTGGACGATGAATTGTAGTACTTTGAGCTGTTCGAAGCTGAGCTTATGTTTTCGAATTTTGTTGAGAAACCCGAACATAGAGCAGGCCTCCTTTCTCCTGCGGGTACTGCGTACGGCTAGTTCAGTTGGTTAGCTGCACGCAGTGCCCGCAGGAGCCTTGAGCGGTGGGTGGGCTTTCTGTGGCCTCGAAATTTGAGGTTAGGTATGAGCTGTGACCTCTGTCCGCCGGGGCGGAGCAGGGTCGACATCGCTCTCTGTTGTGCTCGCTTTGCTCGACTCTGGAGAGTCGGGCTGGGCGATTTTTGGGCGCACGAAAGCTAGGCCATTCGCTGTTGGCTTTTTGATTTTTTGTTGTCTTGCACGATGGCAAGGAGTCCCTGTGGGAGACGGCTAGATGGGGTTTGCTCTCTGACTCACGTAAGAGAGCCGGGACCATCTAGCCCCCGCAGGGGAAGGACAGGAGGGGCACTTTGGTTAGGCTCGATCTGGGTGAGATATCACTGTTGTGTATCAGACCCAGCTATCGAGGGGTTGATAACCCCCGCTGTTCCTAGATATCGGATTCCTTGCACATAACCCCGTGCAGAAGGGGGTGTGCACGACCAACGGGAGTCCCCGTGGGAGACGGCTTGTTTTGGGTAGACTCTCTTTCGGAACGGTGTCTTTGGAGAGCTGGACCGAAACTTGCCGTGCGCAGCACCTATTTGGTTGTTATTAAGTTTTTGTTCTGCGATTTTTCGCAGGGTCGCGTGGTTCTCGTTCGGTACCGAGCGGGCCGCTCTCAGAGTAAGGGTGGGTCTGAGAGCTAACCTTAACTAGCCGTCTGCCAAGACCAACTAGCTGCCTGCTAAGGCCAACTAGCCGACCGCATGTCACCAGCGGGCTCGATAGCCTCGGAGGTCCACGTGGATAAATCCTTGAGTTTCGTAGTAGCCTACGCCGCCTCTGTCCCCAATCACCGCATCGCAGATGTCGTACAACTCTTCGGTGCTGATGTAGTCGGAATAGATGTCGGCGGCTAAGCCGTCGATGTGAGCGGAGTTGGAAACGCCACCCACCTTTCGGTTGTAGGCCGGGGGTCGGTAGCCGGAGGTCACGTGAAGTTGTTGACCGCCGGCGCGTTTTCTAATTTCTTCTAAGATGTTGACCAGCATCGGGCTAAGCCTGATGAGGTCGTAGTTATGATCTCCCGGACGGAACTCCGAGAGTCGAAAATTCTTTGATATTTGAGCATCAGGGAAGGCCGGGATGAGAGGCGCCGCGGCCTCCACATCGATCGGCTCATACTCGGGCCCAGCCTCCTCCAAAGGCACCACATCGGCCGTCCACCGACTAGGAAACCTCAGTCCTACGGACGGTGAGTTGGGTTCTTGCTCACTCGCACCCTCCGACGCATTAGAGCCACCCCCCGGTTCGCCGTCTCCCACAGGGACTCCCGGGGGTCGCGCAGGACCCAGTTCGCCGCGCGCAGCGCCTAAGTAGATTTTTTGGCGTTTGTCGTCGCGGGAGACGACCAGGTTGAGGCGTTGGGCCAGGGTTTCCAGGAGTCGAACCTCCCCTAAAGTGATGGGGAGCGGCTCATCCCAATTATCCGGCGGACAGACCAACCTCCAGTCTTGCAGACGGCTAACTTGGTTTTGCTGGTTGCCGACTTGGGGTTGTCGTTTTGTGGTGGTTAGGCTGTTCTCTAGAAATGGGTCTTCGAAGACGTTCCAGTGGAACGGGGGTTGTTGGTCTTGGTCCTCTTCTGTTTGGGAGCTAAGGGGAGGTTCCGACACGAAGTCGGGCTCGCCCAGCTTTTGGAAAATCTCGAAGCTTTGGTCCAACTGTTCGTCCAGTAGGTCGCCGGCGCTGTCGGTTTTATCGAGATCGACGACGATGGAAATGTTCTCTCTGTCGAGCTCTTTTTTTATGAAGTTGTCATCCATTGTGGACACCTCCTGATGTCTCGGAGCGCCTGGCTCTTTCCGCCGGTCTCCCCCTGAAGGGCGAAAACTGGTTTGTTTTGCCCCTCTACTTATGAGTTATGGAAGTCGATCCGAAAATCTGACGCTGTTTTCCAAGTTTTTTCGAAAAACGATCTGTTTCTCGATTTTGAAAACCTTTTTAATTTGGGCCTTCATTAACTTATATGGATTCAGAATCGAGATTTTCTTCAAAATTTCCGAGAAAATATTTTTTTGGTCCAGAATGAAGAAAAATGACGGGCTCACTCCATATAAGTAAGTAGGGGGGAGCTTTTTACAGGGGTATCGCTTTTTCGCGCGTGATTTGGAGAATGATGAGATGAGACTGACAAGTGAGACTATTCGAGAGATCAGAATCGGACTCATGGGGAAAATTTCCGTGGAATATAGGGCTTGGATTCGAGCCCTGAAGTGGGACCACGCTAAAACACAAGACTGGCTGGAGCAGGTGTCCGTGGACGGTGTTATGCGCTGCATGGACGACATCGAACAATGGGATCCTGAAGTCTCCGACTTCAACCACTGGTGCTGGCTTCGTACGAGAACTCTGGCTCGAGACCAACTCCGGGTCTTCACCAGACGACAGGAAATCAAGGAAGAATTCGTGAGAGAAGCGGCCGCAGAACCGTACTATGTGGACTCCATCGACCGGTTTATCAAACAGGCCGGAGACCGGGAAGAGCTCAAAAACGCTTTTCTGGTTCTCAACGAGACCCAAAAGCAGGTTTTTGCTCTGCGTTATATCTCTCACCTTAAGGTCTCTCGTATCTCCACCGTGATGGGGATCAAATCGAAGACCATCTACACCCTTTTGGACCGGGCCAGGAAAAAGTTAAAGGAAGCTATCGAGAAAAATCGTGAGCTGGAAAGCCTGGCGGAATACAAGCTGCTGCGCTCTGTAGAATCAAAGTCGGACAAAAGGAGTAGACCTCCCCCCACCTCGTCTTCTCTACCACCCCAACACATGAGACGAGCTTCTCCGTAAAGGACAAACACCATGAGAAATGATCTAGAAAAGGAACTTGGGCGGTCCGTGGACCGGGCCTTCTTCGGTACCAACGACCCCGATGCGATCCGAAATCAGTTCAAAGAATCCCACCAGGCCTGGCTTCAAGAGGTTCAGACATTAGGGGGATATCTCCGCGATATCCGATTTCTTCGAGGGATGGAGGCCAAGGAGTGCGCCCGGAAAGCCGGAGTGAGCCGAAAAAAGTGGCAAGCTTGGGAAGCGGACCGCGAGACTCCCACTCCCAATGAGCTGGAACAGCTGTGCCGGGGGCTCGGTTTTGGTGAGGAGAAGAGACGCCGGCTTTCTGATTTGAGAGCCAGGGCTCCACGACAACGACTGCTGACAATCTCTCGATTTCGTCCTGAACTTTTAGCCGCCCGTGGGGTGGCCAGGATAGAATCCAGCTTGGAATGGCAGAAACTTCCCTCGGAGGTTCAACAGGCGCTCCTTTGTTGGGGAGAAGAGAAAGGTCTCACCTCGTTTGAGGATATGATGGCGTTCTTTCTGGAACTCAAAGACGACGAAGCTCGAGAACTGTGGGTTGACGAGGTTTTTGGTTATCTTGATTGATTGGTTTGAGGAAACATCATCTGAGGATCGGCGAGAGCTGGTGAAGCAGCTCTCCACCGACCGCGACCTCCTCCTAGAAAAACTGGCTCTTCTTTACCCTCGTTCAGAGAAAGCGCTGCCCTCGGAGAATGTGGAGGCTGTTCTCACCGATGTTTGTGGGTTTCACGTGGTCGATGAGCCTCTGGCTCGCGGTCAGTTGGCACTGTGTGACTTCTCCAGCCGCACCGTGATCGTGAACTCGGAACTGGAAGCGAATTTCAAAGACGACTCAGGCTTCGAGCTTCTACGGAGAAGCACTTTGGCCCACGAACTTGGTCATATTCGTCTCCACACCGAGGAGATTGAGGAAGGGTGTACCCTTCACTACTACGGTTCCTCCGGCCGATTCATCGACTCCCGCTCTTTTCAGAAAGAGCGGGAAGCCGATTTTTACGCCGGTATCTTCCTGGTTCCCGTGGAGGCCCTTCTCCAGGAGAAGTCTGTCCAGACCCTTCTGAAGAACAAACAGGAGCGTGTTTTCATGAAATCGAGCGTCCTTTGGAAGATGGTCTACCGTTTGGCCCATCTTTTCCAGGTGTCGCCCAGTTTTATGAAACAGTGCTTTTTGGCCCTCGGCTGGCTTGAACAGGGAAGTCGAAGTTCAAGCGGCCTTAAGCAGCTTCAGGTCCGTTTTTAGGACCCATAGCTTTCTTTTTTAGGCTTTCTCTAGAATCGGACTGCTTAACTGTCCCCTTTCTATGGAGAACCGCGCAGCCAAAATGGCGATCCTGATAAGTTTGTCTGGCACGTCTAACCCGATCTCCTCTAAAAGCATGGCCGCCTGCTCTTCAGCAAGCTTTTCCTTCTCCTCTTCCATGAGGTTGGGAATGCTGTTTAAGGAGAGAACTGTTTGACCGGCGATCGCTTGGAGAGTGCAGATTTCGTCGAAGCCCAAAACCCTTCGACGAGAGCTGAACGGAGACAGTAGATGAAGTACATGTGAGAATAGCATTTTCTTTTTCGTCCTAACTTGCATTGGTATTATTGCAAGACACCCATTTCCTACTACCAGTATACGAAAGGCAGCCCAAAGTAGTTCTAACTTGAGGAAAACTTTTGCTGAAAAAATGCTGAAATCCAGGGATTTTTTTCCATTGCCATGTTGCTCTTTGAGAAACTTTGATCCCGAAGGGTGGGGGAGGCTCCGTCTGTACGAGCGAGCGCCTATAGGCTAAAGCGACTCTACCCATGAAACGAGCTCTTCTTTACTCATCGCTCCGGAAGCCACTGAAAGGGTGACTCGCTCCAACTCTTCCGGACCTGGGACTTTCTCTGGAGCGTTTTTCTTCAGAAAGAAAAGAAGGCTCAATGCTCCAGCTCTTTTGTTTCCGTCGACGAAGGGATGATTCTTGACCAGATGATAAAGATAGGCGGCTGCCATGGAAGAGACGTTTGAATGAAGGTATTCTCCATCGAATGTTTGCCTGGGTGCGGTCACGGCCGATTCCAAAAGACCTGAATCTCGGATGCCGGGTGCCCCGCCTTCTCGCTCGAGAGTTCGGCGGTGCAATTCTATGACGTTATCGACTGAGAGAAACCTGGGAGTTTTCACTTGGCGAGATTTTCAAGCATCTCGTTGTATTCTGGACGAATATCCTCAAAGAACTCATCGATCTCATCATCGGAGAACCCTATATCGGCTGCAACAACGGTAAGTTTTCCATCCTGGACAGTTATCATCAAGGGAGTCTCCGGTGTTATGTTGAGAGCTTCCATGAGCGCTTTTTCTATGGGGAGAGCGTAACTGTTTCCAACTTTTCTCAGAGTTTTGATCATTTTTAGACCTTTCGTAATTACATTGTAATTACAACAAACGAAGATGTCTACGTTTTGTTTCTATGGGTTACAGTTTTTAAGCCAGGCTTAAAGCTTTTTCCGGGGGCATCCCCTGGTCCAGCCAGCCGAAGAAGTTCTCCAGAACGGTGCGGTTGGTGACTCGCTGGAAGCTTTTATCTTGGAGAATCTGATCTTTTTTCGCCGAGTTCCCCACCAGCTGTGAAAGTCGTTGGGAGGCTCGGTTTTTGAGGGCTGTTTTAACGTCGGTGGAGAGTTCGGAGAAGCGGGCGGCCAGGGTTTTGCCCTTGCTCTGGTAATCTTGCTCCTTGGCCAGGCGCTCTTGCTCTAAGGCCTGCGCCTCGGCTTGAGTTTCTTCCACGGTGCGGTAGTTGATGGGAGCTTCGGTGTCGTTTTTAACGGAGTTGTGACGAGGGCGGTTTACATTGTGGTCAGTGAGATGAGCATAGTTGGACCGGCCGCCAGAGACCTGGCGGCCGTTTTTTTGTGTCTTGGCAGACGGCTGGCCAGGGCTTTTCTTGTTTTTGGAGTTGTTGCTTGGAGCTGTTTGATAGCCGCCGTCTTGGATGGCTGAGACCAGGTAGCCGGGGAGATTTTCAATGCCGGTGAGCTGGGGGACCGTGTCCAGCACCGATTGGATGAGGGTGTGGTCGTATTCTCTACACAGCTTTCTGGCCACTCGCTGCCGTACTCCGTACTCCCGAAGTGTCTTCAACAAAATCTTATGAAGAGGTTCATCACCAGCCCTGCGGGCGGCTAGATGGGTCGTTTGCTCAGTTGGTGCTTGAGAGCGAGAGCCATCTAGCCTCATGCAGTGATGTTGTTTCTTTAGATCTGTTTTTTTAAGATCTTTCTTTAGGGAGTCGTTTTTTTGTTCGATCGAAGCAGACTGGGCCTTGATTCGGTGGGGTTTTGGGTGTTCGCCTTGAGAGGACGAGGTGGTGATCGAGTGATCGTATCCCTGGTGATCGATCGATCTTATCCGTGCGGATCGATCGATCTTATCCCCATCCCTATCCCCATACTGTGAACTATCGCGAACGGCGTAGACCTTGTTCGGATCTTCCAGGATTTCATCTCGCTCTAGGACGACTCTCCAGATGAAAGCGCCGCCGGCACCCACTCTTTCTCGGATGATGACTCCGAGGCGTTCCAAGATTTTGGCTGCTTTGGTGATGGTTCGCGTGGTTACTTTGAGCGCTTTGGCGATTTTGCGGTAGGACAGCTCCACTCCACCGAAACCAAATCCGATGGTTGTTCGGGTGAGATAAGAGAGAAGGGCGGAGGCTGTAGGATTGGTGACATTTTCTATACACCGAGAAATAGAATGCGGTATTTGAGAATACTTGATGCGTGGTCGTGAGTTCTTCACAGAAATTTTCCCCTATTTTGATTTCGGCAAAGAGGAACTAAGCCTGGGGATGAGAACTCTTTAAAATCAGGTATTTGATTTTGTAGGGCTCTCGTTAACCCCAAGATCTGGAGAAAACCCCCGTTGTGGAAGATGGGGGTTTTTTCATTTGTGTCCTTCGGCTCTGCCGGTAGCCATGGTACTTTGCTTGAAGGCTTATCAACTCCTTGCATGTTAGGTAAAGTGACCAGTTGGCCACGAACAGGTGTTCCTTTATGGCTTTGCACGGACGCTCTGTTGAAAGTTTTTCCTCTTTAAGGAGCTTGCTGAGCACAGCAAGCGAAGCAAAGCACAGAATTTTAAGCGCAGCACGGCAAGCGCAGCATGCTTAGCATATGCGCAGCTTGCCGAGCTGAGCAGCGCACGGGAGATGCTGAGCTATGCAAGAGAAGAAGAAAAAGGACGTCTTAAGTCTGAGCCAGGCCGCGAAATTGGCCGATTGCTCTCGTGATACGATTCGAAGAGCTGCTCAACGACAGGAGCTTCCCGCACGTATGGGTCCGGGGAAAAGAGGCCCGCAATGGTGGGTTCGAGAGGCCGACCTGGTGGATTGGTTGCAAGACCGTGGAAGCCTGAATCCCGAAGGAGCTGAGCAAGCTCAGCAAAGCTCGGCAAGCGAAGCACAGCAAGATCAGCATGCTCCGCAAGCTGAGCAGAGCACAGCAAAGCAAGCGCAGCAAAGAATCGAGGATGCGGATTTTGCGGTGCAGAGCACAGCAAAGCAAGCGCGGCATGAGGAGCACAGCAGCGAAAGCTCAGCAAGGCAAGATGAGCATGCTGAGCTAAGCTCGGCAAGCGAAGCACAGCAAGCTGAGCACCTTGATGAGGATGATTCTGAGGTTATCGATTTCGATTCGAATGTGGTTTCGGCGGACATCCATAAGGCCGTGATCGGGGAGCTGGTCGACGAGTTGCGTCGTTCGGATCGGCAGGTTATTGCTCTTCAGCTTCAACTCTCTCAAAACAAGAATCTGTTGGCGGAAAAGACCGACAGCCTTTTAAAACAGCAGGCTGAAGAGAGAGCCAAGGAACTCTTGGCTAAAGAGCTTGAGGAAGAGAAAGAAAAGCATGCTGAGCAAGCTGAGCAAGCGCAGCAAGAACTTCAGCAAGCTCAGCAAGAGATAGAGAAAGTCCGTGCTGAGGCCAAAAAAGCTGCTGAGGACCTGAAGGAAGCTCGCCGGGAGATAGACTCTTGGGAAGAGCAACGTAAGAGGCCTTGGTGGAAGAAAGTCTTCAAAACAGGCTGACATTGATTTTGTGTGAGGTCGTGAATATTTGTCTGCTGATCAAGGCCTGTTTTCTGTTCGCTTTGAGAGAAGTGAGCAGAGTTCGTCCCAGGAGCTTGTCTGTTGCGCCGGTCTGTTTGGGTTCGGTAGAACGTGAGGCTTTCTGTGGTGAATTGTACGGGCTTCGGGGTCCGAGTTGTGAACCTCGGGCTAGAATTCCCTCGGGGGGCGTTTGAGGAGCCTGGTCGGGGTTAATTCGTCTCTTTTTCCTGGTGTGAGTCCCCTAGATTAGAGCCTTCTGGGCCTCGGCTTTGTACCAAGCGACCAACTCCTCATCACTGAACCCCTTGGTGATCTGCGTGATCTCTTCTCGAATTGTGCGGATCTCTCTGATAACAGGGTCTTCTTGTGTTTTGAAGTTGTCCATAATTCTAGGAACCTAGCGTTTCATATTTTTAGAAGTATCGGCAAGGCTCCTCCGGCTCGGTGACCCATCGACCGAAGGCGGCCAGGTGTTCTTCGTCCCAGCGTTGAGTTTGGGATAGGTCGAACGGATTCTCGGAGTGGTTCCAGATATGCAGGAGGAAGCTGATGACACCCTGCTCGGCCCCGGAGAGAGGAACGCGGTCTGGGAGCCTGGTGAGGTCCCCGGGCTCAAAATCTGAAGGCAAATTACCGGTGGCCACGTGGTGAGCGATGCGGTGGAAAGCCACGGCGATCGCGCGCCACTCGTCTGTTCTAGTCATGACCGTGTCTCTTTCTTTTGGTGTTGGGATTGTCCGCCCGGGTTACCTCACGAAACGGAAAAGATAGCACGTTAAGGAGTTTCGATGAATGAAGGTGCCCCCAAAGGAAAAGGGACTCGACGATTGGGGGGGAGGGGTAGTCGAGTCCCTTGTGGTGTGGACCCTTTGTTTTGGGTCATGAGAATCCTTTCACCGCGAATTTTCTAAGAGACGCGAGATTTGTTCTCCACGGTTAGGCCCTGTGAAAAATTGGAATCGCTTAAAAGTGTCTCCGGTGGCGCCAGGAGCGATTTCTTGCAAAAAATCGGTGAGTTTTACCCCCTTCTGGGAGGGGGTTGAGGGCATTTTCCCAGGAGAGGCTTTTTGGGTGCTTTGAAGCTCTGGAAGTAACGTCGGCGAACTGAGCCGCAAAGCGGCTTAGCCTTTTTAGGCGGGGGTTGGGGCTGCCGAAGCCCCATCGGGGCCGTAAGGCCCCGGCTTCCTCGTCTTTAGGCGAGGTCCGGTACCCCGGCCTCGCCAGAGGCAGTCGCCGGCGACTTTGCACTAACCTCGAACCGGCACCCACCTTCGATAGAGGCTCTCTTCTTTACAGCTCTAGCCTGGAAAGAACATCCCCGGTATCTCCGACCTCAAAGGCCCTACCAGACTCCACTAACTCCGAAGCCCAAGGCTGAGAGGTTACCAGAGAGCGGAGTATCCCCACCGGCCTGCCCAGCTCAAGCGCGATGCGAACGGCCGAGAGACTTCCGCTGCGCTGAGAGGCTTCGATGACCACCAGGAGCTGGGACATACCGACGAGAGTGTGATTGCGCTGGAGAAAGTTGCGCCCACCACGGTAACCCGTGAAACCGGGGTCAAACTGGGAGAAGGCGGCGCCGGATTCGATGACCTGACCGAAGAGTTCGTGGTGCTCGTAAGGATAGATCTCATTGAGCCCGGTACCGAGCACGGCGATGGTGCGACCGCCGACGGCCAGGGCACCCCTGTGAGCGGCCCCATCGATCCCCTTCGCTAACCCGCTGACGATGGTGACCCCGGCCCGGGACAGTTCCGCCGCGAGACGATGGGAGCGCCTGACCCCCTCGGGCGTGGCCCGGCGAGAGCCGACCACAGCCACGGAGACCCGATCCGAGGGCTGAAGCCTGCCTTTGTACCAAAGACGAAGTGGAGGATGAGCGGCCGAGAGAAGGTGATGGGGGTAATCCGGATCCCCGTAGAGGACCGCTCTGATGCCGGTGAAGAGCGGTTCGACCGCCGGATCTAAGAGTGTTTTTGTGAACATAGATGAGACTCGCTTTCTTGAGAATATGGGTGGCGATGTGGCGGCCTTACCCGATCGCATCGTAGTGAGAGGCCATGGATTCGGTGCTGATGCCGAGATAACGCTCTGTGGTGGAGAGATTTCGGTGCCCTACACCTTGCTGAATGACCCGACTGGGGACACCGGCTTCCTGTAGAGCGGTGGTATGGGAGTGCCTGAAAGTGTGGGGAGTGGCCCTGACATCGATATCCGCTTTCTTGCGGTAGGCGGCTATGAGTAGCTGGATGGACCGGACGGAGAGAGGCCGATGCTGGCGATTCTGAAAGAGCGGCGCCCCCGGCGCCGTGGAGAGTCCCCGCGAACGATTGAACTTTAATAGCTTTTCGACACAGGCCCGGGCTGTGCCGTTCAAAGGGACAACCCGACCCCGCGGGCCTTTGCAGAGGGCTGCCGGGAGATCCAGGAGCTTTCGTGGCCGCCCATCTTTGGTGGCCACCAGTGAGACGGTGAGCCTGGAGCACTCTCCGACCCTGAGACCGGTATGGAAGAGAAACATGATCAGAAGGTAATCACGCCTTCCGAAGGGTGATTCGAGATTGATGAACGAGAGGAGCCGGCGCATCTGGGGGACGGATAAGAAACGGCGTATGGGTCGCATATGGAGACTCACTTTCTAGAGGAAATAAGAGACGAAAATCGGCTTCAAATGGGGATTTCCGCTAACCTATTTCTATTCGACAGAGCCTCATGAGGACCTCGCAAAAAAGCCCGTAATTACGGGCTTTTTTGCCTTTTTTAGACTGGCTCCGAGGTGTCGATTTTAGGATCCCGACCCGGCCCAAAACCCTACTTTCTTCTTCTCTTAGTCGACCTGAGCTTCGATGGTCTCTTTGAGCTACCATGGTCTTCCAACCGCTCCTTAGCCACACATTTTTCTTAAGAGTTGCTGATCAGGCATCGAATGGCACTCAGATTTCCTGGAACGAACCGATTTGGCCCTAGCAGCTTGGGGCTGTGGTAAAGTCCTCGGGACTTTAAGTTTCTTAGAAAGACCTTTGGCTGGTTTAGCTTTTCCTTTCTTTCAACAGCTATCAGCTCTTCGGGACTTTTCCCCAGCTCGGGGGCTAGGCGGGCGCGCAGCGGGGGCCGGTGTAACTCTTTTGCTTTGACCTTGGCTTGATGCTCCCGAGTTTCTCTCTACGGGGGCGAAGCCCTCGGCCCCCTGGGCCGACTACCCCACCAACCTTGGCCGAGGGGTTTTCGTGGTGGGCGCGTTCGGCAAGTATTGAGCTATCTGGTCTCGGCCGGCTGGAGTTTGTTAGAACCTCCCAGCCCGGCCTTTATCCCAACCTTCTGGCCACTTCATGCAGTCACTCGCGAAAACCCCGATGCACTGACCTTCCGATTTTGCTGTAACCGGCAAGCATTGAGCCTCGGTACCGATCAACGGCCACCATGGGTGGCGGTGAGCTATCAGTTGGCTTCCCCACTGTATTTCGTCTTTTACGGTAAAAGACGATATCTTCCGAGCTATCAGTGAGTCGTTCAGCTTGAGTTTCTTCGAAGGCGGCAGCCAGGTTTCGCTTTCTCTTCGAGGCCCGGAGGGCCGCCAATGGACGTATTCTTTAAACAGGGTTGTATGTACATTTATGTAAGTACTCGATATAATCATTATGCAATTCGAATGGGATCCAAATAAAGCACGAACGAATCGAAGAAAACACGGTATTTCTTTCGAGACAGCTGTGCTCGCTTTCCAAGATGAGAGAGCTGTTATCATTGAAGATGACCGGTTCGATTATGAGGAGTGTCGAGAGATCCTCATCGGATTAGTACCTTCTGTCAAAAGGTGCTTGATGGTTGTTTTTACAGAAAGAGAAGAAGACCTCATTCGGGTCATCTCTGCGAGGAAAGCGACTCGGTTGGAAACGGATTTATATTATGAAGAAAATGGTTAGAAAGAGCTTAGAGGACATTCAAAAAGAGACCGATTTGGAGCGGATCGAAAAAGAGATTATGGACGCTCCGGAGCCCTCTGAAGAAGATGGGCTAAGCTCAGATTTTCTTCAGAGCAGTAAAAAGTCTCGGAATCGTTTCGCTACGCTTGTTCCACGTGAGCCTCACTCCAAGAAAGTTACCATTCGCTTCGAACGAGAAGTGCTGAACTTCCTAAAAAAAGATGCAGAGAGTTTAGGGAAGCCCTATCAGACTCACATCAACGATATCCTTAGAACCTACTATGCGACCGCGAAAGAGAGTTCTTGACCATCAACCATTGCCAGGCGGATCGCTCCCGTAAGTTCGCTCCTCATCAAACTGACCATTGGCCTTGTGAATGATGAGCTGCCCTTTCTCATGGCTACGGGCGCGGTGAACACCGGCTTCAACGGCTTCTTCTTTGGTGACGAAGCGTTCGGTCTGGTCTGTGCCTCGGCGGCTGAGCTTCCATTCCCCGGAGTTGGGAGTCACGTGATAGACCACCCGATCCAACGGCATCAGCGGACTGCGGAACTTCGCCTCGTGTAGGAGGAAAGAGATAAGAGCGCCGTCCTCATTGGTAGCGGTGTGTCCGGGCTCAAGCAGTGTTTGTTGAAGCTCGGTGAGGATTTTGCGAAGAGAGAGGGCTGAGTCGTCCGACTGGTGACCGTCGTCGACCAGGTCGGAGGAGATTGTCTTGAGTTCGTAGTCGGACCCGAAGAGTTGGGTGGCCATCGCGTCGAACTCTTTGCGCCGGCTCTCGTCGATCAGGATGGCCACGCGAAGACCGGCGTCTTTGGGCGAGTGGGCGAGGAGTCCACCGGGGACTTCACGGCAGAAGGCCTGGCGGCTATTCTCGAGCCAGCACTTCGTGAGGCGAGTTATGACGGCGGACTGGTAACTTTCCATTGAAGGTCTTTTGGAGCCCAGAAGTTCTCTACCTTTGAAAAGCCTCAGGTAACGTTCGACTGTGAGATACGAAAAGTGATGGGAAACGCTACGAGAGGAGGTTCCGAAGTTGGCAAGTTCCGAATTTATAGGCTGCGGTTATCCCTTACTCCCAGGGGCCGGATCATCGATTTGATTTAAGAAGGAAATAACTTAAACTCAGTCCGAATGACCGTTGATGAGTAACATGCAAAAGCTGACATCGAGCCTGGAAAAACTGATCGAGCTTAAGATCGAGACGAAAAGATTTGTAAACGCCTTGGAAGAGATCGACGCGATCTATGCAGACGACATCGTCACTGATGATGAGAGCGAAAAACTTAAAGAGCTGCACGCTATCCTTAACGATGCGAAAAGCAAGCTCGACAAGGTTATCAAAGAGGTCGACAGCAAAAAGGGAGCTTGATTCAAGTCAGCCTTGAAGGCCACTTTAGCCTCGTCTTTTTCGAAGGTGCGATTTTTTTGAGGTCTTGAAACGACCTGAAGACGGCATTTTTTTGCCACCTTCAAAAAAGCGCGTTTTTGGCTCGTATAACTCAGGCTTCATGGCCTATTTGGGACAGAGGAGCGCGAGGGTCCGATTTTTTCGGGAATTTTGACGTGTCGCGGCCTTGAAGCTGGAGTTACACCAGAAATTCGCGTTTCAATCCCAATTAGAAATTCCGGTGGTAAGTAGCTTGGCTTGGGTTGAAGTCGAGGCCGAGTTTGATTGGTCAGAAAGGCCGATTTCCGGCTCTTCGTCGATTTTAGGCCCGGGCTTGTGAAAAATCGGCATCTTGGCTAGGAATTGGCTTCCTGGGCTTGTTTGAGAGCCCGGATGCCGATGTGACTCTGGAGAGCCCGAGTGAATGCTTTGAGAGTGGAGCTGAGGCCCACTTCCTCGGAGGGTACCGCCAGAAGAGGGGCGATTTTCTTTTCTAGTTGCTCGTTGATGTAGGGCAAAAATTGTTCGGCCGAAATCGCGTATTTGGTATTTCGTCCATTGCCGTACACTCCGCCGGTGATTTTGGCCCACTTTATCGTAGAGTAGTCATCACGTTCACCCGGCTTAAGAGCGTGGCGTATCCGCTCCCTGGTCTCAGAATCCAATTCGAGGGGGTTCACGATATCGAGACAGGGACGACGCTGAGACACTTTCTCGTAGACCTTGCGATCATTCTTTTCTTTGCCGGTGTCCAGGTGATATGTCTTGTCGCCGTATTGCTCGAAATGGGTGACGTTGTGGAAGCCGAGCTTCTTGAGGTGCTTCGTGAAGTGATAAGGAATGCTCGTGCCGACGGGGTCAAAGTCGCAGAAACTGAGGATAGTGAGATCCTTGGAGAAGTCGTATCCCAGGTCGAACATCTCCGTTAGCATAGTGTCGGCCATGAGATAGGTGCTGCGTCCGGTTGTGATCTGAGCCATCACCCCATATTTGCTTGCATAGGCCAAGAAGCGACCGAGATAAGCTTTCTTCTCGGCGAGTAGGAGAATGTGAGTATTGAAACGGGCCGGCGGAAGAAAACGGAAAGGCTTACGGTCATCCTGGATAAAGAGGTCGCGATAAGAGATGAGACCGTCCAAAACGAGATTCTGCACTGCCTTGGTAAAATTACCGTAGAACGAGTCGATGTCGCCCTCTTCTTTTTTCTTTTGCTTCTTCGTCTTTTCCGGATTGTCCGTAAAAATGTTATTAGCCGTCAGCGTCGGTTTAAAGAGATAGAAGATCGTCCGCATGTTGCAACCCTTTGCCATAAACTCGGGCGGGTTGCCGCTCCTGGCCAATTGATAGAGCTGCCACACGATGTTTCGCGCGAAAAGATTCTTGTCGAGCTTATTCGGGTTGTTCTTTTTCGCGAAGAGTTCAAGTACTTCGTCGGCTGTGAGGTGAAACGTAACGACTTCTTCTTCGATGGTAATAGGTGGCTTGTCGAAGTCGATGATGCCTCTTTTCTCCTTGGTCTTCTCGACGTACTCTTTGGACGTTTTCTTCTGATGCTTAACGTACTTTCGTCGACGACGGGGCGGAATCGGCTGGATCAACCTTGTGGAGCGTGAAGAAGAACGGTCAACGGTTGAGTACAGCTGGGTAGCGAGGCTGGTGGGTAAATTCGCAGCAAGCTTTCGAGCTCTGTCCAGAAGTTCTTGGATGGAATCGTACTTGTAGATTTCGCCGGACGACCTCAGAGCCTCTTGCTCTGTGACTTCCACAAGCTCCCCCGACCCTTCCGGTTCGATCACTCCGTCATCGCTCTTGATCAGGCCGAAGCGGTCTAGATTCACTCGAAGGACTCCAGGTCTGGGGCAAACTTTGCGAGAGAGTCTTGGAGGGCACGCTGGGCGCGCTCTGCTTCGTAGTCGTCCGGATCCAGACCGACCGAGAGGAGCCAGTTATTGAAGAAGAAGCGTTCCGCCACCTCGGCCAGGGCCTTTTGAAGGCTTGGATGGGGCCTGACGGTATTCTCGCCGAGCCATTGATCGATGTCTTTCTTGCGAAAGCGCAACAGATTTCCGATCCGCGCGTGGGGGATCTCCATATCGCGGACTTTGTCGTAGATGGTGGATGGAGCGAGGCCCAGATACTCCGCGACCCCGCCGACGTTCATAACATCACCGCGAAGGATGTTGGACGGCTCTTCCTCCTCGATGTCGGGGGTGTTGTCGGTCATTTCTTAGCTTTGCTCCGTTTTTTCTTCGTCTTAGCCTTTTTCTTGCTCTTCTTTTTGGACTTGGCTTTCTTCTTTTGGGCCGCTTTGAGTCGGTCTTTGTAGCTCTTTGCCGTGGTGAAATCGACGGTATAGGTCTCAGGGACCTTGAGCTTCTTGGGTTTCTTGCCCTCCGGGACCTCAATTCCCGGATTGATGGTGGTATGAGCCTTTATCGTGTTGAGATTGAAAGTGCCGAAGCCCCGGATGGAGACCCGACCTTCCTCTGAGATCTTTTCAGATAGAATCTGTACGAAGTCTTGAATCCAGGAGTCATGGGCGGTGATGGTACCGCCGTGGCGTTCCTTGAGGGCTTTGGCCAGGTCGCGACGGGTTACGCTCATCTTTTCTTGGCCCCCGACCATTTGGCGTCTTCGGCGTTATTCCACTCGACGAGTAGGCGGAGAACCTCGCCGAGCTGCTCGAACGGGATGCGCTGGAGAGCCTCAATGTATCGAACGGGCTCCAGCGGAACCTCGGACTGGCCCATGACATGCTGATAGCCGAACTCGACATCCTCGGCGGCAACTTTGGTGCGTTCGTCGTTCTTGAGGGACTCTGCGGCCGCGGAGGCGACCTTAATCAGAAACTCTTGGAAGAGTTCATCGACGCGGTCGAGAGCATCGCCGCCGACCTGGGAGGCCCCGGAATGCTCCTTCAGGACGTCCTTTACGTGGGAGTTTTTTACGAGTTTTGTGGCCATTTGGTGCCGTTAGGCGCGGGGAGAGGTTGGTCCTGTTGGAGACGATTGCCCCCCCCAGAGGCAGCCGGGGGCCGTCTGCAGCGTTCCAGAGGAGGCTTTATAAATGCCCCCGGATTGAAAAGCGATTTCGTAGACCGTTCCTGGTAGCTCCCTGTGAGATTTTGAGTGACAAAAACGTCACTTTTGCCCCCGGCACCCGGGATGTATATTCCAGGACGCTGAGGCCTGGAATATATCGAATCCCTAAGTCGGGCTACTGAAGATGCAGACAGTATCAAGTCAAGAAGTTACATTCCGGCAACAAGGTTTACATGATGCTAACTTCGATGACGCCGGGCTCCCTACTAGACCTGCTACACTAAGGGTGCGTGACGGGACAACAATACCAAGGAGAAATAATACTATGGCATTAGGTGCTATCGGAAATATCGGAGCTGGAAACATTGGCGGAGTCGGTGGTCCCCAGGGCGGAAATCCAATCAAGAGACTTCTCGAGCAACTTCTGGGCGGTGGCCAGCAAGGCGCGGGTAAGTGCTCGTGCGGATGTGGCGGAAAATGTGGCGGAGCATGCGGATGTGCCAAATGTGGAGCCCAACGAGCTGGTGGAATTTTGGGGAGATAATCTCCTAACCACGCCTCTTTGACATAATCTTTGTTCGAAATGAGCCGGCAAATTGCCGGCTCATTTCATTTCGTCAAAGGGTGGCGCTATACTGGTGGCCCCCCAAAGGAGACACTGTCCTGGTTTCGCGCGGCAGCTCTCTCTTGAGCGGCCCTGACTTTCCCTTCCTCACCGCCCATATCCTCGAGAAGCTCTAGGCGTAGCTCTTCTAATTTCGCAGCGTTTTGATAAATTTGAAGCCAACCATCTTGTAGGTCTGTCATACGGCGAGTCTGAAGAGTTTCTCGAATCGTTTGAATCCCTCTTTGGATATTAGTGAGAGTCGCTTTCGTGTCGTTTAGTATCTGATTTCCTGGTTCCGCCTGGAGAGAAGCGTTTATAAGAGTCGCGTGCTTCGCCAACGCTTTTTCAATGAGAGGCAATCGACGGATCAGCACTGACAAAGTCTGTTCCCCGTTTCGTACAGCAACGTAGGCATCGAGAACCTGCCCGTACTCCTGTGGCAACAGGACCGATTGCTCACGGATTCCCATGCCACCTTGGGGGTCTGGAATCAAGAGTTCCAATCCGCATTGGGGACACGGGTCAGCTTCTTCGCCCCCACATCGTGGACAGCGTAGAACCTCTTCCGTGAGCCAGGCCTCAAGATCACCCTGGGCTTCCGCCAAGAAGTCCGCGGCTTCGTTTAATTCCTCTAGCAATTCCTTTGTAAGGACTCGGTCCTCCTCTTTGACCGCTGCTGCCATATCCAGGACCACCTCTTTAAGTCGCTCGTAAGCCTCCACGCATCGAATTGTCGGGTCGGCAAGCACCTCATCCGTTGGTCCGGTTTTCTCGAGATCCACCTCGGTGGCAAGAATGGCTTGTTGAAGAGTTGTCGCCATCTGTAAACAAGCTTGCGCAAGATGAGCAGAGGAGGCAGACTCATCACCGTCTAGCCAGAAACTCGTATAGCTTCCAATTCCGGTGATCGTTGATGTGTCTGGGGCTACGCCAAAGGCGTTTCGAATTGTTGAAAATTTGCTATTATTATCCATTCTTGTGTCTCCTAGATGTGGACGAGGGGGGTCACCGGTTGCTAGACAAAGTCAAACGCTGGGGGAGCCCTTAAGCCGACAGCTCTACTCATCATTGACCGATAATGAGTGCGAACAGTGAATGTTCTACCCTGATCCGGTAGACGACATCTGCTACATAGTGAGAATAAGAAATGGCCCCCGGATAGAGCACCGTTTGCGTGACGAGCTGCAACTAACCGGGGGCCAACTTTTGTCTTAGGTTGATGGCAAAGAGAGTAGGAGTGGGGGGTCAACACTTATAGTCCCAAGTCCCTGAGCCGCGTCTGTATTTTTTCGACAAGCGATTCTTCCATCCAAGACCAGGCGCTATCAAGATCTTGGGAGCAGAATTTCTCCAAAGCACGATAGGACAAAGGCTTACACGCCCTTTCCATCCATCTTGTCTTCCGTGGAGGTCCAATGATGGCAATTCTCGCCAGACTGGTTCGATGATTGGAATCAAAAGAAAGTTTTCGCCATCGGCTTCCAAGGGCCCACCCCTCAAGCGCCCGTAGATCGAAAAGCACGAAAAGGTTTTCTAGGTGGCGAATCTCAGACTCAAAGTGAGCACAGAAGATATCGTATTCCTCTACGGAAAGTCGTCCTTTGGGCATCCCAGTGATGAGGTCTTGTCTATTCTTTTGTAGGTGCTGAATATCGATCATGATTTTCGCACCCATCTTTTACTTGGGTTCACGAAGAATTCTGGGAAAATGGCTATCAGCTCCATCCCAACGCTTCTGCGTTGTCGGGATTTGCTCATGGCAAATCAAGGTTATGCTGATTTTTTGTCTCTAGATTTCTGAAGGTACCGCAGAACAGCTATTCCAGACTCGAGCATGCTGGGGACCCGCCGGCGATAGGTGAATCTAAGACGCAGAATTGTGCGGAGGCGCGCGAAGCCCCACTGAGGAGAGAAGACCCGGCCCAGAAGGGAGTGGCTCTTGATAAACAATGATGACTTGTGAGTGGGGTTCAAGAACATGCCATTGAAAAACGAAGGCACGAGAACCCAGTGCAACCATCACTGGTGAAGAACCAAACGAAGGCTCCGTGCAAATATCCTCGCCGGACTCCTGGCAAACCTGCTGACATACGCCGTGGTCGGACAGCAGGCATTCTAAATCCAAATTATAGGATACGAATAGCGCGAGTAAAACGAGCAGGAAAGAAATATTTAGCCTGGCCTTCACCTCTAAACCTTCTTCCCTTTGATCGGATCACCTGGACAACTTGACGAATGGACATTTCTGAATGTTTCAGTTCACCACTGGGGCAATGTAACGACCTGAGCCGTCTTCTCCGCCATGGAACTCTTTGTTGTACCGGGAGAGTTTTTTATGTAAACTACCCGAAATGATGTCCGCCGATAGCCTAAAAGCAGGCACTTACACCACGCTAGCCCAGGTGTTGGTATGCCTGTTTTTATCCCTGGCCATAACAAGCTACGGCCTGAACCTAAGGTGCTCCCTTAGCCTGGACCTCTGTCTCACCCAAGATTGCTGCGTCGATTGTGGAATGTCAGCCCTGCCTGCTGACCGAGTCGATCAAACGGCTCCCAAATTCGAACCCCTGATAGCCCTCGGTTCCGGCAATACAACGTTGATGAACGACGTGGTGTCAGCGTACTGTGAGTATTCTTTTTCACCCGCCGAGGCTCCGGCTCAACCACCCCGCCTAAGAGAACCGAGTCGCGGGCCGCCTAGCCCCTTAGCTTAAAAGACGGCAACCTTAGCCACACCGATTTTCTTTCTGTTGCCGTACTTTCTACTCCCTTTACTTTGCTGAGCACTCTTTTATCGTGCTGGCATTCTTTAGCATTGGCTCGGAGGCAAGTGTGGATAATTACCCTAGATTTCTCGAACCTTTAAAATCACACTGGCGGTGGATAGCCGCGTCTGTTGCAATCGTTTTTCTCATTCTGGCTGTCTGGTTCAGTCTTTCCGGCTCTGAAGCACCTCGTCCAGACGGGGAATCGAAGATCGCCTTACCCGAGGGCGTCGCCGGAAAAGTGGGCGATATCCAAGTGACCGAGGAGGCGCTAAAACTCGCCGAAATCGAGGTGGCTCCCGCCGAGGTGCGTTTAGTCAGAGACAGAATCACCGCTACCGGAATCGTGAAAACAGGGGGTAACCAGGTGGCCAAAGTGACCCCTCATGTGGCTGGAGAGGTCGTCGAGATCTTCGCACTACCAGGCGAGCAAGTTCAGAGGAATCAGGTGCTAGCTCGCATGCTCAGCCCCGAGCTTGCTCGGGCCCAGGCAGCCTATCGCCAGGCTGCCAGTCGGGTGAACGTACTGCAAGCCGATCTAGACCGTAAGCGACAGTTAGCCAAGTTGGGCGAGTATGGGAGCGGAGAGTTGGAAGACTCGCGCTCAAGAGCCGTGGAAGCCGAACGAGGCCTTTACCTAGCCTCGCGGTCTGTAGCGGAGAAAGAAGCCGCCGTAGCGGAAGCCGAGAGCAATCTTAAAGTTCGTCAGCACGAGTTGAAGCAGGCCGAGAGCGAGTTCAAGGTGCGACAGGCCGCTTACAACCGATCCAAGTCGGTACCGGAATTAGCTTCTTTACAACAGTTGGAGAGGTTGCAGGCGGATGTGGACAAAGCGCGCTCCGACGTGGCCGCCTCCGAAGCGAGGATCATAGAAGGGGAAGCCCGGATGAAGGCCGCTCTTAGCGCCTTTGAGACCGTCCAGGGAGAGCAACCTCTGGCCAAGAAGGAACTTGGAATCCGCAGGCAAGCTCTGGCTCGAGAAGAGAAGGTCTTCTCTGGCGGGTACTCGCAACAGCGTGAATTACTGAACGCCGATTCGGCCCTGGAGATGGCCCTGGCGGAGTTGAATGGTGCAGCCGAGGAGGTTCAACTGCTGGGCGGCGAGCCTGGCGGAACTGGCGAAACACTCCTTCGCTCTCCCATCAAAGGGAAAGTGGACTCAAGTTCCCTCACGCTAGGAGAGCACGTGGACACGGAGCATACCTGTTTCACCGTAATCGATCTGGACAAAGTCTGGGTTGAGCTGGCTGTGGCGCCCAAGGATATCGCTTCGATCGAAGTCGATGATGAAGTCGAAGTTCGCGCCGACGCGAACCCTGGGAAGATTCTCCAGGCTGTCGTCACCAGCATCGGTTCCGTGGCCGATCCCACCACGAAAACCGTTCCCGTCCTGGCTAAGGTCGAGAACACGGGCGGTCGCCTGGCCGCCGGCAGCTACGTGAAAGGCTTGGTGATCACTGAAACGCGCTTGGAGCGCCTCACGGTTCCCAAAGGTGCGCTTCAAGAACACACTGGACGGACCACCTTATACGTAGCCGAATCGGACGACATAGGGATTTTCGAGGTTCGCCATGTGACGCTCGGTGCGGAAGGTGAGGACTGGAGAGAGGTCGCCGAAGGGTTGAACCCCGGAGAGCGGATAGCCACGCAAGGCACCTTCTACTTGAAGTCAGAGGCGCTCAAGAGCGCACTCTCCGACGGCTGTTGTGCCGTGGGGGAATAAGCATGCTAAACCGGCTGATTCATCTTTCCATCAAGCACCGTTTCTTGGTCGTGCTCACTGTGCTAATCATGGTAGCCGCGGGCCTCTACAGTGCATTTACTCTTCCCGTTGACGCGGTCCCGGATGTCACCAATACACAGGTGGTGGTTAATACTAGCGCCCCCGCCCTCTCCCCAGAGGAGATCGAAGCTCAAATCACTAGACGTTTGGAGATTAATCTCTCCGGAATTCCCCACGTTTTAGAGATGCGGAGTATCTCCCAGTTTGGCCTCAGCCAGATTACTCTGGTGTTCGAAGACGGAACGGATATATATTTCGCCCGCCAACTGGTTGGTGAACGGCTGGCCGAGGCCGGAGAAGAGCTTCCTCCAGGCACTTCTCCCCCCGGCATGGCACCCATTGCCACTGGACTGGGTGAGATCTACTACGTCTTTCTAGAAAGCGAAACTTACGATCTCATGCAGCTTCGCTCTCTCCTCGATTGGCAGGTCAAGCCGAGACTTCGAACCGTGCCCGGGGTGATCGATGTCAACACCTTCGGCGGCCATGTCAAGCAGTATCAGATCCTGGCAGACCCTTATCGAATGAGAGGTCACGGTGTGACTCTCGAAAGGCTGGAAGAAGCCCTACGAGAGAATAACCGGAACGCCGGAGGTGCCTACATTCGAAAAGACGATGAGCAGCAGTTGGTGCAGGGTGTGGGTTGGGTGGAATCGCTTGATGACATCCGAGAGATCGTGCTGTTAGCCGACAAGGGTGCCCCCGTCTTGGTAAAAGATGTGGCCGAAGTTAGGTTCGGTCCCGCTATTCGGCAAGGTACCATCACCAAGGACGGCAAGGGGGAAGCGGTGGCCGCCATCGCGGTCATGCTGATGGGTGAAAACAGTCGCACCGTGACCGAGCGGGTGAAGGCGAGGGTGGGCGAAATCCAGGGCGAGCTGCCTTCGGGTGTGAAGCTGGTGGGCTTCTTGGACAGGAGCCAATTGGTCAACGAAACTCTCCACACCGCAGGCGAAAACCTGCTGCACGGAGGGGTGCTGGTGATCGTGGTGCTCTTCTTGTTTCTGCTTCAGATGCGAGCGGGGTTGATCGTGAGTTCGATCATACCACTGGCCATGCTATTTGCCCTGATCGGCATGAAGTACTTCGGCATCTCCGCTAACCTCATGAGCCTAGGAGCCATCGACTTCGGGATCGTGGTCGACGCGGCCGTGATTATTGTGGAAAACTGCGTTCGGCGCCTAGCTGAAAGGCGAGAGGAGTTGGGACGCGAGCTGACGGAAGAGGAGCGACTCAATCTGATTGAGTCGGCCACCGTGGAAGTGCGCCAGGCCAGCCAGTTCGGAGAGATGATCATCATTGCCGCCTACCTTCCCGTGCTCAGCTTGACCGGGGTGGAAGGGAAGATGTTTCGCCCCATGGGAGTGACCGTGGTCCTGGCTTTGTTGGGTGCCTTGATCCTATCGGCTACTTTCGTGCCCGCCATCTGTGCTTATTTCTTGAAGGGAGAAGAAGACAAGGAGAATCCGGTCGTGACCTGGCTTCAAGTCCGTTATCGGCGGACGTTGCGATGGGCCATTCCGAATCGAATCTTAGTGATTGGATTCGCTTTAGGAGCATTTTTACTGGCCGCTTTCACCTACCCTCGGCTGGGGGCGGAGTTTCTGCCTGAACTGGACGAAGGAGCGATCTGCATCAACCCTAGCTACCTCCCCGGCATCGCAGTGGAGACAGCCATCGAGCGTGCCACCGTGGTGGAGCGCTATCTTCTATCACAATTCCCAGATGAAATAGAAAGTGTCGCTACACGTATCGGGCGACCGGACGTGGCAACCGATCCTATGCTGCTATCTCAACACGACATCTACATACCTCTCAAGCCTCGGTCCGAGTGGACCAAAGCTTCTTCCAAGAACGAGTTGGTGAGAAAGATGGAGGAGGCTTTGGTCCACGTGCCGGGCATGAAAGTGTCGTTTACGCAACCCATCAAGATGCGAATGAACGAAATTTCTCAGGGGGTTGGTATCCGCGCCGAATTAGGAGCTAAGCTATTCGGGCCCGACTTGTCGGTTCTGCAAACAAAGGCGGCAGAGATCGCCAATCTCATGAGAGGAGTACCCGGCGGGGCCGACGTGACCGTGGAGGCCACCTCCGGTCTGCCGACCCTCAAGATACGGTCACGTCGAAGCGATCTGGCACGATACGGGATCAATGTGGCGGACCTGAACCGTGTGGTCGAAACCGCCATCGGTGGAGAAGTGGTAGGCGAGGTTTTGGAAAGAGAAGAGGTCTACGATATCTTCCTTCGCTACCAGGAACCTTTTCGGGGAGACCCCGAGGCTATCGGCAATATTCTGGTGGAGGGTCCTGCAGGCCAGACTGTGCCACTCTCCGTGCTGGCCGATATCGAGAGTTCCGAGGGGCCCGTGCAAATAAGCCGTGAGGCGGCCCAGAGGCGGGTGGTGATCCAAGCTAACGTTCGCGGTCGCGATCTGGGTAGCTACGTAGAAGAAGTCCAGAGCTTGGTGGACCAAAAGCTAAACTTGCCCCCGGGGTATCACATGGAGTGGAGTGGGCAGTACGAACACCTGCGTTCTGGAAGAGCCAGACTGGCTGTCATCGTCCCCATCACCTTTGGAATCATTTTCTTTTTACTCTACATCACCTACGGTCGGGTCTTCGATGCGCTCCGGGTGTTCACCGGAATACCGTTCGCCGTGACGGGTGGCGTCTTTGCTCTTTTCTTGAGAGGAATGCCGTTTTCCATGTCTGCCGGGGTAGGGTTTATCGCCCTGTCCGGTATCGCCGTGTTAGCCGACATGGTCATGGTGCAAACCATTCGCCACAATCTGGAACAGGGAATGCCCGCTCGCGCCGCAATCGAAGAGGCTGCTGTCACTCGGCTGCGACCGGTTTTGATGACGGGCACTGTGGCGGCCATGGGATTTCTTCCCATGGCCTTATCAACCGGAACGGGAGCCGAGGTGCAAAAGCCACTGGCCACCGTCGTGATCGGCGGATTGATAACGTCGACCCTACTTACCCTATTGGTCCTACCAGCTCTTTACTCATTTATGCAAAACGGAAAGGAGAGAGAGCCAATGTCTTGATCCAACGAGCAGACTTCCATCAAAAAAACTTAAAAGGAGAGAAAAAATGAAACGAATCAATTTCGCCATAGGGTTGCTGATAACGCTGGTCATTCAAAGCGGATGCAACCAGACCACGGAATCGCAACCGACGACCGCAGCCACAAATGCACCGGCGGTCAGTCAGACCGGCACTCCGGCCCAGGCTGCATCCTACGCCTACGAGACAGGCAGCAAGAAGAAAGGAGACACCGGTCTTTGCGTCATCTGCGTAGTGGACGAAGGTTCCACAATGGAGGAAGAGGCCATTGAGACTATCGACTATGAGGGCAAAACTTACCTGTTTTGCAACGAGGCCGAAAAGGCGACCTTCATATCGGAACCCGCGAAATACGCTGTCAAATAGGGATGGCTTCGACACTCCATAGGTACGCCTGGCTGGCATTATTCTTCCTGGCCACGGCGTTAACCGGAGCTCAGCCGCTCCTGCCTGCTGAAGCCGTCTGGAAAGCTCTGCAATCCGACCCTCGGTTGGAGCGTGATCGCGCTCTGGCCGAGGGCGCTCACGCCTACAAGAAAGGAGCCGGTTCTCAGCCGAACCCCACGATCCAACTGTCTGCCGTCACCGGTCAAGCACGCGAAGGAGCGAACTACATTAACCAAACTCTCGAGGTCGCTGGGCAGCCCTGGTTAAGACACAGATCAGCTGAGGAGGCGGCACGAGCCGCTGACGCGTCCCTGGAAAAGACCAGAAGGACCGTAACGAGAGAGACGGGGCAGGCATACTACGACTTCTGGGAAGCTCACTCCGTCGTCGAGCTTTACTCGCGGCAGCTAGAGTTTGCCAGTCAATTGGAATCGATAGCTCAAAAACGGCTTGAGCTAGGAGAGATCTCCCCTCACGAGGAGTTTCGAGTGCGACAGATCGGGACAAACGCCAAAATCGCTCTGGCCGAAGCCGAGGGTGACCTTTCCGTGGCTCGGCAAAGATTGGAACTCTTGACCGGAGAACCAGTGGCCTCCGTACATGTCCAGGACGAAAAAATCCCGGTCGCCCCGGATTTTCTTTTTCTGTCCAATTCCGACTTGGAGCGATTGGGAAGGGAGCTCGAACACCGCCCAGAGCTGGTGGCGGCCCGCAGCCTGGCTGAAAGGGACAAGTTCGAGGCGAAACTTGCCGACCGCGCGGGGGCTCCTGACGTACAGGTCACCGCTTACCGATCAAGCTTGGGCAACTTCGCCGAACAGGGCATCCAGTTTTCCATGGTCGTCCCTTTATTCGACTGGGGACGTCTCGGAGCCGAAGCCGCTCGCAAAAAGAAGATGGCCGAAGCCCGACAGAGCGAGGTTAACGTAGTATATAGAGAGGTCTTGTTGGAGTTCAAGACGGCCTTTACCCAGTTTGAAGTTTCTCGGAAAAGAAGGGAGACCGCTCTAGAGTTGGCGGCCGACTACCTTCGCTTTGTGGAGGTCGCCCAGGAGGGTTATCGGATCGGTTTGCTCTCGTTCGTGGAGATGTTTGACTCTCAAAGAGAGAACTTGAAGGGATTCGAGACTTACATCCGCGCCGAGGCCGAGTTCGGCAGAGCCCAGGTGGAGCTATGGTGGGCCTCGGGCTGGCCTCTATCCAACCCGCCGCCCTTGGATTAAGCAAGAGAGGCGCTGTCGAGACGGCAGGCTGTCGAGCTCCCAGCATTCAACCTTACTCCGATAATTTCAAGATTCTTCTAGCTCCGTTTAAAACCACGAAAAAGACCACCGTACCGATCACCAGGTCGGGGATGCGAGAATCCAGGGCATATACCAGACCACCTGCGGTGATCACGCCGAGATTGATAACGATGTCGTTGCTGGTAAAGATTTCGCTAGCTTTCATGTGGGCCTCTTCGTTCCTTGAGCCTCTCAGCAGATAAAGACACAAGCCGTTGGCTAAAAGCGCGGCGAACGCCACAATCATCATCGTTTTGAAATCGACGTCTTCGGTGGAGTAAAGGACACGCCGAATCACTTCGCTCAACCCGAGCAGTGCAAGCCCCAGTTGAAAATATCCACTCCAACGAGCAACGGTTTTCTTTCTGGAAACGGCTTTGCCCACGGCCATGAGGCTCAACCCGTAAACAATGGAGTCTGCCAACATATCTAAACTGTCGGCCACCAATCCCATGGAGTTGGCCAAAAGGCCAAAGACCAACTCGCCCACAAAGAAAACGGCGTTGATTGCTAGGACTGTCCAGAGGAGGTTCTTCTGTTGCCCGGTTTCTTCCAAGCCCTCTTCTGTTTGAACCGTTTCTATCTTCTCGGCACCCAGCTTGAGAGAGGCAATGTCGTCGTGAAAATTCGCCGACTCCAGGTCGTGGAAAATCTCCAATCGTCGCTCAGAGAGATGAAATCGAAGGCACATGACGTCGTCCCGTGCCTCTAGCTTCATCCTTACTAAATTCTCCTCCGAGGGGCAGTCCATGTTCTTTATTCTGAAGGTCGTTTTATACATCTTTATGATCTTCTCCACATTCCGTATCGTATCATGGTGGGGAACAAATGCGTTTCATCTTGGATAAGACTAAACTCTGTACCTGAATACGGTGTCAAGTAACCTGAGATTTCCGGAGGCTAGCGTGTGACTTGAGATGAGTTCTTTGGGCTTTCGATGTCACTCTAGGCTATAGCCTAACTGGACGGCCCGGTCGCCGGCGATTTCTGTCAAGATAGGGTCCCTTGCTTTGCCTTGGACACACTAACAAGGCATTTCTAGAGCCTAAGAAGACAGAATTCCTGTTCTTTGAGTTGCGACTAGACGTTTGAGATCTTGACCGATCCCGGGAAGTCGCTGCGTAGCCCAAATCGCTCTTCTCATGAGTTCCGACCTTTTGTAGCCTGTCTTTTTGGATAGCTCATCAAGCTGTTTCATCATTTCAGAGGGGAAAGTAATATCTACCTTCTGATCTTTCTTCCCTTTAAGGTACCTGACTTCAATGGACTTGATAGCATCTAGAGCGGTCTCGGGATTCTCTTGCCAGATCAGCAAGAAGGCCTTGATGATCAACTCGGGACCCTTGGCTGGGTCAGCTCCAATTTGAGAAACATAGGAGAAGGCCAAGTCTTTGAGGGGGGCAGTCAAGTTGACGCTTGTGCGCCGCTGATTCTCTAGTCTCTTCTCTCGGATCTTGTAGACAGACTGTTGCGCAAGGAGAAGGCTCTCTCCACAGGTACCACAGTAAGCTTGCATGACGTCCTTAACCTTGACACCGTCATTGGTTTCAAAGGGCCCATAGTTCCAGGTCGCTTCTGTGAATTTCTGACAAGTTTCACAGGCCGCTCGGGTTTTTTCTCCCGGCATTTTAATGTTCACTATTGTCTCCTTCCGAAGGATGGAATGAAAGCAAGCGCAACTCGACCAGACGAATCTCATCACCCTCTAAGTAGCCTTTGATGTACCATCTGCGACTTTGGAAAGTCGGCTTGAAAGTCCAAAGTTCTATACTTGGGTCAAAATGGTGACGACTTTTTGAAGAATCAGAGCCCCTTGTCGCGGAAATGATCTCATAGCCCATCTCATAAGAGATTCGGCCTGATGAGACCCAGTTCTTGACATCTCGTGAAGTTCGCATTTCGTGCACGACTCGCTGAGAATCGAAAGCCTCGAGAAACAGTCGTTTGGCCTCTTTAAAACCCACTCCTCATTATACGAAAAACTTCGTAGAATATCAACCAGGGTACGTCGATCCGTGATTTTCATATGGGCGTTGCACAAACGAAAGTTTGTCCAACTTTTCTTCAAAAGGAGAGGGTGTGTCTTCGAAATTTTGTGACTGCAAAGGCCATTCTGTTAATTCAATGAAGATGATTAATGATTTCGAAAGAAGCACAGCCAGCTGACTGATAAGAATGGAAACCCTCCTCACAATGAGCAATCAGGAGCTAGAAGTTGAAAAGATTACGAGACGGTCCTCACAAAAGATGGCCTATTCGCTGGACCTTTCGTTGGTAGAGAGGCTGAAATCAAAACTTGAGAATCATATCGAAGAGACAAATCTCAAGTTCAAAGTAAAGTTTGCTGATGAGAGCACACTCGAAACCAGAAACCTAAAATTTCTTATGGACCAACCGAACCAGGGCAATCTTGAGATCAAGGAACTCTCCATCCTGCAAGTGGGTATTGAGAAAAGTGTATGCCTGTATTTCTCTGAAGGGTTGGTTTCATCTTCTCTCGAGGGCCCTCCTGAGTTTGTTCTTGAGTTGGAGCGCTTTTTTGAAACGGAAAAGGAACGGATTAGGAACTGGTACACACCTTTAGCCAGCGAGAAAGCTAGCTGGGTTTTAGCGATGACTGCAGTCGCTATTATCGCCCCCCTGTGGGTGACGACGCCTCATGCTGATAGTTTGAGCGGAACCGAAAAATTGCTCGGAAGTATTATCATAGGTCTCCTCATAGGAATTGTCGGCTCGATCATAATCGACTGGTTTATAGAGAGGATTCAATCTAAACTTTTCCCTCGATCGATCTTTCTCGTCGGCAGAGGTGAAGAAAAAAAAGAGGCCTCCCTTTATTATCGGAGGATCGCATTGACGATCATAGTGGTCCCTGTTCTCACAGCAGTGGCTAAATATTTTTGGGCGCACATCTGAGAGCGTTACCACGCCTGCCTTGCTATGGTCCGATAGACTGTTGGTCGCGAGACGGAAAATAGTTCGGCCAGGTCGCTAATGGAGTATTGGCCGGTGTTGCGCATTCGGACGAGTTCTTGTTGCTGGCGGTCGGAGAGTTTGGGTTGTTTGCCGCGAAGTTTGCCTTTGGAGCGGGCGATGGCCATGCCTTCGCGGGTTCGGTGGCGGATTAGGTCGGCTTCAAATTCGGCGAAGGTGGCGAGGATATTGAAGAAGAGTTTGCCCACGGGGTCGGTGGGGTCGTGGACGGTGGCGCCGAGCTGGAGTTTGATGCCGCGGTCGTAGAGGGTGTCGCCGATTTGTCGGGCGTCGGGGACGGAGCGGGCCAGGCGGTCGAGTTTGGAGACGACGAAAGTGTCTCCGGTTCGGACGGCCGCGAGGGCCTGTTCTAGGCCTGGCCTGGCCTTATTTCGGCCGGTGAAGCCGTGATCGGTGTAGATCCGATCTGCTTCTACGCCGAGCTGGAGGAGGGCTTCGGTCTGAGCGGTGAGGTCCTGTTTGTCGGTGGAGCACCGGGCGTATCCGATCTTCATATTCCGGCATGCGACGTGTAACGTTTAGGGTCCCCCTTATGAGAATCAAATCGTACCATCTATATGAGACACCTCGACGCCCGTAAAACCGTTACACCCGATCGCGCGATCGGGTGTAACGTTGAACGACCCTCTTGCGGACGGATGAGTGGATCACTTTTTGAGTGGTGGGGTTCGATCTTCTCCTCGCCAAGGTTGGTTCGGGGTGGAGGCGCCACGACGCTGAAGCCGCGAAGCCGCGAAGCGGCCTAGATCCTGCAGTCACCCGCGAAGCAACCGCCGGCACTAACCTTCCGCCCCCATACCCAGCCCCATAAAAGCTAAGGGCCGAGCCGGCGAATGCCGGCCCGGCTTAGAGACACCTAGGGTCCTCAGGGTTCGTCTTTTCTAAAGAAAAGACGATTCAAAGATACGCCCCCTCGACGAATGACCCCCGCCAACGGCGGGGGTCGGTGAGGAGAGGGGTTGAGACCGGTGATGGCCCCAACTCTGGAAGCCCTCTACTTTCTTAACCCCGCTATTTGAGTGAAAAATAAAACGGTCTGAATTGTGACTCCAGGTAAACAAGTTTTAACCACTGCTAGTTTTACCATCGTTCAGCCTTCAATTTTCAAAATCGTATCTGTAACAAAGTCAAGGTCAAGCTTGGAATCCTTCTCATCCTTCAGCGCGTTTTTGAGCACTCGAAGAGCAGGAATAGCAGTTTTTGCATCTGGACCTATAGCATTAATGAACGAAACTGCGCTCATTCTGTGCTCAGGAACGCTCAAAGCTTCGATCACTGTGGGCATTGCCAAACCTAGGTACTCTCGGTTTGTCGTAGCCAACGACATTGCTGCCCAAAAACGGATCTCGATTTTTTTACTAGCAAGAAGAGTTTTTGTCGTTTCTACAATTGCTCCACTTTCATTAGTCGCGTGCAAAGCATTTATTGCCTGAATTCTTAGTCGATCAGATCGATTTTCGGACAAAATAACTGTCTGAATATTCGGTATCGCCGAAGAAGCTTTCGGACCCAAATGACAAAGGATACAGACTGCCTCTATAGCAATGTCATCATCAACAGAAAGAATTAAAGGCTCTATCATACCTAACAAGGTCGAAATATTGATATCTAGCTCTCTGTTCGAATAAAGCTTTTCATTGATACGCCTAAGAAGATATAGCTGCTCGGAGCTGTTCGCCTGTTCGAGCCTGCCGTAAGGAATAACGTCTAGAGGAGACACGATTGCTCCACCTTCCTCAACTTTCTCTGCTAAAGCGTAGCTGTCATGGAATAAGACCATTGATAGAATTGCCAATATCCACCTTAGTTTTTGCAAGGTCACCAATTCTCCAAATGTTGTGCGGGAGGTGAGGTATGTATAAAATTTCCCTCCAATATTTCACCGTTATAACCTTTACAGAGACAAGTTACTTTTAAGCGAAACTGATTCTTATAGTCAACTATCAAGGGACTAAGTAAAAAACCCTCAGAGGGACAAGCATCTTGCGATTCGAGAAGTCGCCCCATGGCCGACTCGTCTTTCGGCGTTTCTCTAGGCTCTAGCTCTAAAATTCCAAAACCCGGCAAGGATCTGGCTTTCTGGAGATCGGTTTTTAGACTGTTAACCCTTTTAGTACCAACAGGGCAGGAACAAACGCCAGAAAGAGACACATTTATGGTGCGAAAGTTCGGCAGTTTTATCGGAATCGTAGTAGTGATAATGTGACCGGTGTTTGCTGAAGCCCCGGATCCTGCCAGACCAAATGGGTCAATCAACATCTTCGGGTTTGCAGTATAGCTGTAAAGATTATGACCACCGGTGTGTCTAATCGGGTCCCTTGAGATAAACCGCTGCAAGCTTGCATCATACCACCGATGCCGCATATAGATCAGGCCGGTTGTTGAGTCGTTTCGGACACCAAGCCCGCCTACAAACCGCACATCGAGACCGCCGGGCACCGAATCGTTGGAAGATAAGGTATCTCCCCACGCCCCGTACACCACTCTCGCCGCCTGGGCACCGTTTTTGTCGGTGACCAATTGGGTGCTACTGAGCCCATCCCCGTGGAGATAGAACCAGTCGTTGTCTCTTTCGAATGCAAGTACTTCGCCGTGAGGTACGAGGTAGTTTGTAACTTCCGTGGAGGAGCCGTCATCCTTTTCCTCTTTGACGAGGTCCCAACCGTCCCAGTAGTAGGTTGTGGTTGTGGAGCCTTCTACTCTCTGCAGCATCCGAGATCCTGAATCATAGACATAGTCTACCATAGTCGAGCTGTTTAACTCTACTGACTCTAGCTGATTATCTTCTGTCCATATGTACGTGTAGGTGTCTGTTCCATCGGACTTCGATGTCATGTTCCCTCGATTGTCGTGGGTATATGTCCAGGTTGTCGTGGAAGTTCCATCGTCAATGAGATTCTGAGTTATCTCATTAAGGTCATTATAACTTCTGGTCTCGGTCACCGTGCTCGAATCCGTGACGGTGACTTTCTCGGTGACATTGCCGGCTGCGTCGAAGGTATACGTTCTCAACTGGCTGGTCACACCTCCGCTGTAGCTCAGTTCCACTGACCCCAAAGTAGGCGTGTTGCTGCCGTCACCAGTGAAGAACACCTTGTATCGGCAGTATCGGCTGATCACCGAAGCACCAACAGATTCTCCGGACGAAGTTGTGAACTTGGTGTTTGCGGTCCCATCGGGACCCACATACGTCCACGGTCCGCTTTCGCTGTCGGAGTAAGCGAGTTGGAACTCAATGTCTGTACCTGCAGGAAGAGTCTCCGACCAGGAAAGGTTCTGCCAGGAAACATTCCGCCCCGCGTCATAGACGGGAGAGGTGAAGGTTCCCGACTGGTTGTAGGCCGCCCCTAAAGAGTTGAAGACGAAGTTGCGTGCGGTCGCCGACATTGTTGAGTAAGATCGTGTCTCGGAAGCAATTCCAACCCACAGAGGCTCTGTACCAACAGTGGCCGTCCACGCTCCGTAAGTGGTCCACGAAGATGTGGAGGCGTTCCAACGGTGAGCAGTAACTTGACTTCCGGACCTTACCAGACGCAGCTTCCCGATAGGTTCACCAGAGATGTTCTGATAGTTTAGAGCAGAAGGGCCTGTAAAGGTGTAACGATCCACATTCTTCTTGAGAGAGGTAAAACCGCTCACACTGTGATCGTCAGGATTCGGGGTCAGGTAGAGTTCGAATCCAGAGTAGTTAGACTCAAGTCCTGCGATAAAGAAGTCGAAATCTACGCTCACATCGAAATCTCCTGACAGTGACTTTGTATGCTGGACAAAGTATCTGTACGTCTCGAAGCGAAGACCGAAGTCGTCATTAACGGGATGATTCTGGTCTCGATAGTAGGTTCTGTCGGTATATCCACGAGGGAATACGAAGTTTAGCCCTTCGCTTTGCCGAATCTCGGCTCCGATATAGTCGTCCGGATCGTATTCGTTAACGCCGTAAGTGGCACGGTGTCCGACTCTCCAGCGGTCACAGTTGATTTTATCACCAGAGAAAGAGTCGTTGAGGGGAAGACATTCCAGTCCTGAAGAGGACAAGGACAACCCTTCAATTTTTCCGTGCTGGAAATCCCGTTGACCCAACGACGCCATTCGATTGATGCTCTCACCAACGAGCCTTCCATCTTCGTCGATATGATATTCGAAAGTATCGTTTCCGCTTACCTGCGACGTTCGTTGCGACTTGATGTCATATCCGTACTTGACCGAAAGAAGACTGCTGGAGCTACTGGAGGTGTTGAATTCCAAGGGTCTTCCCACAATGTCGTAAGTGACTCGACTGGTGTTTCCGTTACCGAATTGGATCTCAGTTCTTCGTCCTTCGTGGTCGTATTGGAACTCGGCACGACTCTGGCCATCAGATCGGTAAGCGCCGGGTCGGTTCATGGAGTCATAACCGCCATCGAAGCGGTCTTCGTTATAGTATGCCTGGTCGTAGCGCCCGGGAGTTTCCACACTCCAGATATCAGAGGCCCCGCTAGTTGAACCGGAGGACAGACGGTTGCCGTTGGCATCGTAGGTGTAGTGATAAACCCACGCTGGAGTGGTGTTGCCGGTGTCCGGTGTTCTGGTAACACTGGTCACACGGTCGATATCATCGTAGGTGAAAGTGGTAACATCACCGTTTCTTTCCGTCTGAGTGAGCATGTTATCCACGTCATCGTAGGTGAAAGATACAGTGCTGCTATCACTCTGGTAGGTAATTGTCTCCAAACGATCGGCATCGTCGTAAGCGAAGGTCTTGACCTGATTAGTAATGTTCGTGTAACTGGTGAGGTTACCGACTCCGTCGTAGGCGAAATCTTCGGTGTTGGTATCAGGATAGACAATACTTGTGAGTCGATTCAGATCGTCATAAACAAAGGTTGTTGTTTTAGAGCGACCGTCGGTGAAAGAGACCAAAGAGCCCACTTCGTTGTAGGCAAAAGTTTGAGTTTCTCCGGAGGGAGATTTCACCTCAACAACCCGGTCCAAAGCGTCCAGAGTCATTTCGACTCTCTCGCCGGAGGGGTCTTCAATAGCGATGACACGCCCCATCCTATCCCGGATCATTTTTGTTCTCGCCCCGGTAGGCGAGGTCGAATACTTCAACCGACCAGCCAGGTCGTAGTGAGTGGCTTCACTCAACATATGGAGGCGCAAGTCATCCAACCATCCAGCGATATTATCGGAAGTATCGATTCTCGCTGAGAACTCTTGGAGAGTTATATTAGACGGAGTCTTGAAGACATCACCCGGCACAGTGAATTCGAGGGCGGAAAGATCGTTCCACTCCTCAACCTGGTCATCGGTAAGCGGAATGGACATAGAGAAGTCCTTGTCGTCCCCTTTATTGTCCCGAGAGAGAGCAGACAAGACCAGTGACTGTTGACTTCTCCGGAACATCGCTTTGACGGCGAACTTCGCTCCCTCTGGAAGAGGAAGAGATTCTTGAAACACCTTAATGTCGGTCGATGTGGAGAGAGGCAGAGACGCCGTACCTTCGCTACTTTGAGTAAAATCTTGAATAAAAGATTGGTCGCTGCTCTTCCACTTGTGAGCCCCTTCCAAGAGAGCCGGATGAGTATCCTCGGCACCTGGGTTTTTAAAAAAGTTGCCGGCCCCCGTAAGATTCATCAACTCAAGATTGTCTTGATTCCCGTTTGGCCCGGTGACCGCCACAACCTGATTCAAAGCGTCGATGGAGTAGGTTATCTCCTCGCCTTCCGGTAGCTCTGTTCTAATCAGATTTCCATCCGCGTTGTAATGAAATCGAGTTTCGGCACCACGATGGTCGATGACCGACTTTCGGCGGCCGTTGATATCGTACGTGATACGAAGCGTTTGACCGAGTTCATCTTCCACCGATATCAGCTGATTAACAGAGTTGTAGGTGAAAGAGGTGGTCCGATTCAGTGCGTCCTCGATACTCAAGAGATTTCCGTTGCTGTCGTAATCGTACGTTGTTACTCGACTGAGCGGGTCTGTTACCGTTAGAAGACGATTTTTACCATCGTAAGTCATCGACGTTGTATTGAGATTCGCATCTGTTCTGCTGGTCACATTTCCATTGTCGTCATAGACCATGGTGGTCACGTTACTATCGGCATCGGTTATCTTGGTGAGGTTTTTGTGAGAGTCCAGATATTCGAACTGGGTCGTTTTGTTGCGTGCATCGGTGACGGAGCTCAATGTTCCATCGGCATTATAGGCGTAATCGGTCTCTTCACCGAGCCCGTTTGTAACTTTAGTGAGAAGCCCACCGGTGTATTCATAGTGGGTTCTTCGGTCCAGGTAGGGGTCGAAAGCTAGAGCCGATATGGCCGGCTTCGTATTGGATCCCGTTGCTGTGACAGTCACCTTGATCGGATTGGAACCATCGCCCTCCACGGGGAATGTGAGCCAAACACCTGGCGCATTGTTGTGAATGCGAACTTTCTGAACTCCATGCATATCCTCCACTTCAAGCTCAACATCTCGTCCAAACTCGGCGTTGTAGCGGAAAGGGTACTCCGTGTTAAGGCCGAGGTCGGCACTGTGTGAATAGAGGGAGAGATTGAAGGCCTTGGCGCTGTTGAGATTGATATCGAACTCAAAGCTTGCACCGGGACCTGCGGCTCCACTTTGTCTCCAAAAACCGATTCCTCTGACAAGCGAGTCCGGTCCTTTGATGGGTGCACGAGGGTCGACTATCTTTTCGCTGTTTTGGTTGTCGCCTGTGTAAGTGTTTCCACCAGATCCGTCTCCGTTTGTTATGGCAGTGGACACGCTGGAATCCAAGTAACTAGGGGCCTCATACACATCTGTGCCGCCGTAGTTGAAAGCGCAGAGGAGGAATCCCTCGGAACCGTAGTACTCAGGCCAGTTGCCTTGAACTCCGAAGTGACCCTGTGCCGGGTGACTAGCAAGAAGGCGACCGTCACTGTCATAGGAGTAAGTACTCAGAATACCGGTGGGGTCCAAAGACGCTATGGTATCACCGTTCTCGTCGACGGTGACTCGAGTGAATCGATTGTAGATACTATCCGATGGCCCATAAGTTTCACCATCCGCGTCGTTGAAGATAGGCTGCCCCTCGGAGCAGTAGAGAAATCTTTGCTTATCGTTCCAGAAGTAGCGCTTGATATTACCTGAGGGCAGAATGACTCGCCAAAGGTTACCACCGGGCTCGAATCTATACTCGGTCGTTTCACCGCCGGGCATGATAATCTGCGTGGCTTTATAATTTTGGCCATTGTCGTGCCTATCGAGTATTTCGAGTGGCGCATCTTCTCCCCACAGATACTTGTACCCCAGAATATTTCCATCTGGGAAAATAATGCTTTCGATCCTCTCACCAAGATGTTGATATTGGGTCTTGTTCCCTCGAGAGTCGGTGATAGAGGTGATGAGATGTTCGTTCGGAGTATCGTATCCAAAACTCACCGTGCATCCTTCCGGACCACTTACCGAGAGAAGATTCTCATAGTAGTCGTCGTAGGTGAGAAGTGTGGTGTTGCTCTCCGGGTCTGTGACACTGGTGAGAAAGTCACCGGTGTAGGACAGGGTAATACTTCTCGATTGGGGCTCATCGATACTAGTGAGCTTTCCGCTCGTGTAATTGAGCGTGACAACGTTACCATTTCTGTCCGTAATATCGAGCAATCTTCCCGCTGTTTCCGGGTACCCACTCAAGGCGGCGGCATCGAACCTCCAGACATTCTCACCGGGAAAGTCTGTGATCGTCCAGATGGTGCCTGAGGTGTTAGTGAGTTCATATGTCACATAAGCGGACACGCTCGTGTCAACTGTCCACCCACCGGAGCCGTCCGAGATGAAATCAACCTGCTGGCCGTCCCCGGAGATGTAAGTCACTAGGGATGGTCCGACATCAAGCTTCATCTCGTAATTATGCCGCCACTTGTGGCCTAGTGGGCCGTGATAATCGTTTTGTGAATTGTAGCTGAGAGCAAGTCCAAAACCGGAGCCTATCGTAGAAACGGAAGTTACAGGCACCGTCCTGATAATGGCTCCTGTAACAAGTCTCACCTGCTCTTGAGCGAGGCTGGAAGTTGGTAACAGTTGAAAACCGTAGGGTGTAATCTGTCCTGCGAGACCGGCTGATGCATTTGCCGGTTGGGGGTTAGGTGCTGAAATCATTATTTTCTTCCTCCAAATCCACTTGGTCCGAATAAGCTCACGCCACCGGCGCCGGCGCCGCCGCCTCCGCCTGCGCTTCCGAAGCCGCCGCCGCCAGCACCGCCGCCGCCGCCGAAGCCAGAAGGGTTACCAGAAGAAGGATTCGATGGAGGGGGGTTCGAAGGTGGGGGGGGTTCGAAGGTGGGGGGGGGGGGGTTCGA
>Ga0310345_10000741_pt1 | contig 43170 bp, 42 predicted proteins | sample HC15DNA20500_MG_FD_204667 | JGI IMG/M metagenome (GOLD analysis project Ga0310345, IMG submission 204667) | Marine microbial communities from station ALOHA, North Pacific Subtropical Gyre - HC15-DNA-20-500_MG | ecosystem: Environmental > Aquatic > Marine > Oceanic | place: Pacific Ocean: North... | reverse complement strand
GTTAGAGTTGTTTGGTCAACTTATTCTAGCAACCGGACCTGACAAAAAAGGAGCTTCACAATCTTCTCTTTCTCTTTTATTTCCAGTCATTTACAATCGGCCGGACGAGAACTAGTTCTAGTTATGGGAGTTGGTACGAATGACCGAGAATGATGTTTCTTCCGAACTCGTAAACCCCTTCACCCTCAAGAACGACGATGGATTCTTCTGGGCCAAAGGCAACCTGCACTCTCACACCACCAACTCGGATGGGAAACCCTCGCCGCAGGAGCGCGTCGACGGATACGGCGCGCAGGGATACGACTTCCTTTGCCTCTCGGACCACTACAGAATCACCCGCACCAATACCGTTTCTGCACCCGATGGATTGCTCCTGATCCAGGGGGCAGAGCTGCATCCGGACAATCCATTCGGTGGCCAACGTCACCACTTTCTCTGCCTCAACCTTCGGGAAGACATCGACTCCGTCAACATGCCACCGCAGCATGTGATCGATGAGGTGCGGCGTCAGGGGGGCTGCGTCTGGTTGGCCCACCCTTTCTGGAGCTCAATCAACGTGATACGGGATGTCCTGCCGCTAAGGGGTTTTGCCGGCGTTGAAGTCTTCAACACCACCTGTCGCTGTCAGGGACGCGGCGAGTCCAGTACTCACTGGAACGACTGGATGGAGCAGGAAGACAGGCTCTACCCCGCCCTGGCCAACGACGACTCACATGCCTTGGAACGGGACCAGAAAGACACCTACCAGGGCTGGACCATGGCTCGGGTCAAAGAGCGCAGCGCGCAGTCCATAGTCGACGCCTTGGTCAAAGGCGCCACTTATAGCACTACCGGCCCCCAGATTCACGACATCAGTCTGCGCCGGGTGGACCGTCCCGAAGGCGACCAGCAGCTGGTCGAGGCCACTATTTCCTGCTCAGAAGCCCAGCGGATTCTTGCTGTCAGCGACACCTTCGGTAAGGAGTTCCGGATACCCGGAGAGACCTTCGAAAAGGCAACCTTCACGATACACCCAATATCCCGGTGGGTCCGCTTCGAGATCCACGCCCCGGACGGCTCCAAGGCCTGGTCGAATCCCTTCGATTTGAGGTGAAGTTGGGTTGGCTGTCCGCAATTAACTACCAGTCAGGAACCCGCGAGACACTTCGAAGTTCGCATGTTCGGTGTTCTGCGGTTTGTGATTTAGCCTTTTTCCTTGCTTTGTAGGAAGGCAACCGTGGAAATGCCGAACAGGCGAATTTTGAAGTGAAGACTCTCGACCTGAAGGATTGGGAAGTACTGGCCCCAATCCTCAGCCAATGAACTGCAGGGAGTAGAGTTTCACATCCCGTACAACCAAGCGAAGCTTGACCTTCCTTCCCGCGATTTCACCCACTTCATCCTTGCCCTTCCAGGAAACCACATGCCGGACACTGTTGCCGTTGAGGCGATCCGACTCCTCCAAGGTGAACCCGGAAATCGGTTTGCCGGACTCGTCCAGGATCTCCGTTCGGATATACCCTCCACCACCCGTCTTGGCGTTGTAGCGCAGCTTCGAACCACCGAAGGTGAGTAGCGGCGTTGTGAGCTCGCCGCCGGCATAGTCAATGTCCGCGGAAACAAAGCCGTCCAGACGGAAGATGGCCCGCGCTGTGATACAAGTCCAATCCACCGACTTGTCCCGGCTCATATGCTCACTGGGAAGTCCGTTGTAGTAGAAAAAGAGCTGATCGCCGTTTTCCACCAGTCCGGCTCCGTAGATCTGACCTTCGAATCCTGAACCTGGGGTCCCCAGCGAGACCAGAGGCTGCCGGAAGGGCCGCTGCCACTGGATCCCATCCCGGGAGTGGGCGAACTGGATTTCCAGAGCATCCGCAGCTCCGGGATCCTCTCGACCGAAATCGTCGGGACGCCTCGAATACCACATGCTGGGAAAGGCGACATAGGCGTCTGCGGCGGGATAGTTGTAGCCATAGAATGTATAGACCTGCATCCCATCCGGGTCGTGCTTGTCCGGCTTCAGGACGACCGGGAGCTCATCGATCAGTCCTCCCAAACTCACTCCCGACTCTTGCATTTGTTCTCGGTGAGGACTCGGTTCCAGATCGAATCTCTTGGCGAGCTCGTATTTTCTAGCGGTGGTCCGAGAATAGACCCTGACCCGTGATTCAGGCAGGTAGGCACGTGGATAGATCGTCCAGCGTTCGATGGATTCGTCCCAGAGAACCGAGGTAGGCGCCCCAACGTAGTATGGCATCACGGGTTCGGATTCACGCTTCCAACGCACGCCGTCATGGGAGTAGAGAAGATAGACCGCGGAGGGGTCGGCTCCCTTGGCAGCGGGCCACTGCACCTCCGATGTGGTGGACCGACTCCCCGTGATCTGATCCCGTTCTCCTGGCGCTCTGCCCACCCGACTGTAGAGCTTATAGCGCTTCTCGGGCGTGTCGAAGGGGTCGATGAAAGGGCTTCCGAAGGCATCAATCGCTACGATATTCGTCTGCCGGATTCCCTGGTACTCGATCAAACCCAGATCGGGTTTGATCCAACGAACGCCATCGCTGGAAACGGCCAGACAGAGATAACGGACCTGGTAGGAGCGATCGAAGCTGTTGTAGTACATTCGGTAAATCTCACCGTCTTTCAGGACGTGGGCATAGCCGCCAACCCTTCCCTGTTCCCAGGGCCGGTCCTTGAGAATGAGATTCTCCCGAGGCTGTTCCGGCGGGTTGAAAACCAGCCGCAAACCCTGACTGGACTCGATCAGACGTCGATCCAAAAAGAGATGTTTGTCTACACCGAGCCGCAGCGGCTCGCTTTGCGCTCCGAGGAGCGGAAGGCCTAATCCAGCCAGACTGAACGCTAGCAAATACTTCCGAAGCTTCATTTGGACAAATCTCCTGGTAAACGTGGTCTATTCCCGGCGCAATTCCAGGGCCTTGATCTTGGAGGCCAGGGTAGTCGGCTTAATCCCCAAGAAGTTGGCGGCGCCGGCTGGGCCGGGAATCTTCCAGTAGGTCGACTCGAGGGCGTAGCGAAGATTCTCGCGTTCCCGACGTTTAAGCTCATCGTAGTTCAGAATCTGTTCGCTATCTGTTCGCTGGATTCTGCGAATATCTTTTCGGCAGACACAGCCTTCTCCCGTTCCGACCCTCCTTCTTTCAGATCGAATTCTAGATTCCCCGATTGTGCTGTGATGACAGCTCTTTCGAGGAGATTCTGCAGTTCTCGAACGTTACCTGGCCACTCATATCGCTGCAGGACCTCGATATGGCGACGCAGGAGTTTAGGCTGGGCGACACCCAGTCGCGAACAAATCCGCTCCAGAAGATGAGCTGCCAGAACGGGGAGGTCCTCGAGTCTCTCCCGTACTGGTGCAACTTCAATCGGAAATACAGTCAGTCGGTAGTACAGATCGTGTCGAAAACGCCCAGCCTCGATCTCCTGTTTTAGATCGAGGTTGCTGGCCGCGATGATTCGTACGTCGACTGTGCGCGTGCGCTCATCGCCAAGACGTTCGAAGGTGCCCTCCTGCAGGACACGCAGAAGCTTGCCTTGCAATTCAAGAGGTATTTCGCCAACTTCGTCGAGGAAGAGCGTACCTCCATCAGCCAGCTCAAAACGCCCCAGTCGATCCCGGATTGCTCCGGTAAATGCTCCCTTGGTGTGACCGAAGAATTCGCTTTCGAAAAGCTCACGGGGGACGGAAGCACAGTTGACCGTGATCAAGGGACGGTCGCGCCTGCTGCTACACTCGTAAATCGCTCTAGCAACCAGCTCTTTACCGACACCTGACTCACCACAGATCAACACACTCGTGTCGGCTGGCCCAACCAGCCCGACCTGATCCAGAACCTTTCGCAGCTCACGGCTTTGGCCGACAATCTCACCGAAGCCATGGGCGATCTTGACTTCCTCCCGAAGATACTCGTTCTCGAGCTTCAACTGACCCTGCAGGCGTTCGATCTCTTCGAACGCCCGAGCGTTGGCGATCGCCGTCGCTGCGTGATCCGCGAAAAGGCACAGTCAAGCTGCCTTTTTTGTCCCCAAATGCTCTCGGGTAAACACTCCAAGGACACCCAGGATCTCGCCCCTAAACTGGAGGGGATGACCGACGAATGTGCGGATGCCCTCTCGACGCATCCAATCATCCCGTCCAATCCATTCCTTATCAGCCGTGGTGTCCAAGCGATGTTCGGAACGCCCAGTGGCGCCGATGCGACCGATGATTCAAACGTTCAAGGGGAAACGCTGAAAACCACCGTCCATCCGGTGCCAGGCCTCTCCACTGGCTTTGCCACGCTTGCAACCAAATGCAGACACTGCGTCTGATCCGGACACTCAGTCCTCAGCGAACAGCGTTCACAGATGTCCCCAGGGGCAGTGAGCCAGATGCGAGCCAAGGTGCATGACGCTTTCTCGACCAGCCCACTGACGATCATTTTCAAGACAGTCTCTACGTCGTGTGCCTGTGCCACCGCCAGGGAAATCGATTGGAGCAGCTTCAGGTCAATTGAACCCTCTACCATCTGGCTTGCACTGCCGTGAGCTTGCCCCTCGCCCAGGGACCCCTCTTCTTGAAGCATCTCATCTCAATACTAACGATATTTCGTGCTTAATTACGACATATCGTTAATCTTACGAAAAGTCGCTTCCACGAGAAAGGACAAGAACACACCCACAAGTCCAATTTAAACAGTAACTTGACGGAATCTAATCCGGTTTGACTCCTGACCTGCTCAGGCAGCCAGTCATCATGCGCAATCGAGAGATCGAAACCAATGCGAGCGCATCAAGATCAATTCAACCAAGGAGAAGGCCCATGTCGAAAACAGTCAATCAAGAGCAGCGTCAGACAACGCACCGATCCGTCAACATCGATGGACTGGACATCTTCTATCGTGAAGCCGGCTCGGCAGCGGCACCAATGATCCTGCTGCTGCACGGATTTCTGACCTCATCTCATATGTTTCGCAACCTGATTCCGAAGTTGGCCGATCGATTCCATCTGGTCGCTCCAGACTATCCCGGCTACGGAGCACGTGCGAATCCAGGTCTGGACGAGTTCGAGTATTCGTTCGAAAACCTTGCCCGAGTCGTCGAGAGGTTCTTGGAGAGGCTCCAGATCGACCGCTACAGTATCTACTTGGTGGATTACGGCGCTCCCGTGGGGTATCGCGTGGCGGCAAGCCATCCGGAACGCGTGGAATCACTGATCATCCAGAACGGCAACGCCTATGAGGAGGGACTCCAGGAGTTCTGGAACCCGATCAGAATGTACTGGAAGGAAAAGACCGAGCAGAATGCACAGGTTCTCCGGGACTCGTTACTAACGATCGAGGCCACGAAGTGGCAGCACACACACGGCGTCCGCAACGTCGAGACGATCGCTCCGGACAACTGTTCAACGACCAGTTCCTGTTGGATCGCCCCGGCAACCAGGACGTCCAGATCGAGCTTTTCTACAGCTACGGAACCAACCCGCCGCTCTATCCCGAGTGGCAGGCCTACTTCCGACGCTACCAGCCACCGACACTGATTGCCTGGGCAAGAACAACTACATCTTCCCCGGTGAGGGCGCCGAACCCTACAAGCGCGATCTCCAGAGTATTGATTTCCACCTGCTCGACACTGGTCACTTCGCCTTGGAGGAGGACGGAGAAGTCATCGCCAATCTGATGCGCAGTTTTCTGGACCGTAACCTGGTAGGAACAGAAAGAGAAGCCGCCGTCGTTGGGTGAGCGAATACCCAATTCCAGATCTGCCCTTCAAGACGGGCCGTCGATCCCGGAATCGGCGGCCCATTACTCGATTGCGAGAATACCAAGAAGGCAAGTCATGACCAGCCCCACTAGCAACATCGCTTTCATTCCCTCTGTCAAAGCCGCCCAGGAGGTGAGAGGGTCCCGCTCTGCCTACGCCAAGGTAGAAGAGCGGGACAGTTGGAACAGTGTGGTCACACCGATGCTAGAAGATTTCATCGCAGAGCGATATTCCTTCTACCTGGGCACCACAAACGCCGACGGTCAGCCCTATATCCAACACCGGGGCGGTCCCAAAAGCTTTCTTCGGGTGCTGGATCAGCACACGCTGGCCATGGCTGACTATGCTGACAACACCCAATACATCTCGTTGGGCAACCTCGCTGAGAACGACAAGGCATTCATCTTCTTGATCGACTATCCCAATCGCCAACGGATCAAAATCTGGGGGACGGCTAGATTCGTGGAAGATGACCCGACCCTGCTGCAGCAGGCTGCTGATATCGATTACAAGGCGCGGCCCCAGCGAGTCCTACTCTTCGACGTAAAGGCCTGGGACGTCAATTGTCCGCAGCACATCCGTCAACGGTTCACGGTCGAGGAGATGGAGCCGGTGGCCCAGAAACTTCAGGACAGGATCGCTGACCTAGAACGAGAGAATGCAGAGCTGACGCTACAGCTTCGTGGTCGTACGAACGGAGCAACTGTGAGCAAACCCTCTATTACGGCGCACGATCGGGAGCCGCTGGCGACTCTGGAAGAGCGATAACAGTGCTCGAATCCACAGCTTTGATGATAAGCCGCGACATGCGAGCCAGGATTTCCCGGCGCGAGCGCTCCTTGGGATCGGCGCCGATTGCGAAAGCGGCGATGACGATAGGCCGGTTCGGTAATTCTACGATTCCAACATCGGCGGCGATCCGCCTACTGCCGCCGTACTTGTTTGCTACGCGAACGCCACTCCTAACGTATTTGGCGATCGTCTGCTTGTGGAGCGAGGCCCGCATCAGGTCGAGCATCTCGACCGTCTTTGAGCTGCTGGCGAGCTCTCCTCGGTAGAGCCTTTCCAGCAGGATTCCCATATCGCGCGGTCCGTAGACGTTGTTCTCTAGTGAATCGGAATACGCCAAACCCTGGTCGTCGAACTTCCCTGCGCTCATTCGCTCCAGTTAGCGCAGGTCGTTCCGGCGGGAAATCGGAGCACCCATCATCCCCACGACGGCGTAGTGCCAACGGCCTATTCCCATCGACACACGCGTGCTCTTAAATCCTTCCGTCTCCAGAAATTAGTTGACCCGACCCAAACCGACCGTGCGTATCAAGAGATCGGTCGCCATGTTGTCACTCCGAACCATCATCAGCCTGCAGTACTCGCGCAACGATAACTCGACGGCGCCCTCGCGCTTCTTCAGCACGCCGCTGTCGTGTGTTGAAATGTCGTCTGGCAGGCGCCGCCTGTGGTGAAGCTGCAAGCGGCCCGCCGCGGCTTGTCGATAGAGCTCGATCATGACCGGCAGCTTGAACACGCTGGCCAGCGGAAAACGTTGGTCCGGGTTCCAGGAATACTCGATTCCACTGCTGAGGTCCTTGGCATAGAAACCGAGACGACCGCGGAATTGCTTGGCTAGCCGATCCAAGTCGTCCTTTGGGAAATGGATTTGCGAGCGGGCTGGAACCTTTGGTTCCTGCCTGCTCGCCTTCGTAGCCTCGCCCGGGGCTGCCAAAGAGATCAGCACGCCAAGGATGGCGTTGATCTGATCTTCTTTGAAGTCCTCATGCGAACCCGATGCGAACCCGCGAGAAGCTGAGTCTATCTGCCGCGTCCTGTTGACTGGGACGAACCAATCAGTAGGTGCGTGAAGGTTAGCTTCGCCGGGGAATCGCCGTGAGTCAAGTTCACCTCGTGTCAATAGTTGAAACTGATGGATGCCAACTCTTTTCCGAATGATCCAGCTCGCAGCAGTCGCTTCGTCTGGAGATCTGACCGTTCTCGGAGCCTGCTTCAGCAGGCTGGCGCGAAGCGTAATAGACCGGTCCTTTTAGGGCCGGGTACTCGGGTGAAGTAAAACTTGAGCTCGCTTCAGCGGGCTTCTCGAGTGAGGGCTTCAGCCAAAGTCCGGCCCGATGGTCCTTTGTACCTCTGATGCCGACCTCAGGCAATCTCGTGTGCCCTAGTGACCTAAATCGAGCTTTAGCAGTGGAGATCAGAACAGATCCTGGCTAAAGCATTTCCGTGAGAAGCCTGCTGAAGCAGGCTCTGCTCCTCACGTCGCGCGGATACCCGGCCCTGAAGGACCGGTCTATTACGCTTCGCGCCAGCCCGCTGAAGCGGGCTCCTGGATAGGGTTGGCTGCGGTTAAAACCTTCTGTCCAGGCGATGAGCTCAGAAGTAGGAAAAATTCCTTCTCGAATAGGTCCAGGGCCTCCTTGGGGGCGGGACTAAGCTGAAACTTCGGAAGTCGAAGGTACAAGATACAAGACACAAACAAGCTCCAACTCACAAGCATCAAGTTCCAAACGATCGCCCACCGTCACGTTCGGCGATCCGCCAGAGCCGCGAACGACTTGAGCCGTTAGCAACATGAGGCCAAGTTCCGAGGAGAGAGAGCTGGACAACTCTTCCCCACGCAGTGACACAAGATATCGCCTATCCTCGACCGAAGTTTCGCTCTCGAATGGGGCAGCGTAGCGGGGGTGGAACTGACCTAAAACTTCAAAGAATCGTCTGCACGTCTGAACGTCGCACGTCCCTTGTCTGTGAAAACCGTGGCACGGCCTTCCAGGCCGTGATTGTGGAGCCTCTAGCTCCACGGGCAGGGATGCCCGTGCCACTACGGGATGTTGACGTTTCTTCCTGAATTATCCGGCACCATTCGACGGAGCTTGCGAGTCGGGTGATCGCAAGATACCCTCATGGCAAGTTCAATTGGTTCTTCAAGGCGGTATCGCAGAGCGTATTTCGGAGGCATTTTTGAACCATGAGCGAGCAAATTGCCTGGGGGCAGACGCGACCGACGGTAGGCGGAGTGCACGGGGTGGTGGCCTCGGCCCACCCTTTGGCGAGCCAAGCTGGGCTGGATATCCTGCGCCAGGGCGGGAATGCGGTCGATGCCATCGTCGCAACGGCTGCAGCTCTAAACGTGGTCGAACCCTACATGAGCGGCGTCGGGGGTGTAGGGTTTCTCCTGCTGCATCTGTCGTCGGGTCAGAGCCATGCGTTGAACTTTTGCGGCGCGGCTCCAAAGAAAGCCACACCGGACCAATTTACCTATGAGAATCGGGAACGAGGCCCTCGATCTTGTCTGATTCCAGGGAACCTTGGAGGATGGATCGAGGCCTACAGGCGACATGGCTCGCTGTCCCTGGCCCAGATCTTCTCTCCCGCGCTCGCCCTGGCCCGCGAAGGGTTTCCTCTACACCCCGCCAACGCCAAGCTCATGGGGTTGAGTCTCGAACGCCTGGACAAGGAAGGTCTCCGGATCTATGGCGGCGTCGAGACCCGAATCGGTGCGGTCCTACGACAGCCCGAGTTGGCGGATACCCTTGAAGGCGTCGCCGCCGATGGAGGAGAAGACTTCTACCGTGGCCAGCTGGGTCGCTCGATCGCCGAGCACGTGCAATCCAAGGGAGGACTGTTAGCGCAGGAGGATCTGGCGGGTTATCGGCCGGAGTGGGAGGAGCCCATCAGCGTAAATTATCGAGGACTCGAGGTAAGGACCTGTCCTCCCAACTCCGAAGGATTTCAAATCCTGCAAACACTCCTGCTGTTGGAACCCGAGGACCTGAAGGGATTGGGCCACAATACGGCTCCCTATCTGCATCTCTTGAGTGAGGCTATCAAGCTGGCCATGGCCGACCGTATCCGATGGGGATCCGACCCCCGAGAGCAGCCGGTGCCGCTGGAGCGTCTGCTGAGTCCCGAGTACATAGCCGCTCGTCGCCAACTGATCCGTTATGGCCACGCATCACCTAGCAATGGAGAAACCTGGGTTCCAGAGGGAATCCCGGGAGCCGTTGCGGCGGGCTCGGAGGATGGTCTCACCACCCACATGTCCGTCGTCGACTCTCAGGGAAATGCATGCAGCATCACCCAGTCGCTGGGTTCTGGTTTCGGTTCGGGAGTTACGGTTCCGGGCACCGGGATCGTGCTGAACAACTTTGCAAACTGGTCCGAGATCGATCCTCGATGTCCCAATCCCAACCTGATTTCTCCGGGTCAACGTCCCTCCTGCTGTATGGCTCCTTTACAGGTGTTCAAAGAGGGTCGCTTCTGGTTTTCGGTTGGGACCCCGGGAAGCTGGGGAATTCCCCAGACCACGGCTCAGATGATCCTCAACATCGTGGAATTCGGAGCCAATCCCCAGTCGGCCATCGAGGCGCCGCGTATTCGCCTCCAGGAAGGGACCCGTGTGCTGATCGAGGATCGAGTCAATGAGCGGGTCCGCGAGGAACTCACTTCGAAAGGACACAACCTGGAGCTGATCGGTGACTTCTCCTGGCTCGTGGGAGGAGGTCAGTCGGTCATGGTCGATCCCTATTCGGGCGCCCGTCTGGGCGGAGCGGATCCACGTCGCGACGGCTACGCCCTGGCCTTCTGAGGACTCGGGAAAAGAAAGAGAAGCAAATGCAGCTTTCAGAGCTCATCATCAGGGAAGCCCGGGAACGAGGTCTGCAGCACTTCTTCGGGATTCCCGGCGGAGGTATCCCGCTGGAATTGATGGATTGGGGACGGACCCTGGGAGTCGACTTCGTACCGGTGGCTCACGAGTCCTCTGCTGCCATCATGGCTGCCTACTATGGATTCCTGAAGAACACCGCCGGGCTGGCACTTGCAGTCAAGGGAGTAGGCGCTGGAAACCTGGTGGGCGGAGCGGTCAACGCCTACTTCGAACGGGTGCCGGTTGTCTGCTGCTGCGAGTGCGGACCGGCCGAAACCCGCCATCTCGAATTGGTATCGCAGTGCGCCCATCAGGGGCTCTTCGATGCAATCGTGAAGTATCAGGCTTCTCTGGAGTCGGAAACCGCTCACGGCACCCTTCAAGAGGCCTTCTTTCAAGCCACCGATGGACGACCGGGTCCGGTACTGCTGGACGTCCCCACCGACCTGGGCATGACCGAGGTTGTTAACGGAGCTCAAGAAACTAGATCTCCGTCACCTCTGGCACCCGACGAATCCAAGCTAGAGACGCTCAGGGAAGTCCTGCTCAGGGCGAAGAAGCCGATCGTTCTCGCCGGAGCCGACGTCATCCGGGCCGATGCCTCCCAGGAACTGTTGAGTCTGGTCGAAAGCATAGGCGCCGCTGTCCTGGTCCAGATGGATGCGCACGGGGTGTTCCCGGAGTCGCATCCGCGTTGGGCGGGAACCTTCGTGGGACACCAGAGCCCGAACACGATAGAAGGCGAACTTGCGCCGCAGGCCGATCTGGCAGTCCTGGTGGGCTGCGATTCACTGGTATCGGACAGACAATGGGGCTCGGAACTCCCAACTTATGAACTGGTCGCCAGAAAAGAATACGAATCCTTGGCCGCTCAGCCCCTGCTTCGCTTCGATGGCAATCTCAAGGTCTCGCTATCGCAACTCCTATCAGAGCCAAACCGGGAAGGCTTTCCCGTCCAGGATATTGAGAGAACCCGAGAGAAAGTCCTGATGAACTTTCGCCGTCCGGGAGGAGCAAGGCTGGCGGCTCAGGACATCATAGAAATCACCAGATCCAGGATGCCCGCCGACGGCATTCTCGTCTCCGAGACCGGGATCTTCATACTGATGCTCCACCACCTCTGGCCATTCGATCAGCCGGGGAGACACCTGTGCACGGCGGGAGGCCGAACCATGGGGCTGACGCTTCCTGCAATCCTGGGAGCCAAGCTGGCTCGGCCCGAAACACCCATGGTTGGGATCGGTGCCAACGGGAGTGCGCTGATGCGGCTCGGTGAGCTGGAGGTCTTCGCCCGAACGGGTGTTAGTGCGCCCCTGGTGATTCTCAACGATCACGCTTTGGGCACCATGAAGTCGAGGCAACAGTTCCGCGGGATGACCGATTACGGCCTGGATCTACATCCCGTAGATCTAGCAGGTATTGCTCGAGCTTCAGGCCTGAACGGCGTCGTGGTCGAAACACCGGAAGAGTACGACAACGAGTTGAAGAAGGCGTTGGAATCTAACCGGACAACTCTGATAGATGCTCGGGTGGACCCACTGGCCTACCAGGAAAGTTTTTCGGCAACGCTGGGAATCTTGGACTGAGGCCGACCTATGAAGAAAGCGATTTCCCTAGCGGCGATTGTACTGGCGAACGCGATAAATGCCGTGGCCGTGGAGACAGAGCTCCTCTCGGTCAAACCATTCAAACCATTTGGGGGCCGAAGCAAAGCGGCAAACCGCCCATATAAGAACCCTCCGGGAGGCACTCTGTCACCGTCATTCTTCCCGAGGTGCCCGCGACTACCGACTAGGAGGGTTTACAGAGACCTTTGGTTCGGTTAGGAGGTCAGTTATGAAACCGTACCTTATGCCTGAGAAGCTTAGTCGGCGGCGTCTGGTTACCTCGGCCATTATGGGTGTGACTGGAATGGGATTGAGTGGGATATCCGCTGCCCAGTCGGCAGGCTTGGACTCTGCAGAGGATCTAGAGCGCCTTCGCAACATGGACGAAGTGGACCGGTACATAGCGGTCGACAACAAGTGTGCCTGGCCCAATCTGACGCTGATGCCTGACGGCTCCATCGTGGCAACCATATTCGGGAGTCCCTGTCACGGATTCTGTGAAGGCGCGGCCGAGTGTTGGATCAGCCGGGACGGCGGCAGGACCTGGGCGTTCCTGAGTGTTCCCGCGCCCAATGAGCCCGGAACCAACCGCAAAGACCTGGCAGCAGGGCTTACCTCTAGCGGCGCCCTTGTGGTTCTGTGCAGCGGTGAGTACGTGCCCAATTCGCCTTCGCAAGAGGGTCGCAGATGCTGCCAGCAACCCGTGGTTTGCCGCTCAACCGACGGGGGAAAAACCTGGACTCGGAGGGAGAGCATTACCATGCCTCCCGGGGTGGACAACGTCTTCGGCTATGGCAACATTGCGGTGCTTCCAGGAGGGCGTCATGCCGTTGCCGCATTCTCCGGCGACCACATCAACCACAATACCGCCTGGGTATTCTTTAGCGATGATGATGGACGTAGTTGGGGTGGCGCCCGTCCGATTGGGGAGCGTAACTACAATGAAACGACGCTGCTGGCACTGGGCGAAGGCCACCTGTTGGCGGCCAGCCGCACCCTCAAGGAGAGCCACACGGAGATCTTCGCCTCCGACGATGCCGGATCCACCTGGAAAGGCCGTGGTCCCGCCACACTGCCGGGAGGGGTTCCCGCCGATCTTCGCAGGTTGCAGGATGGCTCCATCCTGCTTACCCATGGTGTGCGGTTGCGCGGCATGCTTGGGGTTCTTGCACGAATCAGTCGGGATGAGGGCAAGACCTGGGGTAGCGCACGAGTGCTTTTCCGGACGACTGCACGACGGGCGAACACCAGACCTGGGGGTGTAGACGGTGGATATCCCTCTAGCGTCCAACTGGAAAACGGAACGATTGTGACCGCCTACTACTGCCAGCGCATACCTATGCACCAGCGTTATCACATGGGTGTGGTCCGGTGGCGGATATAGCGAAAACAGAGGTTGGGGCCGCAGCTGTTCTTGGTGCTGCTAGCTTGGCTTTGTAGGCATCCGCCGCGGAATTGAGCTTGCTCATCGCCTCGGCGGGAAGAGCTAGTGTGGTTCCCTTCAGATCCTCTTCGACGTGCTCTGGCTTTTCTCCTCCAGCCAGGACGCTCGTGACCTCTGGGTGAGCTGCGACCCAGGCGACACAGACCTGAGGACGGGTCACTCCCAACTCCTTGGAGACTTGATCGAGAACCGCAATCACGTCCAGGAGGGGAGACCCCTCCTCGGGCTCTCGACCCGGTACCAGGTGCCCGCCGCCCAGAGGACTGAAGGCCAGCAGTCCCAGGTTTTCCTGGCGGATCAGGGGGAACATCCCCTTGATCATGAGATCTCGCCGATCCGCTGCCATAATGGTGTAGTAATCTTCCAATCCTACCAATGGTGCCTTTCCGGCTCGTTTCCCGAATTCCATCAGTTCGGCGACCTGTCGAGACAAGTGGTTGGAGACACCCCAGTAACGGACCTTGCCTGACTTGACCAGCGCATCCATGGCGTCTGCGAGCTCCTCCATGTGCTCCCGGGTCGGGGTATCCGGAGGTGGAATCTCCTGGCCGTAGGAAGGCGTCTTCAAATCGGGACCGTGCAGAAGGTAGAGATCGATATAGTCGGTCCCCAGTCTTTCCAGGCTCCCCTCCGCCTTGACCATCAGATTCTGCTTGGTGATCGTCGTCCTCTTACCTTCTGACCAGTGATAGGCCTTGGTTGACACGATCACCTCATGTCGACGTCCTGCGATGGCTTTACCCAGAGTCGTCTCTGCTCCACCATCTCCATAGGCTTCGGCAGAGTTGAAGAAGTTGACCCCAATATCCATGCAATGACGCAACAGCTTGACTGCTTCCGCGTCGTCCGCTTTGCGGGAAAGATGGGTGCGAAAGGCGGTACCTTGGCACATTCTGGAGACATAGAGATCGGTGTTTCCGAGCTTTACCAGATGTGAGGGCGGCTCAACTGCTTCCGGTGGTGAAGTGGCTTGCTCACAGGCTGCCAGACTCCCCAGGAAAGCCGTGCCGGTCCCCATTCCCAAGGTCTTGAGAAAGGCTCTGCGGTCGCCAGGGGTCGTTTGCTTGGGGAGTCGTGGGTGCACGGCCATGATGTTTCTACCTCGCCGAGCCTGACTGCTACTTCGTAAATGGGGTAGGCTCGTGCCGGGTGACCCAGGTCAGACCCTTGATCCGATCCAGATCCCGATTTGGGAAAACAAAGCTAAAGAGCCAGGCCGATCCCATGCTGGCGATGGCCGAGCAAAACATGATCCAGGTGAACCCGATCCCATTCGACACCAGACGCTGCGCGAAATCCTCTCCCAACCAAGTACCCAGTGCTGCGTGGGTCGAGGGGTCCATCGCCTGCAACAAATTCTTGGAGTAGGCAAGTACAAGAGCCACGACCAATCCGATGGCCGTTGCCGGCCACATGGCCTTGCTGCTCGCTCGCGGAATCAGCATCCCCGCCAGAAACAATCCACCCAAAGAACCTACGAGTGAGTTGAAGGTCTTGGGCAGAATCGTGAGGATATCGTCCATCCCGGTGAAGGAGTCCAAATTGTAGGCTGCCACCGTGACCACGAATCCCACCACCAGGGTGATGATTCGAGCCCGACGCACGTTGTTCTCTCTCGGTGGCTTCTTGCTGAGGCGACCAAAATCCACGGTCGCGATGGTGGCAAAGGCGTTGACACCGGAATCGATCGAAGACATGGCTGCTGCCAGGAGGGCTGCTAAAATGGCTCCGGCCAGACCCGGTGGAATGCGCGATGCTACGAAGAATGGAAAGATGCTGTCCCGGTCCTTGCCGCTAGCCAGATCGATATGTGCAGGCAGAGTCTCAGGACCTTGGGTAAAGTAGTAGACCAGCGAGGCTCCCACCATGGCGAGGAGAATGGTCAGGATGAGACTGACGCTGATGTTGGTGACGAAGCTGCGTTTGGCGGCCCGAATGTCCACCGTGCTGAAGTATCGCTGCAGCGTCATCTGGTTGGCAACGTGCGCCACCAGGTTCCAGACCACTGCCGAAAGGGTAATGGTGACGATCGTCGCCGGAATCGTGGGATCTAACGAGGCGAAGACAAAGCCCTCGTTATCCCGAGAGCTCACCACCCTGATCCATGCCAGGGGCCCCGAACCGGTGATCCATGCAACGTATCCAATTACGAAGAGACCGCCACCAAACAAGAGGGCCGCCTGAATCACATCGGTCCAGACCACTGCCCGGATCCCTCCCATCATCGTGTAGATCGTCGCAACCGCCCCAATGGAACCAATGACGACAATCAGGGGTATGCCGGTGGCTGCGACAAGGGCGCGTGAAGAGACCAGCACGATCACCCCCATGAGAATCGTGACCCAGAAGAGAAACAGGGTGGCGCCCAGCAGTCTCACCGGAAGATTAAAGCGATGTTCCAGGTACTCATAGGCGGTCGTAAATTTGAAGCGGGAAAAAAACGGGATGGCGAAACAGAGAACCAGGATCATGTCGATGGGGATCGCAATCAGGCTGCTCAAGGCCACTCCGAAGCCAAAGCGCCAAACGATCCCCGGCGACGCCAGATAGGTAATGCTGGAAAGGAGCGAGGCGATAATGCTGACCCCGACCGCGAACCAGGGTAGCCGGCGACCACCCAGAAAATACTCTTCGTCGGTATTCTGTCCCCTGGAGAGTCTCCAGCCCAGGTACATCATAACTGCCAGGTAGATGCCCAGGACTACGTGATCAGCAAAATGAAGCTGCATAAACGATCTCCCCTCGTGCTCTCAGAGGCTGAAGCTGGCCGGAATCCTATCCCGCTTGGGTGTAGCGGTCAAGGCCGCTCATGCGGCCCCGACAAAGCTCGGCGGCGAAACCTACTCTAAAGTACACCGTTTCATAAATACGGTAACGTTAGTGGCGAGCGCGACGGGTCGAGTTCGCGAAGCGACGACGAACTCGATGCCTTGTATCTTGGAGGAGGAGCGACAAAGAAATCGGCGCGTCCCGGCGCCACCCGTAAGGCAGATGGGGGTTGCGGACGATCTCTGCGTTCGTCGTCGTCGAAGATGGCCAGGCATCGTCTTCCTCCTACTGCCTTGATCTCGCCTCGCAAGCCCCATCTGCAAACGCTACCGTATTTATGAAACGGTGTGCTCCAGCAGCGGCGTCACTGGCAGGGTTGTGAACTGACCTGGCAGCGTCCCTAGTTCGAGGGCCGTACCCGCGATTCCACCCTCTCCGACCACTTCCACGACCAGGCTGCCCGCGAAGTTATCGGTATCGGCTGCCGCGAAGAGCTCGTTGATGAACTGCGCCAAATGACCTCGCCCCGCGAAGTCTGCGATGGTCCAAGTGGCTACCCCGACTCCATTCTCGTCCAGGAGCGACAGCCTGATTGTGATCGCGGCGATTCCCGTGTTGTGAATGGCAACTCCCGAATTGATACCTCCGGCGGTACGGCGGACGGGAACGACGAAACCTGTCAGGGATTGGCTTGCCCCCACACCTGCACTTCCGACTCCGGGCAGGTTGAAGCGAACCACGCCTCCCAACATACCATCGGAACTAATCACCGCGGCTCCAGCTTGCGCCGGGGCTCCCTGCCCGTCCATAGATATTGTGAGCGTCCCTCAGGGTGGACTCTACCCCCGACAATTCCAGAGCCCGTGAACACTTCACCGACATTGGTGGTAAGGTCACGCCGACCGAGAATAACCTGGATCTCTGTGGTGACGGGAACCGCGACCGCGCTTCCTTCACCGTTGAGAAAGCAGTGAGCAGCAGTCAATACCCAGGTGGGCGCGATCAGCGAACCGCCGCAGGCTCCGTCTCCCACCAGGACCAGCGCCTGCCAGGGCCAGGCCCCTTCGGCAGTGTCCTACCCACCGATGATCCTTGGGGGTGAGTCTCCAACCTCTCGGGAATCCTTCGCAAGTGTCGTGAAGCTTACGAAACTGAACAAAAGGATGATGCACGCCGATAGCTTTTTCTTGTCCACAGTCGATCCTTTCTTCTCACAGGAGAACTCGTAATTGGTGCTTGGATGTCCTTTAACTCCGCTGGCTCAAGCCTTTGGCTCGACGAACGGCGGCCCGGAGGCCACCGCCACGACCGCTAACCCGCATCACTTGTCACGGAACTGAAAGGAGTCTAGCTTGGCATTCCTCACAGTGAAGCGAAGTTGGACCGGCTTTCCGGCCAGGCTTCCCAGATCGCTCTTTCCTTTCCAACTCACCCTATGCTTACCACTCGATGCCAGATTATCCGCCTCTTCCAGGGTGAAACCTGGGATCGGAGTATGTGCCGAGTCGAGAACCTCCACCTTGACCTGGGTGGGCCCCGAGCCCCAGTTATGCTTGGACGCCATCATGTTCAGGTAGAGGTGCTTGCCCTCGAAGCTGAGCACTCGGGTCAGCACTTTTCCCGGAATTAGTTTGCCGGCTGTGAGCGAGACGAATCCGTCTTCCGGTAGCGTTGCCAGGCCTATTGAAAAAACGGCCTTGTCCCCGATTTCGTGTAGAGGTTCTGGCCCCCTCCAATTACCTCCGGAATAGTACATCCAGATCGTCCCATCGTGGAAAAGCGGGTTGTTTCCATAGTGGGTCGTCTCATCGAAATCTCCGTGGTCACCCAGATTGGTCAGGGGCTCCCGAAAAGGCCGCTGGTAGTTGATGCCGTCTCGGCTGAACGCCAGTTGGGGGAAATGGAGACTCTCCGTGGTCTCGAAAATCCAGGGCACCCCTATGTAGATGCCTTCGTAGACAAAGGCGGGAAAGGCATAGAACTCAGTGCCGGGAGTGTCCCGCTCGTCCGGAATCATGATGGTTTGCACCTCGCTCCAGCGGATCATGTCGGGACTCTCCGACCGCCCCGTCACCCGCTTCCCCAAGGGACAGCGTCGGTGCAGACAACTCTCGATGTGGGTGGCGTAGACTCCCCTGATGGGATCCCATCCCATGAACTTGTTGGGTCCCCAGCGACCCTTCTTGCTGGCAATATCCATCTCCTTGTTCTCTGGAGCTGGACGCCACTCGAAGCCGTCAGCCGAGTAGAAGACATTGATCCGCCCGTAGTGGTAGGCACTGAACTTGTAACCGTCGGCTACGGCCTTGTAGCGGCGGGAAGGATCGGTCTCGTGGGGGTCCAATAGGGTAGGGATCCGTGATCCTGGCGGCAAGATGTTGTTGTCGCGGGATCCCTTGTACTCCACCTTTCCAAGGTTGGGCTTCTCCCAGTGCACCCCATCCTTGGAAGTTGCCAGGCAGAGCTTTGAGCCGTCGCCGTTGGGGTCACCGTAGAAACCGTACGGATCCGGAACGTTCACTCTTGCGAAACTATCCCCCTCGAGTGTCCATTTCGCCCGATACCCCGCTCCAGGCTCCTTCTTGGGCTTGAACTCGTCCATGGCGCTGTACCACATCTTGAACAGACCATCTTTGTCGTCGTAGACGATCTTGTTGAGACGCAGATAGTTGGTTTCCCAGGGTCGGTCGGCTCTCACCACGGGGTTGTTGGGAGCCTTCACCCCGTGATTCAGAACACGCTTGACGTGGCTCATCTGCTCGACGATGTAGTCATCGATGAAGAGCTGTTTTTGGGTACCGATATGGGTGAGGCCGTTCTGCCCGTCGGCTGCGCCGCCGTTCAGTCTCGCCGCTGAGAGTAGTAGGACCATAATCAGGGTCGTTCTCAGAACTAATGCATTCATCGTTCTTGCTCCTCGGGATTGGGTTACAGGCTACAGATCACAGGCTTTCGAGTTGCCCTTTTGGGTTTCGGACGAGACTCTTCCTCGAATCGTCTTTACTATTCTCTGTTTTTTTCCCGAAAAATCATATACTGCCCAGGTGGCACGACTCTCCAAACCGAATTTGAGGCAGAAGAGGATGAGCGCGACCACAGTTGCTCTGCTCCTGATTACACCTTGGATTTTCCGGGTTGGCCTCGCCCGGACAGGCTCTGCAGACCCCCCAATCTCAGCCTATTCAGAGACTGCGACCGCCTCACTTTGTCCACGGCATCAGGCTCTTCTAGCGGAGGAGTTCGCTCCCAGCCTGGTCTTCCATCCTCGCAAGGAGTACTTTCCCAGCAGCCCACTTTTTCCTCTCAAGAATGGGGTTGGACCCTCAGCTCGCGACAAATTTTCGGATCTGCGCCTCTTGGGGACCACCAAGACCCGCACCCAACTCTACCGATCCAAGTCGCTGGCTGAAAAGGAAAGGTTGGCGAAGCTTCACTACCGGGCCTTTTCCCTGAGGCAAGGCGGCTCAGAGCTCGTCGTCCTCGAGTACTGGACATACTACGTGCAGAACGACTATCGGGCCCGGGGCGGCCTTTTCCCATTCTGGGTCGACGCTTCCCATCCAAATGATCTGGAGTACATAAGATTGTTGCTGCGATCTTCTAGGGAGCGTCACGATACCGACGGCTGCGCCCGAGTGCAGAACGGGGAGAGGATTGCGGCCGTCATCAGCAGTGCCCACGGAGACCACATCCCAGATCACACTTACCGTGTATCTGCGGGTGAAAAGCTCTCCAGCCCACTTCGATTCCTGGTCGAGCTGGGCACACACGCATCGTCCCTCGACACCAACCAGGACGGCGTTTTTACACCCGGAGTCGATGCTGAATCCAGATACGAACTGCTCTGGGATGTACGCGACCGCGGTCTGACCTGGGCTGGCTATGACTCTTCCTACATGGACTCGCGAGAAGATGAGACCTCCATCATCCTTGTGCCTAGGGGCCAGAGTGAAGAAAGCTCCAACAACGGGAGTAATGCCCGCTCCAATGCTCTGACCTATCGGCTGGTAGCAGTCGATAGGCTGGAGTCGGGATTGGGATATCTGGGGTCAGACGGAAAGGCCCTGCGGGAGGTCTTCGAGGAGCCGATTTCCTGGCTTGGACGGCTGTTTGGTGGGTCGAATGGAAACGCTGACCGGCTCCTCCTACCCCCTCCAGAGAGCAGCTTGGTCGGGTCTGTTGAGGAAGAGAGTTTCGGCTCCACCGAATGGGGGTTCAGCGCCGGGGTCACTACCTTGGGTGCGCACCCAGCAGGATTCGTCGGGGGAAAGTATGGCTGCTTCAACCGTTCAAAGTTCCTCCCAGACCTGATCCTGTTGGCTGAACTGATTCACTGCGTCGAGGCGGAAAAGTATTTCTCCGGCGCTGTACTCGGCTCCTATCCGATTGACGCGGCGACGAAGCTGATTTTCGGCCGTGGTTTAGTAGTTGAGGCCGCCGAACGCCATCGCAGGCGGGGTGACTGGATAGCCGGCTTGGAGATCCAGCTGGGGGCCGTGAGACTCCACGGCGCCTACAGGACTTTTCGGTCCCGTGACCGACTCAGCCTTTGATCTCCGGCTTTTCTATGTCTTTTAAGAAGCGGGTTGGAAGCATCCGTAGAATTCAGCAACACCACTGCCCAGGAGGTCATCCCTATGCACTGCCTTTTCATTTCCTTCGCGACTCTGATCGCCGTCTCCGTCTTCGTGCCGGCGGGCGATCGTGTCGATATTTCAACCCCTATGTCTCCACCTGCCTGGGCACTCCTGGAGATGGAAGTTCTCCAAGCCAGCTCCACGGCTGCCGAGGAGCACTACTCCATCTATAACGACGAACGTGGCTATCTGCTGCACACCCCTCGCTGGGGAACCCTGGACGGGGCCGACGACGCGATCGAGATCTACGCCAACTGGACGCTGCTGCACATGCTGGGTGGATCGGACTCGGTTTTGAAGCTGTACAAGCAAGCTTTGGAAGGGCACCTTCGGCAATACAAAGAGTTGAAGACAGTCAAAACGGAAATTGCCAAGGACGGGGCCTACTACAAGGAATTCATGCCTATGTCGGATTGGCATCACAACGGCGAGGGAATGCAGGGCTTCATGAATCAGGGGTTTTCGGATCCCAACGACATCGCCTTTCGGAAACGGATGAAGCGCTTCGCCGGGCTCTACCTGAACGAAGACCCCGACGCCCCCAATTACGATCCCGAGCACAAGATCATTCGCAGTATCTGGAATGGGAGCAAGGGCCCCATGCTCAGACGGGCGACACAATACGATTGGGTGGGCGACCCCTTCAAGGGGAGGTTCCACATCCTGCACAGCGCCGGCGGCGTCAACGAGATGTTGGATGCCGAGGAGACCTATCCAGAAATGTTGGCCCACTGTGCCGAGTACCTTCACAGCGCCGGTGACCATCCGCTGAACCTCATCGCGACCCAGTTGACGTTGAATGCTTTCGCGCTTGGCCAGGGCGAGAAGTATCGGCGCTGGTCAATTCAGTACGTCGACGCCTGGAAGGAGCGGACCGAAAAGAATGGCGGAAATATCCCCAGCAACGTCGGCCTGGACGGGAGCATCGGGGGCGAAACCGAGGGGAATTGGTTCGGCGGAACATACGGTTGGGATTTCTCTCCCTGGTCGCCCGAACACAAGGTGGTAGCTCACCGCAACCTGTTCAACAAGGGGATGTGGCCCGGCTTTGGAAACGCCTTGATGCTGACCGGAGATCAGGCCTACGTCGATGTCTTGCGGCGCCAACTGGACAACATCTACGCCCAGAAGAAGACGGTGGACGGTCAACTGATGGTGCCACACAGCTATGGCGTGAAGGGGCCAAAGACTGGGCCACCTCACTTCAAAACGATCAACGGAGAGCTCTTCTGGGAGGAAGCCAATACAGGTGAGCCCGGCTGGTACAACTGGACCAACAGCCTCTTCGTTTCGGAGTTGATCGATATCTACATGTGGTCGATGAATCGCAAGGATCTACAGCGAATACCGAAGACGGGCTGGATCGCGTTTCTCGAAGGCAAGGCCCCCGACTATCCGGAGCAGGCTCTTCGTCGGGAACTCTCCTTCATCCGAAATCAGGTTGAGGAGATGCGTAACGACCCAACGACTCCCGACACCCGGCTCGCGGACTGGCCTCTCCGGCTGAATCCGGCGGCCACACATGAGCTGGTACGATTGATGCTGGGTGGCTACCTTCACGGCAAGATCTTCGTGCCCCACACCCGCGTTCGCTACTTCGATCCAGAGCGGAATCGGGCAGGCATTCCTCCCCGCGTCGGTTCGTTGGTGACGGAGATGACACAAGACATGGTCCGCCTGATTCTGGTCAATATAGATCAGGTACAGCCTCGGAACCTGATCCTGCAAACCGGCTCCTACGGGGAGCATCAGGCTCTGAGCGTCGAGATAGGTGGCAAACAGTTCCCCATTGACCGTAGCTTCTTCCAGGTTCGTCTAGCTCCAGGTGCAGGCGCAGAGCTGACAATCCACATGCGCCGCTATGCCAATCCTCCGAGCTTGGCCTTTCCCTGGTAGTTACGGTAAGTCAGTGAGCAGTGAGCAGTCAGCCGTGGACAGCCCTAATGGGATTTCGGACCGAGGGCTGAAGACCGTCACTCTTCCACTACTCACTCCTCACTCTAACCTGTAGCGCAGAATCGATCTCGCTAATAATCTGGCGCGCCTTCTCGACTCGATTCCCTGCATCTCGAATAGGCCTACCCACGACGAGGTAGTCCGCGCCACTACTGATAGCGGTGTGGGCAGTGACGGCACGCTTTTGCTCGTCAACCCGATCCTCCTGAGCTCTAATTCCAGGGCAGACTAGAATCGGATCGGCTCCCAGCTTCTGGCGCAGCTTTTCTGCGTTTTGACCCGAAGTAACGAGTCCGTCGGCACCGTCTCGAAGAACTTGATCTGCTCGCCACACGACATAGTCTTCGAGCGTCTCAAACCTCTTGCCCGGACCCACCTGGACCGAGTCTGGAAGGTCCCCTTCGTCGTGGCTCGTCAGCAGCGTCACAGACAAGATTCTCAAATGGGAATCGCCTCTACCTTCCCGGGCCGCTTTCGCCGTGGCTCCGCCACCGTGGATAGTCAGGAATCGAGCACCGAGTCGGGCAGCCTCCGCCACCGACCGGCGAACCGTCTCAGAAATGTCGTGAATCTTCAGATCGAGAAAGACATCCAGTCCCTGGGAGGTCAGCCATCTCACGATCTCAGGACCCGCGGCGATGAACAGCTGCAGTCCCACTTTGAAGAAGCTGACTGCGGGTCGCAGCTCTGTCACCAATTCTCTGGCCTCGGCGGGAGAGCTCACATCCAAGGCAAAGATCAGCCGATCCTGGGCGGTGAGACCGGAGCGAGACAGGTTCATAGCATCGTCAAGGGGTTCTGGCGATTCTCGAGCGGGAACTTGACGGGGCCACCCTGACGGTGGGATTCGAAGACGGCAACGATCATCTCCATCGCTCCCCGGGCATGCCAGATTCCACCCAGCGGCTCTCGATCTTCCTCTATGGATTGGATCAAATCCTTGGCGATAAGGATATTTCCGCCATGACTCTTCAAATCTTCCTTGGGCTCGGGCTTAGCCTCACCCGCACTGCTGACATCGACCCACTTCGAGCCGGTCTGCCCAGGTGACCAGGAGGAGTCCCTCAGGAGCTTCATGTCGGGAAGATACCCGGTATGGATCTGGAGTATACCCTCAGAACCCAGGATATCGAGCCCAAAACGAGTGGGCTTACCCGCACAATGTCGGTGACTGGAAAAATAGGCGGTGAGCCCACCTTCCAATCCGTACATCGCCTCCACCCGATCGGCCGCCAGAGCGCCGATACCCTCTTTACCCTGGTAGACGTCGGAACGCTTAACCGGACGTCCACCGTCGGTGACCAGCGACTGGCACCAGCTAGCTTCCCCACCAAAGATCCGAATGAGATCGAAGATGTGGGTGCCGAGAACCCAGAGATCCTCGCCTCCCCCACGTCGATCTTCCTTGCCTCGACCGCGGAGCTCGACGACCTTCCCCAAACGGCCCGCTGAAATCAGGTCTTTGGCTACCTGAATCTTGGGGCTGTATCGAGTCTGGTGGGCAATTGCCAGTTGCACATGCGAGCGGGTGCACGCATCTATCATGGCGTCCGCCTCAGCGAGAGTGCGGCACATAGGCTTTTCAAGAAAAATACTGGCGCCGTACTCGGCACAGGCAAGCACCATGTCGTGGTGGCAATCCAACCAACGAGGCGCGACGCTGACAATCTGGGGACGCTCTTTCTCCAACATCTCGCGATAGTCGGAGTAAGCCGCCTTGACTCCCAGCCTCTGGGAGGCCTCTTTGAGTCCGGTAGGATCTTCGTCTGCGACGGCGACCAGCTCGGCCTGATCGACATCGAGCCAGACCTTATCCAGACCATGTCCGTAGTTTCCTCGCTTCGTGCGCCCGATGACCGCTACGCGATACTGTTTCTTCACCTTGCACCTCTCTGTATCTTAGGAACAGTTGGTTTACATCTGGATACCAGATCGAGTCGAGAATAACAATGGCCGGCCTGTGTGGTATGAGAGGAGATCGCGGGTTACACTGGGATCGGCGAACGTAGCTTTGGTCTCCAGACCGAAGTATTCTTCTCGAGCCTTTGGCTCGAGGCACGGCGACCCGGAGGCACGGCGGCCACCGCCACAGCCGGACAACCCTGACCAATGACAGCTCTAAGACATCTATCTCCAAGCCCATTCTGCTTCGTGGTTTGTATCCTTGGACTGGTTGCCGGCCACACCACGGTCCTGCCGCAGTCGAACCAAGCTCCCAAGTCGACCACTGCACTGGAAAGAAAGGGAGAAGATTGGCCCAGATTCCTGGGTCCTCGCGGCGACGGGACCTCGATCGAGCGCGGCCTCTTGAAATCCCTGCCACCGGCCGCCCCCCCCCTTCTCTGGTCCTACTCACTGGGGGCCTCCTTCAGCCCTCCCGTCACATCCCGCGGACGCTTGATCATCTTTCACCGGGAGGGGATGGAAGAAGTGCTCGAATGCCTCGACTCGAGTACCGGGACGCGAATCTGGAAACAAACGTACCCAACTTCCTACAGGGACCGTTACGGATACAACAACGGTCCAAGGTCCTCGCCGACAATCGTGGGGAACAGGGTCTATGCCTTTGGCGCTGAAGGCAAACTGAGCTGCCTGGACTTTGAGGATGGCAAGATAATCTGGCAGCGTTGGATCAACCAGGACTTCAAGGTTGAGGAGAATTTCTTCGGTGTAGGTTCGGCTCCCGTTGTCGACGGTAGCATGATCCTGTTGAACGTCGGAGGTTCTGGTGCCGGCGTCGTGGCAATCGACAGAAATTCCGGAAAGACGATCTGGAAGACCTCCGATCAGAGTGCTAGTTATTCGACACCCCTGGTCGCCACCGTTAACAACGAGCGGCTAGCCTTGTTCTTTACCCGAGAGGGTCTGCTGGCGGTCGAAGCGGCTTCCGGCCGCGAAGTCTATCGCTATCCCTTTCGCTCTAGAAGCTACGAATCAGTCAATGCAGCCAAGCCCGTCCTGGTGGGCAATCATGTCTTCTTGTCCGCTACCTACAACACCGGTTCGGTTCTACTCAAGCTGGATCCCGGGCAGCCCCGGGAGATCTGGAAGAGCCGCAGTGCCATGCAGAACCACTGGGCCACTAGCATCCATCACCAAGGGAATCTTTACGGTGTGTCCGGCCGCCACGAGTCGGGGGCCGATATTCGCTGCGTCGACTTCAAAACTGGCGCGGTGCGCTGGAAGGCACAACCGCCGCTGGGTCGAGCCGGGTTCATACTCGCCGACGGATACTTCATCGCCATGGGAGAGCGTGGGGACCTCATTCTCATCGAGGTCGACCCAGAACGCTACATAGAAAAGGGACGAGTCCGGCTTCTAACCTACCCTTGTTGGGCCCCTCCTGTTCTCTCCCACGGCCTGCTCTACCTTCGCAATGAAACGAAACTCCTCTGTTTGGACTTGCGGGAGCCCTGAGCCAAGACCCTCGTAGGATGGGCACTCTTGCCCGTCGCTGTTTTCGACGGGCAGGAGTGCCCGTCCTACAAACCGACACGGTGCTAACGATGTTTGTGACTGGAGAGAACCATCTCAAATGGAGCCAACGCCTCTTGGGGGCGAGACCAAGGTGAGATTGGTAGAAATCGAGCAGTTGCGCCGGGCCGGCTTGAGTAAGACCAAGGCTCGGGAGATGGCTTCGGCAGTGAACCGTTTACTTTCCGACTCGACTCCGCTGGATTCCTGGCAGAAGATCTCGACTCAGTTGCTGAAACCTGATCAGCCCTTCCCGGTCCATGAATACCTCCATGGAGTCGTCTTCGCGGATTACGATTCACGACAGGGGCCCGCCCCCACCTGGATCCCACCTGCCCGATCCTGTAAAGCCACCAACCTGGGTAAGCTGATGGGTGATCTCGGACTGGATTCCTATGCCCAGCTGCACCAGTGGTCGGTCGAAAACCCGGCAGAGTACTGGAGTCTGATGATCGAGAAGCTCGACATTCGATTCAAAGAACGATGCCAGAGCGTGTTGGGCCAAGGCAACGACCCCGAGTCCCCCTGCTGGCTTGCCGGGGCCAGGATGAACATCGCGGACAGCTGTTTTGGCGCCGATGCCAGATCCAGAGCCATCGTCTATCAGGCGGAAGACGGACCCCTGAGTTCACTCTCTTACGGCGAGCTGCAGTCTCTGAGTAGCCGAGTGGCGGCGGGTCTGAAGCAGCTTGGTCTAGTGCCCGGGGACGCGGTGGCGATCAACATGCCCATGACTGCAGAGGCCGTCGCCGCCTATCTGGGAATCGTCATGGCCGGTTGTGTCGTCCTCTCGATTGCAGATAGTTTCGCGCCTCCCGAGATTGCGACGCGGCTCCGCATAGGGAAAGCCAAAGCCATCTTCACACAGGACTTCATCCCGAGGGAACTTAGGCAGATCCCCTTGTACTCGAGAGTCACCGAAGCCGACGCTCCCAGGGCCGTGGTCGTCCCCGTGCTAGGCAGGATTCGGGATTCTTTGCGGCCTGGAGACCTGTCCTGGGACGATTTTCTAAGCGGAAAAGAGGACCTTGATTCGGTACCCTGTAGTCCGGACGATCCTACCAACGTCTTGTTTTCATCCGGGACAACCGGCCAGCCCAAGGCAATACCCTTCACCCACTTAACGCCGATCAAGTGCGCTTCGGATGGTTCCCTGCACCAGAACATCTGTAGGGGCGACGTGCTCGCATGGCCGACCAACCTGGGATGGATGATGGGCCCCTGGCTCATCTACGCCGCGTTGTTGAACCGGGCCACATTGGCGCTCCACTATGGCAGCCCTACTGGACGAGGATTTGGGCAGTTCGTAGAGCGAGCCGGAGTCAACATGCTGGGGGTCGTACCCAGTCTGGTCAGGGCTTGGCGGGGTGAGGACTGCATGAGAGGTTTGGACTGGTCGGCAATCCGCGTCTTCAGCTCAACCGGCGAATGCTCTCACCCGGGAGACATGCACTTCCTCATGTCCCTCGCCGGCTATCGCCCGGTCATCGAATACTGCGGCGGCACCGAGGTCGGAGGCGCCTATCTTACCGGGACTGTCATCCAACCATCGGCGCCGGCGGCGTTCTCGACTCCCGCCATGGGCTTGGACATTGCGATCCTGGATCAGAGCGGTCGAGAGGCCGTTAATGGCGAAGTCTTCTTGATCCCACCGTCCATCGGCTTGTCTACAACACTCTTGAATCAGGATCACCACGCAGTATATTTCGAAGGTGCACCGGCTGGTCCCGACGGACAGGTTTTGCGGCGTCACGGAGACCAGGTTGAGCGTCTGGGAAACGGATACTACCGAGTGCATGGCCGTGTCGACGACACCATGAACCTCTCGGGAATCAAAGTCGGTTCTGCCGAGATCGAACGCGTCCTGAATCTGGAGAAGTGCGTTGAGGAAACAGCGGCAGTGGCGATTCCGTCTCCAGGTGGCGGCAGCGCGAGATTGGTGATCTACGTGGTGCTTCGGGATCCTTCGGATCGATCGCAGACTAGCGGCACACTGAAGCCGCTACTGCAAGAAGGGATCCGACGACGACTGAATCCTCTATTCAAGGTTCACGATGTGGTACTGGTGAAGACACTACCTAGGACCGCTTCCAATAAGATCATGCGACGAAAACTACGCGCTGCCTATTGTGCTGTGGCGGACGAAGAGTGTCGATTGTAGAATCATGCCAACACAATGATTTCAAGAAATTTAAGAATCCTGTTCACAATGGTTCTGATCTCGCTCCAGGGCGTAGCCGCAGCGACCGACACCTTCCTCGGCTTCGGCGACAAGGCTCAAAGCGAGGGGAAACTACTGGAGGACAGATTCGACTCGTTTCTAGATGCAAACAATCTTCAGGAATGGATGAAGCGCTTGACCGCCCATCCCCATCATGTGGGTTCTCCCTACGGCAAGGAAAATGCCAAATTCATGTTGTCGCTCTTCCGCTCCTGGGGATATGAGGCCGAGCTCGCAAGGTATCAAATCCTTTTTCCCACTCCGAAACTGCGACTGCTAGAGATGCTGGGACCGGAAGAGTTCACTCCCAAGCTGATGGGGCGCTCTACCGGAGGACGCACCTCCCAACAGACGGAGGAGCAGCTTCCTCCTTATAATGCCTAATAATGCCTATTCGATCGATGGAGACGTGACCGCTGAATTGGTCTATGTCAACTACGGGCTCGAGGCCGACTACAACCACTTAGCCCAGAAAGGGATCAACGTCAAAGGGAGGATCGTCATCGCGCGCTATGGCGGATCATGGCGGGGGATCAAACCCAAGATAGCGGACGAGCATGGCGCGATTGGCTGCATCATCTATTCGGATCCCCGCGACGATGGCTACTACCAAGGTGACGTCTATCCAGACGGCCCCTATCGTAGTGAACACGGGGTCCAGCGGGGATCGGTGGCTGATATGCCGGTATTTCCCGGAGATCCACTGACCCCTTCCATCGCTGCCACCGACGATGCCAAGAGGCTGGCAATCGAAAAGGCGCCCACCCTGACGAAAATTCCAGTTTTACCCATCTCCTACGGGGATGCCACGCCGCTCCTGCGAAATCTGGGAGGACCGGTGGCACCCCTTCATTGGAGAGGTGCTCTTCCGCTGACCTATCACCTGGGACCAGGGCCGGCCAAGGTCCATCTGAAGGTAGAGTTCAACTAGGATCTGGCCCCGGCCTACAACGTGATCGCAAGGATGCCAGGCAGGGAGTCCCCGGATCAGTGGATCATTCGAGGAAATCATCACGATGCCTGGGTAAGCGGGGCGCAGGATCCGATAAGCGGCCTGGTTGCGATGCTGGAAGAAGCTCGGTCGATCGGACGCCTGGCGGAGACCGGTTGGCAGCCGCGGCGCACCCTCGTCTACGCCGCCTGGGACGCAGAGGAGCCAGGCCTGCTGGGATCCACGGAATGGGCTGAGCACCACGCACCAGATCTCAGAGAAAAGGCCGTTCTCTACATCAACACGGACTCCAATGGACGAGGCTTCCTCTCCGTTAGAGGTTCCCATACACTGGAAAGATTCGTCAACCAGGTAGGTCGTGACGTCACCGACCCCAAGCAGAAGATCACCGTGCTCCAAAGAGCCCTGGTGCGAAAACTGGCCGATGATCCGAGTGATGCTTTGGTCGATTCGGAGAGTGGCCTCAAAATCGCCGCGCTGGGTTCCGGGTCGGACTACAGCCCTTTCCTGAAACATCTGGGGATCCCCAGTCTCAACCTTAGTTACAGCGGCGAGTCGTCTGGCGGCTCCTACCACTCCTGTTACGACTCGTTCGACCACTATAGCCGGTTCGGAGATCCCGATTTCGAGTACGGTGTCACGCTGGCGAAGACCACTGGACGCTTGACGCTTCGCGCTGCCAATGCCGAGGTCCTGCCGTTTGACTTCACCAACCTGGCCAGGACGGTGGCCACCTACGTTGAAGAGATCATCCAGCTTGCGGACTCGATGCGAGAGAGCACTGTTCGATTGAATCGGAACATCCGGGAGGGCAACCTGAAGGCCGCGGCAAACCCTGCCCAGACGTATGTCCCACCGGCTCCCCTGAGCCCGGTCCCGTTTCTGAACTTCTCGCCTCTACAGAACGCCGTCGCCCAGCTCCAGGAGTCGGCTCGACTCTACCGGAAAACTCTTGATTCTGTTCTCTCTGGCCAGCTTTCCAACTCGATCCGGGAGGAGCTCAACCGCCTGCTGATGCAGACCGAACGACTGCTTACCAGTGAAAGGGCCTCCCGGGCCTCCCTTGGTACACCCACCTGATCTACGCTCCCGGCCTCTACACCGGCTACGGCGCAAAGACCCTTCCCGCCGTGCGCGAAGCAATCGAGCAGCGTCAGTGGCAGGAAGTCGATCCCCAGACCAACCGCACCGCGGCAGCGATCAAGTCTCTTGCCGAGCAGATAGCGCGAGCGACCCAGGTGTTAAAGCGAGCGGGTGTTACAGGGTACTAGAGTTCCTTGATCGATGAAGAGTTTACAGACTGGTTAAGTTGTGGAATACAGGAGAAAGTCTCGGGACCTTGAGAGAAAACGGGTCGAGATCGTGCTGGCGCCTCCGGCTACCTATAGCTATGAAGGGGGCCGTTCTTCCAGTACTCTGTTTCTTCCTGGTGAGCTTTGTCGTCGCAGGATTGGGCTTTATCTGGTGGTGGAATCACTCCGGGAGCCTCTTCCCTCTCCCGGAATTCGTGACCAATCAGGCGGGGACGGACAGTTTGATCCACGTGATATTTCGTCTCTCTTGGCGCAACTTGCCTTTGCCGATGCGGCGAGCGGGCTACGTCATCAGAGAGCAGCCCCGCTTCACCGAAGATGCATGTCGCTGGGTTACAACTGGCTCATCCGGGCGCTGTTCCGGGTGTCGCTGCGCGATGTAAACTCTGGACTGAAGCTCTTCCATCGTCATTTCCTGGAGGCGAGCTTCCCGCTGCAGTCGGACGGTCCCTTTTTCGATGCAGAGGCTCTCACAAGAGGGATAGCAGCAGGCTATCACGTAGTGGAAGTCCCGATATCGCATTCCCCCCGTCTACATGGTCGGGCGTCGGGAGGAAGTCTTCGTTCCATTCGCAGGACCCTGGTTGATCTCTACAGTCATTGGCTCAGTGAACACGAGAAGCGCTCGCTTATTTGATCAATGAACTCAATGCCCTCTGCGTCGTCTCCCACCGTAACCTCATTCGCAAACTCTGCCTCATTAAGGTTTTGGGGCAGGCGAGAGGTAGACTTACCATGGAGCAACCTTTCGGAGGCAGGAAACAGCGGCGCGCCAGGATTGCCCATGGAATCGAAACTTACGACCCTGACTGAGACGCTCGTCGTATTCGGACCCAATGTATCCTCAGAGGCGTTCATATCGGTGATGGAAATGGTGGTGGTAAACATCACCCCCTCCTCATGGCCAGGGGCGCGGCATTCAAAGCAGGAACCGAAGGCGACCTGCGGGATGTAGATGCGGTTCTCTACTCTGAGACCCGCCAGGAGTCCGGATGCCCCCATCGTCAAAACGATGAGTAGGAGTGTCAGATGAAGTCTGCAGATTGGCACGCTGTCCCTTCCGAATGCGCTCTGCACATCAAGGCCTCAGACGGTATCGCATAAGTCAAGAATAGCCGTCTGGAATGTCCAGTGATTGCAGGAGGCGTCTACATAATCCAGGAATCGACTACCATTATTCCTCTCGCTTCAACAACTCGTTCAATGACAATTTCTCGAAGACCAGGTGGGCCTGGCTGCCCTCGTAAACGATACCGACGTGGCCTGCGTCGATCTGGGTCATACTTGGATAGCCGTTACCCCGGCCTTCGTCTAGCAGAATTCGATGCTCTTCTGCCCAGGTCAGGCCGTCGTCCAAGCTCACTTGGATCGAGTGGTGGTCACGCCCGGTTTGAGAGTGAGGGTTGGCGAACAGCAGGATGTGTTTCGCCTTCCCCTCTTCCTCGTAATCAAAGCGCAGCAGACTACCGTTGCAGTTGGGTTCGATCAGCGTCTTGCGGTGCGTTGAGTGCGGTCGCCAGGTCTTGCCGAGGTCATCGGTTAACCATACCGAACGGAACTTGGTAGGTCTGACCGTACGACTGTTGAGCATGATCGACCCGTCGTCCAATTCCACCACCTGACACTCGTTGTTGCCGGTCGCGGAAGGGGAACCGACGGTCCAGGTAGCGCCATGATCGCGGCTGACGATGAGGGTCGAGAAGAGGCGGTCCTGTTCATCGCGGCCCTGGCCGGGAAGAACCAGGGTACCGTCTCTTAAGGTGATTCCTGCCTGCGGGGAGGGGGCGAAGAGAATCCACTCGGACCTCTTCAGTTTGCGAGTCAGGTTCTCGGGCTTGCTCCAGGTAAGACCGTCGTCCTTGGAGCGCACCATCATGAACTGGGCGCTCTTGCCGATTTTGTAGCCTGGCTCGGAGCCGTCTTCTCTCCACTGATGTTTGTTTGGCTTGCCCCACATCCAGACCGCTGCGCAGAAGATCTCGCCGGTGTTTTGATCCACGACGATCCCTGGATCACTGACGCCGTTCAGCTCCGGTCCAAGCCCGCCGTACTCACCCATATCCATGATCACACGCGCCGGCTCCCAGCTCTGGCCGCCATCGGTGCTGCGGCTCAGACCGATGTCAATGTCTTCCTGCAGGTCCCGTCGCTTTCGGCGGCGTAGGTCGTATACGCTCAACAGAGTTCCCTTTGGCGTCGTGGTCAGCGCGGGAATCCGAGTCGTATGCACGCCGTCGTCCTGGCCCTTGCGAAGGGCAAAGCCAATGCGCTTGCTCCCAACTGGACTGGTATCTCGGGGTTCCACCTTGCCCGCTGAAGTCTCGATTGCCGTACACAGAGCGTCGACCTTGTGTGTCAGGTTGGCCCTGGGATCGATCTTGGAGGAGAGCCAAAAGACATGGGTTCCCGGTCCCAAGACTTGATCACCAGAGAACGTCAGCTCGGCGGCAGGCTGGGCCAGCGTGCCGAAAGGATTCCCCAAAAACTCAGCCAGAACGCTTTCTCGATCTTCCGAAAAGCTGATCCCGCTGCGGAGAGCGTCGAAATCCGTCATTGGGCGACTGCCGGCATAAAACAACTGGAGGGACTCGATGTCCCTCAGATCGTCGGTGCCACTTAACGAAAAGGTAAACGAAGTTGCCCTAATACCGTCCTGTCCGACCTCAAGCACCACCTGCGCAAGGGCGTTGTGATCGTGGCGAATCAGGACCGGATGAACGCGCTGTGAGACCGTCGCTTGAACCGCCTCTTCCGAAGCGATTTTCCCGTCGCCAGGAAGAGTGCAGGACGCGAAAAAGCTGACGACCACGCAGAAAGTTAGCAGCACCATCGGATGGTTCATAGGAAACTCCAAATCTTTATCTAGCAAAGGTCCGTAGGGTTGAGCGATCGGCCGGTAGATTAGCACAGTGGGTCCACCGACTAAAGGTGGCTCGCATTCGGCAGCCGGCAGTAAGCTGAAACTTGAACAGACTTAGGGTCTGCGCAAGAACAACTTGGCATTTTGGCATCTCATCTTCCCACCATCTTCGGCCGTTCCTCAATCGCGAAATTCTCAACGTAGACCCGGCTACGCCTGCGGTTTCGCTCAATCGTTCGCGGCCAAATCTGGCGCAAATCTGAGCGCCAATTCTACCAAGTTCTTCTTGCGCAGACCAGCTCCTCGAAACCGTGGATGGCCTGGCCTCCTTCATCTTGAATCTCAACCCTCACGAATCCCACCGCCGATGTCGAGTAATTGATCCAGAAGTGCCTCCCCTGAAAAACGAGAGGTGGCGTCACGAAGTACCCCTTCTGGTAGGGAGCGTGGACGCTGACGAATCCATCCAGCCGCACCGTCCCGCGGCGAATCCGGCAGCTGCTGGTCTTCAGATTCTCGAAGTGGTCTATGGAGCGCTCATGCTTGCCGGTCTGCATGATCCCCTGCCCCATAATGACAGCCCGCTCATGCCAGTTTCGCCGATCCAGCCCCGGCCTCAGAAATGCCTCCAGGAAGGTGCGGTCCCAGTGCAAGCCGTCCCGACTAGAAGCAAAGACGATGTCCGACTGCCCCTGATCTCCCCAGGACGGACCGAAGGTCCGTTCCGGGACAAAGCGTTTGGGAAACATCAAATAGAGGCCGCGGCTGAGCTGATGCGGAGTGGTGGCATTGGTATAGAGGTGGTCGAGAGGCGCTTGCGGCATCTCCACAAATCCGAGAGGCGTCCACTCCCTGAAGTCCGCCCAACTGGCGGTGCGAATGCGCCGGATGCCATGCCTCAGATCCGAAGTTCGGCCCGGAGGGGGTTTGTGACGAACCCTCGTCCATAGTAGCGAAACTGGAGCGTCCAGGGATCCTAGAAAATCACATTGTGGGAATCGAACTTGCCGCCTGTGAGTATCGGGTCCTGCTGGATGAGCTTCCAGCGCAGGCCATCGGGAGAAACCAGTCCCAGAGCCCCTGGGCCGGTGCGCGTGACCGCCTTGTAGCGCTCCTCCTCAGGGACTTCCGGCCTTCGGTCCTTGAGTACCGACATGTTGCCCCCGGGACCCATCCAGACCAGATTGTTTTTCTTGGAGCCCTGGTAGTCGTAGAGGTTCAGCTGGGGCCGAGTCCAGTGAACCCCGTCAGTGCTCTCCGCGTAGGCTGTGTAATTCCACCACTCTCCGGGAGCCGCAACCCGAGGCACAACCCGGTACCAAAGACGGAACTTTCCCTCATCCTCAAGGACGACGCTGCAGCAGGAAGCCTCCTTTTCCCAGGGCTTTTCCATCGGCAGCACCACTTCTCGCGGCAGGGGTGAATGAAGCTTCAGTTGAAGGCCGGCTGACTCCGCGATCAGGTAGCGGTCGACCAGGAACTGACGCTCGGAGCCAATGTCTAGAACTTGGGGCGAAGATCGAGGAAAAGCCTGTTGGACCAAGGCAGCCACTACTATGCAGGCCAGGAAAAATGAGACCGTCTTTCGAATCGGCATGGATACTCCCTCAAGGCAACTCGATTTCAGAATCTTCGGGCGCTCTCGCGACACTATAGATCCAGAAGAGGAACACTGCTAGGATGGACTCACTGTCGCCCCAGAGAACGGTTCTCTACAGCGCACCAAGACAAGGGATGGAAGTTGGAGCTCGCGACCTGGGCCTGGATTTTTCTGACCCTGTATATCGGCGTCATGCTGGCGCTTGGGTACGTCGCCAGCAAGCGGATTCGTGACGCCGACGACTTCGCCACCGCCCGAGGCGCCTACGGCCCGGTTTTTCTTGCTTTCGCATTCGCCGCCACGATCGCCAGTGGAGGCACCTTTCTGGGTCTTCCTGGTTTCGGCTATGAGTTCGGATTACCCGCTGTCTGGGGAGGCATTCTCTATCCCATCGGAGCCTATTTCGGCGTGCTCATCTCGATGCGCTTGATTGCCACCAGCGGCAACCGATTAGGGAATCGCTCCATCCCCGAATACCTAGGAGACCGTTATCAGTCCGACGGCATTCGCATCCTGGTCTCGATCTTCTCCTTGATACTTTTCTTCTATCTTGCGGCACAACTGGTGTCGGGTCTGGTGATGTTCGAGATCATGCTGGGTCTGTCACAGGAGTGGGCTCTGGGGATCACCGCTCTGGTGCTGCTCGTCTATGTCACGATGGGAGGGGCCCACGCCGACATCCTCACCGACGGCATTCAGGGCTTTCTGATGCTCGTCATTGCCGTCGTGGTCATCTTCTTGTTCTTGCTGGGTGTGGGATTCGAGGGCGGCCCCAGCGAGGTGATCGATCGGGTAGAGGCATCCGATCCGAATAACGTTGGGTGGACCAACCCAACCACACCTATCTAGCATTCCTGGTGGTCGCTGCTCGCCCTGTTGCTCAGCCATATTCCCCTAGGTCTACTCCCACATCTAGGAAACAAACTCTGGGCGCTGCGGGACGACCGCGACAGATTGCTCTTCGTGAAACTGGCATTCGCCATAGGGATCACGCTGGGGATGCTGAGTCTCGCTGGACTCCTTGCCCGGGGAATCTTCGACGACGCCCTGTTGGCGGAAGGAGCCAACCCCAATCAGGCACTACCACTTCTGTTTCTGGAACTGTTTCCGACCTGGCTGGCGGCACTGGTCGGCGTGGGAATTCTCTGTGCAATCATGTCCACTGCCGATGGTCTGCTGGTGTCCTCTTCTCAGATCGTCGCCAACGATTTGTATCGCCGCACTCTGGTCCCAAGGCTTCGTCCGCGACCGACGGATCAGGAGATCGACCGCCGGGTCCTTGTCCTCAGCCGATGGAGCACGGCGGTGATACTGGCAGCTTGCGCAATCATGGCCTGGTTTCTGATAGAGACCAACATAGGGCTGATCATCTGGATGGGAACCGGCGGCATGATGGCAGCTTTCGCCGGCCCATTGGTGATGGGAGCGCTCTGGCGCGGCGTGACCCGGACCGGTGCCTACTGGGGACTTGTCTGCGGCATGGGGTCGTTCGTACTTCTGCACACCGGTGCTCTAGAGCCAGCATGGTTCGCGGACACACTTCTCTTCGACGGCGTCGCCTGGTTGAAGGGCGAGTCTCCGAATCCCTTCTCCTGCTCGGCAATGGGTGAGATCGTCTCTGTCGTCGTCACCTGGGGCGTGTCCAAGCTCACACAACCACTGGACAGGGCCCACCTGGATCAGCTATTTGGGGCGTGAGACAGCAGTAGTAACCGTTTGCGATCCGACCTGCCTTCGTCTATCCTCGTGAGACTTGAGCGGCCGTTATCGGGCTGCCAACCAGTGGAAGGAGTGGGTAAATGTTACTAGCTACCGTAGCGGGAAGGCCGGACCGTTTCGAAGGCCTATTCACAGTCGATTACACCGCAGTAGTCCTCTACTTCGTCGCGATGCTGGGTCTGGGGTACTACTTCAGCAAGCAGCAGAAATCGACCGAGGAATACTTCATGGCCGGTCGCAACATGCCCTGGTTCGTCGTGGGACTGAGCATGTTTGCCACGCTGCTGTCGACCGTGAGCTACCTCTCCACTCCCGGTGAGTTCATAAAGAATGGCCCTGGGATCTGGGGAATGCAGATGCACATCCCCTTCACCATCACCCTGGTGACCCTGATCCTGATTCCGTACTTCATGCGCAAGCGTCTGACCAGTGCCTATGAATATCTTGAGGAACTGTACGGGCTCAAGACCCGCCTCTTCGCCTCGACATTGTTCCTGCTGATTCGCCTCTTCTGGATGGGAATGATCGTCTACACAGCCTCGTTTGCGATGACCCGAATGACCGGAGTGCCTTTTATCTGGGTCGTGTTGGGAATTGGGGCCATCGCTATCGTCTACACCACCATGGGGGGTATGCGGGCAGTTATCTGGACCGATGTAGCCCAGTTCTTCATCCTCTTCTTTGGTCTCATCATTACCATCGGTTTCGTCGTCAGCGAAACCGGGACCGGTCCCGTGACCTGGTTTCACAACGTGATGCAGGTCGAAAGAGAGCCCCAACCCTTCTTTGCCTTCGATCCCTATGTGCGAGTCAGCCTGTTGGGTGCAGCTATATATGGCCTTTTCTGGTGGACCTGTACCGCAGGCTCGGACCAGGTAGCAATTCAGAGATACCTGACCACCGGCTCGCTAAAGGGCGCGCGGAAGTCTTTCCTGGCCAATATCGGCGCCGACCTGAGTCTCGCGTTTTCCCTTGGAATCGCGGGTATGGCCCTCTATTCCTATTACCTGACCCAGCTGCCCGGCACGCCGGACCAGGCTTTTCCCCACTTCATCGCCCATGCGATGCCCAGAGGATTGGCCGGACTGGTGGTCGCCGCCCTTTTCTCAGCCGCCATGTCCAGCCTGGATTCCGGGATGCACGGTGTCGCCACCGTCATCACCGTGGACTTTTTTCGACGGCTCAAGAAAAATGCCCTGGACGCGGCTTCAGAGCTTAGGCTGGCCCGCCTCATCACGGTTTTGGCGGGTTTCTTCGCGGTCGGATTTTGCCTCTATCTCAATACGATTTCAGAGGAAACCCGGGGCAACCTTTATGAGATGACGGTTCGAATCAGCAGCTATATCACCGGTACCCTGGGAGGCATGTTCTTCGCGGCCTTCCTGAGGCTGCGCTGCTCCGGGACAAAGCTGATCGCGTCAGCGGTCCTGGGAGTGTTGGTGGGCTTCTACCTGGGCTTGGGACACTGGTTTCTAGAGCATCCCAGGATCTTTCTGTACGTGGAAGGAGCTGGACAGGCACAGCAACTGCGCTGGGAACCCTCGCAAGACGAGCCCAATCTGATTGGATCGGATGCGCAGGCCAATAGCTTCGCCCTCTCCGGCCCGCAGGTCGCTGCCCAGCACGCCTCCATCGAGCTCACGGAAGATGGCTGGCAAGTCCGAAGCGCCAACAGCTCGGCAGAGGTCAAGGTCAACGACCAAGCGGTCAGTCAAAGCAAGTTGCATCTCGACGACGTGATCACAATAGGAGCAAGGCGAATTCTGGTGAAGGTGAAGGCCGTGTCCTGGATGTGGGTCCTACCCAGCTCCTGCCTGGTCACACTGCTTGCAGCCGCGATTTTCAGCCTCTTCCGACGACGACCGCTGACCGAGGTTAGCTGACGGACCGCTTCGGCGGGTCAACGTGGGTTCGGTCTCCAGGCCGAAGTATTCTTCTTTTTCGAGCCTTTGGCTCGATACACGGCGGCCTGGAGACCGCCGCCACGGCCGGGACTCCAAGTTTCTTTCTCGAATGGGGCCAGTTCGGCTAAGTGCGGCGGTGACTTGAAAACCGACTGCGAAAGGCACTGTCTGCAATGGTTTCAGAAAAAAGCCACCAGAGATTTTCTCCCGATCTCTTCGAGTTCTTGCAAGACCTGTCACAGAACAACCAGCGAAACTGGTTCAAGGCCAACGAAGGCCGTTACCAGGAAGAGGTGCTGAAACCAGCCTTCGCCTTCATCCGGACGATGCGACCCCGAATACATGCCATCTCTCCTCACTTCGTGGCCGAGTCCCGAAAGTTCCGGAGTTCGCTGATGCGGGTGCACCGTGATGTCCGATTCTCGAAGGACAAGCGACCCTACAAAACGAATGTGGGGATTCGGTTTCCCCACGAGTCCTCCGGCGACATAAGCGCACCTGGCTTCTACGTCCACCTGAGCCCGGAGGAGGTATTCCTTGGAGTAAGGGGTATGGCATCCCGCTCAACCTTCGCTGGTAAAGATCCGAGAGAGGATCGATCTGGATCCAAAGGGTTGGCTCAAAGCTCAAGACAACAAGCAGTTCCAGGAACTATTCCAGCTGGCGGGAGAGAGTCTCAAAACGGCCCCCAAAGGCTATCCGAGCGACCATCCCCTGATAGAAGATCTGAGACGTAAGTACTTCATCGCCGCTCAGAAGTTCTCGACCCAGGAGGCGTTGGATCCGGACTTTCTGGAGCGTACCGCCGAAGCCTTCCGCGCGTCAGCGCCTTACGTCAAATTTATCTGCGATGCGCTGAACGTGGCTTTCTGATTCCACCTCTTCATTGAAAGCCCGGAGCAGCTCCCCGCCTTCAAGGTGACGCCATTGAACGGCCTTCGCGATCGCCGAAACCCTGCTACTGCTCCAGGTCATGGCAGGCATCGCAGTCGATTGAAGCCTCCTTTTCGACATGACAGGCAACGCACACCCTCATACTGGTAGAGACCTCTTTAGCTAGAATCACCCGCTCCGCAACCGGTCCGTGGCAAACGCCACATTCGATCCTTGCCTCCAGGTGCCTGGAGTGCCTGAAGTGGACGAAGTTGGGAAGCTGGTAAACCCGAACCCAAGACGGCTCCTTCCCGTCCTGCTGAAACCTGACCAGCTTCTGGATCTCCGGCTCATTCTTCTTTAGAGTTTCGTGACAGAGCATGCACTGCGCAACCGGGGGGAATCCAGCTTTTTCCTTTTCGCGGGCTCCGGGGTGACATTGTTCGCAAGCCAGTCCGAGGGAGGAGTGTTTGAGATGATCGAACAACACCGGCTGCGCTGCCACCTTGATCGGCAGGCGCTCGTACTTCCCTTGATAGTTCGTGATCTGGGAAATCAGGAGGCCCAGCACAGACCAAAGCAATAGTAGACGAACTGTCATATCCTCAGTTCTCGCACAGGAAGCACCAATCCTAACAGATGGCTGAAGATCAGGAGGTGGGGCTCTCGGACGGGAGAATGGAAAGCGAAAGATCAGTGATCAGAGACAGGGGTGATGGTGCTGTTGCCCAGCTCTCTCCCCGGAGCTTGGCCTCCTGTTGCTAACGGGTCAAGTCGTTCCCGGCTCTGCCGGATTTGGCTTCGTGATCTGGAAATCCACCGTTCGGGGCACTGCTCACTGCTCACGTTTTAAGCTAGACGATGCGGAAATCAGGTGGTTGTGATAAGAAAAGCAAAGCAATTATGAAGTCTGTAATGCCGCTCCGGATATTCTTTCTGGGACTGTACCTGGCGCTCCTCGGTACGTCCGCGGCGGTGGCAGAAAAGGCGAGATTCGAGCTCAAAGGACGGGTGTTGCTGGCCGAAGGAAGACCGATCCGCGGGATCCTACCGGAGATTCGTCTCGAGGGAACCCGATTTTCCTTCCTGAGAAGGACTCTGGCGAGGCCTGACGGGACCTTCAAGTTCAAGAAAATCCCCGCTAGCACTTACCAATTGACCATTTCAGCGCTGGGATGGGGAGAAATGAGGCGCACTTTGGAGGTCGGCCCTGGTACCGCCGATGCCAGGCGACAAATCGAGGTGAATTACGTCTTCGAACCGAGCCGCCGGGCGGGCTCGGCGGCTACTGTCTCGACCACACAGCTTTCGGTGAAGACGGACGCCCTGAAGCACTACTCACAAGCGCTGAAGCGGCTGGAGAAGGAGGATTCGGCGGGCGCCATCAAACACCTTGAGAAGGCGGTCGAAATCTCGCCTCATTTTTCCAGCGCCTGGAACCACCTCGGGACCATCGCTTACATGTCCCGCCAACATGCCCGTGCTCAGCAGTGCTTCGATAAGGCACTCGAGCATGCCCCAGACTCCTACCCCGCTCTGGTCAATCTGGGTGCGACGCTGCTCGCCCTGGGGAAGCTGGAAGAGGCGCTCGCGACCAATGCTCGAGCTGTCAGCTTGCGCGCTGAGGAACCCCTGGCCCGCAGCCAGCTAGGACTCTGCTACCTCCGATTGGGGCGTCCGCAGGAGGCAGAAGAACAACTCAAGCTAGCCAAGAAGCTGGACCCTGGACACTTTTCAGGACCACAAATAGCGCTTGCTGAAATCTATCGCCGCAGGCGAGACTTCGCCGCAGTCGCCGCCGAGATCGAGGAGTTCCTCCGCTACCATCCGGATTCACCAAGAACTGGTCAGTTGCAAAAGCGTCTGCAAGTCACCCGAGACATGCTGCGCCAGAAACAGTGAAGGGAAAGCAGCTACTCTTCTTCTAACCGTAGAGCCGCGACGGCAAGTCCAAGGCTCGACCAGATCATCAGATACATCGGGATGAACTCGAGAAAGTAATCGAAGAACCCGTGCACCAGAATTGCCGAAATGGAGGCTGAGACTCCGAGTGCGTGGGGCAGCGTCTGGTGAGAAGCCAGTTTCCACTGGCGGCGTAAGATCCACAAGAGCCTCCAGAGCAGCCAGAAGAAGAGGCTTCCGCCCAATAGACCGGTGCAGACGAAGAACTCGAGGTAAAGATTATTGCTGTGGTAGCTCTTATCCCAGATTTCGAGGCCGGCATAGGGACCGTAGAGGAGGCGAAAGTTGTCTGGTCCTACTCCCAGTATTGGATTCGCAGCAATCATCTCCAGCGCTGTGGACCAGAGTTGCCAACGGCTCAAGACGAAGCTCGAGGCGGGCATGGCGGCCAGCGGCCTGGTGGGCACCTCCTTGCTTACGGCACCTCTGACTTCGACGCGCGTATGGGTACTGGGGCAGCCCTCGAGGCTGAACCAGAAGAGGTTTTCTAGCAACATGTCCCCAGGCCAGGAGGTAGCGCCCCAAAATGTCAGGAGCGCGAACCTGGGCCTGCAGGACGATGCCCTGACCGGGCTTTACTGATCGCGACAGAAAGGTCCGCAGACCTTCAAAGTCAAACACCTCTTTCGACTCCAGATCCAACCAATGGTAGGCGAGCGCGGGGGGCGTAACCTCTGTCGGGTCCCAGGCTGCGAGGCCTGTATCGGAGATCGTCACCTCAATCTGGTGGAGTTGTCCGGTTTCGAGTTCCAAGGATTCGGGCACCTGGTAATTCGCCTGGTACCAATTCCGGGGGGTCTGGGTCGTCAACCTCAGCGAATAGGAACCCTCGTCGGCAACTAGCCTACATCCGAAAACACAGCCAAGGGTGGGTCTCAGGCCGACAAGCGCCCAAAGGCACCGGGCGGCACCTTGGGCACGCCACCAGAGCCATCCACTTCCTAGCAGGACGGCGCCGAGACTCAACAGACCGCTTCGGGTCAGGGTGAAAATCGTGCAGCTTCCGATCAATACGAGGGCGGTAAGAACCAGTAGGGCGCGTCCCCAACTTCGGTCGCGAACAACTTGCAGCAGAAGTGCGCAGGTCAAACCGAAGGCCATTGACCAGGGGGTGAAGTTGTTCAAGCGCCACCAGCCGTACCACGAATCGGATCACGTGTTGAGCCTGATCTACAACGTGGCCACGGGGGAGACCCGCTATCAGGATATCGAAATGCGGCGTCACAGTGTCAGCTTCCTGGAGGCGGTGGGAGCAGAGAAGATTCCCGCTCCCAGCACGGGGGGGGGATTTTGTGCGCCGCTTTCAAGCGCTGGACGTGGTGGATCTGATGGAAGCCGTCAATGAGAGTCGCCGCAAGGTCTGGGCCCAACAACCAGCGAGTTTCTTCCAACGGGCGGAGATTGATGTGGATGGGACCATTGCCCCCACTAGCGGCGAATGCAAGGAAGGGATGGAGATCAGCTACGACAGGCAGTGGGG